>Ga0209051_1000091_pt1 | contig 173683 bp, 160 predicted proteins | sample AraplaCvi_mMS_r2_2_FD_184286 | JGI IMG/M metagenome (GOLD analysis project Ga0209051, IMG submission 184286) | Arabidopsis root microbial communities from North Carolina, USA - plate scrape MF_Cvi_mMS_r2 (SPAdes) (version 2) | ecosystem: Host-associated > Plants > Roots > Endosphere | place...
GCTCAACCGGCTCAACCGGCTCAACCGGCTCAACCGGCTCAACCGGCTCAACCGGCTCAACCGGCTCAACCGGCTCAACCGGCTCAACCGGCTCAACCGACTCAACCGACTCAACCGACTCAACCGACTCAACCGACTCAACCGACTCAACCGACTCAACACCGCCGCGATGACTATCCGCGAAACGCGAGGGAAATTGCGCAATCGTGTTCTGTCCCGAAGGGCGCGTGAAACTCGCTCGACGCGACTCAAAGCTGGAAGCAGGAAATCCTGCTCCGGGCGCGTGCGTCGAACCGAACTGCGGCGCGGGAACCGAATTCAGCGTCCAGAAATGAGGGCTAGCCTTGCCAGCATCTCGTTGTTTTTCAGAACGAATCCCCATTGTTGCCTTGGCTCTCTTGAGTGTCGCTGCGGAGATGCCGGCTGCGAGTGCCTGATCGTGAACGAGGGACGCTGGCTGCGGTCCACCAGCCAGCATGTGGCTGAGGAAGTCCTCCGCCAATTCCAGGGCACTCATAGCTTCGGGTTGGTCACCGCTTTCCGCTCGCTTCAGAATGTCTCTGGGAGATCCGTGGAGCGGGGTGCTGTTCCAGTGGATTCGTGATGAACTGATTTTTCCCGAACTGACTTGTAAATCAAAGGGTTGAATTTCGTATTCAAACCCACCATCGTCTCGGCCAATGTTGGATTTGGCTCTGACAAGAACGCAGCGACTAGGGGCCTCGTCTGCCGATTCAGTATTTACCTTAGAGGTCACCATGACCACGCGTGCCACGGCGCCGTAGGCGAGGCTACCGTTGATTCGTTCGAGCGGCTCCTTTCCTTTCGAGCTCTTATTCACATGGGTGATCCCCAGGATCGCACAGCGATGCTTTTCTGCCAAGTCATTCAATGGTTCGAGTGCACGTCGCACATCGGCATTTTTATTCGAATCACCGGGGACTGCTTGAACAATGGAGTCGATGATGATCAATGCCACGCTGCCAATTTGGGAAATCTCCATGCTCAGACGTGGAATGTCACTGGAGAAACTAAATGGGCGGGGCCGGCCGTTTTCAATGGTGCCGTTGACGATATGCACGTTGTCCATGTTGGCCCCTGCAGCAATCAACCGAGGAACGAGCGTGTCCGACATGTCATCCTCGCATGACCAGATGATGACGTTGCCCTTTTCGGCGTGAGAATTGTCTGGCCAACGCTGTCCTGTGATGCCTCCATTCGAGATAGTCGCGGCCAGGCGCATGGCAATAGTGGTCTTTCCTGTGCCTGGAGGGCCTGCGAGGAGATGAATTTTCCCCTTGGCTATCCATCCGTGCCAGATCCATTCCACTGCTCTCGGCATGACAGATGACGCGCGTCGCAAGTCGACGCTGTTCAGCCGTTGATGCATGCCATTGTTTGCTGATACCTGCCAGATCATTTTTGAGCCCCAGAGGTTAGTTGCTCAATGGCATCTACAGGCCAGCGGAGCCGGCCGTTGGGAAGCTTTTCTGGGCACAAGCCGAAGTACGAGCCAGTCTGCGAGTAGCGCTTTCGGATGGACTGCGCTTCCATCGACAGCTCGATGGCGAGTTCCTCCGTCGTGAGGCGAGGCGGGCGATGGCTTTGCATCGTTCCAAGGAGATTGTTCTTCATAGGTTCCCAAGGTGATTACGAAACGTGGTTTCGCGCTGCGGAGGACCGATGCCAGAGCTTTGCCAATCGGCTTCGCTCGTCGTGGCTCAACGCAGATCGCTTGGATGAAGTATCAAAAAAAGACCACTACGCCGTCACTAGCGCGGGTGCGGATGGGCGCAAATAGGCGCGAATAGGCGCGAATAGGATTAAGAAAAAGTACGCCCCCTTCAAGAGGCCTGTTTGGCGGAGGTCGATGGATTTTTGGAGCGGCGAAGTTTGCTTCGTTCGTTGCTGAATTGCTTGCCGAGCAACTTCTTGGTGAAGTAACGGGTGAAGCCTTGAGCATCCGAATATTTGATCCCCTTTCCCTCCACGAAGGCTCCCATCCCCTGCGGGCGAGGTCCTTTTATTTCGTCCGCCATCTCCTTCAATTTGTCCCAAACATCACCCACATTGTCTCGATTGTCAGCCTCGGCTCTGGCTTGATCAATGCATTTGCGAAGTTTGTGATCTCCTGGATTTGGAGTTCGATGAATTGTGGAGGTAGGTTGAGCCAGTAGTACCGATTTTTCAGATGAATCTCTTTTTGAGGGCGTCACTCTTTCTTTTGAATCGATTTCCCCTGCAATGAGAGATGTGGCTAAAGAGGCCTCAATGGCTGATGCCTGTGCAGAGGACGATTTCGCACTGATGGAGTGCGGGATTCCGATTTCATCGAGAAATCCAACAAGCTCGTTACGGTCAAAAACAATTTGTTTAATTCGATCGCTATCTTCTAGGTTTTTAAACATTCCTTCGTAGAGTGGGATGCCGTGGCGCGGATATTTATCGTATCGGCCAGCCCGAAATTTTTCTAGGCACCGCGCAAAGTATTCGCTCATATAGACAAGTATGCGAAGTCCCTCGTGTCGGGCTGAGTCGCTGATTTTGGGACGCCCCGTTTCTCTCCAGTCAAACCATTTTGGCCCGTGAGGCGCGGCATTATGAAGATACTGATCAAGCACCGGCGCGGCTTCAGAGTGTTGATAGGCGGATTGAAATAGATCATTGATCGCGCTTAGCTTGAGTTTATGTAAGGCCGCCTGAAAATCCTCGGTCTGATTTTTGTATCGCCCGCCTTCTTGGAGAAATGGAATTCGGGAGAGGGGGAGGTTTTTTTCCCAATCTTCGGGAATTGGAACTTGTTTGGAGACAGAGTCCAAAACTTCCCGCAACGAAACATATTCCACCGAATCCTCCTGAGTGTGGTGAACAACTAGCAGCGTTGTTATCAATCTGCGATCACAGTCTTGCCTTGCGATTTTGCTGGCTTCGCCTCAAATGCAATGCCTGTCTGCTCAGGCATCCAAGCCTCGATCTTGTCATGCCACATGCACAGCAGATTGATCACACGCCCTAAGTAGCTCACGCGGCTCGCGTGGTCATCAGTGCGATGTGTCGGCAGCCTTCTCCGACTGTTCGTCGAATTTGAACTCGATGCCGGCCTGTTCCAGCACCCATGCCTCGATGCGCTCATGGTGGATGCGCAGCAGGTCTAGGGGGCGCACGGTGTAGTGTTTCTCGGCGGTGGCGCTCGGCTTGTGGCCCATGATCTGCGCCACCACGCCGGCCGGAATCTCAAGCCATTCGGTCAGCGACTTGAATGAGCGACGCAGGCCGTGCGGTGTTAGGCCCTCGATTTTTGCCACAGCGCACGCTGCCTGCATGCCCGCGCGGGGATCGGAGATTCGGCCGTCCTTTGCTGTCGCGCTGGCAAACACATAGGGGTTCTCGCTTAAGCGGGGCAGGGAGGCGATCAACTCGGCAACGTGGGGTGTGAGCGGAATCTTGCGTTCGCCTTCGACCTTGTCGCGGATTGTGAGTGACTTCCAGCGGGTATCAACATCCTTCCACGTCAGATCAAGCACCTCGGTGCGGCGTGCGCCGGTCAGAAGCAGCATCTGCAGGTAGGCGGACATGACCGGGTTTGAGAGAGAGCGCACGGCATCGAACCAAGCCGCCAACTGCTCCTTGAGCAGCACATCGCTCTTCGCGGATGCCTTGCCCAAAGCCTCGCGCGTGCGGCGCGTCTTGGCCGGGTTCACCGGCTGCACTTGCCCCTTGTAGTCGTCTTGCTCCGCGCACCAGTTCAGGAACGCCTTGAAGCAGCGCAGTGCAAGCCGCGCCGATGACGGCCGGGTCTTGGCCTCTTTGGCAGCCCAGGCCTCGACGACAGACGCAGTGACATCTGTGAGGCGCAGACTCATCAGGGAATGCAGAGGGCCGGGGATCGTGACGCCTCGGCCGCGAGTGCCGCGCGTGGCTTTTTCACCTCCGCCTTTGGCGAGTCGCAGGTGGTCGTCGTGGTGGCGCACGCCCCATAACGGCCGGCGATCTTCGAGATAGAGTTTCCAAACCTCCCCAACCGTCAATTCGGCCGCCTTGGCTGCTGCCCGTGTAGCCGTGTCCTCGGCTTGGCGTTCTGCCTTCACGAGTCGCGGATCACGGCCTTGATCGATGTCGCGCTGCATCTCTCGGGCGCGCTCCCGGGCGTGCGAGATCGACCAATCAGCCACCGCCCCAATGGTGATTCGGGGAGACTTTCCTTGGAACTCCCGCTGGAAAATGTAGCTGGGTGCGCCCCGTGGCGTGGCGCGGACGCCAAGGCCGGTGACACCGGCATCCCAGATGAAGGCCTGTGCCTTGTCGGCAGGGCAGGCGAATGCTGCAAGCCGGCCAGTCGTAAAGTTGATTCTCGCCATCGTGCCCCCGCTTCTTACATCCATCGTGGATGTACTGGCGGATGTAAGGAAAAAATAGAAATGTCGATCGATTCTAATCAACACCGCGTGCGAGACGGGCACGGATTTCAGAGAGGAAATGCGTTGACTTCTACTGGGGAGAGCAACTTAGATCAACATCGATCAACCTAAAAATCTTCCGACTCATAATCCGTTGGTCGATGGTTCAAGCCCATCACGGCCTACCACCCAATGCGCCGCAGCGGGGTCATTTCCCGCCGGCAAGGTACTCGCCACCGCCTCGGCAAGTTGCCCACCCCCTCGACGGCCCTGCGCAGCAAGTCTTGCCAGCAAGGCCGAGCGATCAGCAGGGGTCTCGCGCGACCCTTCAGAGGTCCAGCTTCAGGCTGGCCACGACGCTGCGTTTCGCGCCTGGAATCACATACAGATTGCCCCAGGAGGCGGTATAGAAATTCCTGTTGAAGAGGTTGTGCACGTCGATCGAGACGCGGGCGGTCTTGTTGATCTGCCAGAAGCTCACCAGCTTGACGGTGGTGTAGGCCGGCAAGGCATAGGTGTCGGCGCTGTTGCCTGAACGATTGCCCACGTAGTTGATGCCGGCACCGACCCCATAGCGGCTGCCGTCGGCCAGTGCATCTTCACGGATGGCGAACAGGCCGGCGCTCGTCTTGGGGATGTTCGCGATGCGGGTGCCGACCGCAAGCGTGGCGTCCTTCGAGACCCGGGCATCGACGTAGGCGAAATTTCCGCTCATTCTCCAGTTCTTGTCGATCTGCCCGTAGACGTCCGCCTCGAAGCCGCTGCTCTTGACTTCGCCGGCCGCGACGGAGAAGCCGGGCGTGTCGCTTGCTGTCAGTACGTTCGTCTTCTTGATGTCAAACACCGCCAGGTTGGCACCCAGGCGCTGGTCGCGCGTCTGCAACTTCAAGCCGGCCTCAAGCGCGGTGGAATATTGCGGATCGAACGCCCGGCCGTTCTTGTCGGTACCGCTGTTGCCGCGAAACGACTTGCCGGCAGAGACGTACCACGAGCTCCAGTCGTTCGGCAGATAGGTCAGGCCGGCGCGCGGCGAAACGGCATCGTGCTGCTGAGCGCTGTTGCGGTTTGCGACGCGGTCCTCGATGCGCTGCCTGTACTGGTCGTAGCGGGCACCCACCAGCAGCTTCCATTGCGGCGAAAGGCTGATCTGGTCTTGCAGGAAAACCGCATTCGCGCGCTGATGCTCGTCCGAGCTGGAGGTCGGCGACGTGATCGGCGGCTGGGGCCTGCCATAGACAGGTTGGTAGATGTCGATCGGATAATTTCCCGAGCGAAGGATTTCGGTGTTCATCCAGAGCCCGGACGCTTCCATTCCGATCAGCAGCGTGTGGGCCAGAGGGCCGGTCGTGAACTTTCCTTCCAGTTCCGCCTGAAAAGAGGCATCACGCGACGGCAACTGGCGCCAGGTCGCGCGGCGGTTGAGGGTCCGGTTGTCGCCGGCCAGGGAAGTCGCTTCGGTGTAGTTGCCGGAGAAAGTACTTTCCTTGTAGCTGGCGCCTATGCGGGCACGCCAGTTTTGCGACAGTTCGCGTTCAAGCGTGAGTTGATGCGTATTGCTGGTGAGCGTCATGTTGCCGTCGCCGGGTTCATTGAGCACCCGATCGCGCGGCAGGGTCCCGAGCACGCCGCGAACGTTGATCAGCCCGCGGTCCAGCGGCGTTTTCGAACGCAGGAATTCGGACTCGTAGTTGAGGAGCGTCTTGTCGTCGATCACCCAGGTCAGTGCCGGCGCCACCAGGGTGCGCCTGTTGCTCAACAGGTCGCTGCGGCTGTCGCCTTCTTCCACCGCCAGATTCAGCCGATAGGCCACGTTCCGGCTCAGCGCGCCGGTGCTGTCCAGCGTGCTGCGGCGCAGGCCTTGGGTGCCGATACTGAAGTCGGCCGTGTTGCGACGCGTGAACTCCGGCTTTTTCGTGACGATGTTGATGGTGCCACCCGGCTCGCTGCTGCCATAGACGGCCGAAGCCGGGCCTTTCAGGAATTCGAAGCGCTCGACGGTGGCAGTGTCACGCGGCGGGTTGTAGCCGCGCGATCCGGGAAAACCGTTGACCAGAAACCCCATCTCGGTACTGCTGAACCCGCGAATGCCGAAGTTGTCCCAGGTTCCGCCGAAATCATTGAGGCGCGTGATCCCGCTGACAAAACCTACGGTGTCGGCCAGGCGCGTCGCACCCATGTCTTCCATCAACTGGCTCGAGACGATGCGTACCGATTGCGGCACCTCGCGCAGCGGCGTGCTGGTGCGCGTGGCGCCGCTGCTGCTCGTGGGGTTGTAGCCGCCGGATTCCGGGTCCGCAACAACGTGCACTTCGGGCAGCGAGTTGCTCGCGGGGGCGACTGGTATGTTGCTGACGTCTTGTGCCGCTGCGAGCGAGGCGATGGAGGCGAGGGGGAGCAAGGCGAAGGCGATACGTGACATTCAGGACTTTGTGGCGCGATAGAGATGTTGAGAATAAATCTCATTCTCTATTCTAAAAGGTGCGCATTGGACGATTTCGACTGCGCAGCTCGCACGCTGCGCATCGCCCACCTCAAGTCACGCCGCCAGCCGGCCGCCACGTCGAGCATGGCGGCGGCGTGGGTCATCGCGGCTCAGATGTATGTCGATGCCAGACCGCCGTCGACCGGGATGTTGGCGCCGCTGATCCAGCGCGCCTGGTCGCTGCACAGCCACGCGATCACCGGCGCGATCTCGTCGGCGAAGCCGGGGCGCAGCATGCGGTGCGCATCGGCCTGCACCCGCTCCTGGCCGAGCATGCTCACGAAGTCGCCCAGGATCGGCGTGAACACCGGGCCCGGCGCGACGCAGTTCATGCGCACGCCGTGCTCGAGAAGCCATTTTTGCGACTGCGTGGCGCTCCAGACGATCAGTGCTTCCTTGAAGTACTGGTAGCAGGTCTCCTGCGGCACGGGGTGGTCGCGCAGCCAATGGGCGCCGGCCTCGAAGCCCTGCGCGGCGGCCAGGGCCTTGTGTGGCGCCAGGCGCTGCGGCCATTCGGCGCCGAGGATGGAGGCCACGTTGACGATGGAACCGCCACGCGGGATGCGCGGCAGCGCCTGCTCGGTCAGATGGCGCAGGCCCAGGTAGTTGACGTCGGCGACCAGCTTCACGGGCGCCGTGCCGGGCACGCCGGCGATGTTGCACAGCGCGTCGAAGCGCTCGGGCAATTGCGCCACGGCTGCATCGATGGCGGCGACGGAACTCAGGTCGGCCTTGACGAAGCCGTCGAGCGTGAGGCTGGGGTCGTTGCGGTCCATGCCGATGACGCGAGCGCCGGCAAAGCGCGCGATGCGCACCACCTCGGCACCGATGCCCGACGACACGCCGGTGACGACGATGGTTTTTCCTTCAAGCTGCATGAAATGTCTCCTTTGTGGGTTCGGTCGCTGGCACTCAGAACGGATAGGCGTGCGCCGCCTGCTTGATGGTCAGCCACTGCCACTGGGTGTATTCCTCCCAGTCGGCCGGACCACCCACGCTGCTGCCGTTGCCGGCGATGCCGGGGCCGCCGAAGGGGTTGACGCACTCGTCGTTGACGGTTTGGTCGTTGATGTGGACCATGCCGGAGTTCAACTGCGCGGCCATCGCCATGGCACGTCCGATCGAGGGCGAGATCACCGCCGAGGCCAGGCTGCCCTGGTGGTTGTTGGCCAGGGCCACGGCCTCGTCGTCGGTCTTGAAGGTGATGATGTTGGCGACGGGGCCGAACACTTCCTCGTCGTACACGCGCATGCCGGCCTTCACGCCCGCCAGCACCGTGGGTTTGTAGAACAGGCCGTCGCTGCTGCCGCCGGCCAGCAACTGCGCGCCGGCCGCGATGCTGTCCTGCACGATGGCGTGCACGCGGTCGCGCTGCTTGGCGTCGATCAGCGGCCCCAGGGCCACCTGGCCGCTGGCGCCGTCGCCCACCGGGAGGTGCTGGGCTTTCGCGACCAGCCGCTCTGTCAAGGCGGCGGCGATGCTCTCGTGCACGATGATGCGATTGGTCGCCATGCAGATCTGCCCCTGGTGCAGGTACGCGCCCCAGGCGGCGTTGCTGGCCGCGATGTCGAGATCGGCGTCTGCCAGCACGATCAGCGAGTTGGCGCCGCCCAGCTCCAGCGTCACCTTCTTCAGGTGGCGCCCCGCCAGCTCGCCGATGCGCCGGCCCACCGCGGGCGAGCCGGTGAAGGCGATCATCGGCACGCGCGCGTCGGTCACCAGCGCTTCACCGGCGGCGGCGTCGCCGGGCAGCACCTGCAGCAGGCCGGGGGGCAGGCCCGCCTCTTCGAACACGCGGGCGATCATGAAGCCGCCGCTCACCGGTGTGCGCGAGTCGGGCTTGATCACCACGCCGTTGCCCGCCGCAAGAGCCGGCGCCACGGTTCGAAGGGTGAGGATGAGCGGAAAGTTGAAGGGCGAGATCACGCCCACCACACCCCGCGGCACGCGCCGCGCCAGGCTGGTGATGCCGCTCGCACTCGGCAGGATCTGGCCCTGCGCCTGCAGCGGCATGGCCGCCGCCAGGTGGCACAGGGTGATGGCCTCGCGCACCTCGTGCTGTCCCTTGGGCAGGATGGCGCCGGTCTCCCGGGCGACGTAAAGCGCCATCTCGTCGAAGTGCTGCTGGAACAGGGCCGCGGCCCGCTGGAACACCGCGGCCTTCTCGCGCGGCGCAACCTGCGCCCAGCTTTTCTGCGCTTGCGCCGCGGCGGCCGTGGCCAGCCCCATGTCCTGCGCATCGGCGATGCTGACGGTCGCCATCACCTGGCCCGTGGCCGGTTCGACGACGTCGCGCACACCGCCTGCGGACGCGACCCATGCGCCGTTGAACATCTTGCCGGCCCAGGCTGCCGGGTCCAGGAACGCCGGCTTTTGCGAAACATCCATGACTCACCCCTTGCGAAAAAGTTGATCGGGTGGCCGCGGGCGGAAATGCCCGCAGCAACCGCCTTCTTTTCGCAACGGGCGTACCAGCGGCGCCGCGGCGGGGCGGCCCGACCCCGCCGAGCGACGGTGTTTTCATTGGAGGACTAGGGGAATTCCCGAGGCTGCACTGGTTATTTGGAATAACTGGTTTACCCTGATCTGCCGTTTCATCAAATGATCAAAAATCGGCCGCTCGTTTCACCAAACGATGAGCTGAAAATTGACCAAAACCGCCAACTCGCCGTTCCCGGAGCGGATCTCACTGGCCGACGTGGCACGCGCCACCGGCGCCGCGCTGGGCCGTTTCGACGGCGCCGAAGCGACGCGTGCAATGAGCCGCTTCGAGGCCTCGCACGTGGGCAGCGAAGAGCATCCGACGATTGCCGACATCAGCGAATGCCTGTTCTTTTCGCCCGGTGACGGCCGCATCTGGCTGCAGGATCAGCGCATGGTGCTTCTGCACACCGAGGCACTGGGGTCTCTGCGGCGCGAGCTCATCGACAGCCTGGGCCAGGAGAGCGCCCGCGGCCTCTTCACGCGCGCGGGTTACGTCAGCGGCGCGCGCGATGCGCAGCTGGTGCGCAAGCATTGGCCCGACGCCGAGCCAGCTGCGGCCGCCATGGCCGGCACCCGCCTGCATGCCCTGGAAGGCTTGGTGAAAGTCGAGCTGGTGCACGTGCGCTATGACCCCGAGACCTCGGACTACGAGGGTGAATTCATCTGGCACCACTCGATCGAAGACGACGAGCACATCGCGGCCTACGGCATCGGCGGCTCGCCGGCCTGCTGGATGCAGGTGGGCTATGCCACCGGCTACGTCAGCACGCTGTTCGGGCGGCTGGTGGTGTTCCGCGAAGTCGCCTGCCGCTCGATGGGCGAGAGCCAATGCCGCGTGATCGGCAAATCGGCCGAGCGCTGGGACGATGTGGAAGAAGACATGCGCTACCTGCGCGCGCGCGACTTCGTCGGCGCATCCCAGTACGGCGGCGTGGGCGGCATGGGCGGCGCGGAGCCGCGGGCCGCCGCGCTGCCCACGCCGCCGCGCAAGAATGACGCGATGGTGGGCGCATCGTCGGCTTTCAACGCGGCCTGCCACCTGCTGCATCGCGTCGCGCCAACCACGGCCACCGTGCTTTTCACCGGCGAGTCCGGCGTCGGCAAGGAAAAGTTCGCCAGCATGCTGCACAGCATCGGTCCGCGGCGCGACAAGCCCTTCGTCGCGGTGAACTGCGCGGCCATTCCAGAGACGCTGATCGAGTCCGAGCTGTTCGGCGTGGAGCGCGGCGCCTACACCGGTGCCGGTGCGGCGCGGCCGGGACGCTTCGAGCGCGCCCACGGCGGCACGCTGTTCCTGGACGAGATCGGCACGCTGAGCTACGCGGCCCAGGGCAAGCTGCTGCGCACGCTGCAGGAAGGCGAAGTCGAGCGCGTGGGTGGTACGCGCAGCATCCAGGTCGACACGCGCGTCGTCGCGGCCACCAACGTCGATCTGCGCCAGGCTGTGCGCGAGGGCAAGTTTCGCGACGACCTGTTCTTCCGGCTCAACGTCTTTCCCATTCACCTGCCGCCGCTGCGCGAGCGGCGCGACGACGTGCCGCTCCTGATGAGCCATTTCCTTCAGCACTACGGCCGCAAGCACGGCCGCAAGGTCACCGGCTTCACGCAAGCTGCCGTCAAGGCGCTTCTGAACTACGACTACCCCGGGAACATCCGCGAACTGCAGAACCTGATCGAGCGCGCCGTGATCGTCGCTCCCGAGGGCGCCCTGCTCGAAGTTCACCACCTTTTCACGAGCGGCGAGACGCTGGACAAGAGCGTGCTGTCGGTACGGCCGGATGGGCACCTGGCGGGCGCAGCCGGCGTCCTGTTGCCGCAGTCCGAGCCCACAGGCCAAGCCGTGGCGGATCGCATCGGCTCCAGCTCATTGGGACAAGTGGAGGAGACGCTGATACGCCGTGCGCTGGAACAATGCGGAGGAAACCTCTCTGCGGCGGCGCGCGTGCTGGGTGTCACGCGTCCCCAACTGGCCTACCGTGCGCGCAAACATGGATGCCGATGATTGCTCATGCAGAGCCCTATCAGCCCGATGGACGCGCGCGTGTTTTCACGTATGCCCTCGCGACAACCTCAACTATCGGAGACAAGCTTGAAACTCTCCATCTGCACCCTCGCGGCAGCCCTGTCGCTTTCTTTCACCGCACTGCAAGTTCATGCTCAGGCCAAGCCAGCGCGTGACGAGTTTTTCTGGCTCGGGGAGATCAACAAAGCCACCGCGGTCATCAACATCGACGAAGGTTTGCTGGATCGGTCCATGGGGCCGCTGGTCTACTCCGGCATCACCAAGGTGTTGGTCGATGGGGGCAAGCCGGGGGGCAAGCGCCCAACGAACGTCATTACTTTCGAGCCATTGCTGATTGACGCCGCAGGCCCTCAGATCACTCTGCTGCACGCCGGCCGCTCGAGCCAGGACATGCTGGCGACGTTGCGCTCGGCCATCTTGCGAGACGACATGCTGGCGTTGGCCGAGCAGCTGAACAAGACGATCGGCACCCTGGTGAAGTTGGCGGACAAACACAAGGACACCATCGTTCCCAACTACACCAACGGCGTGGCCGCCCAGCCCAATAGTTATGGCCACTATCTATTGGGAATTGCGGCGGGCCTGGACCGCGACGCACAACGGATCCGCGAGGCCTATGTTCGGATCGACCGCTCGTCCATGGGTACCACGGTGCTCAACGGCACCAGTTGGCCGCTGAACCGCAAACGCATGGCGGATTACCTGGGCTTTGCAGCCACGGTAGACAACGCCTATGACGCATCTCAGGTCTCATCCGTAGACGAGCCCGTCGAAGCAGGTGCCATCGTCAGCGCCATCGCCCTGCATGCCGGCATGTTCGTTGAAGACGTCATGGCGCAATACTCCCAGGCTCGTCCTTGGATCTTGCTGCGCGAGGGAGGCGAGAACACCTATGTGTCCAGCGCCATGCCACAAAAGCGCAATCCGGGCCTGCTCAACAGCACTCGCCGCGATGCATCGACTACTTTGACGCTTGGCATCGGGGCAGCGCTTCTGGCACACAATATTCCGACAGGCATGAGCGATGCGAAGGACTCCAGGCCTACCAGCGCGATGATTCGCAGCGCTATCGGCGTGCTTGGCAACTGGGACAAGATCCTTGGTGCGCTGGTTGTCGATCCGGAGCGGGCACTGGAAGAGCTCAACAGCGATTGGACCGCCTCCCAGGAACTCGCCGACGTTCTGATGCGCAGGTACAAACTGCCTTTCCGTGTCGGGCACCACTTCGCTTCAGAAGTGGTGGAGTACGCCAAAGCCAAGAACATCAAGCCACTCGACTTCCCCTATGTGGAAGCACAACGCATCTATGCCGAAACGGTGAAAGGCGAGTTTGCAACTGCGCTGCCGATGCCAGAGGCGGAGTTTCGCTCGTCGCTCGACCCCGCCGCTATCGTCAAGAACCGCCAGACGGCTGGTGGTCCGCAGCTGAAGGAGATGGACCGGATGTTGAGGGAATCGACGAAGCGCGTTGCCGAGCAGGAGGCTTGGATCAACGCGCGCAGGGCGGATGTCTCGGTCGCATTGGGACGGCTCGATTCGGCATTTGAAAAGCTGGGGGTAGGCCGCTAATTCCGCTCACGCGCATGAACACGGACTGGCTGGGATGCCTTCGGTCGGCCGAACGACAGCGCCCCCAGCACGAGCGGACCTCGGTCATGCGTCGAAACGAACGACGAGCTGCGTACCCGTGTAGGTCGGCGTGACCTTGAAGCCCGGCGCGGTGATGGCCGAGAACCGGCCGGTCAGGGCACTGCTGCTGATGATCGTGAGCGTGTCGCCTGCACTGGGTACAAAACCGGCCTTGAAGCTCAGGTTCAGCGTCCCGTCCAGGGCGGCCACGCCGGCCACGCTCAGGCGGCCGGCACCATTGCCGCCGAGATTCAGCTGAAGCGTCGAGCCGGCCAGTTGCGTGTAGGCGCCCGCCATGGTGACCGTCGAAGGCGCATTGCAGACCAGCGTGCCGCCGCCGACGTAGACATTGCCCTGGCCGAAGGCCGCGGCGGCGTCCGCCTGCAGCGTGCCCTGCACCAGTTGCGTGCCGCCTGCATAGCTGTTGCTGCCGCCGAGCGCGAGCGTGCCGCTGCCCTTCTTGGTGAGCTTGCCGGCGCCGGAGATGTTGTTGCGCCAGCTGTCCAGCGCATTGAAGCCGCCGAGGCTGGCGTCCATGGTCACGACCACGTCGCCGTTGAAGACGCCGTAGCCGTCGGCCGCATCGAACAGGTTCAGCCGGCCCCAGCCTTCGGGGTCGTCCATCACCGGGTAGCCCGAGGGCACGGCCGTGGTCTTGAGCACCACGCGGCGCTGTGTGGCGTCGAGGTACGGCAGGCGCGTTTCGAGCAGCACCTCGGCGCCCTTGGGCACCACGGCCGGCCTGGTGGTGTCGGCCACCTGCTTGAAGCCGAAGGTCAGGCGGCGCAGGTAGTCGGCCTTGCTCGCGGCATGGTCGGCGAAGCGGTCGGTCGCGGTGCCCTGCGAATGGGCGAAGGCATTGAAGGCAGCGGCATCGCTCGCACCTACCGCGGCCGTCAGCACAGTTTGCGCCTGCGCATAGGCGGCGCTCTTGCGAGCGGCATTGGCGCCGGTGGCCAGGCTCGCGGCCGCCACGGCCTGGCCCTGCACGCGCCCGCCGATCACGTCCAGCGGCGAATGCATGCCCGCCAGGATCCGGTTCTCGCCGAGCTCGAGGCCGCGCGCCACCATCTCCTGGAAGCGCTGCGGCACTACGTACGCGAACGCGATGGCCTTGCGCACGGCCTCGGCCGAGTGGCCGCTCACGAAGCCGCCATCGGTGGCGGGCGTGGGGCTCTTGGCGGGCTCCAGCGCAGGCACCACCTTCACGCTGCTGCTCCAGCGCCATGGGCGCGCGTATTTGTAGAAGCGCTTGGCGGGTTCGGTGGAGCCGTTCTCTCCGATGTTGTTGAGCAGGTCCACCACCGTGCCGAAGCCGGGGTTGGCGGCACCGCCCACGCCGACGTCGTTGCCGCCGTCGTTGTAGAGCACGGTGGTCGCGTCGGCGGCGATGCCGGTGATGGTGGTGGTCTGCTGGGCGGCGGCGCGCCAGGCGCTGGTGAGCGGGCCCATGCCGTCGCCGATGCTGTAGCCCTTGCCGCGGCGGTCGTCGAGGTAGGCGGCCAGCTCCTGCGCGCCGGTGCGCGCGTTGGTGGCGTCGACGACGTACTGGACGTTGCTGTTCAACACGCTCGTGTTGAGGGCCTTGCCATCGGTGGCATCGCCCGGAATGCCGCTCCACGTGGAAGCGACGACGGCCGGAAAGCTGCCCTGCGCCGCGGCCGTGACACCCGCGTCGACCAGCAGCGTGCTGGGCTGCCAGAAGTCGAGGAAGCCGGCCACCACGCGCACGCCGGCATTGGTTTCCTTGGTGGCATAGCGCGCGTCGCCGCGCTGGTTGGTCGCGACGTTGTCGACGAAGGGCGGCATCGCGACCGTATCGGGCACGGGCGCCGTGTCGGTAAAGCCCAGGTCCTTCGGCGGACCGGCCACGGCCACGGCGACGGCAGGCGGGTTCGCGGTGGCCGGCGGCGTGGCAGCGATGGGGAACGAGACACCGCCGTCACTGCCGCCACCGCATGCCGAAAGGCAGAGTGCTGCGACGAGGGTGATGGCGAAGGGGCGGCTGAAAGACGAAAAGGACGGCATGGCGAAGGGATGGGAGGAAATGAAAGGCGCAGGGCAGGTCGGGCCGGCCGATGTGGCCCGCGCAATCTATAGATGCAAGAAGTCGTTTCAATGACTTGCCTGCCCGCCTCGTGCGGCATTCATCTGCGTCCTGAGCGGGCCCCGGTCGTCTCCGCCTCGCGATGGGTCAAGCAGTCGCTGCCGCCCCGCGCGCCCTGCGCCGCCTACTGCCCAGCAGGCTTCAAATAGATCTCGACACGGCGATTCTGCGTGCGGCCTTCTTCCGAGGCATTGCTTGCCACCGGCTGTGTCTGGCCTCGTCCTTCGGCGGTCAGGCGGGCCTTTGCCACGCCTCGGTCGGCCAGGTAGGCTTCCACGCTTTGCGCGCGTCGCTGCGACAGGGCCATGTTGTGGTCCGGATTGCCGGTGCTGTCGGTATGGCCGACCACGCGCGCGTTGATCCTGGGCTCCTGCGAGATGGTCTGGGCTACGCCGTCGAGCACGCTTCGGAACGAAGGCTTGATGGTCGCGCTGTCGGTGTCGAACGTGACATTGCTGGGAATGTTGACCATCAGCGAGCCGTCCGGCTGATCGGTGATCTGCGTGCCGGTGCCGGCCGTCTGGCCACTGAGCTTGTTGCGGATGTTGGTCCAGTTGTAGCCCACGCCGGCACCGACCGCCGCGCCAACCGCCGCACCGATCGCCGTGCTTTTCTTGTCATGCCCGATGAGATTGCCGACACCAGCGCCGACGACGGCACCTGTACCGGTGCCAACGGCCGTGTGAGTCCCTTGTTCGGTTGCACAGCCTGCGGCGAGTGCAGCTGCGAGTGCGAGTGAGATCAGCCCGAGTTTCATGATGGTCCCTTTCAGTTGTTTCATTGGATCGACGGCCTTGGTTGATGCTTTGCCAAGCGCGATCTGGAGAAGACAACTCGCGAACTGAGACAAAGGCCGACAGGCACAACCGCTTCCATGACTGTTGGCCCGGATCAGGTTTAACAATCGTGAAATAGGTCGCGCCAGGAACGGCTCGTTACAGGTTCGGGGTGCCGCGGGAGCAGGCGGCCACAGCTCTCACGTGATGCTCATCTCCAGGGGCGTCGTCTGGAAGGCCAGCTGTCGCCACTTGCCTTCTTCGAACGTCCAGACCTGCATCACGCGCGAGTCGATGCGCACCGTTCCGCTGCCGTCCTTGCGAACGGCCACGAGCAGCTGGCGCCCGGTCATCAGTGCCGAGGTGCCAAGCACACGGACTTTCAGGTCGGAACGATCGATCTGCCGGTAGTCCACGTGCGTGCCGCCCGAGCGGAAGTAGCTGTCGTAGTCGTCGAGCTGGCCCTTGGCGTGCACGTGTGTCAGGCCGGGGTGCAGGATCTCGCGCAGCCGCACGAAATCGGCGCGCTTCATCGCGTCGCAGCGCTGCGCCTCCAGGGCGAGCAGCTGCGCCTCGGCGTCGGAAGGAGGGGGCGTGGGGGTCATGCAGGGGCCTCGGAAGGCAAGAGTGAGGAATCAATCGAACGCCACACCCAGTCGGGCGCAGGCACGCTGCAGCAAGGCCTGGACATCGGCGGCGTCCGCCGCCACGCCGTAGACGACGTGGTCGGGCCGCACCAGCGCAGCGCGGCACCCGTGCTGTTCGAACCAGCGCGCGAGCAGGCCGTCCGCTTCCGAGAGCGCGAGCACGTCGGGCGGGATGGCACCGCCACCCGTCTCATTGCCGATGCAGATCACCTGGGCGCGCAGCGCCGCCAGCATGCCGGACCATGGCTGCAGGTGGGCGGCGGCGGGTGCGTCGCGCAGCACCAGCAGGAAGCCGGGGCGTGCGACGTCATCCATCATCTGCGCGTCTGCGGCGTTGGCGCCAAGGAGGCGCACGATGGGCTGGGGGAACGGCATGCCCTCTGGCGTTTCACCGGTGTCGAGCAGGCCGCGGGTGATTCGCGGCAGCAGGCTTTGGCGCAGCTGCACCTTCACCTGGTGGCCCTGCTGCGCGCGCAGCTCGTGATCGCGCTGCGCGGCGCGCACGGGATCTCGCTCGCAGATGATCTTTCCCAGGCGCTTGACGGTGGCGGTGACCTCCTCGACCTGCGGGCCGCGTTCGATGCCGTAGCTGTCCAGCAGGCTGTCCGGCATGCGGCCCTCCAGCACCTCGTCGAGCTTCCAGGCGAGGTTGACCGCATCGCGCAGCCCCTGGCACATGCCCTGCGCCAGGAAGGGCGGCATCTGGTGCGCGCTGTCTCCGGCGAGCAGGACCGGGCCCTTGCGCCATTGCTCCAGCACCACGGCGTGGAACCGATAGGCGGCGGCGCGCCAGATGCGCGCCTCGTCCGGCGCAAGCCACGGTGCCAGCAACTTCCATATCGCGTCGTGCGGCATCTCGCGCTGCTCGGCTTCGTCGGGCATCAGCAGGAACTCCCAGCGCCGGTGCGTGCCGGGGCCGACCACGTACGTGCAAGGCCGCGACGGATCGCAGTACTGGATGTTGGTGGCAGGCAGCTGCGCCAGCTTGGACTCCTTCACGTGCATGTCCACGACGATCCACGGCTCGTCGAAGTCGAGGCTCTTCAGGGGCAGGCCCAGCCGCTTGCGCGTGGGACTGGCTCCGCCGTCGCATGCCACGACATGGCGCGCGTGCACCTGCGTGACTTCGCCCTGCGGCGCGCGCACGGCAAGCACGGCGCAGCTGCGGTCATCTTCCTGCACGTCCGTCACCTCATGGCCCAGGTGCACCTGCACGCTGGGCAGCGCCGCGACGGCCTGGCGCAGGGCGGCTTCGAGCGCCGGCTGGTTGAAGGTGTAGGAGGGCGCCCAGCCGAGCGGATAGGGCGAGGGGCCCATGTCGAAATGCTGGATCGGCTCGCCGTCGCACCCCTGGTAGAGCGTGGGCCGGTACGGCGTCATGTGCGCGGCCAGCGCGCCCGCAATGCCGATCTGCTGGAAAGTGCGCATCGCCTCGTGGTCGAGCGCGAACGCGCGGGGCAGCGGATAGACCTGGTCGGACTTGTCGAAGACGGCCACGCGCCGTCCCCTTTGCCCAAGCAAGGCAGCGAGCGAGGCGCCCACGGGGCCGAAGCCGACGATGGCGACGTCAAGGATGTCGTTGGTGAATGAGGACATGGCTATTATTTTGCAGAATATATAAATTGTGCATAAAACATGAAGGTATGCATTCAGGGTTCATCCCGATGCGATCTGATCTGTTCGGAAGAAAATGCACAAAATTGAACTTGTGCATTTTTAAAAGGAGACAAGATGTCGATGATGAAAGCCGCGCGCCTGCACCATGTGGGCGCCCCGATGGAAATCGAACAGTTGCCCATTCCGCAGCCGGCGGCCAACGACGTGCAGGTGCGGGTCAGGGCCTGCGGCATCGTGCCCAACCTGGGCAACATCCTGGCCAACTGGACCACCTGGTTCCCCGAGCTACCGCTGCCGCCGCTGCCGGCCGTCTTCGGGCTCGATCCGGCGGGCGAGGTGACGGCGGTGGGCTCGCACGTGCATGCGTGGAAGCCGGGCGACCGCGTATACGTCAACCCCAGCCTCTACTGCGGCGGCTGCCGGGCCTGCCGCAACGGCGACCTGATCAACTGCACGCACTATGCCTTCAGCGGCTACTTCGGCTTCTCCGAGAATTCGCTCAAGCTCTACAAGAACTATCCCAACGGCGGCCTGGCCGAATACATGATCGCGCCGCAGTACGCGCTGGTGAAGCTGCCGGACAACGTCAGCTTCAACCAGGCCGCGCGCTTCGGCTACCTGGGCACCATGTACTCGGCCATGCGCAAGGCCGGCATCGGCCCGGGCAAGAGCATGCTGGTCAACGGCATCAGCGGCACGCTGGGCATCGGCGGCGCGTTGTTCGGGCTGGCCATGGGCGCCACGCGCATCCTGGGCACGGGCCGCAATGCCGAATTGCTCGCGCGCGTGAAGGCGTTGGCGCCCGATCGCATCGAGGTCTTTTCCAACGCCCAGGGCGAGCCCGTCGATCGCTGGGTCAAATCGCGCACCGAGGGGCTCGGCGTGGATGCCTTCTTCGACGCACTCGGCCCGGGCGCGTCCCACGAGACGCTGCAGCAAGGCGTGCGTGCGCTCAAGCGGGGCGGACGTGCCTACAACATCGGGGCCATCGCCGGCATGGTCGGCATGGACCTGCACACGATGATGGACGAGCAGCAGAGCATCGAGGGCTCCGCGTGGTTCACCGCCGGCGAGGGGCAGGATATCGCCGACATGGCCGAGGCGGGCACGCTCGATCTTTCCATCTTCGAACACGTCTGCCACCCATTGGACCGCGTGAACGAAGCCATCTCGGGCATCGCAAGTCGCAACGGCGGCTTCAGCAACTTCGTCATCAACCCCTGAGAGGGACGCCCATGAAAGTCAGACGCGTGGTGGCAGGGGTTGCGGCCGATGGCCGCTCCCGGGTGTTCGAGGACGCGCTCGCGCCGCGGGCCGTCGAGTTCGAGAGCGCGCCGGGTTTTGCGGCGACCCTGCTGTGGGCCTCCGGTGCCGCGGAGCTGGTGGCCCGGGGCGCGCCGCACGACCGCACCGGCTCGGCCACGTTCGTGCCGGGGCAGGGAGAGACGCTGCTCATGTTCGTCACCTTCCCGCCAGACAGCGTGATGATGCGGGCGGACTTCGACGGCGCGGCATTCGGCGCGGAGTTCGCGCAGAAGGTGCCGGGGCTGGCCGAGACCTTCGAGGCCGACCATCCCGGCATGCACACCACCGACAGCATCGACTACGACGTGGTGCTCGACGGAGAGATCACGCTGGAGCTGGACGACGGCGCGCAGGTCGCGCTGCGCCGGCACGACGTCGCCGTGCAGCACGGCAACCGCCATGCGTGGCGCAACCTGGGCGACAAGCCCGCCACCATGCTGTTCGTCCTCATCGGGACGAGGCGCGCGGGCTGAGCTGCGCAGCGGCCAGCAGTGCAATCTCGTCCAGCAGTTCGCCGAGCGCGACACCGATGAAGTCGAGCGTTGTCGCGTCGACGAGTCGGCCGTCCTGGATGCGCGAGGCCACGTTCGCGATGGCTACGTGCTGGAGCACCAGCGGGCGCGCGAGCGTGGCGGCCAGCGCGTCGCGGATCTGCGCCTGCGCGCGCACGCCGCCCGCGGTGCCGGGCGATGCCGTCATGATGAGCGCCGGCTTGCCCCTGAGCGGTGAGGCGAAGCCCGGCCTCGACGCCCAGTCGATGGCGTTCTTCAGCACGCCCGGCATGCCGTAGTTGTATTCGGGGGAACACAGCACGAGGCCGTCGGCACCGGCGATGGCGCTCTTGAGCCGCGCCACTGCCTCGGGAGGCGCGTCGCCGTCGAGGTCCGCGTTGTAGGGAGGAATGTCGTCCAGCGGGACGATCTGCAGCGCCACGTCGGGCGGCAGCAGGGGCTGCAGGCTGCGGAGCACGGCGGTGCAATTCGATGCGCGGCGGATGCTGCCTGAGATGGCGACAAGTTGCGTGGTGGGGTGTTGATCGGCTTTCAATGCTTTCGACTCCTGTTTTTTGCGAGGCGAGTTTATGCATAAAATCCAAAACATGTACAAAAATGAATCGACCGCCGAGCGGGCGCTTCCGCTCGTCGACCAGGCCTTCATCCGGCTGCGCCGGGATGTGCTCTCGGGCAACTACGGTGCAGGCGCGAAGCTCAAGCTCGACGAGCTTCAGACGGCCTACGGTTTTTCCAGCAGTCCGTTGAGGGAGGCGCTCAGCCGGCTGGCGCAGGAGGGGCTGATTCGCGCCGACGAGCGCCGTGGCTTCCGGGTGGCGGACATCTCGCCGGAGGATCTCGCGGACATCACCCGCATGCGCGTCATGCTCGATGTCCCGGCGCTTCGCGAGTCCATTGCGAACGGCGACGATGCATGGGAGGCGCTGGTGGTCGGAGCCTTCCATCGCCTCGAGAAGATCGAGAGCCGCCTCGGTGACGGTCCCGTCGTGCTCGACGACGACTGGACGCAGCTCCACTCGGCGTTCCACGCGTCGCTGCTGGCGGCCTGCCCGTCGGAGCGCATGCGCACCTGGAGTGCGAGCCTCTTCGACCAGGCGGAGCGCTACCGCCGCTATTCCGCGCGCTTTCGCAAGACGGCGCGGCGCAAGTCGAACGAGCACCGCAAGATCATGGATGCCACCTTGCGCCGCGATGCCAAGACGGCCTGCGCGCTGCTGGAAGACCACATCCTCAGCACCGAACGCAACGTCATGGCGGTGCTTGGCGCGGCCACCGAGCGCGTCGGCAGAAGCTGATCCCCGGCTGAGCTGAAGCCATCGCGTGCAGCCGCCTGCACGCGCAAGAAGATGCGCACGCTCGCTCGCGGCGTTCGCTGGCCGGCGCTGCGCGCCGGGCCTCCTCCATGCATGTTCGCCTTGCCCCCTGCGGCTGCCCCGCAGGGGCGTTCGCCGTGCGCATCTGCCTCGCACTCGGTAAAAACCACTATGCACTAAACATGTTTTATGCACAAAAATATCTTCGTGCATTAATCTGAGCATAGAGCCGGGTCGAAGCCGACCCCCGTGTGCAACGTCATCCCATCCGAAAGAGCAACGCATGAAATTGATGTCCTACTCACTCGCCGGCCGCGAAACCTGGGGCGCCGTCGTCGACGGCGGCGTGGTCGACCTTGCGGCACGAACCGGTCATGCCACGCTGGCCGACTTCATCGCCAGCGCGGACTTCGCGCGCCGCGACGCACTGGTTGCGGGGCTCGCCGCCGATGCGCAGCTCTCCGACGTGCGCTATCTGCCCGTGATTCCGAAGTCCGAGAAGATCGTCTGCGCCGTGCGCAACTACATGGACCACCACCAGGAGGTGCTGGCCGCCGGCATGCAGCGCGAGCTCTCCGAGCAGCCGCCGATCTTCCTTCGCGTGTGGCGCTCGCAAACGCCGCACGAGGGCCCGATCGTCCGCCCCCGCGTGTCCGAGTCGCTCGACTGGGAGGGCGAACTCGCCGTGATCATCGGCGAGGGCGGCCGCGACATCCAGGAGGCCGACGCCTGGAAACACGTGGCCGGCTACAGCTGCTACAACGACGGCAGCGTGCGCGAGTGGCAGTTCCATGCCAAGCAGATCGCGTCGGGCAAGAACTTCGAATCGACCGGCGGCTTCGGCCCGTGGATGGTCACGGCCGACGAGATTGCACCAGGGCGCGAACTCAAGCTGGAGACGCGCCTCAACGGCGAGGTGGTGCAGTCGAGCCACACCGGCCACATGATCTTTTCGATCCCGCGGCTGATCGCGTATTCGTCCACCATCTTCACGCTGGTGCCCGGCGACGTGATCATCACCGGCACTCCGGCCGGCGTGGGCTGGAGCAAGAAGCCGCCGCGCTTCATGAAGCCGGGCGACGTCGTCGAAGTCGAGATCGAAGCCGTGGGCCTGCTGCGCAACCACGTGGTGGCCCAGGACTGAGAACTGCTCCACCGCCCAGCATCGTGCGAGACGTCCGCAAAGGGCGCCGCTCCAGGAGACAAAATTGAAACGAAGAACCCTTCTCGCCGCCTGTGCGGCGACGGCTGCCGCTTGGCCTGCCTCTCGGGCTTTCGCCCAGGGCTACCCGGAGCGCGCGGTGAAGCTCTATCAAGGCTTTGCGCCGGGCGGCAATGCCGATGCCATCGCCAGGGCGATCGGTGTCGAGATGGGCAAGGCCATGGGCCAGCCGGTCGTGGTGGAGGCACAGGCGGGCGCGGGAGGCACCATTGCGGCGGCCAACGTGGCGCGCGCCAGGCCCGACGGCTACACGCTGCTGCTCGCCACCGGCGGCCACGCCGTGGCGGGGGCTCTGTACAACACGCTTCCGTACAAGACCGTGGCCGATTTCGAGGGGGTTTCCACCGTCACGTACTTTCCCTTCCTGATCGTCGTCAACGCCAGCTCGAAGGTGCAGGGGCTGGCCGAGATCATCGCGTCGGCCAAGGCGGCGCCGGGCACGGTGGCGTACGGCACCGCGGGCATCGGCTCGACGCATCATCTCGCGGGCGAACTGCTCACCAAGATGGCCGGCGTGTCGATGATGCACGTGCCGTACAGGGGCGACGCAGCATCCGTCACCGCGCTTCTTGGCGGCGAAGTGCCCTTCATCATCGCGCCGCCGACGGCGGTGCTGTCGAACATCCAGGCCGGCAAGTTGCGGGCGGTGGCAACGACGGGGCTGCAGCGCTGGCCGGGGCTGCCCAAGGTCCCGACGGTGGCGGAGCAGGGCGTGGCAGGCTACGACGTGCGCTCGTGGGCGGGCGTCCTGGCGCCGGCAGGCACGCCGCGCCCCGTCGTCGAGCGGCTCAACACCGAGATACTGCGGGCGTTGCAGGCGCCGGCGGTGCGCCAGCGGCTCGAGGACATGGGCGGCGAGGCGCGCGGGAGTACGCCCGAAGAAATGAAGGCACTGGTCGCACGGGAGCTCGAGAAGTGGACCCAGGTGGTCGCCGATGCAAAGATCCCCAGGCAATGAAGAACGAATGAACGAAGGAACCATGCCATGTCACTGATCGCGCTGCGCAAGCGAAGCCTGACCATCGAGACCGTCTTCCACGAAGGCGGCCCCCCACCCGACAAACCGCTGCGCATAGCCGCCGCCTGCGCGGTGATCCGCAATCCCTACGCCGGGCGCTACGAGCCCGACCTGATGCCTTTCATGGCGGAGTTGCGAAGCCTCGGGACTTCGCTGGCCGAAGAGCTCGTGGCCACGCTCGGAAAGGACAACGTCGAGGCCTACAGCAAGGCTGCCATCGTCGGCGTCAACGGTGAACTCGAACACGGGGCGGTCTGGCACGAGGCGGGCGGCTGGGCCATGCGGCAGGTGCTGGGTGAGCCCAAGGCCATCGTGCCCGCGGCGAAGGCGGTTGCCGCGACGGGCTACCGACTGATGGTGCCGCTGCACTACATCCACGCTGCCTATGTGCGCAGCCATTTCAACACCGTCGAGGTGGGCATCCAGGATGCGCCGCGGCCCGACGAGATCCTGTTCGCGCTGGTGATGGCCGATGGCGGGCGCATTCACTCGCGCCTCGGCGGCCTGACCAAAGAGTGGGTCTCGGTGAACGACGGGCAGCGCTGAACATGGTGATGAACTCCATGCGCGCCGTGCAGCTTTCCGAAACGGGCGGCCCCGAAGTCCTTCGCCTGGTCGACCTGCCATTGCCCGAGCCGGGCCCGGGCCAGGTTCGCGTCAGGGCCGCGGCGATCGGCGCCGGAGGACCCGACGTGCTGATCCGCAACGGCACCTACAAGTGGATGCCACCGCTGCCGGCCATTCCCGGCAACGAGATGGCAGGGACGGTCGATGCGGTCGGAGCCGGCGTTACGCGGCTGTCGGTGGGCGAGCGCGTGCTCGTGAGCGCACGGGAGCTGTCGCAGCGCGGCGGCTGCTATGCCGAATGCATCTGCGTGAGCGAATCGGCGCCCTTCGTGCTGCCTGCGTCGCTGGGCTTCGAGGATGCGGTGAGCCTGGGCAATTTCCAGCTGGCCATTGCACTGCTTGCGAGCAACGGGAATCTGCCGGCACGAAGCATTCTCGTGCCGGGCGCCGCGGGTGGCGTTGCCACTGCCCTGGCGCAGGTTGCGCGCGCTCGGGGCCTGCGCGTGATCGGCACGGCCTCGTCCACGAAAAAACGCGCCTTCGCGCTGGAGAACGGCGTGAGCGAGGTCATCGACGGCGACCCCGCGACGCTTCCCGAACGCGTGAGGGCGCTGACCGACGGACGCGGCGTGGACCTGGCGTTCGATCACGTCGGCGGCGCGCTCTTCATTGCCTGCCTGCGATCGCTCGCGCCTTTCGGCATGGCGGTTTCCTACAACATCCTCGCGGGTCCGCCGGAGGGCGATGTCTTCGATGAACTGCGCAAGCTGCTGGGCAGGAGCCTGGCGGTCCGCACCTTCTCCATCCACACCGTCGACAGCGACATAGCGCAGCGCCGCGGCCTGATGGAAGAGGCCATCGCCCTGATGGCCGAGGGAAAGGTGCGCGCCCCGCGCGCCACCCGCATGCCGCTGGCCGAGGCGCGGCGCGCGCACGAACTGCTCGACCATGGCGGCTCGCTCGGCAAGCTCGTCCTGATTCCCTGACACCTGAACCCGGCAGAGGCCATCTTGAACGCTCCCTACATTCCCAACCTGTCGCACTGCGGCATCTTCTGCCGCGACCTGGCGGTGATGAAGCGCTTCTACACCGGCGTTTTCGACATGCAGGAAACCGATCGCGGCGTGGGCGGCACGTTCCGGTACGAGCTCGTGTTCCTGAGCGGGCGCGATGACCAGCACCACCAGCTCGTGCTGGCCGGTGGCCGCGCAGCGGACGCGCCCAGCACCGTGATGCAGCTCTCGTTCAAGGTCAAGGCCATCGACCATCTGCGCGAGGCGCGCCGGCGCGCGCTGTCGCTCGGCGCGACAAAGATGCGGGGCCTGAACCACGGCAATGCGCTGTCCATCTACTGCATGGACCCCGAAGACAACACGGTCGAGGTCTATCTCGATACGCCGTGGTATGTGAGCCAGCCTCATGGAGACCCGCTGGATCTCGAGGACAGCGACGAGGCGATCTGGTCGCAGACCGAACGCGCGGTCCGAGCCGATCCGAGCTTCATGCCGGCGGAAGAATGGGCTGCCCGTTTCGCACAGCGCAGCAAGGCGCTGAGGGCCGCGGTTGGGTGAATTCGGGAGTCGGCCTGCGGATCTCGGTATTTTTCAAGGACGGCGGCAGGAACACGCTATAATGGAAGGCTTAGCGGCTGTAGCTCAGTTGGATAGAGTACTTGGCTACGAACCAAGGGGTCGTGGGTTCAATTCCTGCCAGCCGCACCATCACTGAAAATGCCCGGAAGATTCTTCTTCCGGGCATTTTTCTTTTGTGCCTTCGCGATGGATCGACCCGTGAAGCCCGAAAGGTCGATAAAAGCGGGCTATAATTGCAAGCTGTGCGGCTGTAGCTCAGTTGGATAGAGTACTTGGCTACGAACCAAGGGGTCGTGGGTTCAATTCCTGCCAGCCGCACCACTACAAGGAAAGCCCGCAACGAAAGTTGCGGGCTTTTTTCATTTGGAGGATTTTGCGATGAGCAAGGCATTCACCAAGGAAACCGACTCCGACGCAGACGACGACGGCGCCGATGGCGCATCACCTCCGCTGCCTGCAGGCAGCAAGAACTACATCACGCCCGAAGGCTATGCGCGCCTGCGCGACGAACTGCTGCAGTTGATGGACGAGGAGCGGCCCAAGATCGTCGAAACCGTGCATTGGGCGGCCAAGAACGGTGATCGCTCCGAGAATGGCGACTACCTCTATGGCAAGAAGCGCCTGCGCGAAATCGACCGCCGCATCCGCTTTCTCACCAAGCGCCTCGAAATCGCGGAGATCACCGATCCGTCGGTGCACCACGGCCGCGACCAGGTTTTCTTCGGCGCGACCGTTCGCTATGTCGACGAGACGGGTGACGAGCGCAGCGTCACCATCCTCGGCATCGACGAAGCGGAAAGCGCGAAGTCGCAGGTCAGCTGGATCTCGCCGATTGCGCGGGCACTGCTCAAGTCGCGCGAGGGCGACGTGGTGAAGCTTGTGACGCCCGGCGGAGCGCACGAAGTCGAGATTCTGTCCGTGAGCTATCCGGCGCCGCGCCCAGCGGCGGCGTAGCAGTCCTCAGGGGGCTGGAACCGTCCTGGAGGCGGTCAGCACCGACGCGGTACGCCGGGCCGCGCGCAGCACAGCATCCAGGTGCGTGCGGTCGCGCACGGCGATCACGAAGCGCAGGTCGGTCGAGTCCTGCGGGGTTTCGTCGGCCATTTCCACGTGCGTGATGTCGGCTTCCGCGTCGGCCAGCGTAGCGGCGACGCGCGCCAGCACGCCCTTGTCGTTGCGCACGGTGATGACCACCCCGGTCTCGAAGGCGCGCGTGGGTTCGTCCGCCCACTCGACCGCGAAGAAGCGTTCGCTGTCCTTGTGGCGCAGCCGCTGGCCGACGCCGCAGTCTTCCGTGTGCACCACCAGCCCTTCGCCATGGCCGAGGTACCCGACGATCTGGTCGCCGGGAATCGGCCGGCAGCACAGCGCAAACCGCACCGAAGAGTTCTCGCTGCCATCCAGCGTGACCGCGCCCTGCGACACGGTTTCGTGCGAGATGAAGCGCTCGCGGCTCAACAGCAGTGCATCGGGCCGTTCGCCCAGTTCGGAAAGCATCGCCACCAGCCGCTTCGCGACGATGCTGGCGATGCGCTTGCCCAGGCCGATGTCGGTCAGCAGCTCGGAGCGGGTGCGGTTGCCGGTGAAGCGCAGCAGCTTTTCCCACAGCGCCTGATGCTCTTCGTCTTCCTCGGGCAGCTTGCTCAGGCCTTCTGCGCGCAGTGCCTGCGCGAGCAGCTTTTCGCCCAGGCCTTCGGACTCGGCGTGCGCCAGCGTCTTCAGGTAGTGGCGGATCTTGGAGCGTGCCCGGCCGGTTCGCACGAACCCGAGCCAGGCCGGATTGGGCGTCGACACCGGCGCGGTGATCACCTCGACCACGTCGCCGTTCTTGAGCTCGGTGCGCAGCGGCACCTGGTCGCCGTTGATGCGCGCGGCCGAGGTGTGATCGCCGATGTTGCTGTGGATGGCATAGGCAAAGTCGACCACCGTGGCGCCGCGGGGCAGCGCCATGATCTGGCTCTTCGGCGTGAACACGTACACCGCGTCGGGGAACAGGTCGACCTTGACGTGGTCCCAGAACTCGGCCGCATCGCGCGTCTCGTCCTGGATATCGAGCAGCGACTGCAGCCACTTGGTGCCCAGCCGGTCATTGCTGGCCGCGTTCGGCTCGGCGGCCTTGTACAGCCAGTGCGCGGCCACGCCCGATTCGGCCACCACGTGCATCGCCTCGGTGCGCAGCTGGAATTCCACGCTCACGCCGGCCGGGCCGACCAGCGTGGTGTGCAGCGACTGGTAGCCGTTGAGCTTGGCGATCGCGATGTGATCCTTGAACTTGCCCGGCAGCGGCTTGTACATCTGGTGCAGGATGCCCAGGCCGGTGTAGCAGGCGATCACGTTCGGCACGATCAGGCGGAAGCCGTAGATGTCGGTCACCTGGGCGAAGCTCAGGTGTTTTTCTTCCATCTTGCGGTAGATCGAATAGAGCGTTTTCTCCCGGCCTGCGATCCGCAGTGTCATGCCGGCGGCCGAGAACGCGGTCTCGACCTCTTTTTGCACCTTCTGGATCAGGTCGCGCCGACGGCCGCGCGCCTTGGCGACGGCCTTCGACAGCGTGGCGTAACGCCACGGTTTCAAATGCCGGAACGACAGCTCCTGCAGCTCGCGGTAGGTCTGGTTCAGCCCGAGCCGGTGCGCGATGGGGGCGTAGATCTCGAGCGTTTCGCGTGAGATGCGGCCCCATTTTTCACGCGGCGCATCGGCCAGCGTGCGCATGTTGTGCGTGCGGTCCGCCAGCTTGACCAGGATGACGCGCACGTCGCGCGCCATCGCCAGCAGCATCTTGCGGAACGACTCGGCCTGGTTTTCCTCGCGGGTGTTGAACTGCAGCTTGTCGAGCTTGGTCAGTCCGTCGACCAGTTCGGCGACCGGGGCGCCGAAGCGCTCGATGAGTTCGGGCTTGGTGACGCCGCAGTCTTCGATGGCGTCGTGGAGCAGGGCGGCCATCAGCGCCTGCGCATCGAGCTTCCATTCGGCGCATTGCGCCGCCACGGCGATCGGGTGCGTGATGTAGGGCTCGCCGCTGTTGCGCAGCTGGCCCAGGTGGGCCTCGTCGGCGAAGCGGTAGGCGCGCCGGACCAGTTCGGTGTCTTCGGGGCTCAGGTAGTCGAGGCGCGCGGTCAATGCCGCGAAGCTCGCGGCGGCCGCGTTCAGCGCCGCCGGGCTCGGCTTCGGCGTGCCCTTGGGGGCATGGGACTGATGTTTGGCTACCGCGCTCATGGCTACCACTTTAGCGTGACCGCTCTGTGGACGCGTCCGGACATAAAAAAAGCACCGCTTCGCGGTGCCTTTTCGTTGCAGGGCTGCGTCAGATCAGCCCGGCACCTTCTTGAGCATTTCGAGGCCGATCTTGCCTTCGGCGATTTCGCGCAGGGCGGTCACGGCGGGCTTGTTCTTGCTCTCGATCTTGGGGGCATGGCCCTGGCTCAGCATGCGCGCACGGTAGGTGGCGGCCAGGACGAGCTGGAAACGGTTCGGAATATTGACGAGGCAATCTTCGACGGTGATGCGGGCCATGATGAGAATCTTTCGGTCTGGGAGCGGTGAACTCGGATATCAGGGGATGTTCAGTGCGGCGAATGTGTCGGCACGGGCACGGCGCTGTGCGGAATACCGGAGCCGCTGAGCGTGGACGATCGCCTTGAGATCGAAAAGTGCGCGCTCAAATAACTCGTTGATTATAACGAAGTCGAATTCCCCCGCCCGGGCCATCTCTTCGGCGGCGTTTTTAAGCCGCAATTCGATGACCGAGGCGCTGTCTTCGCCGCGCCGTTCGAGCCGGGAGCGCAGTTCTTCCCAGCTGGGGGGCAGGATGAAGATCATCACCGCGTTGGCAAAGGTCTTGCGGATCTGCAGGGCGCCCTGGAAGTCGATTTCGAGGATGACGTCCGCGCCCTGGGCGATCCGTTCCTCGATGGCCTTCTTGGAGGTGCCGTAGCGGTGGCCGTGCACGTGGGCCCATTCCACGAAGCCGTCGGCCGCAATCATTGCGTCGAACTCCGTCGGAGACGCAAAAAAGTACTCGCGGCCATGCTTTTCCTGCCCGCGCGGCGACCGGGTCGTGTGCGACACCGAAGGCTGCACGGCCGAGTCGAGTTCCATGAGCGCCTTGACCAGGCTCGATTTGCCGGCGCCGCTGGGCGCCGCCACCACGAAGATGTTGCCGGGGTAGTCCATTCTGTCGCTCGTCGTCATTCGATGTTCTGTACCTGCTCGCGCATCTGCTCGATCAGGACCTTCATGTCCACGCCGATGCGCGTGAGCTCCAGCGCCGCCGACTTCGAGCCCAGGGTGTTGGCCTCGCGGTGCAGCTCCTGGATCAGGAAGTCGAGGCGCTTGCCGATCTCGCCGCCCTTCTTGAGCAGCCGCTCGATCTCGTCGAGGTGCGAATTCAGCCGCGTGAGCTCCTCGGCCACGTCGATGCGGATCGCAAAGGCGGTGGCCTCGGTCAGCGCGCGGTCCTGGGCGGCCTCGGGCAGCGTGCCGCCCGTGCCGGCGGTCAGGCCCATGGCCTCCTGCCAGCGTTCCAGGAAGCGGGTGCGCTGCTGTTCGACCAGCTGCGGCACCAGCGGGCCGGCCTGCTGTACCAGGGTGCGCAGCTGGCCCAGGTGGGCTTCGAGCATCTTGGCCAGCCGGGCGCCTTCGCGCTGGCGGGCCGACATCAGGCCTTCGAGCGCCTTGCCTGTGACATCGATCAGGTCGGGCCCCCAGTCGCCGCGGGCGGCGCTGTCGCCGCCGGCCAGGCGCAGCACGTCGGCCACGCTCAGGTCGCGCGCGGCGGGCAGCCAGGCCTTGATGCTGTCCTGCACCCCGTTGAGCCGTTGGAGCAGCTTGACGGAGGGCTCGACCACGCCGGCCTGGGCCGTGTTCTCGATGGCGGCGCGCACCTCGACCTTGCCGCGCTTGAGCTTGCCCGTGAGCAGCTCGCGCAGCGCGGTCTCATGCTGGCGCAGCTCCTCGGGCAACTTGAAGGTGAGATCGAGGAAGCGGCTGTTGACCGAGCGGATTTCGACCCCGAGCCGGCCCCCGGCGGAAGGCCGTGCATCGGCTTCGGAGTGGCTGCCTGCGGACCCGTTCTGGCCGCTGGCGTAGCCGGTCATGCTGTAAACTGGCATTGCGCCTCACTGTGGTTTTGCTTGCATGCACCGAGGCGTCGGCACGGCGTTCGCTTGCCGCACCATCGCCTTCGGGCGAAACTCCCGGATTATGTCAAAGGTCAAGCCTACGCCCCTGTTGCCCGATACGGTCATTGGTGGTTACCGCGTTGTACGCCGGCTTTCCGCAGGTGGTTTCGGTGTCGTCTATCTCGCCATCGACCCCAGCGGACAGCAGGTGGCCATCAAGGAATACCTGCCGTCGTCGCTCGCCACCCGAGGTCCCGGCGAGCTCGCGCCGCAAGTGCCGCCCGAGAAATTGTCGCTCTACCGGCTGGGGCTCAAGAGCTTCTTCGAGGAGGGCCGCTCGCTCGCGCAGATCTCGCACGCCTCGGTGGTCAGTGTGCTCAACTTCTTCCGCGAGAACGAGACCGTCTACATGGTCATGAACTACCTGGAGGGCGCGACCCTGCAGGATTTCGTGGTCACCGCGCGAGACCTGAAAAAGCAGAAGGTGTTCCGCGAGTCGACCATCCGCTCGCTGTTTGACGAAATTCTGCGCGGCTTGCGCATCGTCCACCAGTACAAGATGCTGCATCTGGACATCAAGCCGGCCAACATCTTCGTCACCGACGACGACCGCGCCGTGCTGATCGACTTCGGCGCCGCGCGCGAAGTGCTCAGCAAGGAAGGCATCTTCATCCGCCCCATGTACACCCCCGGCTTCGCGGCTCCCGAGATGTACCGGCGCGACTCGTCGATGGGCCCCTGGACCGACATCTACGCCATCGGCGCCTGCATCTACGCCTGTATGCAGGGCTACCCGCCCAACGACGCGCCGCGCCGAATCGAAAAAGACCGGCTCAGCCTGTCGCTGTCGCGCCTGCGCGGCGTGTACTCCGACAACCTGATCGAAGTGGTCGAGTGGTGCATGTCGCTCGACCCGCTGTCGCGCCCGCAGTCGGTCTTCGCGCTGCAGAAGGAGCTCAGCCGCGAAGGCGAGCGCCGCTATACCAAGCTCACGGTGGGCGAAAAAGTGCGCCTGTCGATCGACAACATCCGCTCTTTCGACAAGAAGAGCCTCCCCAAGGCCGCTGCGCCCACCACGCGCCCCGCATGACATCATGAAATTCTCCGTCTTCCAGGTCAGCCGCAAGGGCGGGCGTCTCAAGAACGAAGACCGCATGGGCTATTGCTACACGCGGGAATCGGGGCTGTTCGTGCTGGCCGACGGCATGGGCGGCCATCCGGAAGGCGAGGTTGCGGCGCAGCTGGCGCTGCAGACCATCGCCGCGCTCTACCAGCGCGAGGCGCGCCCGACCGTGAAGGACGTGAAGGCCTTCCTGGCCGAATCGGCCATGGCCGCGCACCAGCAGATCATGCGCTACGCGAGCCACAAGGCCATGCTCGACACGCCGCGCACCACCGTCGTCGCGGCCGTGCTCCAGGGCACTACCGCGACATGGATGCACTGCGGCGATTCGCGCCTGTACGTCGTGCGCGACGGCCGCCTGCTGGTGCGCACGCGCGACCACTCGCACGCCGAACGCCCCAAGCCGCACGGCTCCGACATGCCGGTCAACCGCAACCTGCTGCTGACCTGCCTCGGCTCGCCGACCACGCCGCTGTTCGACATCGCGGCGCCGCTGCAGCTGCAGCGCGGTGACCGCATCATGCTGTGCTCCGACGGTGTGTGGGGCGTGCTCGACGACGAATTGATCGTGCACACGCTTTCCTCCGGCAAGCCCGTGTCCGATGCGGCTCCCGACCTCGCCGAGATGGCCCTGCGCAAGGGCGGCGCCCACAGCGACAACGTCACGCTCATCGCGCTCGAATGGGAAATGCCCGACAGCGCGGACGACCGCAGCGGCGTGTCCACCGAGACCATCGAAGACGGCGTGTTCGCCTCGACCATCCAGGCTGGCATGCCGGCGTCGGACAACGAGATCGACGACCTCGACGAAGACGCCATCGAGCGCTCCATCGCCGAGATCAACGAGGCCATTCGCCGTTCCGCCGCACGCAAGACCTGAGCGCGCGCAGCTTTTCTTTTTTTCTTTCCAATTCCCGAACAAATGACTGCTTTCACGCGAAGCGGCGGCCGTGCCGCCGATCAATTGCGACCGGTGCGCATCACCCGTGGCTTCACCATCCATGCCGAAGGCTCGGTGCTGATCGAGTTCGGCCAGACCCGCGTGCTGTGTACGGCCTCCGTCGAAGAGAAGGTGCCGCCGCACAAGAAGGGCAGCGGCGAGGGCTGGGTCACCGCCGAATACGGCATGCTCCCGCGCGCCACGCACACCCGCAGCAGCCGCGAGGCGGCCAAGGGCAAGCAGACCGGCCGCACGCAGGAAATCCAGCGCCTCATCGGCCGTTCGATGCGCGCCGTGTTCGACCTTGCCGTGCTCGGCGAGCGCACCATCCATCTCGACTGCGACGTGCTGCAGGCCGACGGCGGCACCCGCACCGCCGCCATCACTGGCGCCTTCGTGGCGGCGCAGGACGCGGTCAACAAGCTGCTGGCCAGCGGCGCCATCAAGGCATCGCCCATCAACGGGCACGTGGCTGCCATCTCGGTGGGCATCGTCGGCGGCACGCCGCTGCTCGACCTCGAATACACCGAAGATTCGGCCTGCGACACCGACATGAACGTCGTCATGACCGGCGCCGGTCACTTCGTCGAAGTGCAGGGCACGGCCGAAGGCGTGGCCTTCACGCGCGAAGAAATGAACATCCTGCTCGGCCTTGCCGAGAAGGGCATCGGCGAACTCGTGACCTTGCAGAAGCAGGCACTGCTCTCGAACTGACTCATGAAACTGGTTCTGGCTTCCAACAACGCAGGCAAGCTCGCCGAACTCCAGCAACTGTTTGCAGAGCTGGCCGTTACCCTGGTGCCGCAGTCGGCGCTGGGCGTGGGTGAGGCTGAAGAACCTTTCCGCACCTTCGTGGAGAACGCGCTGGCCAAGGCCCGCCACGCCAGCGCCGCCACCGGCCTGCCAGCCATCGCTGACGACGCGGGCCTTTGCGTCGATGCCTTCGGCGGCCTGCCGGGCGTCGACACCGCCTTCTACGCCACGCAGTTCGGCTACGCCAAGGGCGACGCCAACAATGTGAAGGCGCTGCTCGAGCAGCTCGACGGCGTGGCCAACCGCCGCGCCGCGCTCGTGAGCACGCTGGTCGCGCTGCGCAGCCACGACGACCCCGAGCCGCTCATCGCCATCGGCCGCGTCGTCGGCGAGATTGCGCCTGCGCCCGTTGGCGACAACGGCTTCGGCTTCGACCCCGTGATGTACCTGCCGGCCTTCGGCAAGACCTTTGCCCAACTGCCGCCCGAGGTCAAGAACGCCAACAGCCACCGCGGCCGCGCGGCGCAGGCCATGTTGGCGTTGATGCGCGAGCGCTGGCTGTAATGGCCACCATCTTCCCGATCCAGCCGGCGCAGTCCACGGGAGCGCCGCAGGCCAACGACGTGTTGCACTGGATGCGGCCCGGTCCGCTGCAGCTCAGCGCGCTGCCGCCGCTGTCGCTCTACATCCACCTGCCGTGGTGCCTGCGCAAGTGCCCGTACTGCGACTTCAACTCGCACGAATGGCGCGCCGCGAGCGAAGCGGAGATCGACGGCATTCCCGAGCAGGCGTACATCGATTCATTGGTGGCCGACCTCGATGCCGCACTGCCGCTCATCTGGGGCCGCACCGTCCACACCATCTTCATCGGCGGCGGCACGCCGAGCCTGTTTTCGCCGCAAGCCATCGACCGCCTGCTCGGCGATGTGCGTGCGCGCCTGAAGCTCACGCCCGATTGCGAGATCACGCTCGAAGCCAACCCCGGCACATTCGAGCGCAACCGCTTCCGTGCCTACCGCTCGGCCGGCGTCACGCGCCTGTCGGTGGGCGTGCAGAGCTTCAACGACGAGCACCTGAAGGCGCTGGGGCGCGTGCACGACCGCGCCCAGGCCATCGCCGCGCTCGAAGAGGCTGCGAGCACCTTCGATACCTTCAACCTCGACCTGATGTACGCGCTGCCGGGCCAGACGCTCGAAGGCCTGGACGCTGATCTGTCGCAGGCGCTGGCGCTCGCGCCGCCACACCTGTCGGTGTACCACCTGACCATCGAGCCCAACACCTGGTTCGCCAAGTTCCCGCCCACGCTGCCCGAGGACGACATCGCCTACGCCATGCTCGATCGCATCACCGAACGCACGAGCGCGGCCGGCATGTCGCGCTACGAGGTGTCGGCCTATGCGCGTGAGGGGCATCAGTGCGCGCACAACTTTAACTATTGGCAGTTCGGCGACTACCTCGGCATTGGCGCCGGCGCGCACAGCAAGCTGAGCTTTGCGCACCGCATCGTGCGCCAGGTGCGCTTTCGCGAACCGCGCCTGTACATGGAGAACGCACGCGCGGGCGCCGCGGTGTCGCAGAGCGACGAGGTGGCGCTGGCCGATCTGCCGTTCGAATTCATGCTCAATGCGCTGCGGCTGAAGCAGGGCTTCACGCTGCCACAGTTCAGCGAACGCACGGGGCTGGCGATGACCTCGATCCAGCGTGGATTGGAAGAAGCCGAGCGCAAGGGGCTCGTGGCACGCGACCTGTTCCGCGTGTGGCCGACCGAGCGCGGGCTGGACTTTCTGAGCGATCTGCAGGCGATGTTCCTGCCCGATGAAGAGTAGGGCAACGCCGTCGGCATAAAATCGATGGTTCCGGAGAGTTGGGTGAGTGGTTTAAACCAGCAGTCTTGAAAACTGCCGACGAGAAATCGTCCGTGAGTTCGAATCTCACACTCTCCGCCAGCAACCCAGTATCCATGCGGGTTTGCAGGTGGGGTAGGCACTTACCCCCCCTTTTTCTTTTTGCGCTCAGGTGGGCTTTTTTGGACCCCTTTGCAGCGACGCGCTATGGCTATGCACGAAGCTGGTGGACATGCGCTGTGGCGCCGAGCTTTTGCTCGCACACGTGGTGCATGCGCTGGGGAGCTCCCACGGTCAATCCTGACGCATCGCATCTTCTACGACCAACTCGGCATGCTCTGAGCGGGCTCGGGCTGGGCCACGATTGTTTCCACCGCGGAAACTGAGTAACGCTCCGGCGCGCCCAGCGCCCCATGCAAAGACTTTGAAAATCCGGAGGGGGCGTATTGTGCGTGCCCAACCTTCCAATCAGACCGAACGATTCATGTCCAATTCTTCTACCAAACCCGCCACCGACGAACCCAATGCAGCCCAACTGCTCGCCACCTTGCAGTGGCGCTATGCGACCAAGAAAATGGATGCAACGCGCAAGGTCCCGAAGGAAAAGCTTGAGCGCATCCTCGAGGCCGCCCGCCTGGCGCCGACGTCCAGCGGCCTTCAGCCGTTCGAGATCTTCGTGGTTACCGACGCGGCGGTTCGCGAACGCATCAAGCCAATCGCTTGGAACCAGGGCCAAGTCGTCGATTGCTCGCACCTGCTCGTCTTCGCTGCCTGGGACGACTACACCGCTGAGCGCATCAACCACATGTTCGACCTGACCAACACCGTGCGCGGCACGAAGAACGAAGGTTGGGAAAACTACCGTGCCATGCTGCTCGGCAGCTACCCGCAGCGCGGCAGCGAGGTCAACTTCGCGCATGCGGCCCGCCAGGCTTACATCGGGCTGGCCGCGGCACTGATTGCAGCGGCGCACGAAGAAGTGGACAGCACCCCCATGGAGGGCTTCGACCCCGCGGCGCTCGACGACATCCTGGGCCTGCGCGCACGCGGCTTGCGCAGCGTCGCCATCCTGCCCGTGGGCTACCGCGTGGCGGACGAAGACTGGCTGGTCAACCTCACCAAGGTGCGCCGGCCGCGTGACCAGTTCGTGACGGAAGTCTGAGGCGACGACGTCGAGCGATCAGCCTGCGTGACTCGGAGGAGGGCTATGCAGGCGGCTCAGGTTTGAGCATGCGGCCGCCGTAGCAGTAGGGCAGCGAACTGGCTGGTCAACGTGCTGCGGCCGTGATGAGTCTCGTGCGGTCGCCCAAGATGCATGGCCACGATCCGTGGACTTACCTCAAAGACGTCCGCAGCTTCCACACAACTGGCGACCCGCAGCCTGATCGGCAAAACGCATACGAGGCTCCACCAACTGCCATCAAGGTGGGACGCCGAGCCGCTTACGCTGTGTCGCTCAACGACCCGGACAAAGATATGCTCACCAACAGAGCTCCGGGCGAATGACCGCAATTGTGCCGGAGACGTAACCTCGAGGTCCGAAAGGGACCGGTAGCAATCATTGCAGCATGAGCAAACGCGGCTGCACCTACGTGCAAACTTCGTAAACGCCCACTTATCGGTGGTTGGCGCATTCGTGAGAAACCACGGGTCAAATCCAAAGAGGGTTGGTCGCGGTGCATTCGGTTGCTCCAGCGGATTCGCTCGCGTCGGTTCGGCAGGCAAAGGTCATTGTCGGAGACGGCGTTTGAAATCATCGATGCCTCGGCGATCGACTCTGATTTCCCCCGGGCACTCCTCCTTTGCCTCCTTCCCGCCACTGATTCGGGGCACCGGCGCGCTTATCGTGGACGGTAAGAGCGCGTCATCGCGTCGCGATCTCAGGCCGAGCCCGAGCGTGGGTGTTCCGCGTTGCTGGCAGATGCAGCCATAGCTCGATTGGAGAACAGTCGGAGACCGCCACCTGTTGAACAAGAAATAGCAGGCCCTTCACACGCCGCTGCGCGCGAACGGTCGACTTACCAAGGCTTCCACCAACGGCGCCGTTCCTGCCGATGCTTAAGAGGCCTCAGGTCCAGGGTGTCGTGGTCAAGATGGGGCGCACCAGCGCGTCGCCGTAGCTCCGCCTCCAGTTGATGCGCTATGCCGCGAGCGTGCAGTTCACCCTGTAGCGCTCGTCGGCGCCATTCAATGGCCCGCGTGCCCAATTCCTCGTCGGGCAACGTCTCTGTTTCGATCATGGTTGGGATTTATGACGGGGTACCGCGCTCGAGCCTTCGACTCTCTCAGGAATTCTCGCGGGGCCAAACGCGCGTCATCAAACCAACGCTCGCAGGCCGCCTTGAGCGTAGGGGGTCGCAACCACCACCGACATCGCCAGAATATGGGATGTCGATTAAGTATCCAAAGATTGCCTTCAGCGCATGACGCTGCTCTTTCGACACGGTTTGTGCTTGCGCTTTGCGCCTTTTTTATGACGACCGCCTGAGTAACCATGCTGTCACTCGCCAAGCGCCACTCCGACACACAGCGAATGCGCTTGCTTCGCATAAGCCGGCTCGCAAGCGACGACCTCAACTCTTCAGCTTTTGGTGGCTCAAGGGGAACTACGTTCACCGACGCACCAGACGGCGCCCCATCGCATAGACCATGGTGGTCTTCGCCTTGTTCAGATCGCCTTCGGCGCGGCTCATGTCGAGAGTTGCCCGCGCCTGGGTGGTCTCGGCTCTCTTCGCAATGGAATCTCAAGCGCAGGCTCTTTGCTTGGATACCGATGCGACCGGCAGACCTTTGGTTGGAGTTGAGCTGCGCTATGCAGAAGTTCGTCGCAATCAACCGGAGGGCGAGGCGCACTGCACATGACGCCAGACCGCTACCGCAGCACCAGAACCGGCAGCGACGAGCGCACCAGAACCTGCTGCGTCTCGCTCCCCAGCAGCAGGCGCTTCAGGCCCTTGCGTCCGTGCGAGGCCATCACGATCAGATCGCTCTTGTGCTTCTTTGCTGCCGCGATGATCGATTCGGCGACCAGGTCCGAACTGGCTTGCGCCGTCTTGATCCGTACGCCACGTTCCCGTGCGCGATCCCGCACCTTGTCGAGCATGTCCTGTGCCTTCTCGGCCCACTGCTTTTCAATGCGGCCGATGTCTTCGGCCGAGAAGGTCATCGAGCCTTCGAAATAGCTCTTCGGGTATCGGGGAACGACGGTCAAGGCGACCAGGTCCGAGTCGTTCTGCACCGCCAGCGAGATGGCGCTGTCGACGGCCTTCTTCGAAAGGGCGGTGCCGTCGGTGGCGACGAGGATGCGTTTGAACATGAGGATCTCCACATAGCGTGCGGCAGCCGAGCTTAGGCGCGCTCCGGGCGATGCGGCTTGATTCAGATCAAGCGCTTCGCAAGGCCAAGCTCTTAGGCTCGGCCGATGAATGCCACGCTTGCCCCCGATCGGATCGCGATCCCCGTACTCCCCGCCGCAGCCAGCGAAGAGGCCTGGCAGGTGCTGGACGATCCGGCCGAATGGGCCGCCTTCGGCCGTGAACTGGATTCCGCCGATGGAGGCCATTGGGAGTCTCAGGTCGTGGTCGAGGGCATGCACTGCGCGGCCTGCGCCTTCACCGTCGAGGCCGCGCTGCGGCAGGTACCCGGCGTGAGCGAAGCACAAGTCAACGCGGCGAGCCGGGGCGCGCGCGTGGTCTGGTCGCCCGCGCAGACGCGGCCCTCACGGTGGTTCGAGGCCGCCGCGAAGTCCGGCTACCGGCTCCTGCCCGGCAGCGACCGCTCCGCCAGGGAACTGCGCCGGCGCGAATCACGGCTGGCCTTGTGGCGCTGGCTGGTCTCGGGCTTCTGCATGATGCAAGTGATGATGTACGCCTACCCGGCCTATGTCGCCAGGCCGGGCGACATGACGGCCGATGCGGCGCAACTGCTGCGCTGGGCCTCCTGGGTGCTCACCCTGCCCGTCGTGCTCTTCTCCTGCGGTCCCTTCTTTCGCAGCGCCTGGCGTGACCTGCGCATGGGCCGAGTCGGCATGGATCTTCCCGTGGCCTTCGGCGTGTTCGTGACCTTCGCGGTCAGCAGCGCCGCCACCTTCGACGCCGGTGGCTCGCTCGGCCACGAGGTCTACTTCGACTCGCTGACGATGTTTGTGTTCTTCCTGCTCACCGGCCGCTGGCTGGAGGCACGGCTGCGCGAGCGCACCGCCGGCTCCCTCGATGCCTTGATGAACCGGCTGCCGGATGGCGTCGATCGCCTTGCCGCCGACGGCAGCTGGAGGCGGGTGGCGGTGCGCCGGCTCGCCGTGGGAGATGTGGTGCGGGTGCGCCCGGGCGAAGCCTTCCCCGCCGACGGCGTGGTGATCGAAGGCGACACCAGCGCCGACGAGGCTCTGCTGACCGGCGAATCCCGCCCTGTGCCGCGGCCCTGTGGCGACCGCGTGCTGGCCGGCAGCCACAACCTCTCGGCGGTGGTCCGGGTGCGGATCGAATCGGTGGGCGAGGGCACGCGTTTTTCCCAGATCGTCCGGCTGATGGAAAGCGCTGCCTCGCGCAAGCCGCGCTTGGCACTGCTGGCGGACCGGGTGGCGAGGCCGTTTCTCGTTGCAGTACTCGCATCGGCCGCGTTGGCGGCGGTGTTCTGGTGGCACGCGGACCCGGGCAAGGCGCTGATGGTGGCGGTCGCGGTGCTCATCGTGACCTGCCCGTGTGCACTGTCGCTCGCGACACCGGCCGCCATGCTCGCCAGCGCCGGCGCCCTGGCGCGCGATGGCGTGCTGACCTCCAACCTGCAGGCGCTGGAGGCGCTGGCATCGGTCGATACGGTGGTGTTCGACAAGACTGGCACATTGACGGGCGACATCCCGCGCCTCGAGCGCATCTATTGCCGGCAGGGCCTGCGGCCCGGCGATGCGCTCGAGATGGCGGCAGCCCTCGCCGCGCAGTCACTGCACCCCGTCGCGCAGGCACTGGTGAATGCGTGGAATGCCCAGTTCCGCTCTCCGCCCGGCTGGACGGTGGAACAGGGCGTAGAAGCCGTGGGGCTCGGGCTCGAGGGCCTGATGCGGCGGACGCGCGCGGGCTCGGGGACGGGCCAGCGCACGCGCCTCGGCTCGTCGAGCTTCTGCGGCGTGAGTCCGCTGGGGGTGGACGCGGCACAAGTCCACCTGGCCGACGAGCGGGGATGGGTCGCCAGCTTCGTTCTCATGGAAGAGCTGCGCGCCGATGCCGCCGCTGCAGTGGCTGCGTTGCGTGCACAGGGCCTGACCGTGCGGCTGCTCTCGGGCGACCGCCGCAGCGCCGCAAAGGAAATCGGCTCACGCTGCGGCGTCGATTTCGCAGAGGGCGGCTGCACACCGGAGGACAAGCTCGACGTGCTCTGGCGGCTGCAGGCGGAGGGAAGGCAGATCGCGATGGTGGGCGATGGCCTCAATGACGGCCCTTCGCTGGCGCGCGCGAACGCTTCGTTCGCGTTCGGCCGTTCCGTGCCGCTGTCGCGCGCGCACGCCGATTTCGTCGTGCTGGGCGACAGGCTCGCCACCATTCCGCAAGCCATCGCACAGGCCCGCAAGACGCTGCGCGTGGTGCGCCAGAACCTCTTTTGGGCCGCGGGCTACAACGCGCTGTGCGTGCCGCTCGCCGTCGCGGGCTGGTTGCCGGCGTGGCTCGCCGGCCTCGGCATGGCCGCGAGTTCGCTCGTGGTAGTCCTCAATGCGGCGCGGCTCGCGGCCGCCGGGAAGAAGTGGCGCTGATGGACATCCTCTTCCTGCTCATTCCGCTGTCCGTGGTGCTGGTCCTCGCGATCCTTGGCGGGCTCTGGTGGGCCATCGAGCGTGGCCAGTTCGACGACGTCGAGATCGAAGGCGACCGCATCCTGCACGGCGATTGATTTGCATCAAGCCCACAAGGCAGGGCCCCACGGAAACTGCCCGCAACTCATTCAAGGGCACGACGATGCAACAACCGAATCCACCCGCTGCGGCATACGACGACACCGTCGTGCGGCAGTTCGCGCTGATGTCCGTGGTCTGGGGCGTGGTCGGCATGCTGGTCGGCGTGATCATCGCTTCCCAACTGACGTGGCCCGAACTCAACCTCGGCATTCCCTGGCTGAGCTACGGGCGCCTGCGGCCGCTGCACACCAACGCGGTCATCTTCGCCTTCGGGGGTTGCGCGTTGATGGCCACCAGCTTCCACGTGGTGCAGCGCACCTGCCAGGTGCGCCTCTTCGCGCCGAAGCTGGCGTCCTTCGTGTTCTGGGGCTGGCAGGCCGTGATCGTGGCGGCCGCCATCAGCCTTCCGATGGGCTACACCCGGGGCAAGGAGTACGCCGAGCTCGAATGGCCGATCGGCATCCTGATCGCCGTGGTCTGGGTCGCTTACGCCATCGTGTTCTTCGGCACCATCGGCAGGCGAAAGGTCCGCCACATCTACGTCGCCAACTGGTTCTACGGCGCCTTCATCATCGCGGTCGCGCTGCTGCACATCGTGAATGGCGCGGCGATTCCGGCCGGCTGGATGAAGAGCTATTCGGCCTACGCCGGCGTGCAGGATGCGATGGTGCAGTGGTGGTACGGCCACAACGCCGTCGGCTTCTTCCTCACCGCCGGTTTCCTGGGGATGATGTATTACTACATTCCCAAGCAGGCCGGCCGACCGGTGTATTCGTACCGGCTGTCCATCGTCCACTTCTGGGCGCTTATCTTCACATACATGTGGGCGGGCCCGCACCACCTGCACTACACCGCGCTGCCGGACTGGACCCAGTCGCTCGGCATGGTGTTCTCGCTGATCCTGCTGGCGCCGAGCTGGGGCGGCATGATCAACGGCGTGATGACGCTCTCGGGCGCCTGGCACAAGCTGCGCACCGACCCGATCCTGCGCTTCCTGATCGTCGCGCTGTCGTTCTACGGCATGTCGACCTTCGAGGGGCCCATGATGTCCATCAAGACCGTCAACGCCCTGAGCCACTACACCGACTGGACCATCGGCCACGTGCACTCCGGCGCGCTCGGCTGGGTGGGCTTCATCACCATGGGCTCGCTCTACTACCTGATTCCGCGCATGTACGGCCGCACGCAGATGTACAGCGTGAAGGCCATCGATGTCCACTTCTGGGTCGCCACCATCGGCATCGTCCTGTACATCGCGGCCATGTGGATCGCCGGCGTGATGCAAGGCCTCATGTGGCGCGCGATCAATCCCGACGGCACGCTCACCTACACCTTCGTGGAGGGCGTGAAGGCCACTTTCCCGTTCTACCTGGTGCGCGTGATAGGCGGCTTGCTCTACCTCGGCGGGATGCTGCTGATGGCCTGGAACGTCTGGATGACCGTCATTTCGGGCCGGTCGGTACGCGCCGAGATCCCGCCCACTGCCATGGCCCATGCCTGAGGACGCACCATGAACCAGAACACTGAAAAAGCCACGGGCTTCTCCCACGAGAGGGTCGAGACCAACAACCTGCTGATGATCGTGCTGATCCTTGTCGTGGTGGCCGTCGGCGGCCTCGTCGAGATCGTGCCGCTCTTCTTCCAGAAGTCGACCACCGAGGCGGTGGAGGGCGTCAAGCCGCTCACGCCGCTGCAACTGGCCGGCCGCGACATCTACCTGCGCGAGGGTTGCTACAACTGCCACTCGCAGATGATCCGGCCCTTCCGCTCGGAGACGCTGCGCTACGGCCACTACTCGGTGGCGGGCGAGTTCGTCTACGACCATCCGTTCCAGTGGGGCAGCAAGCGCACCGGCCCCGACCTGCACCGAGTGGGCGGCAAGTACAGCGACGAGTGGCACCGCATCCACCTGAACAACCCGCGCGACCTGGTGCCCGAATCGAACATGCCGGCCTACACATGGCTGGAAAAGACGCCGGTCGACGCGTTGGCCCTGCCGGACCACATGCGCGCGTTGCGCCGCGTCGGCGTGCCCTACACCGATGGCGAGATCGCCAAGGCCACGGAAGAGGTCACGGGCAAGACCGAGATGGAGGCCACGGTGGCCTACCTGCAATCGCTGGGCCTGGCGCTGAAGTAGGCAACAAGGGACCGAAACCATGATCGACATCACCACCTTGCGCATTGCAGCCACCGTCGTCTGCTTCGCGCTTTTCATCGGCATCGTGATCTGGGCCTATTCGCGTCGCAACGCGCGCGACTTCCAGGACGCGGCCCGCTTGCCTTTCGAGCAGGACTGAGGAGCGCACGACCATGAGCGATTTCATCGGCCATTTCTGGTCCGGCTACGTTGCCGCGATCTCGTTGCTGAGCATCATCGGCTGCGTGCTGCTGTTGTGGTTCACCGCGCGCAAGCGGGTCGCGTCCAGCGCGGACAACACAACTGGCCACGTCTGGGACGAGGATCTTCGCGAAGCCAACAATCCGCTGCCCATGTGGTGGATCGGCCTGTTCGTGCTGACCATCGTCTTCGGGCTGGGTTACCTGGCAGTCTTTCCGGGGCTGGGCAGTTTTCGCGGCCAGTCCGGTTGGAGTTCGCAGGAGCAGTACCAAGCGGAAGTAGCCAAAGCCACGCAGGAGCTCGCGCCCGTCTACGCGAAGTACGCAGCCATGCCTGTCGAGGAAATAGCGCAGGACCCGCAGGCCAAGGCCATCGGCGAGCGGCTCTTCATGAACAACTGCGCCCAGTGCCACGGCTCCGACGCACGAGGCAGCAAGGGCTTTCCCAACCTGACCGACAAGGACTGGCTGCACGGTGGCGCGCCCGAGAAGGTCATCGAGAGCATCACGAAAGGCCGCGTGGGCGTGATGCCGCCGATGGCGGCGGCCGTCGGCACGCCGGACGACGTGAAGAACGTGGCCAACTACGTGCTGAGCCTGTCGGGCGAGCCACACGACTCGGTGCGCGCCGGCCTCGGAAAGTCGAAGTTCACGGCCTGCGCGGCATGCCACGGCATCGGCGGCGTAGGCAACCAGGCCCTCGGCGCACCCAATCTCAGCGACAAGATCTGGCTTCATGGCTATGGCGAGGCCGCCATCATTCAGATGATCAATTCGGGCAAGCACAACGAGATGCCTGCGCAGGAAGGCCGGCTCACCGAGGCGCAGATCCGGATGCTCGCGTCGTATGTCTGGGGGTTCTCCAACAGCACGACCACGGCCACGCCCTGACACCGGCGGCTGACCATGACACGGAAGATCATTCCCATCGTCAATGCCGGCAGCGACGAAGTCGGCCTCTACGAGGCGACGAAGAAGGTCTACCCCCGCACCGTGCGCGGCACTTTCGCGCGCTGGCGCTGGGCCATGGTCTTTCTCACCCAGCTGTTTTTCTACGGACTGCCATGGGTGGAATGGGGAGGTCGGCAGATGGTGCTGTTCGACCTGGCTGCTCGCCGCTTCTACATCTTCGGGCTGGTGCTGTACCCGCAGGACCTGATCTATCTCTCGGGCCTGTTGGTCATCAGCGCGCTGTCGCTCTTCCTGTTCACCGCGGTGGCCGGGCGGCTGTGGTGCGGCTACGCCTGTCCGCAGACCGTCTACACAGAGATCTTCATGTGGGTCGAGCACAAGATCGAAGGCAACCGCACGGCGCGCATGCGGCTCGATGCCGAGCCCATGTCGCTCGAGAAGCTGGTGAAGAAGTGGTTCAAGCACATTGTCTGGATCGGCATCGCGCTATGGACCGGCTTCACCTTCGTGGGTTACTTCACGCCCATCCGCGACCTCGGCATGGCCTTCCTGCAGACGCAGATGGGGTCGTGGGAGGTGTTCTGGGTCTTCTTCTACGGCTTTGCCACTTATGGCAATGCCGGTTTCATGCGCGAGCAGGTCTGCAAGTACATGTGCCCCTACGCGCGCTTCCAGAGCGCCATGTTCGATCGCGACACGCTCATCGTCACCTACGACCCCCGGCGTGGCGAGCCGCGAGCACCGCGCCGCAAGGGCCCAGATCCGCGCACCATGGCGCTGGGCGACTGCATCGACTGCGGCCTGTGCGTGCAGGTTTGCCCGACCGGCATCGACATTCGCCAGGGCCTGCAGTACGAATGCATCGGCTGCGGCCTTTGCGTGGATGCCTGCGACACCGTCATGCAGAAGATGGCCTACCCGCCGCGATTGATCCGCTATGACACGCAGAACGGCATGGAAGCCGGGTGGTCGCGCCGCCAGTTGCTGCGGCGCGTACTGCGACCGCGCGTGCTGGTCTACACGACGATCCTGGCGGTGCTTGTGATCGGGCTTCTGGCCAGCCTTGTCGTGCGTGCGCCGTTCAAGGTCGACGTGGTGCGCGATCGGGCCTCGCTGGCCCGCATCGCAGAGGGCGGCCGGCTCGAGAACGTCTACCGGCTCCAGATCATGAACGCCACCGAGCAGCCGAGGCACTACCGCATCGCCGCCGTTGGGCTGGACGGCCTCAGCGTCTCGCCCGACGAGCCGGTGACGGTCGATGCGGCCGGGTCGCGCTGGGTTGCGGTACGGCTGCAGGTGCCCTATGGCGCCGTGCCGGCCGGGTCGCACACGGTGCATTTCCGTATTCGCGACGAGGACGGCGGAACGCAGGTTTCGGAAAAGGCGGCCTTCCTGGTGCCGCGCTGAAAGGTCGACATGAACGCAACAACGACAACGGCAACAACGACAACGGCAACAACGAACGAGCAGGCGGCCGGGCCTTGGTGGCGCTATCCGCTGCTCTGGATGGTGATCGGCGGTCCGGTGGCCGTGATGATCGCGAGCTTCGCGACTTTCTGGCTGGCCTGGCGCAGCCCCGATGCGCTGGTGTCCGAGGACTACTACCGCGAGGGCATCGAGATCAACAAGACCCTGGCCGCGAAGAAGCTGCTGCCCGCGCTGGCCGGCCGCAACCATGCGACCACGCCAGCGGACGACATGCCGCAGCCGGCCCGGAAGGCGGCGCCATGAACGGGTTGCGCCAGCTCGCCGGCGTCTTGTGGCCATCTTTCCTGGTGGCCTGTGCCATGGAGGTGCTGGTGTTCGCGCTCGTCGATCCGGTCCACGCGTTCTGCGGCGCCGACGCGCTGCGTATGTCGCGCCAGGGCGTCTATACCGCTGCCTTCTTTATCTTCTGGCTGATGGCGGCGGCTTCGAGCGCCTGCACGGCATTGCTCGCCATGCCGTCTGCTCCGGAATTTTCGGATGCACCCCAGCGGACGCCTTCGCAATGACTCACGCCGCTTTTACTCCTGCGTCCGGGGAGATTTCGTTGCCCGTCGACCTGCTGCGCCAGTTCGACGTTCCCGGGCCGCGCTACACCTCCTATCCCACCGCGGACCGGTTCGTCGACGCCTTCGGGGCCGAAGACTATGCACAAGCGCTGCGCCGCCGGCGCGAGGCGGGCGCGCAGGCGCCGCCACTGTCGCTCTACGTCCATGTCCCATTCTGCGAGTCGCTGTGCTACTACTGCGCCTGCAACAAGATCGTCACCCGGCATCATGAGCGAGGCCGGCAGTATCTGTCCGACCTGGCGCGGGAAGCCGGACTCCAGGCCGCCCAACTGGGCCGCGGCGCCACCGTTGGCCATCTGCATCTCGGCGGTGGCTCTCCCACCTTTCTCGACGATGCCGAACTTGGCGAGCTCATGGAGTTGCTGCACCGTTCCTTCGCCTTCGTGCCTGGCGGCGAGCGCTCCATCGAGATCGATCCGCGCACGGTCGATGCGCAGCGCCTTGCGAACCTGGCCGCGCTGGGCTTCAACCGCCTCAGTTTCGGCGTACAGGACTTCGACCCCGCCGTGCAGCAGGCCGTGCATCGCATCCAGCCGGCGCAGCAGGTCTTTGCATTGATGGATGCGGCGCGCGCGCTCGGCTTCGGATCGATCAACGTGGACCTGATCTACGGGTTGCCTCGGCAGAACGACGCGTCCTTCGAGCGCACACTGGCCCAGATTCGCGAGCTGCGGCCCGACCGCATTGCGCTCTACGCCTATGCGCACCTGCCCGAACGCTTCAAGCCACAACGGCGAATCGCGGCCGAGGAACTGCCGGATGCCGCCGCGCGGGTGCGCATGCTTGCAAGCGCGATCGCGCGGCTCACCGAAGCGGGCTATGTCTACATCGGCATGGACCATTTCGCGCTGCCTGACGACCCTCTCGCGATCGCCAAGAGGGAAGGGCGGCTGCAGCGCGACTTTCAGGGCTACGGCACCCGGCCCGAAGGTGACCTGATTGCGCTCGGCGTCTCGGGCATCGGCCGCGTGGGCGCCACCTACAGCCAGAACGCCAAGAGCCTGGATGAATACCGCGATCTCCTCGATCAGGGGCGCTTGCCCGTGGTCCGGGGTCTCGCGCTGTCGCGCGACGACCTGCTGCGGCGCGAGGTGATCATGGCGCTGATGTGCCGGGGCCGGATCGACTTCAACGCCATGGGGGATGCGTTTGCCATCGACTTCCGGCGCTACTTCGCCGTCGAGTTTGCGGCGCTCGGCTCGCTGGTCGCCAACGGCCTGGTGCGGTTGAGCGACCACGATCTCGTCGTGACCGAGCAGGGCTGGTTCCTCGTACGGGCAGTCGCCATGGTGTTCGACCGGTACTGCCGCGCGAACCGCACCCGCTTTTCCCGCGTGGTCTGACCATGCAGCTCGCGCTCGCCGGTGCCGCGCTTCTCATGGGTCTGGCCGGAGGGCCGCATTGCGTAGCGATGTGCGGCGCAGCTTCGTCGGCGGTGATACGGATCGTGCCGCTCGCGCCGGCGGGTCAGGGCGCGATGCCTGCGCTCGCGGCGCCGGGTGCCTTCCATCTTGGCCGCATCGCGAGCTACGCGATGGCTGGCGCCGTCGCGGCCGCCAGCGTCGACAGCCTGGCGCTGGCCAGCACCCAGGTTGCCGCCTTGCGGCCGCTGTGGGTGCTGCTGCACGTGTTCGTGTTCGCGTGGGGCGCGATGCTGGCCGCCACGGGACGACAGCCGCGGTGGGCGCAGCGCGTCGGCCGCTCGGTCGAATCGCGTCTTCGCCCCCACGTCGGCGGTACGTGGGTGGGTGTGCTTGCGACAGGACTGCTGTGGGTTGCGCTGCCTTGCGGGCTGCTCTACTCGGCGCTGATGCTGGCCGGGTTGGGCAGCGGGCCCCTGCAGGGGGCGGCGCTGATGGCGCTGTTCGCTGTCGGGAGCGGCCTTTCGCTGCTGGTCGGGCCATGGCTCTGGCAGCGTTTGCGCCTGGCCGGTGGCGCGGGGCGCCAGACCTGGGGGGCAAGGGTGGCCGGCGCGCTGCTGGCCGCCGTGGCGGTGCATGCCCTGTGGTCGGATCTTGTTCGCCAGATCGACGCCTGGTGCCGATGAGCCGCGAGGCCTCCTTTGGGGGCGCATCGGCGGCGAGGGTCTTTCCCGGCGTCAACCCATCAGCGTGCGCAGGCTCGCAAGCGCCACCTTCGGATCGGCGATGCCGTGGTAGATGGGCGGCACTTCGAGATCCAGGTCCATGAGCCCGTAGACCCCGTGCATCGCGCCGCGCACCGAGTACTCGACCGTGAAGACGACGTCTTCCGGAATCTCCACGTACTGGCCCAGCAATGCGAAGTTCTTCGCGCCGGCCGGGATGACGGGCGGGCGGTCCGACGCGCTGCGGCATGCGAACTCGCTGGTGATGTAGGGCATCTTCACCGGCACTACGGTCGTGGTGTTCCGCACCTCTTCGAGGATGTCCTCGAAGCCAAGGTGATGCATCAGCTCCGTGAGAATTTCCTGGCCGCTGGCCTGAGCCATCGTCTTGTCGACGTGGTTGCCCTGGGTGTCGATGAGAAGCCCGTAACCCCACAGCGTGTAGACCCCCTCGGGTTGGTCCTCGAAGTGCGGCGCGTGCGGCACGACGATCGACATCAGCCAACTCGAATCCTTGAAGGTCATGAGTCCGCCGGTGCCGGGCGGATTGCCCGAGAAAGCCTGAATGCGCCGGATCAGCAGGGGGCTGCGCATCGTGAGCGTGAACGACTCCCACTTGCTCTCGTCCACGTTGCCGCAGAAGGTCTCCGGCCGGCCGAGGCCCGGCGCCTTGCGTGCCATGTTGCGCCACAGGGTCCAGGCCCCGTCGCTCAGGCCGCGTACGAGTTCGGGCGCCTGCTGGTCGTTGCCGTTGCGCGAGTCGGCGGTCATCGAGCCGATGGTGACGAAGGCGCATTCATCCTCGCCTAGGCGATACGCCAGGGGTCGGCCTTGCTTGATGCAATGCAGGGTCTCGAGCCGCAGGCCGTCTGCGCCGGTGACGAAGTCCGCATCGGCTACGCGCACGCCGTATTCGAACCGCACCCCGCGATCCAGCAGCCACTTCACCATCGGGCGCACGATGGTGTCGTACTGGTTGAATTCGGTGCGCCGCACGCCACCCAGCGTGTGGATGCGCGGCAGCTCCTGCAGGAAGCGCAGCATGTAGCGCTTCAGCTCGACGGCGCTGTGCCAGTTCTGGAACGCGAATGTCGTGCGCCACATGGCCCAGAAATGGGTGTCGAGAAAGTGCGTGGAAAAGCATTCCTCGATGCGCCGGGTTCCCAGCACGCGCTCCGGTGTGGCCAGCAGGCGCATCAGTTCCGCCCGGTCCTGGAAATTGAAGCCCAGGTCGTTGGCGTCGAGGATGCGGCGATTCCGGTCGATCAGCCGGGCGTGCGCGTCGGAGCGCCAAAGCGCATTGAAAGCCTGTATCTCGTCGCGTACCGTGCGGTTCGGCGAGCGGGACGAGGGAATGCTCTGCAGCACGTTCCACAGACATGTGTAGGTCTCGTCGGTGAACATGCGCCCGCCGCGTGTCACGTAGCCCTGGATGGCATTGCCACTGCCATCGAGCGCGCCGCCCGGCGTCGGTGCTTCCTCGAGGATGCGGATGCGCGATCCGGGCATGCCGGCGTCGCGGATCAGAAGCACGGCTGCGGAAAGGGCGCCGATGCCGCTGCCGACGATGCAGGCCTGTTGGAACGAAGTCATGTTGTGGTGCCTTTTTTCTAGCGGGTGAGTGAAGCGGTGCACGGAGGTATGAGGCCGTGACATGAAGCCGTAGGCTAGGCACGCATGGCCGGCTCGGTCTTGCGCCGGATCAAGCTTTGGCGCTGTCGGGTTCGGGCTCTAGAGCGGTTGATGCAGCGCAAGGCCGCGCAGGACGAAGGGGCCTAAGGTCGCCCCCATCACGTCCCGCCAGCCCAAGGAGATCCTTCATGCAGACCCCGAAATCCATCCTGCTCCACCTCGACGGTTCCCCCCGCACGGCGGAGCGCATCAAGCTGGCGCGCCAGCTCGCCGAGACTTTCGATGCCGAAGTGACCGCCCGGCCGTGCACTCTGTCCGCACTCATGCGCTACCCGTACGCCATCGAGGCCGCGGCGGAAGCGGTCGCGATCATGCAGGAGATCGACAAGGATGCACGCGACAAGATGCACGCTACCTTCATGACGCACGGCGCGGGCTCACAGCGCCTGCACTGGGCCGAACCGGAGAGCGACGGCCCGTGGGGATTCGCGCGGCGCGCGCTCTATGCCGACCTGCTCATCCTCGGCCAGCGTGACCGGAACGACCCGATGGACAGCGAACTGCCCGGCGATTTCCTGCCGAGCGTGCTGGTGCAAAGCGGCCGGCCGGCGCTGATGCTGCCCTACACGGGCCCGATCGGCCCCATCGGCCACAACGTGCTGGTGGCATGGAAGGAAACGCGCGAGTCCGCGCGGGCCGTGACTGCCGCGCTGCCGTGGCTGCGCAAGGCGGCGCGAGTGCATGCCGTTGCCTACGGCGAGGACGCGGAAGCGTCCCTGCAGAGATTGCAGGACTACCTGCGGATGCAGGGCATCCAGAACCTTGCCCTGCATTCCGGTGGGGAGAAGGACGACGACGTCGGCAACAAGCTGCTGTCCTTCGCCGCCGACCTGAGTTCCGACCTGCTCGTGATGGGCTGCTATGGACACAGCCGGGCGCGCGAATGGGTGATGGGTGGCGCCACGCTGTCCATGCTCCAGTGGATGACGCTGCCCGTGTTGATGTCGCACTGAGGCACCCCGTGCGCATCGATTTCCTCGGCGGCACGGGTACCGTCACCGGCTCGAAGTACCTGCTGACCCACAACGACAAGCGGCTGCTGGTCGATTGCGGACTCTTCCAGGGGTTGAAGCAATTGCGCCTGCGCAACTGGGATGCATTGCCGGTCGATCCATCCACCATCGATGCCGTGCTGCTGACCCACGCGCACATGGACCACAGCGGATTCGTGCCGCGCCTTGTCCAGCTTGGGTTCAAGGGCAAGGCGTATTGCACGTCGGCCACCCGCGAACTCTGCGACCTGCTGCTGCCCGACTCCGGCCGCCTGCAGGAAGAGGATGCCGACTTCGCCAACCGCCACGGGCACTCGAAGCACAAGCCCGCGCTGCCGCTGTACACCGAGCAGGATGCGCGGGTCGCCCTCAAGCGTTTCGAGGCCATCCCGTTCGGCCAGGAGTGCTCGCCGTGGCCGGGCTGGTCGTGGCAGTTGCGCAGGGCGGGCCACATACTCGGCGCCGGCAGCCTGCGTGTGGGCTGGGACGGCGGGAGCATCCTGTTCTCGGGCGACCTGGGGCGCGGCGACGACCTGCTGATGCGTCCGCCCGAAAGCGCCGAACCAGCGGACTACGTGGTGGTGGAGTCGACCTACGGCAACCGAAAGCATCCGGCGACGGATACGCTGGTCGAACTGGCGGGCGTGATCAACCGCACGGCCGCGCGCGGCGGCATCGTGCTCATTCCAGCCTTCGCCATTGGGCGCGCACAGACGCTGCTGCATTGCATCCAGCTGCTCAAGCAGGCGCGGCGCATTCCCGAAATGCCGGTGTACCTGAACAGCCCGATGGCGGCGGACGCCACGCGCATCTATCGCAAGCACATGGACGAGCACCGGTTGAACGCCGAACAGTGCGCCGCGATGCAAGGGAAGACCATCATCGTCAACACGATCGAGGAATCGCGACGGCTGAACTTCCTGGACTTTCCGTCGATCATTGTGTCGGCCAGCGGCATGGCAACCGGCGGGCGGGTGCTGCACCATCTGAAGGCCTATGCGCCCGATGCCCGGAACACCATCCTGTTTGCGGGCTTCCAGGCGGCGGGCACGCGCGGTGCGGCCATGGTGGCTGGCGCCGATGCGGTCAAGATCCACGGCGCCTACGTGCCGGTGCGAGCGGAAGTTGCAAACCTGGAGACACTGTCGGCCCATGCCGACCGCGATGAACTGCTCGCCTGGCTCGATGCCCAGCAGGCACCTCGCAGGGTGTTTGTGACCCACGGGGAGCCTGCGGCAGCCGATGCCTTGCGACTGGCCATCGAGGAGCGCCACGGCTGGCCGTGCACCGTGCCCGACTACCGCGAGTCGCGCGAGCTCTGAAGCCCGGCGCGCTTGTGGCTTCTCCATTTGTCTCAGCCGCCGGGACGGTGGCCTGCGGGCAAGACTGCGCCTGGACAACGCTCTCGCGCTTGATGCGGATCAAGTCTGGTCCCGGTTCAGCACACGGTCTCAGGGGACAAGCACTGCCGCGCCCTCGATGCGACCTGCGCGCAGGTCGTCCAGCGCCTCGTTGGCCTGTGCGAGCGGATAGGTCCTGACGTGCACCTGCATGGGGTGCTCCTGCGCAAAATCCAGGAACTCCCTGGCATCGGCGCGCGTGAGGTTCGCCACCGAGATCACGCTGCGCTCTTCCCACAGCAGCCGATACGGAAAGGCCGGAATGTCGCTCATGTGGATGCCGCCGCACACCACCCGGCCGCCCTTGCGCAGGACGCACAACGCGGCGGGCACCAGGTCGCCGGCGGGCGCGAAGACGATGGCCGCATCCAGCGATTCGGGCGGCCGCTCGTTCGAGCCTCCAGCCCACTCGGCGCCCAGTCGGCGTGCGAAGTCCTGCGTCTTCAGGTCCCCCGGGCGAGTGAATGCGAAGACCTCGCGCCCCTGTGCGATGGCGGCTTGCGCCACCAGGTGCGCCGCGGCGCCGAAACCGAAGATGCCCAGACGATGCGAGTTTTCGCCAGCCGCCTTCAGGCTGCGCCAGCCGATCAGGCCCGCACAGAGCAGGGGGGCGATGTGCACGGCGTCGGTCTCGGGCATGCCCAGCGGCAGGCAGAAGGCCGCCTCGGCGATCACGTGGCTCGCGAAGCCGCCGTCGCGGTGGTAGCCGGTGAAGCGTGGTGCGTCGCAGAGGTTCTCGTGGCCGTCCTCACAAAACGAGCAGCAGCCGCAGCTGTGACCCAGCCACGGCACGCCCACGCGGTCGCCCAGCCTGTACCCAGTTTCCCCGGAGCCGATTGCTTCCACCACGCCCACAATCTCGTGCCCCGGCACGATCGGCAGCACGGGCAGCGGTAGTTCACCGTCGACGACGTGCAAGTCGGTGCGGCAAACGGCGCAGGCCAGCACGCGCAGGCGCAACTCGCCCGGGCCGGGTTCCGGGATGTTGCGCCGCTCCATCTCCAGCGGCAGCAGCGCGGCGTTCAGCATCATGGCGCGCATGGTCGGCGTGCCGCTAGGGAAGGGGTCGCGGGCGATTTGCATCGCAGAGGTCGTATGCATGGCAGGACTCGCTGACGAGTGCGACGCGCATGCTCAGGCGTCCACGAGCAGGTCGTTGACCACCACGGAGACGCCGGGTGTGGCCCACGCAGCGCCTTGCACCGCGTCGCGCTCGGTCCACGAGTGGACGGTGCCGCGCAGCGTGACGTGCGAGCCATCGACCAGGATGGAGAGCTTGTGGGCTTCGCGGTCGGCCTGACGCGAGAGCGCGTCGTGAATCTTCTTCTCGACGTCGGCGGCACTCACCTTGGGCTTGACCTTCACGAGGTTCGACACGCCGGTCACGCCCATCAGGTTGCGCACGGCGATCTCGGCGGCGCTGCGCTGGTATTCCCACTCGACTTCACCGGTGAGCGAAAGCCAGCCTTTCTCCACCATGGGGCGGATCTTGTCGTCGGGCACGAGCACGTTCCATTCGAGCGCACGTTCGGCTGCCAGCGCGATGTCGGCATCGGTGCGCTGGTTGTCGAAGGGCAGCTTCACCGTCAGTTCGACAGCCAGTGCCTTGACGCCATGCACGCGCTGCGCGGCGCGCTCGACGGCGTACTTCTCGGCGTAGCTGGCCAGGTGGCCTGTGAGGGTGACCACGCCGTCCTTGACGATCACCCCGATGTCGGAGGTCTTGACGTCTGGCGCCCAGTTCAACTCGGCCTGGATGTCGTCGCGCAGTTGGGTATCGGTCTTCATGGGAGATTCCTTGCAGTGGATGAACGGAGGAGAGAAGCGGTCGGCGCCCAAAAGCGGGGGCAACCGTGGAATCCACTGTAGGAAGCGCGCGGACGGCCCGTATTGCGCTGGATCAAGGAGCGCGCGGAGTGTGCCCGGCGGCTCAGGCGATGGCGTCCAGCAGCAGGGCCTGAAGCACGAAGCGCCGGTTGTCCGCTAGAGGTGTCTTGTCGCCCAGCAGCTCGGCGAGCTGGTCGGCCGGATGGGCCTTCGTGGCGGCTCCATCGAAGACCGGTATGCCGGCGTGCTGGCCGATGCGCTGCACCAGCACGGGGTCGAGGCCCTGGCATTCCACTGCGTCGTAGAGACGGCCGAGCATGCGGGCCGTGTGTTGCACTTGCTGCGGTGCGCTCGCGAGCGACAGGCCCGGGCGCATGACGGCCACGTGCGCCCCCAGCTCCTCGGCGGCGCTGCGGAACAGCGCCTGCGACTCATCGGGCGCCGTTTCGCACAGCAGTCCCAGGTTCTTGCCGCGCAGCAGCCTAGGCGTGTTCCCGTCCAGCGCGGCGCGCTGAAGCAACCGCGCGCGGCACAGCAGACTCGTCACCTCCAGCGGCGAGAGCGATGACGGCGCAGCTTCGAGAGCGCAGGCCTGATTGGCAAGGGGCATGGGAATGGTCATATGTGACCTGCCAAGACTAAGTGCGCCGGGCCCTCCGGGGTTTGATGCAAGTCAAGGTGCGGGGCGGGCACGTTCGACTTGCTACGCGCCGCATGTCCTTGATACACGCCGGACACATTGCATTCACCGAGCGTTACCCATCGATTCCGGCCGTTGTCATTGCATTGCCGCGGGCTTCCTAGCATCCATCCATCGACACGCGACAGACAACCAAGGAGTCCCAGATGCTCAATACCGCCACCCCCTCGATGACCGCCGCGGTCGCGCCCAGCATCGGCCGGGAGTGCCCGGGACAGCACAGCACGGCAGACACACTGAAACTTCTCTGCGAGCAGCTCAAGCCGCAGCGCCGTGTCGTGCACACGGGCGACACGATCTACCAGGCGGGCGAGCGCTTCGGCAACCTCTACATCCTGAATTCGGGCTTCTTCAAGATCGTGAATCTTTCGGCCGACGGGCGCGAGCAGGTGGTGGGCCTCAAGTTCCGAGGCGACTGGCTCGGCTTCGACGGCATTTCCAGCGGGCGCTACTCGTGCGATGCGGTGGCCATGGACACCGGCGAGATCTGGGTCGTGTCGTATGAGGCCCTGCTGGCCGCTTGCGCCACGCAGCCCGCTTTGCTGCAGGTGCTGCATGCCGCCATGAGCCGCGAGATCGCGCACGACCGGGACTCCCTGATGTCCGTCTGCACGCTGCCCGCCGATGCCCGCGTGGCCGACTTCCTGCGCTACTGGGCCGAGACGCTGGCCGAGCGCGGCATGCGCACCGACGAGATCACGCTGCGCATGACGCGCGCCGAGATCGGCAACTACCTGGGCATGACGCTGGAGAGCGTGAGCCGCGCGCTGTCGCGGCTGGCGCGCGACAAAGTCATCGGGTTCGCAACGAAGGGGCGTCGCGACGTGCAGATTCCCGATGTGGGTGCACTGTCGGCCTTCGTGCAGCGCTGCCTGGCGCCGGCGCCTGCAATGCTCCAGTAAGGATCGCCGCAAGCACGCCTTCAGGCACGGCCGGCCAGCAACTTTGCCATGGCCCTTGCAAGTTCGGAGCGCGTATAGGGCTTGCGCAACAGTTCCCAGCTCTGCGGCACTTCGCGGTCGGCATCCAGCAATTCCGACGAGAAGCCAGACATCAAGAGCACCGCCAGCTGCGGAAAGCGCTGCTGCACCTCTGTTGCGAGCCGCGTGCCGCGCATGCCGGCGCCCAAGGCGATGTCGCTCAGCAGCAGATCGAAGGGCCCGGCGCCTGCATCCAGTGCCGACAACGCCTGCTCGGCCGTGGCAGCGGTGAAGACTTCACAGCCCAGCGTGGTCAGGAAGGTGTGCACGACTTTGCGGACGTCTGCGTCGTCCTCGACCAGCATCACCCGCAGGCCGGGCGGAATTGTTTCGTCGGTGAGTTCATCCTCATCGATGGGCGTGGCCGCGGCTTCTTCCAGCTGCGGCAGATAGAGCGTCACGGTAGTGCCCTGTCCGACCTTGCTGTCGATCGAGACTGCGCCCCGGGACTGATTGACGAAGCCGTACACCGTGCTCAGGCCCAAGCCGGTGCCACGGCCGGCTTCCTTGGTGGTGAAGAAGGGCTCGAAGGCGCGCTCTTTCACCTCCTCGGACATACCCGTGCCGCTGTCAGCGATGGAAACCGCGACGAAGCGCGCGAAGGCATCGCCGTGTAGGTCGTTGCGCTGGCCGTGCAGGGCCGTCGGCAGCGCACCGCACACCTCGGTGCGAAAGCGCAGCGTGCCACCCTCGGGCATGGCGTCGCGCGCATTGATGGCGATGTTCAGCAGCGCGGATTCCAGCTGACCGGGGTCCGCCACCAGGGGCGGACAGCCCGGTGCGGTGTCGATTTCGATGCGGATGCGCTGGTCCAGCGTCCGACGCAGCATGTCGGCCAGCGAGTGCAGCAGCGCATGCGTGTCGACAGCGCTCGGCTGCAGCACCTGTCGGCGTGAAAACGCCAGCAGCTTGCCGGTGAGCTCGGCGCTGCGCCGCGAAGCGCGGATGGCGGCACCCAGAAGTTGCTGCGCATAGCTGTCCTGCGCCAGCGCAGGCAATTCTTCCAGCACCTGGAGGTTGCCCTGGATGACGGTGAGCAGGTTGTTGAAGTCGTGCGCGATGCCGCCTGTGAGTTGGCCGACGCTTTCCAGGCGCTGCGCGTGGTTGAGCGCCTCTTCGGTCTGCACGCGCTGCAAGCTGGTGGCGAGCAGGCTGGACAGCGACTCGAGAAAGCGCACTTCCTCGTCGCCGAAGCGCTTGGACTCCTTCGAGCGCACAGACAGCATGCCGATCACGCGGCCGCGATCGCTCAGCGGCACGGCCAGCGCGCTGACCAGGCCGGCATCGAGATAGCCCCGGGGCACGGCGAAGCGGTGCTCCAGACGGTAGTCGGGCACCACGACCGGCCGGCCGTGGGCAAACACGAAGCCGGGCGGCGTGTTGGGCCGGTTGGCGACGCGTGTTCCGATCTCCTCGCCGGCGACCAGGCCGACGCCGCTGGCCACCCGGAATTCGAGCCGGTTGCTGTCGAGCAGCCACACCATCGCGACCTCGACCTGCAAGGCCGTTGCGATGATCTTCGGCACGTGCTCGAGCACTACCTGCAGGTCGCGAGTGTCCACGGCGAGGCGACCCAACTGGGCCAGGTGCTCGCTGTAGCGGGCGCGTTGCAGCGCCTGCTTCACGCGCGGGTAGGCACCGATGTCGCGGATGGCGGCCACCACGAAGGGCAGGCCATGGCTCTGCAGCGGGCTCAGCGCGATCTCGACCATGACCTCGCTGCCGTCCTTGCGCTTGGCCACCAGCTCCATGTGCGTGCCCATGGGGCGAGGGCGGGGCGCGCGGCCATAGGCTTCGCGGTACGAGGCGTGGCGCGGGCGGATGCTGTCGGGCACCAGCACGTCGACGTTCAGGCCCACCAGCTCGTCCACCGCGTAGCCCAGCAGTGCAGCCGCCGAAGGGTTGGCGAGCAGGATGCTGCCCGACTGGTCCACCAGCAGCAGCGAATCGGGGTAGGCGACGAAGAGCGAACGGAACACGCTGCCTTCGTCGAAATCCGAGAGCGAGCCGGGGGCGGTCGCATCGGGCAGGAAGGGCGGGTTGTTCGCAGCGTCAACCATGGGAAACCGGTGGCACCAGGATGTAGCCCGCGCCTCTCACCGATTTGATGAGCTGCGGATCGTCTGCGTCCGCCTCGATCTTCTTGCGCAACCTGCCGACCTGCACGTCGATCGTGCGGTCGAAGGGGGCGGCTTCGCGTCCACGCGTCTGCTCGAGCAGGAAATCGCGCGACAGCACGCGGCCCGGGTGACGGGCAAAGGCCTGCAACAGGTCGAACTCGCCACCGGTCAACGGCACTTCCCCGCCTTGTGGGTTTCTGAGGTTGCGCGCGGCGGTGTCGAGTTGCCAGCCCGCGAAGTGCAGCTTGTCCGGGGAGGCCGTGGCGGCCGCGGGCGTCTCCGGCATCAGCCGGCGCAGCACGGCCTTCACACGCGCCACCAGTTCGCGCAGGTCGAAGGGCTTGGTCACGTAGTCGTCGGCACCCACTTCGAGGCCCACCACCTTGTCGACCGCATCACCCCGGCCGGTGACGATGACGAGGCCGCAACGCCAGTTCTCGCGAATGCGGCGCGCGATGGAAAAGCCGTCTTCGCCGGGCAGGCCGAGATCGAGCAGTACGAGGTCGGCGGGATCGGCGTCCATCAGCGTCATGAGGCTGCGACCGTTGTGGACTTGGGTGACACGAAACCCGTGGCCCTGCAGGTAGTTGGCCAGCAGCAGCGTGATATCGACTTCGTCATCGAGGACGGCAATGTGGGGTGCGGGTTTCATGCGCTGGCAAGGGAATAGAGCACGAATTTCTTGGGCATTCTGAATCGATATGAGCGTAGCACGCAAGCGCTTGCTGGGTCCGCAAGCACCGCTGTCGGCTATCGCGTCCAGCGCCAGTTCTCGATCTCGGGCATGTCCCGGCCGTGGCGCGTGATGTAGGCCCGGTGCTCCAAGAGCCTGTCGCGCAGTTGCTGCTGCACGTGGCCCGCGCTGTCGCACAGCCTCGGCACGCGCGCGATGGCATCGGCGGCGAGATGGAAGCGGTCGAGCCGGTTGAGCACCGTCATGTCGAAGGGCGTGGTGGTCGTGCCTTCCTCGCAGTAGCCGTGGACGTGGAAGCCGGGATGGTTGCGCCGCTTGTAGATCAACCGGTGGATCAGTGCCGGGTAGCCGTGGAACGCGAAGATCACGGGCCTGTCCATGGTGAAGATGGCGTCGAAGTCCTCGTCTGAGATGCCGTGGGGATGCGCCGCGGGCGATTGCAGCGCCATCAGGTCAACCACGTTCACTACCCGCACCTTCAGATCCGGCACCTTTTCGCGCAGCAGGTCGACAGCCGCCATCGTCTCGAGCGTGGGCACGTCGCCGGCGCATGCCATCACCACGTCAGGCGCGCCGCCTTCATCGTTGCTCGCCCATTCCCAGATGCCGAGGCCCGCGGTGCAATGGCGCGTTGCAGCTTCGATGTCCAGCCATTGGGGCGCGGGCTGCTTGCCGGCCACGATGACGTTTACATAGTTGCGGCTGCGCAGGCAATGGTCGGTCACTGAGAGCAGGGTGTTGGCGTCCGGCGGCAGGTACACGCGCACGACCTCAGCCTTCTTGTTGACCACGTGATCGAGAAAGCCGGGATCCTGGTGGCTGAAGCCGTTGTGGTCCTGTCGCCAGACGTGGCTCGTGAGCAGGTAGTTCAATGACGCGATCGGTCGCCGCCAACCGATACCGCGCGACACCTTGAGCCACTTGGCGTGCTGGTTGAACATGGAGTCGACGATATGGATGAAGGCCTCGTAGCAAGAGAAGAAGCCGTGCCGCCCCGTCAGCAGGTAGCCTTCGAGCCAGCCCTGGCAGAGGTGTTCGCTCAGCACCTCCATCACGCGGCCGTTGGGCGAGAGGTGGTCGTCGCCCGGCCATATCTGGGCGGTCGTGGTCCGCCCGGTCACCTCGAACAGTGCTCCGAGCCGGTTCGATGCGGTTTCGTCCGGCCCCACCACCCGGAAGTTGCGCTGGTGCTCATTTGCCCGCATGACCTCGCGCAGGAAGTTGCCCGCGACGCGCGTGGCCTCGGCATCGATCGAGCCCGGAGTCGCCATCGGCACGGCATGCGTGCGGAAGGGCGGTATCGCCAGGTCCTTCAGCAGCAGCCCGCCGTTGGCATGCGGATTGGCGCTCATGCGGCGCCGGCCCGTAGGAGCGAGTGCGGCGATCTCGGGGCGCAGGGCGCCGCGCGCATCGAACAGTTCCTCGGGCCGGTAGCTGCGCAGCCATTGTTCAAGCAGCTCGACGTGCCCCGGCCTGGCGGCAAAATCGGTGAGCGGCACCTGGTGCGCGCGGAAGGTGCCTTCGACCTGCACGCCGTCCACGTGGCGCGGCCCGGTCCAGCCCTTGGGAGAACGCAGCACGATCATGGGCCAGCGCGGCCGCGTGCGAAAGCCGTCCTTGCGGGCGTTCGTCTGGATGGCGCGGATGCTGTCCAGCGCCGTGTCGAGCACGGCCGCCATCTGCCTGTGCATCTCGGCGGGCTGCTCGCCCACGACAAAGTACGGTTCGTGGCCGTAGCCGCGCAGTAGTTGCGTCAGTTCTTCCTCGCCAATGCGGGAGAGCACCGTGGGGCCGGCGATCTTGTAGCCGTTCAGATGCAGGATCGGCAGCACTGCGCCGTCGCGTTCCGGATTCAGGAACTTGTTGGAATGCCAGCTTGCCGCCAGCGCCCCCGTCTCGGCCTCGCCGTCGCCGATCACACAGCAGGCCAGCAGCGAGGGGTTGTCGAACACAGCGCCATAGGCATGCAATAGCGAGTAGCCCAGTTCGCCGCCCTCGTGGATGGAGCCGGGCGTCTCCGGCGCCACGTGGCTCGGAATGCCGCCGGGGAACGAGAACTGCGTAAACAGGCGTCGCATGCCGTCGGCGTCCTGCCCGATGGCCGGGTATACCTCGCTGTAGGTGCCTTCGAGCCAGGTGTTGGCGATCACGCCCGGTCCGCCGTGGCCCGGGCCCGCGATGAAGATCGCGTCGAGATCCCGCGCGTTGATGGCGCGGTTCATGTGCGCATAGATGAAGTTCAAGCCCGGCGTCGTGCCCCAGTGCCCGAGCAGGCGCGGCTTGATATGCGCCAGCGCGAGCTTCTCGCGCAGCAGCGGGTTGTCCATCAGGTAGATCTGGCCCGCCGAGAGGTAGTTGGCAGCGCGCCACCACGCGTCAAGCAGCGTGAAGTCGTCCGGATTTGCCGTGGCAGGGGAGGAAGCCATGTCGAACTGCTTTCTGGGTAGGGACGCGCCAGTATGGGCGTGCGAGCGCCCACCGGGTTGATGTCGCTCAAGGCGATAACAACCGATACAGGGCGCGCGGTCTTGTGTTGCCTTGATCCCGCGCAAGCCGGGCGGGGCGGCGCCGCGTCAGCATTCGTGTGAGCGCCCTTCGGGCGAGAGGACACACCATGAGCACCGACTTCACTTTTCCGCTGGCGCTGTGCAAGGCGCAATGCAGCATCTGGCTGCACTCGCTCGAGATGTTCGAGACGATCGGATCGCGCCTGCTGCAGGACGGCATTGCGCTGACCCGCGCGGAGGCTGATGCCGTCACGCGCGCCGAGGACTGGCACGCGCTGGCCATGGCGCCGATGCGCGCGTTGCAGTGCCCGGATACGGACGGGGTTGCCTGCGCTTCGCCGGTGGTCGAAACGCCACCATCCCGGCGAACCGCGGTGAGCGATGCGTTGCGCACCCTCCACGTCGCGCTGGCCAGGACACCCTCCGTACGCCAGCGGCATGCCGGTCGCAAGGCCACCGCGACGCGAGGCCGAGCGTGACGCTCTCGACCATCTCCGTGCACCTCGACCACACCGAGCGGTGCGAGGCTCGTACCCTGCTTGCGGCGAGGATCGCAAGACTGCATCGCAGCCACCTCATGGGCATCGTGCCGACCGGGTGCACCCCGGCGCCTTCACGTCCTTGCTCGGAAGAGCCGGCCGGCAGTGCCCTCGTCGAGGCCTCCCTGTACCTGCGTAGGCGGGCCGAAACCGTTGCGCACGTGTTTCGTAGTCGGCTGAGGCCCACCCCGTTGTCCTGCGATGCGCGGCTGGTGGACGGCGAGCCTGTACAGGCTGTCGTCCATCTCGCCAGGGCCAGCGACCTGGTCGTGGTGGGGCAGGCGGACGAGGCCGCGGCCGTGGGCAGCGCGGAGCGTCGGCTGCCCGAGGAAGTCATGCTGAACGCGGGCCGGCCCGTTCTCATCGTTCCGAGCACGGGCTGCGTCAAGGAAGGCCTGGACAGGATCCTGGTGGCCTGGGACGGGAGCAGGGAGGCGTCGATATCGCTGCGCGGTGCGATGCCACTGCTGCGCAAGGCAGCTCACGTCACGCTGGTATCTCTCCTTCGGGACGGTGACGCGAATCCGGCGGATGCGCTGAACCCGGTGGAGATGAGCGGCTGGCTGCTGCGGCACGGCGTCCAGGCCAACGTCGAGCGCCTGACCACATCGCTGCGCTTTGCCGACGTCCTGCTGGATCGCGCCGAGGCGTTGGGCTGCGAATTGCTCGTGATGGGGGGGTATGGCCATGCCCGCGTGCGGGAGCAGTTGCTGGGCGGCGTGACGCGCGACATGCTGATGCAGGCCGGAATTCCCCTGTTGATGGCGCACTGACGCGCGCGGCTACAGCAGCCCCCGGTCGATGGCCGCGATCACCGCGCGATCTCCGCTGCAGGCCGGACGGTAAGCCCGTTCAGCAGCGTCGTCATGCCCACGGTGCGGCGTGCGGCGCGTTCCGCGGCTGCCCGCTGGGCCTCGTCGGCCACCCTGCCAACCAGGGTCACCACGCCATTGGTCACGCGCACGTCGACATCGCAGGCGTTGACGGCCGGATCCCAGTTGAGCTGGGCGAAGACATCGTGTCTGAGTTGAATGTCCGGGTTCATGGCAATCCTTTCTTGAAGATCAGGGCAGGGCGGGTGTCCTTTTTTCTCGGAGCCGGCCGGGCAGGCGAATTCTCCCGCCGCGCGGTGATGCCGGTCTTGCGCCACATCAACATCGTTCCAACTCGCTGGCGGCTTGATGCGTGCCGAACCGGTGCGCCATGGCGCGTGGAGACTTCCGGTCATCTGCATGTATTGCGCGACGGTTCCCCGATTCCCGTGCTGCTGGTGCATGCCTCGCATGCAGAGGAAGCCGACCTCGCGCCGGCAGAAGCCTCTGTCGCAACCGCCGCCTGAATCACGGCGGGCCGCATGGCCCGCACGCCTGTGGAAGACCGTCAAACCTCGCCTGACCGTCGGGCTCATGCTGGCGGCGGCGCTGGCTGCTGGCCTCTTCGTTCGGCTGGCGCGACGAAGACATCGTTGAGGTTGCGCGCAACCTCAACGGGCGCTTCTACGGGTTCACGCCGACAAAGGCGGTGGGCTTGCTGAAGTCTTCAGCTCCAACACCATCCGCCGCAGGCCCGATGCGGGCGGCTCAGCCGGATCGGCCTTGAAGCCCATCGCAGCCGAAAGCTTCAGCATGCGGATGTTCTCGCGCAGCACGAGGCCGACCAGCCGCTCGATGCCTCGGCGGCGCGCATGCTCGATCAAGCATTCGAACAGCATGGCGCCCAGCCCTCGGCCTTTGAGGTCGGAGCGCACGATGATCGCGAACTCGGCCTCCACATTGTCGGGGTCGCTCACCGTGCGGGCCACGCCCAGTGTCTCAGCGCCGCCCTGTGCGTCGGTGGCCTCGGCAATAAAGGCCATTTCGCGGTCGTAGTCGATCTGAGTCAGGCGCGCGAGCTCGCTGCGCGGCAGTCCCTTGCGGGTGGTGAAGAAACGCATGCGGATGTCTTCCGCATCCAGCGACTCGAGAAAGCGCCGGTGCTGCGCCTCGTCCTCGGGCCGGATCGGCCTGACCACGATCGCACGACCATTCCAGGTCTGCGCGCGCACCCACTGCGCGGGGTAAGGCAGGATGGCGAAGCGCTCCGCGCCGCTCACCGGCGTGGGCGAAAGCCGCACGCGCGCGTCGAGCGCCAGCGCGCCGTCCTCGTCGACCCAGAGCGGGTTGATGTCCAGCTCGGCCAGCTGCGGCAGATCGGCCAGCATCTGCGACACCGCGATGAGCACGTCGTACAGCGCATCGAGCCGGGCCGGCGGATGGTCGCGAAAGCCCGCAAGAAGACGTGCCACGCGCGTGCGCGACACCAGTTCGTGCGCGAGCGCGCGGTTCAGGGGCGGCAGCGCGATGGCCGTGTCGTCGACCACCTCGACCGCCGTGCCCCCTTGGCCGCAGAGGATCACGGGGCCGAAAACTCTGTCTATGCTCGCGCCGACGATGACTTCCTGCGCATGTGGTCGGTGCACTGTCCGTTGCACGGTGAAGCCATCGATCCGCGCCAGCGGCCTGGCGGTTCGCACCGTGTCGAGCATCTCGCAGGCGGCTTTGCCCAGGGCAGCTTCATCGCACAACCCGAGCCGCACGCCGCCCACGTCCGACTTGTGGGTGATGTCGCGCGAGAGGATCTTGAGCGCCACCGGGTAGCCCAGCCCGCGAGCCGCCTCGACGGCCGCCTCGGCGGTCGCTGCCACTGCCAACGTGGGCACCGTTTCGATTCCGTAGGCTTGCAGCAGCGCCTTTGCCTCCTGCTCGCCCAGCCACTCGCGCCCCTCGGCCATGGCGGCGGCGAGCGTTGCCCGCACCGATGCGCCGTCCGGCGCGGCGTTGCGGCTGGCGCTCGGCGTTTCCATCAGGGTCTGCTGGTTGCGCCGGTAGGTCTGCAGCATCGCGAAGGCGTGCACCGCCTCTTCCGGTGTGGCGTAGTCGGCCACGCCCGCGTCCTCGAAGAGCTTGCGCGCCTGCGCCACCGCGTTGTCGCCGAGCCAGGTGCTCATCACGCGCGAAGCGTGGCTGCGCACCAGCGGCAGGCAGGCGCGCGCAATGTCCTCGCTGCGCACAATGGCCGTCGGCGCATGCATGAAGAGCACCGCGCCGGCCGATTCATCAGCCAGCAGGGCTGAGAGTGTTTGGGCATAACGCTCGACCGGTGCGTCTCCGATGATGTCGATCGGGTTGACATGTGACCAGTTCGCGGGCAGCACCGCGTCGAGACGGGCCAGCAAGTTCGTACTCGGGTCGGCGAGCGTGACTCCTTCACGCGCGGCGGCATCGGCGGCCATCACGCCGGCGCCGCCGCCGTTGGTCATGACCGTGAGCGTGCTGTGCCGGTTGCCGCGAAAGCGCGACAACGTTTCCGCGGCGATGAAAAGCTCCTGCAAGGTATCGACGCGCAGCATGCCGGCTCGCCGGATGGCGGCGTCGTAGACGGTGTCGGAACCCGCCAGCGCGCCCGTGTGCGAGGCCGCGGCCTTCATGCCGTTGCCCGCGCGTCCGGCCTTCACCACGATCACCGGCTTGTTGCGCGCGGCCGCCCGTGCGGCCGACATGAACTTGCGCGGCGATTCGATCGCCTCCACGTACAGCAGGATCGACCGCGTGCGCGCATCGCTGGCCAGGTGGTCGAGCAGGTCGCCGAAGTCGACGTCGCAATGGTCGCCCAGCGAGATCAGGTGAGACAGGCCGACGCCGCGGCTACGCGTCCAGTCGAGCACGGCCGTGACCAGTGCACCCGACTGCGAGACAAAGGCCACGTCGCCCGCCAGCGCATCGGTGTGCGCGAAGCTCGCGTTCAGGCCAATGTGGGGACTGAGCAGCCCAAGGCAGTTGGGGCCGAGCAGCCGCAGCGTGAAGGGGCGCGCCGCCTCCAGCGCGGCCTGTTTCTGCTGCGCGCTCAACCCTGCCGTGACGATCACCACCGCGCGGGTGCCGAGCGCGCCGAGTTCCGCGATCAATGGCACCACAGTGGCCGGCGGCGTGCAGATCAACGCCAGGTCGGGCGCGGCGGGAAGATGCACCGCGCTGGAGAAGATGGGCACGCCATCGAGCGAGCCGTGCTTCGGGTTCACGCCGTACACCGGCCCCGCGAAGCTGCCGGCGCGCAGGTTGCGCCAGACCGTGGCGCCGACGCTGCCTGGTCGATTGGAAGCGCCGAACACGGCTACGGAGGCCGGCGACAGCAGGCGGTCGAGGTGGCGAATGCTCAAGGGAGGCTCCGAAGTGATCGTCCATGGTGCGACGCAGCGCCGGCCTTGGGCTTGATGCACGTCAACCCGAGGGCGCGCAGACCGGACGGACCCTGCACAAGGCGCGGATTGTGGGCGCAGCGGCAAGACCCGACGGGTGATCTCGCAGGTGGGCGATGGGAGTCAGGCGTGTTGACCTGCATCAAAGCCCGGAGCCAGTGCAGTCCGCAAAATCGTCCGCACTATTCACGAGGTACGAATGCAATCCCTGCTTTATTCCGGCGCTCTCGATCTTTCCTGGTGGGGCGTGGTGCTGGCCGCGCTGGCGCTCACGCACGTCACCATCGCTTCGGTCACCATCTTCCTGCACCGCCACCAGGCGCATCGCGCTCTCGACCTGCATCCGGCGGCGAGCCATTTCTTCCGCTTCTGGTTGTGGCTGACCACCGGCATGGTGACGAAAGAGTGGGCCGCGGTGCACCGCAAGCACCACGCCAAGTGTGAAACACCTGAAGACCCGCACAGTCCGCAGGTGTACGGGCTCAACAGGGTGCTGTGGGGCGGTGTGTTCCTCTACGTGCGCGAAGCGGGGCATGCGGAAACGCTCGAGCGCTACGGCCACGGCACGCCCGACGACTGGCTGGAGCGCAATCTCTATTCGAAGCACAAGATCCTCGGCATCGTGCTGATGGGCATCGTGGACATGGCACTCTTCGGCGTGGTGCCGGGCGGCCTGGTCTTGCTCACGCAGATTGCGTGGATCCCGTTCTGGGCGGCCGGCGTGGTCAACGGCATCGGCCACTACTGGGGCTACCGCAACTGGCCCGCCCGTGACGCCAGCACGAACATTTCGCCGATCGGCATCCTGATCGGCGGGGAGGAGCTGCACAACAACCACCACGCCTTTCCCAGCTCGGCCAAGCTCTCGAGCAAGTGGTTCGAGTTTGACATTGGCTGGCTCTACATCCGCACGTTGCAGGCCCTGGGGCTGGCGACGGTGAAGCACGTGGCACCCACGCCGCGCCTTGTTGCGCCCAAGGCAAATGTCGATCTCGCCACGGTGCAGGCAGTCATCCGCTGCCACTACGACGTGCTGTCGAACTACACGCGCTCGCTGAAGAAGGCCTGCGCAGTGGAGCTCGATCGACTGCGCCGCATGTCGCCTGAAGCCGCGCGTGCCCTCAAGGCGGTGAAGCCATTGCTGGGCAAGGACCAGGGCCTGCTCGGCCCGTCGCGTTACCAGCAGGTGATGCAGGCATTGAACACATCGCAAGCGCTGGCTACGATGTACTCGATGCGTGGGGAACTGACCGCCTTGTGGAGCCGTTCCACGACCACCGGCGAGCAGCTCGCCCGGCAATTGCAGGACTGGTGCCAGCGCGCCGAGGTGAGCGGCATCGCGCCGCTGGCGGATTTTTCGCGGCGCCTGCGTTCCTACGCCTGAACGGCCCTGCGCCCAGGAGATGCAAATGAAACTTGCGCCGGTGCTTTCCGCTTCGTGCGTTGCACTGGCGCTGGCCGCCTGCGGCAGCTTTCCCGGGCGCACACCAGCCGGCAGCATGCTCACCGGAACTCTCGCGGGTACGGCGCCCGGCAGCGTGGCGGCCAGGGCGATGGACGACAACGACCGCCGCCGCGCGGCGAGCGCACTTGAAACGCTGGCGAACGGCGAGTCCTCTGTCTGGCGCAATCGCGAGACGGGCGACAGCTTCGTGTTCACGCCCACGCGCAGCTTCGACCAGCGCGGCGCCCGGTGCCGCAACTTCAAGCTGGAAGTGTCGGTCGGCGGGCGGTCCGACAGCATCGGCGGCAGCGCGTGCCGGCAGGCCGATGGGGCCTGGCGCATCCCGGGCTGAGGCACGAGGACAGGGGACCGAGCCGTGGTCCGGCGATTCGATGTCTGCAATGGCGACGCCGACGGCCTCTGCGCCGTCGTGCAGTGGCGGTTGCACGAGCCCGGGCCGGCTGAACTCGTAACGGGGCTCAAGCGCGATATCGCGCTGCTCGGCCGTGTTCAGGGACAAGCCGGCGACGAAGTCAACGTGTTCGACATCTCGATGCAGCGCAATCGCGGTGACCTGCTGCGCCTGCTCGATGACGGCGCACGCGCGCGCTACTTCGACCATCAAGCCGCCGGCGATGTGCTGGTGCACCCTAACTTCGAGGTGCAGTTCGACGAGAAGAGTGCGGCCTGCACCAGTCTGCTGGAAAGGCGCTGGACGAAGTTTTGGCGGGCGCAGCCGCTCAGTGCGCCATCCAGACCGGGACCGTGGCCGATTCCAGCATCGCGCGGGTGGCGCCTCCGAGCACGAGTTCGCGCGCACGGCTATGGCCATAGCCGCCCATGACGATCAATCCGGCGCCGATCTTCCCCGCCAGCGACAGCAGCGCTTCGCCAGAGTGCCTGCTGTCTTCCAGGGCCCGGTGCTCCTGCACCTGCCCAATGCCGTGCAGGCGCAGGTAATCCCGCAGCCGGGACATCGGCGGCACGGGGTCTTCGCTGTCTGCAGAAGCCACCAGGTGGACCTCCTTCGCCGCCTGCAGCACGGGCAGGGCCGTGGTGAGTGCGTGGGCGGACTCGCGTGTCGGGCGCCAGGCGACCAGCACCTTCTCCGGCTTCGGGGACACCCTGCCGGCAAAGGGAACGATCAGCGCAGGCTTGCCGCTGCCGAGCATGACTGCCTCGACGAAGTCGCCGGGCACATCGAAGCCGGCCGCGTCCCGCGGATTGCGTTGCCCCAGAACCATGAGGTCGCAGGTGAGCGCGCGGCGGACGAAGCTCTCGATGACGGGTTCGCCGCGCAGTTCGCGCCAGTCGCTGCGGTTGGCGTGGTCTTGCAGAAGGCGCTCGAACACCGCTGCGGCATGGGCGCGGTGGTCGGGATCGATCTCTCCGGCCATCGGCATCGACGGAATCCCGCCCATCAACGGCAGCACCGCCAGCACGGACGGGGATACGGCGAATAGCGCGGTCAATGCCGACTCGTGCATGGCAGCGAGCCGGTGCGCAAGCCGCAGCCGTACTTCGGCGCGGTCCGTGCCGTCCAGGTGAACGAGGATTGAGCGCAGTGTGTTCATTTCAGGAACCATGCGCAGCGGACATGCGTTCGGTGTCCGCCAAGCCCGCTTCCAGCGGAATGCCAGTGGCCTGGAGCAGGGCGGTGCGCCCCGGTTCCGTGGTCCCGAACGGGATCCGGATGGTGATGTCGGTAATCGGGTAACGACGTGCCATGGATTCTTCTCCTGAATCTGCGGCCCGTGTCGGTACCGCGTCGCGCGATGCGGATGTATTTGGTGAATCAGGGGAACTCTAGATGTCTGCCGAGCCCGGCGTCTTGCGTTGGATCAAGGTGCCGGAAGGGCATGAAGCTTCTCACCCCCCGAGCCAGGCCGCTACGCAAGCGCAGGCCAGGCTCGCCGCCAGCGCGGCCGCCACGCGCAGCGCATAAGCCCTGCCGCCGGCAGCCAGCGCCACTGCGCAGCGTGTGAGCGTGTTGGCTCCGACCGCCACGAGCACGCCGCGGACGAACTGATCCGCGGACAAGGCGCCGGCCGCATGCAACGAGGCGAGCGAGGCCACGGGCGCGTGCGCGTCGACCAGCGCCGCGAGTGCGATGCCGACCTGCAGACCGGTGTCGCCGAAGTGTCGCTGCGCCGTGCCGACCAGGAGCGCAACGAGCGCCAGCGCCAGAGCGACGGCCAGTGCTTCGCGAGGGCGCAGCGCGCTGCGCGTGCTGGCGGGCGGCTCGATCGCCGCGGATGGTCGGGAAAACAGAAGCGGCAACAGGCCCGCGGCCGCAGCGCCTGCCGCGCCGGCAAGTGCCATCGGCAACAGCGCGAGCCCGGCCTGCGGCGACAACGCGGCGGTCATCGCCAGGGCCAGCACCCACGTGGCCACCGCCGACAAGGCCGCGGCGCCGGCCAGCAGGCCGGTGTGCAGCGGCTGATCGCGCGCACGGTTGCCGAACGAGGCCACGGTGGCCGTGCTCGACACGAACCCTGACGCAAAGCCCGCGCCCAGCAGGCCGCCGCGCACGCCAAGCCATCGCACCGCGGCCTGTCCCGCGGCCTGTATCGCCATGATCAGCAGCACCATGGAAGCCAGCGGCCGCGGATTGATGCCGCCGAGCATCTCGATGGGCCGGGAGGGGATGAGCGGTAGCGCGATGAGGGCGAGCGCTGCCAGCAGAACGCCGTCGTGGAGCTCCTGCTCGCCGAGCAGTTCCGTCGCAAACCGGTGAAGCCTGCGGCGCGCCGCCAGCAACAGCGCCAAGCCGGTTCCACAGGCCGCACCCAGCGAGGGCTCGATGACGCACAGCACGCCGATCAGGTACGTGGCGAACAGGGCGATCTCGGTGGTCATGCCCGGGTCTTGCGAGCGGCTCTTCCAGTGCGACACGGCTGCCAGGATGGCGACGAGCGCTCCCCCGATCGGAACGAGCGTCAGGACGGGCAGGATCTGCGCGATGGCCCCAGCCAGCGCCACGATGGCGAAGGTGCGCAATCCCGCGGCCGCGCGCCGGTCGCCGTCACCCTTGCGGCGCTCGCGCTCGACGCCGACGATGAGGCCGATGCCCAACGCCACGGCGAGCCCGACGATCGCAGTCGATGGGCTGGTGGTGTTCATGCCTTCAGTGTCGCCCCGGGCGGCGTCGCGTCAAGACTCCGCAGCCGCCGGGCCCTGCACGAGATCACGCGGGCTTGATCTTCCGCAAGCCGGGAACACCGGGTGGTGCCGAGGATGGTTCCGTCTCCGTTCCGCCGAACACCATGTCCAGAAAAATCCTCTTGCTGCAAGGCCACCCCGATGCGTCAGCCGTGCATTTCGGCCACTCGCTCGCCGAGGCCTACGCGCGAGCCGCGCGGGCCGCCGGCCATGAAGTCCGGATCATCCGGGTCGCGGACCTGGAATTTCCACTGCTGCGCAGCAAGGCGGCGTGGGACACCGAGGCCATGCCACCGATGTTGCAGCCAGCGCAGGATGCGATTCTGCGGGCCGAGCACATCGTGCTGTTCTTTCCCTTGTGGCTCGGCGGGATGCCGGCCATCACCAGGGGTTTTCTCGAGCAGGTGCTTCGCCCGGGGTTTGCGCTCGCACGTTCATCGGAAGGCAGCATGAGTGCGAAGCTGCTCAAGGGGCGTTCGGCGCGCATCGTCGTGACGATGGGAATGCCGGCGCTGGTCTATCGCTGGTATTTCCGCGCCCACAGTCTCAAGGCGCTGGAGCGGAACATCCTCGGTTTCGTGGGCATTTCGCCAGTCAACGAAACACTGGTCGGCCTGGTCGAGGGCATGGACGACGCCCAGCGCGGGCATTGGCTGCGCCACTTCGCGGTCCTGGGGCGCGAGGGCAGGTAGAGGCCGTCCTGCACAGCGATGCGGGGATTCCTTGCGCTATCTCAAATGGCGAACGGGCGCACGCGCATAACGTGGCGGCATGAAAGCACTCGTCTACCAAGGCCCCGGCCTCAAGTCGCTCGAAGACCGTCCCAAACCGGAAATCCAGGCCCCGGGCGATGCGATCGTGCGGATTCTCAAGACGACCATTTGCGGCACCGACCTGCACATCCTCAAGGGCGATGTGCCGACCTGTACGCCGGGCCGCATCCTCGGGCACGAGGGTGTGGGCGTGGTCGAGGCCGTCGGCGCGGGCGTGACGGCCTTTCGGCCAGGCGACCATGTGCTGATCTCGTGCATCTCCTCGTGCGGCAAGTGCGAGAACTGCCGCCGCGGCATGTATTCGCACTGCGTCACCGGCGGCTGGATCCTGGGCAATACCATCGACGGCACGCAGGCCGAATACGTGCGCATCCCGCATGCGGACACCAGCCTGTACCCTGTGCCGCCCGGAGTGGACGAGGAGGCGCTGGTGATGCTCAGCGACATCCTGCCGACCGGTTTCGAGTGCGGCGTGCTCAACGGCAAGGTCGCGCCCGGCAGCACGGTGGCCATCGTGGGAGCAGGACCGATCGGCCTGGCTACGCTGCTGACGGCCCAGTTCTATTCGCCGTCGCAGATCATCCTGATCGATCTTGACGACGGCCGGCTCGAGGTTGCGCGCCGCTTCGGCGCGACGCACACGATCAACAGCACCGACGGGAAGGCAGCCGAGGCGGTGCTCGCGCTGACCGCCGGGCGCGGCGTGGACGTGTCGATCGAGGCAGTCGGCATACCCGCCACCTTCGTGCTGTGCCAGGACATCGTGGCGCCTGGCGGCACCATCGCGAACATCGGCGTTCACGGGCATCCGGCCGATCTGCATTTGGAGCGGCTGTGGTCGCAGAACATCGCGATCACCACGCGGCTGGTCGACACCGTGTCGACGCCGATGCTGCTGAAGACGGTGCAGTCCCGCAAGGTAGACCCGGCCCGGCTGATCACGCACAGGTTCCGGCTCGACCAGGTTCTCGATGCCTACGACACCTTCGGACGCGCTGCCGAGACGCGCGCTCTCAAGGTGATCATCGAAGTGTAGGAGCCTTGCGGAGGCATTCATGAATTTCAAGACCATCCTCGTCCACCTGGACCACTCGAACCGAAGTCCTGCGCGCGCCGCCATGGCCTCCCGGTGGGCCCGGGCGCACGAGAGCCACTTGATCGGGCTCGTGCCCACGGGCTTGTACGACGGCGTGATTCCCGCCGACGCCATCGCCACCGGCATGGCCGACTACATCGCCGAGTCGGCCGACTATCTGCGGCGGCGGGCCGAAGCCATCGCACGGGAGTTCAGGGAAGGCATTGCCGGGGCGGGTCCCTTGTCGTACGAGGTGCGGTTGGTCGATGGCGTCACGATGGATGCAGTGGTGCGGTACGGGCATGCGAGCGATCTGTTGGTGCTCGGACAGAGCGATGACTCGAACGGAAAGGACACCACGGGACGGGGGCTCGCCGAGCAGGTGTTGATGGAAGTGGGGCGGCCGGTGCTGCTCGTTCCTTCGGCCGGCATCTTCCCTGATGTACCGAAGAACATCGTCGCGGCCTGGGACGGTTCGCGCGAAGCCGCCATGGCCCTCCGGGCGGCATTGCCCGCGTTGCGCGGTGCACGACGCGTCACGCTGGTGTCGCTGCGCCATCCGCGCGACGAGGACAACGCGCAGCGGTTGCTGGTGTCGGACATGATCCAGTACCTGCTGCGTCACGGCGTGCGGGCGTGTGCCGAGTCCGAGGTGACCGAGATCGACATCGCGGACGCGCTGCTGTCGCGGGTCTCGGACCTGGGCGCAGACTTGCTGGTAATGGGCGGCTACAGCCATTCGCGCCTGCGCGAGCGCATTCTGGGCGGCGTGACGCGGCAGATCCTTGCGCAGATGACAGTGCCGGTCCTGATGGCGCACTGATATACCCGGGCGTCATGGCGCCTTCTCGTAATTTCTTAAGGCCATTGAATCGAAAAGACGCCATATGGACACCACGCTGGTCTGCGCACTGCGAGAAGCACTCCAGCGGGAGACCGGGCAGCCGGTGGCGCTGGTCGAGACGCACATTTCCTGGGTGCTGCTGACGCAGACGATGGCCTTCAAGCTCAAGAAACCGGTGCACCTGCCGTTCGTGGATTTCAGCAGCGTCGAGGCCCGCAGGCATTTCTGCCAGGAAGAACTGCGGCTGAACCGGCGCTTTGCACCGGCGCTCTATCTGGACGTGGCGCCGGTCTGCGGCACGAGCGATTCGCCGCGCATCGGCGGCGCCGGAGTGCCGATCGACCACGTGGTCCGGATGCGGCGATTTCCGGAGTCGTCGCTGCTGCGTGATTTGCTGCCGGCGGGGCGGTTGGAGTACGGACTGCTCGACGGCTTCGCCCAGCGGTTGGCGGCCCTGCATGGAGCCGCGGAACGGGCGACGCCGACGTCCGGCTTCGGCAGCCCCGACCTGATCGCCCGCGCCGCGACGGACGTGCTGGCCACCTTGCAGTCGCAAGGGCAGGGCGACGAAGCTCACCTTGCCGCGCTGGGCACGTGGGTTCAAGAGCAAAACCAGGCGCTGCGCATGGCCTGGATCGCCCGCCAGCAGAGTGGGGCCGTACGCGAATGCCATGGAGACCTACACGCGGCCAACGTGGCCCTGGTCGACGGCGCACTCACGCCTTTCGACTGCATCGAGTTCGACCCGGCACTGCGCTGGATCGACATCATGAACGACGTCGCGTTCCTCTCCATGGACCTGAAGGCCCACGGTCGCGGCGATCTCGCGTTCCGCTTCCTGGATGCCTGGCTGCAGCACAGCGGCGACTATCCGGGACTGCAGGTACTGCGCTTCTACGAGGTCTATCGGGCGCTGGTGCGGGCCGTGGCCTCGGGACTGGGGCCAGGGCGAGCGGACGGAGACACACGGCCCGACTACATGGCGTGCGCGATGCGGCTGGCGGCGCAGCCTGAAGGAGGAGCCCGCCTGATGATCACGCATGGCTTCTCGGGCTCGGGGAAATCCAGCATCGCCTCGCAACTGCTGTGTGCCGCGGGAGCCATTCGCCTGCGTTCGGACGTGGAGCGCAAGCGCCTGTACGGGCTCGATCCGCTGGCGCGCTCGGCTGCCCTTGGCGTCGACATCTACGGCGCGGAGGCGACCCGCCGAACCTTCGACAGGCTGCGCGCCTGCGCCCGCGACGCGCTGCTGGCGGGGTACCCGGTGATCGTGGATGCGGCCTTCCTGCGCGTCGCCGGGCGACGCAGCTTCGAGGCCCTGGCGACGGAGCTGCGCGTGCCTTTCGCGATCCTGGATTGCAGCGCCTCGCCGGCCACGCTGCGCCGCCGCGTGGTCGCTCGCGATGCGGCTCGCGCGGACGCCTCGGAAGCGAGGCTCGAAGTGCTGGAGCGCCAACTGGAAGGGCACGACCCACTGGAAGCCGACGAACGTGCTGCGGCGATCGAGGTGTCCACGGAAGAGGGTGTGGACATTGAACTGGTCGAGGCGCGCTGGTGCGCCTCGACCGTGTTGCGCTGAATCCTCACTGACTGGCGAGTACCCCGCTCGGCAGCGTGAAGCGCTCGTGTTCAGTCTTGGCGCTCTCGGGTGCACGAACAAGCAGCACCGGTACGGGCGACATGCGCAGGATGTGCTCGGCGCTGCTGCCCATGACCCAGCGGCCGACCCCCCGTCGGCCATGGGTGCCGATGACGATCAGCTCGGCCTTCGAAGCCTGTGCTTCGGCGATGATCTGGTCGTACACGGTGCCCTTGAAGCTGTCGAGCAGCGCGACGTCCGCCTCGACGCCTTCCCCGGCCGCCTTGGCCCGTGCGTCATCGAGAAGCTTCGCAGCGTTGCCGCGCAGCTCTTGGAGCCAATTGCCGGCATAGCCCGCGTAGGCATCCATGGCCAGCGCGAACGACAGCTCGTCGATGACGTGCGCCACGCGCAGGCGACCACCCGTGAGCTTTGCGAGCTGGATGGCTTCGGCCAGGCCACGGGCGGACGTGGAACTGCCGTCGATGGGAACAAGAATTCGCTGGTACATGGCACGACTCCGGTTTGTTGATTGGATCGCTCCAGTATCCGGACGGGCTCCGCGGCACGGCTTGATATCGATCAAACGCGAAGTCCGTGGCCGAACGGGGTTTGATCTGGAACAAGCCCGCGCGCCATGAAAGCGCGACCCTCGGGACATGCACAGGAAGAAACTCATGCCCCACGCCACCGTTCGCATCATTCGCCAGGAGCACGCCGCGCTCGCCGCCATGCTTCGCTCCATCGTCATGCTGCTCGAGCAGCACCGCAAGAAAGGCACATTGCCCGACTTCGCGACGCTCCGGGCCATGCTCTTCTACGTGGACGAATTTCCCGAGAAGCGCCACCACCGCAAGGAGACCGAGCTGCTGTTTCCCAAGCTTCGCGCAAGGACGCCGATCTCGCGGGATCTGCTGGACAAGCTCGACGGCGACCATGCAAAGGGCGAACGCAGGATCCGGAACGTGGAGCACGCGCTTCTCGCGTTCGAGATGCTCGGAGAGTCGCGGCGCGAGGACTTCGAGCGCACGGTCGGCGAGTACGTCGACTTCTATCTGGACCACATGGCGCTCGAGGAGCGCGAGATCCTGCCGCTCGCCGAGCGCGTGCTGACCGAAGACGACTGGCACGACCTGGACGAGGCTTTTGCTCAGAACCGCGATCCGATGACCGGGCATGCGCCCGACCTCGAATACAACGCGCTCTTCACGCGCATCGTCAACATCGTTCCCGCGCCCATCGGGCTGGGCCCGGCCCTCTAGACCGGCTTTCCGCGCTGCTCCACAGCGCGGACCGCCAGCAGCCCAAGGATGACGATGACGAGTGACGTCGCCTTCCCATTTCAGTGCCGGTGGCTTGCTTCCAACGCTGTCTGGCACGCGGCGCACCGGATGGCGGTGGGCTGCGCGAACAGCCGCGCGCGCGGAATTTCCGCGCCGCAGTCTTCGCAGACACCGTAGCGCCCGTCCGCCAGGCGCGCGAGCGCAAGGTCGATCTCCTCGAGCCTGGTGCGATCGATCTCGATCTCAGCCAGCTTCACGTCGGTGGCGCGCTCCGCCTCGGCCTCGTCGGCATGGGTCGTCACGTCCCGATTGCCGCCCGATTCCAGGAACTGGGCCGTGGGCGCCGAGGCGCGGAGTTCGTCGAGGACCTGGCGCTTCAGCATGTCGAGCTGCCGATGAAGTGCACGGCGGTCGGCGGTGTCGAGGTGTTTCATGGCGTGTCCTTGCGATGAATGGAGCTGTAAGCGGGGCTTCGCGCCGGCGTCAGGTGCTGCCGCGGCGCGAGGCCGGAAGGCGGACCGCCACATAGGCGAGCCGGCGGTCGCGCATCATCAGCAGCGCGACCGTGTTCCCGGGCGGTACCTGCCAGAGCGCCCGCTTGAGGTCTTCGATGCGATAGAGCTTCGTCGTGTTCACGGCCACGACCACGTCGCCCGCGCGGATGCCTTCGCTGCGGGCGAGGCCGCCGGCCTCCCGTACCATCAGGCCGCTGTCGATGCGCAGTTGCAGTCGCTGCGCCGCAGAAAGTTCCCCCAGGCTCAGGCCCAGGCCGTCGTTCCATTCGGGCGTCGCGGCTGTGAAGGACGTGCCTGCGGAGGCCTGCATTGCCAGCGCCACTTGGAGGATGCGGGCCTTGCCCTGCCGCCACACCTCGAGCTGCATGCGGCTGCCGGGCGGGCGTTGCGTGATCTGTTGCGGAAGGTCGATGAAGTGCGCGATTGGCTTGCCGTCGAGGGCCAGCACCGCGTCGCCTTGCGCGAGCCCTGCAGCTTCCGCGGGACTGCCGGCCTCGACGCGGACGACCAGGCCACCAGTCTTTGCTGGCAGGCCGAAGGACTGGGCCAAGGCCTGCGTCATTTCCTGGAACTCGGCGCCCAGGTAGGACCGGCGCACCGAGCCGTGTTCCTGGAGTTCGCCGGCGATGCGCAGCGACAGGTCGATCGGCACCGCGAAGGACAGGCCCATGTAGCCGCCGCTGCCGCTGTAGATCATCGAATTGATGCCCACGACCTCGCCGCGGCTGTTGAACAGTGGGCTGCCCGAGCTGCCCGGATTGATGGCCACGTCGGTCTGGATGAAGGGGATCTCGCCCGTACCGCCCATGACACGGCCAACGGCGCTGACGACGCCCGCCGTCACGCTGCCGTGGAAGCCGAAAGGCGAGCTGATCGCAGCCACCCAGTCGCCGGGGCCGAGCGCCGACGAGTCGCCGATGACGGCCACTGGCAGGGCCGTCGCATCGATCTTCAGCAGTCCGACGTCGGTGCGCTTGTCGACGCCCATCACGCGAGCCGTGAAGCGGCGGCCGTCGTCCAACTGCACCTGCACCTCGTCAATGTTCGCGATCACGTGGGCGCTCGTGAGAATCAGGCCGTCGCTGCGAATGATCAGGCCCGAGGCGAGGTCGCGGATCTGGCTGATCCGCGTGCTCGCCGGCAGAGGCCAGGCCAGCCGGTCGGCGAAGTCGTGTTCCGGGGCGATTTCCAGTTCGATGTCCTCCGGGCTCTCGTCACGTCCGATGCGCAGCGTGCTGATGTCGACCACGGATGCACTGCGGCTCGCGACCAGGGATGAAAAGCCGGCCACGGGGGGCACTGGTGCAGACCGGGTCACCGACGCCGGCCCCGTCGCGGCGCAGGCGCAGAGAAGGAAGAGGCCCGCGATGAACGAACCGGCGAGGCGGGTGGTGCGTTGCATCGCACCCGCATGAAGGAAGAGGGCTGTCACGTCGATCCGGTCCCGGCCTTCAGATCGATTGCGGCGACAGCATGACGGGGCGCGCCACGGCTTGCGAATCTTCCGCACTCCTGACGGCGGTGCCGAAGGCCTGAAGACGCGCCGCGCAACTGCCGTCGTCCACCTCGCGCATCGTGACCGAGGAACTCAGGATGGGGGCACGCTTCAGGATGTCGCCGATTTCGGCAGCCGCGTTCGGCGCCCCCTGGCCACCCATGACCGAGAGCACGGCAACGTCAGGCAGTCGGCTGCGCTGGCGGGCGACGAAGCTGCGCATGGGACCGGCCAGCCTCAGCATCCAGATCGGCGACACCAGCACCACGGCGTCGAAGTCACCGGGCGGCGGACCGTCATAGCGGATGGCAGGCTGTCGGCGGAAGAAGGAGTCGAGCATGCAGCGCAAGCTGCCCAGGGCACCGCTGCGAGGACGCACGTCGGTGACGTTCGCGATGTGCCAGTTCTGCTGGTTGCACAGGAGTTCAGCGACCCGGCGAGAAGTGCCGGTGTAGGAATAGACGATCACAAGGATGTTGTTCATGGCTGCCTCTGCTGCGTTCATGGCAGTCAATGTAGGCAGCGTGGGGGGGCGCGGACTTGCGCCAAATCAAGAGGTGAGGGTGTTGTCGCAGCACGCTGCGAGCCGTCGGGATTCTTGATTTGGCGCAAGGGCTCGCACGAGTTGTGCAACGACCATCGAAGCACCGGGGAACATCCCGCCCTGAAGGAAATCATCATGAAAATCCTGCTTGCCGTCGACGGCAGCGACTACACGACTCGCATGCTGTCTTACCTGACCAGGCACAAGGAATGGGCGAATGCGGGCCACGCATTCACGGTGTTCCACGTCGTGCTGCCCGTGCCGCATCGCGCCGCGGCCTTCGCGGGACCGGACATCGTGCACGGCTACTACGAAGACGACGCGCGGGTGGTCATCGAGCCCGTACGCGCCCTGCTGGCCGGGAGCGGCATCGAGGCCCGCTTCGAACACCGGATCGGCCACCCCGCCGAGGAGATTGCCGCACTCGCGCAGAGGGGCGAGTTCGATCTCGTGGTCATGGGTTCGCGAGGCCATGGCGCTCTGGCGAACCTGGTGCTGGGCTCGGTTGCCACCAAGGTGCTGGCCGCGTGCACGGTGCCGGTGTTGCTGGTGCGCTGAATGAACGCCGTCACCTTCGCGCGGGGCGCGATCGTCGCCGCCTTCTTCGGCGCATTCGCGCTGGCGGGCGGAACGAATGCCTGGTCGCAGACGCGCTCTTGCCTGGAGCGAGTGCGGTCGGCGTCACAAGCCGCCGATTTCTCGGCGGCCGCAGCGCGGCAATCGCCTGCGGCGGTGAGCGTCATGGTCACGGGCCCTGGCAACGACCGGGCCGCTGCGAGTGACCTGCGGCCCGCTATGCCATGGGGGCAGGGTGTGGGACGCGGCTTCGCATCGGGATTCGTCATCGGCAGCGACGGCTACGTCCTTACCAGCGCGCACGTGGTGAGCGGCGCCCAGGCGATCCACGTCACCACGGCCGACCAGCGCCGCTTCGACGCCGAGGTGGTGGGGATCGACCGCCCGACCGATGTCGCGCTGCTCAGAGTCGCTGCGACCGGCCTGCCGGTCGTCGTTCTGGGCCGCAGCGGCGAGCTGTGCCCGGGCGAGTGGGTTGCCGCAATGGGCGCTCCGTTCGGCTTCGAACGCAGCGTGACCGCCGGCATCGTGAGCGCCAATCCCCGCTATTTACCTGGTGGAAGCGGGGTGCCGCTGATACAGACCGACGTCGCGCTGAACCCGGGCAACTCGGGTGGACCGTTGTTCGACGAACGGGGCGAGGTGGTGGGCATGAACTCGATGATCTACTCTCCCGATGGCGGGTACTTCGGCGTGTCGTTCAGCTTGCCCATCGACACGGCGATGCACATCGCGGACGAACTCCGCACCAGCGGGCGGGTGACGAGGGGCCACATCGGCGCGCGTACTCAGCCCTTGACCGCCGAGCTGGCGCCAGCCTTCGGCCTCGATGCCGCACTGGGAGCCCTGGTGGTGAGAGTCGATGCAAACAGTCCGGCCGATGAGGCGGGACTTCGCAGCGGCGACGTGGTGCTGGCCGTCGGCACAGCTGCCGTGATGAGCTATGCCGAAATCCAGAACCGCGTGGCGGCAGCCCGCAAGGGCAGCCAGATCACGCTGAAGGTCTGGCGTCACAAGGCACCGCTGACGATGTTGGTGGGCGTGGCCGAGAACCCACCGGATACCGTACCCAGGCCGGCCGCGCGTGCCGTGGCGGGAGAGACGCGGTTCGGGCTCGAACTGGTGGAGCGCAAGGGCGTACTGGGCATCAGCCTGCCAGCGCCCGGGCTCTATGTGGAGTCGGTCTCGGGATCGGCCCAACTGGCGGGATTGCGCTTTGGAGATGTACTTATCGCGGTCAACGATGTGGAAGTGGCCAGGCTGGCGGATTTCGATTCGGCGATCAGGTCCGTTCGAGAAACCGATACGGTGGCGCTGCTGGTCATGCGCGGATCGGTTCGAAACTATGTGCCGATTCTTCCTCGCAACTCGCAGCGCGCGCCGGGGACTCGGCACGCAGGCGACGCCGCCACGTTGACGCCCTGAGTCCTGCGCGATGGAAAAGTCGACCAGTTGCGGCGTTCTGGTGCTCGATGCAACTGGGCAGTTGCTGCTATGCCATGCAAGCGACAGTCGGTATTGGGACATCCCCAAGGGCGGACGCGACGCGCGGGAGCAGGGCGCCCAGACGGCCGTGCGCGAAGCGTTCGAGGAATGCGGGTTGCGGCTGTCGCCCGCGCAATTGAGGGAGATCGGACTTTTCCGTTACCGCAAGGAAAAGGATCTTTGGCTCTTTGCGGTGCTGGTGAGACATTTCGAGGCGAAATCCTGCGTGTGTTCAAGCTTCTACACGGATCGCCACGGAAGACAGCGCCCCGAGATGGAAGGGTTCCGCTGGGTTGCATTCGAGCAGCTGTCCCGGTTCTGCGCCCCAAGTCTTGTCACCGTGCTGACGCAGGCGCTCTCGCTGGCCGCCATTCATGGGCAGTTGCTCTATGAGGTCGGTCCGGTCGACGCGGTGCCGGGATCGCGCAACCTCTCCGGGATTGATCCTGCGCAAGATCGCTTGCAGCCGCTCGCTCAAGAATGACCGCAGGCCATTCCAAAAACGCCCATCACGAGGTCACCCCATGAACATCACATTGAATGCAGCCCTGCAAGTTGTCGGGTTCTGTATCGGAACGCTCCTGGCCACAGGTGTTCTCGTGTTGGCGGAGCTGAGTGAGCGCAACGCCGCGCCGGGCAGTCTGGCACTCATCTCACACACGACGAAAGATCCACGATGAAATCCAACCGCCGCATCTTCATGCTGACCATTGCCGCGACAGGGGCCGCAGCCTCCGTCACGGGAGCGTTCGCGCAGGCCCGGCTCGACGAAAAAGATCCGCAGGCCGCGGCCCTGGGGTACGTTGCCGATTCGGCGAAGGCCGATGCGAAGAAATTTCCAAAGCATGACAACGCCCAGCTCTGCAACGGCTGCGCGCTTTGGCAATCGAAGCCGGCGGACGCGCAGGGAAATTGCGCGTTGTTTGCAGGGAAACAAGTGAATGCCAAAGGCTGGTGCAGCGCTTGGGCAAAGAAGGCCTGACGACGCTGCGTGTGAACCGATCGTGAAGGGCTTGGCGGGAGAGCGATCACACGTCTGTACCTGAACGAGATTCACGCTCGTTCTCGACCTCCAGATTGCATCGGGCGAAGAGTGGGTGACCCAGTTCGCCCCGCGACTCGAAGCCGCAGACCGCCGAAGCGCTGTATCGCCGAATCCTGGCTGACGATCCTTCCTACGCCCATGCCTATCTGAACCTCGGGTTCATGCTGTGTGAATCCGGCCGTGCCGAAGCCGCTGCGACGCTGTATCAGCTTGCGAGAAGGGCAATGTCAAATTGCGTGCATAGTCTGGTCAGCGCCATTCGTGGTTTCTCAACAGTCACCACCGAGGACGGCCCGGCCTCTGTGGAACCTGGCGGGGCGGCCGGTCTGGCAGCCGCGATGTTTCGTCGCTTCCCAGCGGATGCTTCGGGCGTGTTGACGATTCTCTCGGGCGGCAACGTGGACGCGAAAGTCTTCGAACGCAGCATTGGCCGTGTGCCCCGCTGAACGAGTGTCAAATCAAGGTGATCTTTTGCCGGCTTTCAGCTGGCGTATGACCCGTTGGAAATTCGCAGTGAAATTCTTCAAGTGCAGCTCCGGCTTCGTTTCGCAGATCCTGTTCGCAGCAAGGTGCTCGGCCATGTTTGCGGCGGTGTGCGTGCTCCCCGGAGGATGCGCCACGGCAACACCCTCAACGCCTGCCGCGACAGCGGTCTTCCCCGGCGCATCCTGGGCGGCGGCACCCGAGCCTGAACCAGGCAGCGCCTGCCGCCGCGAACTTGACGCCACCCGCAGCTACCTGCGAACGCTGGATACAACCGCTCTCATGGCGGTACAGGATGGCCGTGTGCTGTTCAGTGAGGGGCCGGTCCAGAGCGTCAGCATCGTGTTCTCGGTGCGCAAGAGCGTGCTCTCGATGATGTACGGCAAGTACGTGGCCAACGGCACCATCGACCTCGATAGCACGCTGGCCGACCTGAACATCGACGACGTGGGCGGCCTGCTGCCCATCGAGCGACAGGCCAAGCTTCGCGACCTGCTCGCCGCGCGTTCGGGGGTCTACCACGCAGCTGCAAATGGCGGTGATGACGCGGCGGCAGCGCCCCCGCGTGGATCACATATGCCCGGCAGCTACTTCTTGTACAACAACTGGGACTTCAACGCCGCGGGCACCGTCTTTGAACGCCTGACCGGGCGCGACATCTACCGGGCTTTCGCAGACGATCTGGCTACACCTCTGCAGCTCGAGGATCTCGACCTGGCCCGCCATGCACGCAGCGGCGACGCGCGGCGCTCGCAGCACTTGGCCTACCCCTTCTACCTGTCCACACGCGACATGGCGCGTCTGGGCTACTTGATGCTACGCTAGGGCAATTGGCGTGGCCAGCAACTCGTGCCGGCCGACTGGGTCAAACAAGTGACGAGCCAGACGACGCCCGCTGCACAGATGCACCCGCCGCACACGGCACGACGCGGCTTCGGGTACGGCTACCTGTGGTGGCTGTTTGAAGAGCCGCAAGACTCGCAGCTGAACGGCGCGTACATGGCGTGGGGCGTGCATGGCCAGTACATCCTCGTGGTGCCGAAACGCGATATGGTGATCGCGCACAAGCGCCAAGTGCCGGTCGCGGGCAACTGGAACGTCAGCTGGGTCGGACCGGTAGCGTTTCTGCGGGCAGCGCGGATGTTGGCCGCAGCACCGTGCCGCATGGAGGAGTGGTGAGTATGCTGCTCGCCTGATGTGACGAACGGCGAACGCCGCCGCCCGTTCCATCTTGACGGCAGCTAGGACTGGCGCGTTCAGCCCAAGGCTTCCATCGTCTACCGAGAGCCGCACTCCCGCTGCCTATGCAGCGACGAGGCGGGGGGAAACTTCTGTCCGTTGCCGAGCAACCCGCGCCCCGAGCCAATCACGTCCGAGCCGTCCGCCGCACGCAAATCCATTCCGGCGCATCGATCCCGGCTTGGCTTGCTGACCTCCCTTGCGTTCGTCGTGTTGATGGTCGACCAGGTCACCAAAGCCTGTGCGCTCTCCGCAATGGCCCGATCATCCAGCGCCTCGCGCAGATACGTGCCCGTTTTGGCAAGGTCGTCCGCGCCAGCCGAGGAACTGGAGGTTCCTTCATTCCAAGGCGAACGGTGCCGTGGCCCACATATGAGGCCACGTTGAGAACATGGCGGGTGGACTGCAGCACTTGCAGGTACTCTACGAACGTGCTTCAGGTAATCTCGGTCGCGTCCTGGATGCCGAATACGTGCCTGCGAAGCAGTGCAGGGTCCGTGCACGGCGCGCAGCTAGCCTCGGAGTTGCCTGCGATTTCGGTGGTGACGCCCTGGCTGATCTGGCTCTGGACGCGCGAGTCTTCCAGGAGTGCGGCGTCCGAGTGCATACCCGAACGGATTCCGAACCACTTCGTAGCCCAGACTCTCAAGCGGCCCGGACACGGAGCGTGGAATGCGATTCGAAATCAGTGCAGCAGATAGAAGCGATAGTCCGAGCCGCCAACGGACGCCCTCCTTCGACAGCCCTGCGCTGGCGGCGCGAAACGCCCCCACTCGCAGAATGAAGCTCAGCGCTTTTGCGATGACCATGGTGCGGGCTTGCTACGCCCCGCGCCGCAGGACCTTGCCGGGTCGCGCTTCAGTCATCGCGGCGTCGCGCATCACGGCCGCGCCGTTGACAAAAACGTGAGTCACACCTGTCGACCTGACGTTCGGGTTTTCCAACGTGGAGTGACAGTGGATTCGATCGAGATCGAAGACTGCTAGGTCCGCGTAATATCCAGCCCGGAGTTCTCCCCGATGCTCCAGCTGGAAACGCCGTGCTGGAGTCCAGGTCAGGCGTCCTACCGCCTCGACAATATCCAGAACGCGCTGATCTCTCACGTACTTCTGAAGGAACGACGCTGCCCACGAGAAAGCGATCGGCGAGAACCGCAGGTCTTTCAAAGCGCCCACTTCACTGACGGACACGCCATCGGAAATCACCATGCAGTCGGGCTGCCGGATCAATGTGTCAATGTCTGCTTGGCTCGATACCCGCCCGCACCACATCAAGCGAGACATCTCGGCACCTTCTTCCAGGAGGAGGTCGCAGATGCAATCCCAAGGCGTGGATTGCCGCTCGACGGCAATCTGCTGAATGGTTTTTCCCATGTAAGACGGGTTCGCTCCGCAATGGTAGAGAACCAGCCAGTCCCACCGGTGGTCGGCGAGCAACTTCCAGTTGGGAAATGCGTTCTCCTGCAAGCGCGCACGGGAAGGTCCGGGTCGCAGTAGGGACCGCAGTTCGTCGCTTGGCAGCTCAAGTGCCCAAGCCGGGAGAGACGCAACGACTTTCGTGGGCCCCCATTCATCGGGAATGACATCGAAGCCCACATCGGCGCCATCCTCGCGCGCCCAGCGCACCATCTCCAGCAGACGATCCGCCGCGCCCTGCGGCGCACCGTACTTCGGAGCTATGTGAGACAGCTGGAGTTTGGACCGGGTCGTGCGAGCGACGCCGAGCGCTTCACCGACTCCCATTTCGATCAACCAGTCGCGGTTGCGGACGTGACTGGCGTACACCACGTCGAACTCCGCCGCAATCGCACCTGCCTCCAAGAGCTCCACGGCGCTCGCGTGCATGCCTGGCGCGTACTCCAGCCCAGTGGAGATACCAATCGCGCCGTCGTCTAGAGCTTGGCGCAGATACTTCCCCATCGCTGAGAGTTCGTCCGCACCGGCTGCGGAACTAGCTGTTCCCTTAACAGCAAGGCGAACGGTACCGTGGCCAACGTATGAAGCGACGTTCAATACGGGGCGCGTGGCCTGTAGCACGTCGAGGTACTCGGCGAACGTGCTCCAGGTGATCTCTGTCGAATCTTGCACCGCGAGAAGGTGCTTCCTCAGCAAAATAGGGTCGGCGCAAGGTGCACAGCTATGACCGCAGTTGCCGGCAATCTCGGTCGTGACTCCCTGAGTGATCTGACTCTGGCCACCCGAATCCTTGAGAAATGCAGCATCCGAGTGGGTATGAATATCGATGAACCCAGGTGCAACGATCAGGCCAGAACAGTCGATCCTCTGACGCGCAGGTGTGTCAACGATGCCTTGCTGCACCCACACGATTCGTTCTCCTGCGATTGCCACCGTGCCTATGAAGGGCTCCGCTTGGCCCTCGCTGGCGACAACCTGGCCGCCGATGAGTAGGTAATCGATCACCATGCGAGTTGGCCTCAGTTGTCGATGCGAATGTTCTTCGCCTTGATCAGCCCGGACCACCGACCTTCTTCGGCCGCCATGAAGCGAGAGAACTCGTCGGCATTTTTTGGCTGGACCACCATGCCCCGGCCTCGCAGGTCTTGCAGCACCGTGGGGTCCTTCAAGACTTCTAGGATTTCCTTCGCCAGGTAATCCTTGATGGCAGAGGGCGTCTTGGCGGGCGCCGTGATGCCATACCAAAGTGAGACATCGATTCCAGGAAGGCCCTGTTCTGCAAGGGTTGGGACGTTGGGGAAGGCGTCCATCCGCTTATCTACTGTCACCCCCAGAATTTTCACCTTGCCCGATTTTTCGAACTCAACGGCACTCAGCGCCGACAGGAACATGAGATCGATCTGTCCACTGAATACTTGAGCCATCGCAGGAGCCGTTCCCGGAAAGGGAACGTGCAGGAGTTCCACGCGTGCGGTCTGCTCCATCAATGCGATAGCGGCGTGCGCAGTGCTTCCAACCCCCCAGCTTGCTGCCGACACTGAGCCGGGCTGTTGCTTTGCCGCGCGAACGAGATCCGGAACAGTGGCCGCCTTCGAGCTCGGGTTGGCAACGAGCGCAAAAGGCATGACGCCTATGAATGCCACTGGGTCGAGATCCTTCGAGGAATAGCCGGTGTTTTTGTACACCATCGGGTTCAGCACGTTAGTCTCCGGCAGCGCCAACATGAGGGTATAGCCGTCAGGCTGCGCATGAGCGACGGCCGTCGTGCCGATGATTCCGTTCGCGCCGGGCTTGTTGTCTACCACCACCTGTTGATTTATTCGCGCCGAAAGCTTCAAGGCCATCAGCCGTGCGATACCGTCCGTGTTGCCCCCTGCGCTCCAAGGTACGACCAGCCTGATTGGTCGGGATGGGAACTTGTCGGTCTGTGCGGAAGCCGGCAGAAGGATGGCCGCCAGCAGGGCGCCGAATGCGAGATTGCGGAAAGACATGGTGGGTTCCTAGGTAGTGACGTTCCAAATCTAGTTGGATCGATTTCTGCCCCGCATGCCACTTTGTCGGAAAGGGAAAGACCGGTTACGGACTTTCGGATGCACTACTTATCGCGGGCCCAAAGGTGCCGCGCGCCGCAGGACACGCAGGTCCTGGATTTTTCAAGCCGGAGGGTCAGAGGAGGGCGCGCGTGCACAAGGTCACGCAACTGCGTCATCAGGCGCCAGGTGAACACCCTCACCCTCAGTGGCAGACCACGACGAACTCGCATTGTCCCAGCGTGCAATTCGGCCATCGCGGACTTGAAGAATCTCGATGGCTCGAGTGTGCTGCAGCGTTGAGTGTTCAGGCGACTTCCAGCGCAATCGCGCGTCACAGATAACCAGGTCGCCGGCGACTGCGCGAACAGTCTTGCGAAGGTCGTAGTGGGTGTATCTCGAATACCGATCACGGATGATCGGACGCAGCTGCTCCTTGCCGGTAAGGAGGACTGCGCCGAGGTCGGCGATAACGTCATCCGTGAAGATATCTAGGATGAGATCAGGATCCAGGGTGCTGCAGGTCGCCACCACTTGATTCAGCCAATTCTGTGCGGTCTCCGCATCGAGGGCTGCACAGCCGTCTTGATAGCTCTTCCAATCGGTCATGGGAATATCTCCGGTAAATAAAGGTGGAATCAGGTCGCCTGACGATCAAGCCTCGTAAGCCACGCCGTCGCGGCCAGGGTCGGCGCCACCCTCGAGCCGTTCGCCGTTGATGCGGATCCCGTGCACAGATGCAATCGTGTACCCGAAGGGGTTCCGAACCACTTCGTAGCCCAGACTCTCAAGCGGCCGGGACACAGAGCGTGGAATGCGATTCGAAATATCGATGATGTTGCTCGTGGACGAGAAGCGTGGAGCAGATACGGCTTCTTGCATGTTCATCCCATGATCCGCAACGTTCAGGATTACCTGCAGTACTCCCATCGCGATCTGCGTTCCGCCCGGCGCGCCGAGCACAATTTCGGGCTCGTCTCCGCGGAACACAATGGTGGGACAGGCCGAAGTGAATCTTGCTTTTCCGGGTGCGATGCTGCCCGTTCTGCCTGGTCGCGGGTCGAAAACACCCATGCAGCCGTTGTACATGAAGCCAAGGCCGGGCGTCATCACACCGGATGGCATCGCGAGCGAATGCGTGATGGCGGCACAATTGCGTTCCCCATCCACCACGGACAGGTGCGTCGTGTCCTTGGGAACAGTTGCCCCCAAGTTGAGACGGGGCACGTCGGCCTTCTCGCCGGCTTTGATGGCGGCAGCAGCCTGCGCCGCGTAGGCTTTTGAGAGCAGGCGATCCAGCGGCACCTCTAGAAACGCCGGATCGCCGAGATGACGGTCTTTGTCGATGGTGGCGCGCTTCATGGCCTCACATACGATGCGGATGTATTCCGGCGTGTTGTGCCCGAACGCCTTCAGGTCGAACTGCTCCAGAATGTTGAGCATCTGGAGCAGCATCGCGCCGCCACCGGGGGGCTGGTTGGTGGTGATGCGCCGGTCCCTGTAGATTCCTACCAGCGGAGCGTTCTCGCGTGGTGCGTAAGTCGCGAGATCTTGCAAAGACAGCAGGCCACCGTGGGTAGCAAAGTCCTCCACCATACGGTGGGCGAGCTCACCGCGGTAGAAGGACGCTGCTCCATCACGCGCGATCGTTTCCAGCGTGTTCGCGTAGTCCGGGTTTCGCAGCGGTGTGCCGATGGTCTTAGGAGTGCCGTCCGGCCGGCAGAAAAGTTCCCGACCGGAGGCCGAGTAGAGGAGCCGATCTCTGTTGCTTGCTCGACCAGCGAGCGGCTCGTCGATCCAGAACGCATACATTGCCGGCCGTACCATGAACCCGTCCCGGGCCCATGCAATGGCTGGCGCGACCACTTCTCGCCACGGAAGGCGGCCATGCCGCTCGTGCAGGCGCTCCAGCCCGCTGAGCGTTCCCGGAACGGCGATGGCCTGGTAGCCGATGTCGTTCAAGCGGCCCTTGATGCTGAAGCCGAAACCGTCGCGCGTCTCACCCTCCAGCAAGTGCTCCCACATGTCTGCGCGAGCGCCAAGCGGCGCGGGAGCGTGGAAGTCCACATACTCGTGAATGCCGGCTTCTGGGCGGTGTACGACGGCCGTGCCGAAGCCGCCAATGCTGCACATCAGCGGATCCACCACGGTTTGCACAAGGGCGCAGGCGACTGCTGCGTCGACCGCGCTCCCGCCTGCCCGCAGGATTTCAACGCCCGACTCGGCCGCTTCAGGCTGCGGACAGCTCACCATTCCTTTGCTGCTCATGTCGACTCTTGTATCAAGTTGAGCCCACGGCGCCGATGGCCGCTGCCGCTTCTCCGGGCGGAGTGTGCTATCGGAGCGTCACGCGTCCGGAGTGTTATCGACCTCCTGCCGTTCCACGCTGGGCAGCTTCTCGTACTCCTCGATGTACCGCGGCACCGGGACGTCCTGCCGCCCTTGGGGATCGCGGATGGCACCCGCGAAGACCTGCTTAATCAGCAGTTCACCGGCCCAGCAATCGCGGTCCAGATCGAACTCGAAATCCGTGGGCGGACCCGACCGCATCTTTGCCACAGCCTCGGCAATGGGAATGCGCATCACCGTCGTGCTGTTCAACTCCTTGGAGTTCGGAGGCCTCACATCGGCAAAACGGCCTTTCAGGACGTGGCGCGCGTAGGCCTCGAAGGAGGCGACTTTCTCCTGTGGATCCGTCACTTCTTCTGGACGCCCGAACACCACCACGGAACGGTAGTTAACGGAGTGGTTGTAAAGTGCGCGTGCCAAAACCAGGCCATCCACATGAGTGACAAGGACGCACACCTCCCCACTCAGCGCCGCGCTGAGCATGGTGCTCTGGTTGGAGCCGTGAATGTAGATGTAGTCACCAATCCGGCCGTAGCCAGTCGGCAACACGCGGGGCGCGCCTTCGTGGACGTAGGCCACATTGCACATGAACCCTTCGTCCAGGATGGCGCGGATGGCCTCCTTGTCGTAGATCCCACGGTGCGGACGACGGGTTAACTTCGTCCGTTCTGTCACTTCATACGTCTCAGTCATCGACTTTCCTTCGGATTGCGGGGCTCTTCCCCTGGAGCGCGGGGTGCGAAAAAGTGTCTTGCTAAATATTCTTGACGGATCTAAGTGTCACTGTCGGGCCACTTCGCGGCATTGCTGCAGGCCACTTTGGGAGCGTGCATGCTGCACGGCCGCCTCAAGCCTCAATCTACTTCGCGGGTCTGACCTATGCCGGTCGCCTCGCGATGAAATCCCCGCGGATCTGCTCGTATGCCGCTCCTGCACGCAGCACCTTGGCGTCGCCGCCGTACCGTCCGATCAGCTGGATGCCCATGGGCCAACGGCCGTTCGGATGGAAGCCGGCGGGTACCACCAAGGCCGGCAAGCCGCCCAGGGTGGCATAGATTGCGACCTCCATCCAGCGGTGGTAGGTGTCCATCTCTCGTCCTGCGATCTGTCTGGGCCAGCGCTCCCCCGCGTTGAACGGCCAACACTGCGCGGAGGGCAGCACGAGCAGGTCCCACCGATCCAGCATGGTGCGCATGTGCTGGTAGTAATTCGTGCGAACCTGGCTTGCCTGACGGAAATCGGTGAAGCTCATGCCGAGCGAGCACTCGTACTCCCACTGAGCCTCCGGCTTGATCTTCTCCTTGGCACCCGGCAGTTGCATGAGCGCCCCGACACGTGGCCCCGCGCCTGCGCGGCGCCAAGTCAGCCAGCATTCCCACAGCTGCTTGGGATCGAACCCCAATGGCACCTCTTCGACCACGGCGCCCGCCGCTTCGAGGTGATGCAGCGCTTCGCGACAGGCGTCCAGCACCCCGGTTTCCATGGCGAGGTGGCCGCCAAGGTCGCCCAGCCAGCCTATGCGCATGCCCCTGAGAATCCCCGGATCGACGGCCTCGTTTTCGTTACAGCCCAAAGGCATCTGCATGGAAAGCGGCGAGCGCGGATCGAAACCGCTTTGTGTGGTCAAAAGCCGCCCCACATCGCGGATGCTACGGCCCATGGGACCCTCGTTCGAGAGCAGGTCGATCCACACGTCCGACATTCCAGCCTGGGGCACCCTTCCTTGCGACGGGCGCATACCGAAAACATGGTTCCAGCCTGCCGGGTTCCGCAGTGAACCCATTCCGTCTGACCCGTCCGCGACCGGGAGCATGCGCTGCGCCAGGGAAACGGCCGCGCCTCCGCTGCTGCCGCCGGCGCTCACTGCCGGATCCCATGCATTGCGGGTCACACCCCACAGAGTGCTGAACGTATGCGAGCCCAGTCCGAACTCAGGCGTCGTCGTCTTGCCGATCACGATGCAGCCTGCGGCCTTCATGCGTGCAGTCAGGATGGAGTCGCTCGTCGGCATATTGCGGGCCAGTAGCTCGCAACCTTTCGTGGTGGGGAAGCCAACGACGTCTGCGAAATCCTTAACGGCCACGGGGATGCCATGCAGCCAGCCCCGCACCTCGCCGCTGGCCAGTTCGACGTCGGCAGCATCGGCTTCAGCCAATAGCTTCTCGACCGGAGCCATGTTTACGATGGTGTTGAAGATGGGGTTGAGCGCATGAATGCGATCGACCGTGGCCTGCATCAGCTCGCGGCAAGAGAACGACCGGCGCCGCAGGCCATCGGCGAGTTCGGAGGCCGTCAGGTCGGTCAAGGCAGGCCTCACGGAGGCGGTTTCACTCATCATTTCTCCTTGGATCGCGGCAGGGCGCATAACAGAATCCCCCCACGTCGAGCCACTTAACGTCGTCCGTCATATAAGTGGCATGCCACTTGCGTCATCAGCGAGCCACACTCGGCAACATGCCGAAGCCTCTTGGCGCATTCTTAACGGTGAACAGCGCGATGAACGGGCCACTTTCAATCGATGAATCGAACCACTTCGGTGCACAGCCCAAGCCCCGGCGACGGCGAGCGCGGGCATCCAGGGCACGCCTGCTCGAGACCCTGGTGATCAACCGGCAAAGCCCGGTGACCGTGGTGGACCAGGTTGCCACCGGAATTGAACACCTGATCGTCACCGGCGGCCTGAAATCAGGCGACCTCCTGCCGTCGACGCGCGAGCTCGCCCGAACGCTGGACATCGGCAGGGCCACTGCGCTCAGCGTCATCGCCAGGCTCAGCGCGGAGGGGTTCGTCGAGACCCGCGTCGGCTCTGGCTCCCGAGTGCGCGAGCGATCGGCCGACTTGTTGACCGGGAGTGCCGCGCCCGCGCCAAGCGTGCTCAAGCGCAGCCATGTGCCGGGCGCCGTGGCCATCCAGCAGCAGGTTGCCTTGCTGGACACCTTGCCAAAGCATGTCTCGCGCAGTACCAGTTTGATGGATTTGCAAAGCCTGTCGGTGGCTACGCCTTTCGCTCCAGGGATGCCGGCAATTGATCAGTTCCCGTATCACTCCTGGAGCGACTTCTGTGCAAAGGCCTGGAAGCACGCAACGTCCGCCATGCTGGAAACTCGCGACCCGGCCGGCTACAGGCCGCTTCGGGAGGCGCTATCTGGCTACCTTGCGAGTGCTCGTGGAGTACGTTGTACAGCGGACCAGATCATCATTGTGTCTGGTGCTCAACACGCGTTCGACCTGACCTTGCGCGTGCTGACGCAGCCGGGTGACCGGGTGCTAATCGAGGATCCCGGATTTCTTGGCGCCAGAAATGCGATGTTGTCGGCAGGCTTGAATCTGAGAGGCATCCCGCTGGATGAAGAAGGTGTCATGGTGCCGGATGACAACGGCGGCGCCAAGCTGCTCTACACCACCCCGTCGCACCAGTATCCGATGGGTAGGACCATGAGCCTCGCGCGCCGCCGGGCACTCCTCGAGTGGGCGCGCCGGACATCCTGCTTCATCTTTGAAGACGACTACAGCAGCGAATTTCGGTATGACGGCAAGCCTTTGCCCTCCCTGCAGGGGGCTGACGAGTACAGCCGGGTGATCTACGCTGGAACGTTCAACAAGATCATGTTTCCGTCCCTGAGGCTGGGTTACCTCGTCGTCCCGGAAGAACTCGTTGATGTTTTCCTGGGTATCCGAACCTGGTCGGACGGCTGTCCTCCGGGCGTGATCCAGGCTGCCATGCTCCAGTTCATCGAGCGGGGAGCTTTTTACTCGCACATCCGTCGGTTGCGAGAGATCTACACAGCACGCCACTCGCTGCTGTGCGAGCTGATCTCCCAGAGGATGGGACTGATGCTGTCGGTCATCTCGGATCCGGCTGGACTGAACCTCGCGGCGGTCGCGAAGCGCCCGATGGACGACGTGGCCCTCTCACGCCGTGCTCGCAATGCGAATATCGTCTGTCCGCCCCTGTCTCAGTACTTCGTCCATGTGGAACCGCAATGTGGGTTTCAGTTTGGCTTTGCTTCAAGCAACGAGGCTCAGATGAAGGCGGCCATCGACCGGCTCGAAGTGGTCTGGGGCCAAGGCGCATCGACTGCTGCTTAACTGGTCTGAGAAACTGGCGCGAAGTGGCCTGCAGCAGGAGGCCTTCGGTGCATACGCTTCTCGGATCACGAAGGGAACAGCTTATGCTTCAGACTCGAATTGGCTACGAACTTGCTCAAGATGACACAGAGGCACGCCGCCTAGCGCTGATCGTGCTACGCACGGACCGCACCATCGAGGGCGAAGTGCGATCAAGCCTTCCGACCTCGCAGCCCACCTCTCTGTACCACAGCCGCATCTACAACGACTTCGAGATCTCTGCCGCGACTTTGGAAGCCATGTCGGACCTGCTGCAGCCGACGGCGGCCTTGATCCCCGCCGAGTTCAAGCCGCATGTGGTGGCTTACGGCTGCACGTCGGCCACGATGCTTCTGGGAGAGCAACGGGTCGCAAGCATCATTCGCCAAGCGCATCCAGGCGTGGAGGTGACCGAACCAGTTACTGCTTGTATTGCAGCATGTAGGTCTCTGGGCATGAAGAAGATCAAGCTGGTCACTCCGTACGAGAGTACGGTGAACCGGAAAATTGTGGACGGACTGCGCGCCCGCGGGCTGGACGTGGACTCCGTGGTCTCTTTCGAAGAGCCCGATGATCTGAAGGTGGGCGGGATTTCCACGAACAGCGTTGTCGAGGCCGCCGTCCATGCGGGCAGTGGAGTGAAGTCGGACGTCGATGGTGTCTTCATCTCATGCACCACGCTGCCGACCTTCAATGCCATTCCGATCATCGAGCGCCTCACGGGCAAGCCCGCGACTTCAAGCAATCATGCGCTGGCGTGGCACATGCAGAAGCTTGCCGGCATCAAGAAGTTCCAGAGCTCGCTCGGGCGCCTCTACGCAGACTAGCCGTGGCAGGCGTCCTCCGACGGAGTTCCCGCCTCTTGCGACATGCTTCGCCGCCGCACCTTCATTCGTGAGAACACCGTCACCTCTGATGCTCGACCTCAACGAATACTTGAATAGGATCCTCACGGCCCGTGTGTACGACGTGGCCGTGGAAACTCCTTTGCAGCCTGCCAGAGAGTTGTCGAGCCGGCTCGGCAATCAGGTTCTCCTGAAGCGCGAAGACCAGCAAGCCGTGTTCAGCTTCAAGCTCCGCGGCGCCTACAACAAGATCGCACAGTTGTCGCCCGAGGAGATGCGTCGCGGAGTGATCTGTGCCTCTGCGGGCAACCATGCTCAAGGTGTCGCACTTGCCGCGCGGCGCTTGGGCGCGACCGCAGTCGTCGTCATGCCTTTTACGGCGCCGCGCGTCAAGATCGAGGCGGTCAAGGGACTGGGGGGCACCGTGGTGCTGCACGGGGAGAGCTACTCCGAGGCATACGCTCATGCCCTGGAACTACAGGAGGCAGGCGGGTTGACGTTTGTGCATCCGTTCGACGACCCCGATGTGATCGCCGGGCAAGGCACGGTAGGGATGGAGATCCTGAGGCAGCATCAAGCGCCGCTGCAAGCCGTGTTCGTGCCAGTCGGCGGTGGCGGGTTGATCGCTGGCGTCGCTGCGTACGTCAAGGCGCTCCGCCCGGAGGTTCAAGTGATCGGGGTGCAGACCGTCGACTCGGATGCCATGGCGCGATCGGCTCTAGCTCGCAAACGCGTCACACTGGGCGACGTGGGCTTGTTCTCGGATGGAACGGCCGTGAAGCACGTGGGCGCGGAGACCTTTCGCATCGCCAGCAGCCTTGTGGACGACTATGTGACGGTGGATACGGACTCCATCTGCGCGGCGATCAAGGATGTATTCACGGACACTCGCAGCATCGTGGAACCGGCCGGGGCGCTGGCAGTGGCCGCCGTGAAGCAGTACGTCAAGCAGCGAAAGACGCGCGGAGAGACGTATGTAGCCATTCTCAGCGGCGCCAACATGAACTTCGACAGGCTTCGGTTCGTTGCGGAACGGGCGGAGATCGGTGAAGAGCGGGAGGGCCTGCTCGCGGTCACGCTTCCCGAATCACCTGGAAGCCTGTTGCGCTTGTGCAAGACCATCGACACCCTGTCCGGCCCCGCCCGCAGCATCAAAGAACTTAAGTACCGTGTATGCGACGCCAAGGAGGCCTCGGTGCTGGTCGGGTTGACGATCCACTCCGCAGGGGAAACCACACGCGTTGCAGAAGTCCTAATGCAGGCTGGCTTCTACGCTCAAGATCTGACGCACGATGAAATGGCCAAGGAGCACATGCGTCACATGGTTGGAGGGCGCTCGCCGCTCGCTACGGGTGAGCGTGTGCTGCAGTTTGTCTTTCCAGAGCGTCCGGGTGCCTTAATGCAATTTCTCTCCTCTTTGCCGTTTAACTGGAACATCACGATGTTTCACTACCGCGACCAAGGCGCCGACTATGGCCGGGTGTTGGTTGGCCTACAGGCGCCTAGCCTAGCCGAGGACGATTTCCGTAGTGTTTTAGAGAGCGTGAGCTATCCGCATGAGGAACTGACATCAGCTCCTTCCTACCGTTTTTTCCTGGGGCCACGCAGCTAAGAGCAAGACCAGCCGTCGCCGAGTGCTCGTGCAAGACCGATTTTTGCTGAGCCCCTAGTAACTCTGCTGATTGCCGTCCAGCCATACAGAACGCGATGGCGCCAGCCGCTGCCGTGTTTTGCTGGGGATCGCTCGATCATGGGTTACCAATCCGGACGGCCATGGACAAGATTGGCAGGATCCGTCGGCTGCATGTAGCCCATTACTTCCACGTCGCAGTTACGGGCAGTTCAGGGCAAGACGTACACCCACCACAGCCGACGATTACCGCGGCGCTCCCCCCTTAGTTCTCACTTAGACGTCGCGTGCTCACGCTACTTCGGTGCGGACCCGCCTGAACCTCGACGCAACACGCTGCAGTGCCGATGGGGTGTTTCTGAGGTGCCTTGTCTTCTGATACGTCATCGCAAAGTGGCGTGGCCCAAAAACCATAAGTGGCTATTAAGTCGGCCAACTTTCAACTTAATCTCAACCCGCACCAGCGTGATTGGCACCCAATCAAGAGCTCCCGAGGTGCCGACCGGATTCGAGACCAACAAATGATGTCAATGCCTAACGAGTCAGTCTTGGAGGGAGTGCTAGTTCTCGACGCGGCCACTTACATTGCGGCGCCGTTGAGCGCGTCGATCCTTTCGGAATTCGGTGCACAAGTCATAAAGATCGAACATCCGCGTTCTGGGGATCCGCTACGGCAATTTGGGACAAAGGGGACTGATCCCAGTGCCTCCATGCAGTGGCTCAATGAGAATCGCAACAAACGCTCCGTCACTCTGGATCTGAGCAAGCCGGAAGGCCGCGATCTGTTCATCGCCCTTGCGCAGCGAGCAGATGTAGTGGTCGAGAACTTCCGCCCCGGCACCTTTGAGCGCTGGGGCTTAGATTGGGAAACGCTGCACGCGGCCAACCGGCGTCTGGTGATGCTGCGTCTTTCGGCGTTTGGTCAGAATGGTCCCCTAAGAGAACACATCGGACTCGCACGCATTGCGCATGCATTCAGCGGCGTCCTGTCCATTAGCGGCGAAGTGGACCGCCCACCGGCAAACCCCGGGCCTACCTCGCTCGCAGATTACGTGGCAGGGGTCTATGGTGCACTAGGACTGATGCTGGCGCTGTTCGAGCGGGAGCGCTCTGGACTTGGGCAAGTCGTGGACTTGGCGCTCTATGAGCCCATGCTTAAGACGATGGACGAAGCATTTGCCGTGTTCAACCGCACCGGGTTCGTGCGTCAACGATTCGGATCGCAAGTTGCCACTGTTGCGCCAACTGCGAACTATGAGTGCGCTGACGGCCGCTTTGTCACCATTGGCGTACCGGACGACAAGATGTTCGCGCGCCTTTCCACCGCGATGTGCGCGCCGCATCTGGCGGACAGCAACTCTAAATTCGCCACCAACGCGCTGCGAGTCGAGCACAGGGACGAGATAGAGGGCATCGTGCGCACCTGGGTACAGTCGCATGATCGCGACGCAGTGATCCGCCTGCTTCAGGAGCGCGATGTTCCTTGCGCGCCGATCCTAGACATAGCAGAAGTCGCGGCTCACCCCCAAGTAGCAGCCCGTGAAAACTTCGTGACGCGTCCAGACGGCGCCGGCGGTACGGTCACGATGCAAGCACCTGTTCCCAAACTGTCGCGAACACCTGGGCGTGTTGTCACATCGGGTCCATCGCTAGGTGAAGCGACTAGCGAGATCTTGCAACGATTGCTTGGACTGAGCGACTCGCAGCTTGCCGACTTGCGGTCAAAAAAAGTCATATGAGTTCGCTTTTTTATCGGCGTTCCACGCTCGAACTTCGCCGTTGCGACGGTGTGATGGTGGTGGCACTCAATCGTCCTGAGGCGCTTAACGCGATCAACCGCACGATGCGGGACGAGCTGCGCCAAACGCTCGACGAAACGCGGCGCGATCGTGATATCGCGGCTGTCGTGCTGACCGGCAATGGCAGAGCGTTTTGTGCCGGGCACGACGTCAAGGAGCTATTGGCCCTCTCACCATCCGCAGCGAACGCCATCATGCTGGAGATCGGTGACCTATACCGCGCTTTGCGCGCCTACCCGAAACCCTTGGTCACTGCCCTCAACGGACTTGCCCTCGGTGGCGGCGCGGCGCTGGCGCTTTTCTCCGACGCGCGCCTCGCGACCCCTCAGTTCGAACTCGGTTTTCCGGAGATTGACCGAGGGCTTGTTACAGCACTCGGACCTTGGCTGCTAGGGCTCTTCCTACCCCCGGCACTTGCACATCAGATTGTGCTCAGCGGCACGAGCCTGTCAGCTCAGCAATGCGTACATCGTGAACTTGTATCAGGAATTGTCGACCCGAGCGATTTGGTTTCGACCAGTGTCTCCAGCGCATTGTCGCTGGCAAAAAAACCACAAAGCACGTTCTCAATAACCAAGGCGCGCTTTGCGGCGGTGACCGAAAACGGATTTTGCGAGTCATTGGAAGCAGGGGCAAAAATGCAAGAGCTCGCGCAGGCGGCACGTGCCGCTGAGAGCGTATGACGACGTTGGCTTTGTTACCTCAATCAGTGCCAGCTCTCTGATTCTGTGTGGCTCTCCCAAGACCGGCCATTGACAACAATTTCGCGCTCAGTCAGCTATGCGTCTGAGCAAAGTGCTTTAGCGCCCCCTGTCAGGCCGTAACAGCAGCCTGTGCACGCGTGGCCACGTTCGATTAGCAGGAGAATGTATGAATAACGCGATACTAATTGACCAAGTTAATTACGAAAGTGTTCCTATTGAACGGGCACGATACAGGGCTGTATTGGCAAGCGGAATTGGTCACTTCTTGGAGTGGTTCGAATTCGCGACGTACGGCTATCTAGCAGTAATCTTTTCAAAAAACTTCTTTCATTTCGCTTCGGAGGGCACCTCGCTGTTGCTTTCCCTTGCGACGTTCGGCGTCGGGTTTGTCGCACGCCCACTCGGCGGCATCGTTTTGGGACAACTCGGCAATCGCTTAGGGCGGCGCTCATTGCTTGTCATGACGATGTGGACAATGGCAGTCGCAACCTTTGCGATTGGCTGCTTGCCAACTTACGACAGCATCGGGCTTTTTGCGCCTGGATTGCTCGTTGCGCTGCGCCTGATTCAGGGCTTTTCTCTCGGTGGCGAGTGGGCCGCGGCCGCCATGTATATGGTCGAGTGGGCACCGGAGTCGAAACGCGGGTTCTTCGGAAGCTTGAATCAGGTGTCCGGGGCGCTAGGGCTCCTGCTCGGTTCAGTCACCGTAGCGGTACTCAGCTCGGTCCTGACCCAGGAAGCGCTGACGTCTTGGGGATGGCGAGTCCCGTTTTTCTTTGCCGCATTGATCGGTCCGATTGCCGTATTCATTCGAAAACGGATTGGAGAAACACCCGTCTTCGAAAAAATGAAGGCGGAGCGCGCTTCGGGCAAGAAACCAGTCGCTGGAGCGAATCAGTCGCGTAAGCTGAAAGGTTCCGCTGTAACGTTCTGTTTGGCCGCGTGCTGGGCACTCCTTTTTTACATCGTGATGAGCTTTATGCCCACGTTCCTCCAGAAGCAAGTGAAGATTTCTGCATCAGACACATTCTGGATTACAAGCATCGGGATTGTTGCTTTGTGTCTATCGACTCCGATAATGGGGGCGCTGTCGGATCGAGTGGGGCGTCGCCCCGTATTGTTCGTGGGCTGTCTCGCCTTTACGCTATTACCTTATTTCTTGTTTTCGTATTTGTTGGCAGGAGTCGACTTTCGAGATGCGGTGATCGTCCAAGTCATTCTGGCGTTGATGCTGTCTCTCTTTTGTGGGCCAGGCACAGCCACGATGACTGAGATCTTTCCGACCGAACTTAGGGCCGGCTGGATGTCGTCTGTCTACGGTGTATCTGTCGCGATCGCCGGGGGATTTGCACCGATGATTGCTACGTGGCTCATCGGTGTCACGGGCTCGGCAATTGCGCCCACAATACTGGTCGCGGTATTCGCGTTGATCGGCATCGTCACCGTAGTCGCCATGCGTGAAACTGCCTTTGCCGAGCTGGCATGATGGGACGGACATCTCTGATTTTCAGTTCGTCGCAGTATGCACAGTAATTGTTCGCCTCTTCCGCCTCGATGTCAGCAAGAGGACTCGAACGATAATGCGTCGACTATGTCATTGAGCTGGCTCAGGCTGGGGCGTCCATTCCGAATCTTCGCGTTCAAAAAGCAATTTTCAGCGCCACCTCGCAGCCCGGTTTGGCAGAAATTTATAAAGCGCTCCCACAGCGCGACGTATTGGATTAAGACCTGCCGCAGAGTTTTCCTCTTCTCAAAACCGAATTCCACTATTGTGGGAAAGACAACATTTAAGGTTTATGTTGGCTGTGGCGGCGCCGTGTGCATCGTGGACGAGCCGAAGCGAGACTGCGTTGGAGATCACGACGCACTGCCGTCGATGGGCCAGCGCCACTTGAGCCACGGACGCCCGGGCTCTGCGCATGCGGCCAGCACTTGCCGCTTCAGTTCGGCCGCGTGGCGCCGCCGGCCGCTGCCGTGTTGACGCTCAGGGAGCGCTCGATCGCGAGTCGATCGATTGGTCGATCCGGATGGCCGTTTTCCGGCAGAAACCGATGCTCGGGTTCGAGGGGCCCAATGCCAGACGGCTCATAGGCGGAATAGCGCGGATGGAGGTCACCCGAAGGAGTTGACCGGCGTCACTATCACGAAGAGCCGCGCGGGTGAAGGCCCACGTTCTTGCCGCTGTGTGGCTGTTCGCAAGAGAAGTGGACACAGTCGCCTGGCTCGAGCACCAGCATTTTGTCGCCGATTCGGAATTCAAACCGCCCGTCCAACAGGTACAGCATTTCCTCGCCTGCGTGCGTCAGGACCTCCGGGTTCATCGGCTCGCCGACCGGGTAGACCAGTTCAAAAGCGCTCATCTGCTGATCGATGAGCTCTCCACTCATGAGGTGGTACGAGTATCCCCGAGCAGTGAGTGACGGTTCGCCACCGCGGTCCTCCTGGGACTACTACAAGGTGGTTGCCACCGTCCCTGCGGAGCAAGCGTTCCAGCCGCTCGGTGCCAGTGCGTGCCCGCTGGTCAAGAAGTAATCAGTTTCCAACCCGTTCCAAGGAGAAAAAAGTGAGCGATTCCATCCGAATGAAACTCGACGAGGTCCACGAGCTCGCAACAACGCTGTTGCTCGCCCAGGGCTTCAACCAAGCCCACGCCAACGCCATCGCCAACACGGTGACTGCGGCCGAGCGCGACGAGTGCCGCCATCACGGCTTGTTCCGCATTCCCTTCTACGTCAATGCGTTGCGCGCTGGGCAAGCTTCCGGTGATGCGGAGCCGACAGTCGACGACCTTGCACCAGCCGTGGTGCGAGTCGATGCCCACTATGGCTTTTCACCACTGGCGCTGGAAGTCGGCGATGAGCTCCTCGCCAAGCGGGCGCAGGAGACGGGCATCGCTGCACTGGCCGTCAACAACGCCCTCAACGTGGCGGCCTTGTGGCCAGAGGTCGAGCGCCTGGCGAACCGTGGCTTGGTCGCGTTCGCGTTTGTCGCCGCAGCGCCCTACGTTGCGCCGCATGGCGGCACCAAGCCGCTTTACGGCACCAATCCTATGGCCTTCGCCTGGCCTCGACTCAACAAACCGCCGATGGTCTTCGACCAAGCTTCAAGTGCAAGCGCGCGTGGCGAAATCCAGGTTCGTCTGCGTGATGGCAAGCCGCTGCCCGAAGGCTGGGCGGTAGGCCCGGACGGGAAGCCGACAACGGACCCGAAGGCCGCTCTTGCCGGCGCCCAGCTGCCGTTCGGCGGTGTCAAGGGCGCTTCCATCGCGATGATGGTCGAGTTGCTCGCAGGTCCGCTGGTCGGTGATCTGCTGAGCTACGAGTCCGGCGAGAAGGATGCCGCGAACACCGGCGCGCCATGCGGCGGCGAGCTGATCATTGCCATCGACCCCGTTCGATGCCTCAAGAACGGCAACCGCAAGGCGCAGTTGGAACATGGGGAGCGACTGTTCAGCAAGATCCTCGAGCAGGAGGGAACGCGCCTGCCGTCGCAGCGGCGGTATGAAGCTCGCGCACGTACGGCAGTGGAGGGCGTCACCGTGCCGAAGTCGCTGTACGACACGCTGAAGCTGTTCAGCACGGGCACCTACGTGCGGCAGGAAAATGCCTACGAAGGCGATGATCTGCTGCGCGGAAAGCCGGCGAAGGCTGTGGCGTGAACATGGCCAACGCGAGCCAAGCCTCTGAGTACGGGCCAACGCCGCGTACCCAAGTTCGACGTCGGCCGGAGCGGGCCAGCTACGACCGCGAGCTGGTTCACTCGATCATCGACGAAGCGATCGTCTGTCACGTGAGCTTCCTTTACGAAGGGGAGCCGTGCATCATTCCGACGACGATCCTTCGCATCGATGAAGACATCTATCTCCACGGCAGCCCGACGAATCGAATGCTGTGCGTCCTCGCTCAAGGTGTACCGGCTGCCATCGCCGTCACCCACATCGATGCTGTTGTGGCGGGGCGGTCCGGGTTCGGTTGCAGCGTGGACTATCGATCCGCCATCATCTACTCCAGCGGGCAACTCGTGGAGGGACCGCACAAGGCGGAGATCGTCGACAGCGTGATTCAGTCGGTCGTGCCGGGTCATCGGGTGCGTGCGCCAAAGCAAAAGGAGCTCGACGCCACGATGGTGCTGCGCTTCCCAATAGTCGAGGTCTCTGCAAAAGTCCGCGACCTCGGCGTGCGCGACTACGAAGAGGACCTGGAACTGGACTTGTGGGCCGGCACGATACCGTTGCGCGTCGTGGCCGGAGCACCGGTCAATGCGCCGGATCTGCGGCCGGGCATCAGGACTCCGGATTACGCGCTGAACTACCAACGCGGCAGGGGCTAATCGCGGTTTCGCTTACCGCGCACAAGGACCAGCATGTGCATTCGCGGCGTACGGAGGTCCGCTGCGCCGGCGTGCCCCGGCGCCCGGCCGCCGCCTCGACAAGGGCGCCGCTTGACTATCGGAACCAAGCAGCGGTTCCGGACCATCAACGCTATTCGGACAACTGGCGCGCGATGAGTGAATCAACGCGAAGACGCCTGGTGCATTGGTCCGACGATGGGCGCTTCCCCAACGTCGAGCAACGGCGTCCGGACCAGACTGGTTGTCGCCAACCAGCTCGTTGCCTGACGCAAGACGCGAAAGAGCCGGTCGGGTGTTTCAAGAGGTGCATCGCCCGCAGATGCCGTCTCGCAAAGTGGCACCGTCCGAAAGCCATAAGTGGCTAGTAGGTCTGCGAATTGCCAGCCTAAGCTCAACCCGCGCCAGAGTGATTGGCACTCCGATCAAAAGATCGCGAGGTGGCGATCTTCCTCGAAACCCACAACGTATGTCATTGCCTAACGCCTCTGTCTTGGAGGGTGTTCTCGTTCTCGATGCGGCCATCTACATTGCGGCGGCGTTGAGCGCGGCGATCCTCTCGGAGTTCGGCGCTCAAGTGATCAAGATCGAACACCCGTGCTCCGGGGATCCGCTGCGGCGCTTCGGAACGAGGGGGACTGATCCCGGCGCCTCCGTGCAGTGGCTCAACGAGAGCCGCAACAAGCGGTCGGTCCCGCAAATACGCCGGCGGCCATCAAGGACTACTTGGCCAAGGAGATTCTGGCAGTTCTGCAGGAACCCGCCGTGCTGAAAGAGCTGCGCGATCGCACGATGGTGATCACGCCGCAATCTGCCGCCCAGTTCTCGCGGTTCCTGAGTGACGAAGAAGCGCGCTGGACCAGCCTCATCAAGGCCAAGAACATCCGAATCGACAACACTAGCCCATGACCACCGACCCGTACGCCCGCGCTCAACCTTCTCCATACGCAGGCCTTCGCCTGGGCATCATCGGAGGAGGCAATATGGCGCGGGCTATCCTTGGGGGGCTCCTGCGGAATGGCCTGGATCCAGCGCAGGTGACAGTCGTGGAGCCCCATGGCGACGCGCGTGCGCGGCTCGGTACGGAGCTTGGGATCTCTGCTGACGCCGAGCCAAGTGGCAGATTGAAGAGCTGCACCGCCGTGCTGTGGGCCGTCAAGCCTCAAGCCTTTGCGGAGGCGAGCGCGCCTGTCCTCAAATATCTCGCTGAACCGCTGCACATCAGCGTCATCGCAGGGCTGGGAGTCGAATCCCTTCAGAGCCAGTTGGGTTCGGGTCGCGTCATTCGCTGTATGCCGAATACGCCAGCGGCCGTCGGAGCGGGGATTGCCGGGTGCATTGCTGCTGGGGAAGCGTCAGAGTCCGATCGACGAGTCGCCGACGATCTGCTGCGGCCAACGGGGGAGGTTCTTTGGCTCAACTCAGACGCGGATCTGGACCGCGTGACGGCAATCTCGGGGTCTGGGCCGGCGTACCTTCTCTACGTCATCGAGGCTGTCATCGACGGCGGCGTAAGAATCGGGCTTCCGAAAGAGGTGGCCCGCCGGCTTGCGATTGCCACGGTCGTCGGCACCGGTGTGCTGGCGCGAAGTTCGAATGAGGAGATCTCTGAACTTCGCGGTCAGGTGACATCCAAAGGGGGCACCACGGCAGCGGCGATCGATGTATTGAGCTCCGCAGGAGTGCACGACGCAGTTTGCGCTGCCGTGGAGAGCGCTCACCTCAGGGCGCGGCAGCTCTCGGCGATGTAGCCGTCCGGATCGAAAGTATTTCCGGCCCAACGACGGAAGGCCTGGGCTCCTGCCTCAGAGCGGCGCGTTCACCATGCTTCAACATGACGAGTATCTGAAGAGGATGCTTCAGGCGCAGGTGTTGGAATCCGCCGAGCTCTGATCGGCGGAATTCAACAGGTCGAATACAGCGTCCCCCTCGGAGAATCACTGAAGGCGCCGTTCCAAGCGCTGTTCCAGTGGTCGGTTGCGAACGCGCAGGAAATCGAGGCAGCAAAGAAACGGTTCGACCTCTCCATCGCGGGTGGCGAGCCTGCGGATGGCGCCGTCGAAGGCGCCGACGACTGACGAGCACCCGCAGCTGCTTTCGACAGGCGTGCCTTCATGCTCACGCTCGAGGTTCAGCGGCGCGATCGACACCTTTGAACTGTTCGATCATGTGAGCTAATTGGCAGCGCTCATGGGAGCGGCCTGCCTAGCCACGCGTAGCAGTACGCGATCGCTCAGTAACCAGGCCGGTGACGACGATCTCGACGACGCCGTCACCCGAGAACCTGACTGGTGGTGCAAACGTGTCCGCGAGCCTCAGGAACGGCGGCTAGTCTTGTTCTTGCGTCCAGCGACCTTCGGTGCCGCGGACGCAAGGAGTGCGTCGCGGCAAACCGCCAGGAATTCATCGGCCAGAGGCGAGTCGTCGGGACACGCTCGCGACATGACGATGGCGCCCACGGCATGCGCCAGCGCGTCCAGGGTCTTGGCTCGCGCCTGGCCAGCATCTGCTGAACCCGACGCCGCGCGCTGGCTGGTCAGTGCGGCGACGAGGTCTTCGACGCCGGCCGCAAACGCGATTCTCACGGTCTCGGGCTGGCGTGCGGTATCCCCTCCAAGGGCCGCCATCGTGCAGCCGGTAGCCCGTGAGTCTCGGTGCTCTCGCGAGAGGTATTGCTCCACGAACTCCACCGGGCCAACACCATCGGTCATCGCAACGGTCTGCGCGATGCCGCACGCCGTCGATTCCGCAATCAGGTCGGCCTTGGATTCGAACTGCTTGTAGAAGCCGCCATGGGTGAACCCCGCAGCCGCCATCAGGTCGGCCACGCCAACCCCGTCGTATCCGTGCTCACGAAACAGCGTGGACGCCGTCTCGACGACGTGCGCCCGGTTTGCCTGAGCCTGTGCCTTGGTGACCTTCATTCTTCGACAACTGTGAGTTCGTTCCTGAACAAGCCCACTATACATTGATGTCGATCATCATCCAATACTTGACATGTTGGATTATGATCATCATCATTGAGCCATCGACAGTTTCCAGCCCTCGCGCCAGAGCCAGCTCGCTCGGCTCTCGGACTCGACAGCAGGAACTTCGAAGCGTTGCGCCCGCGCTTGCGGCCCCCTTCCAGCAGGAAACCGATCATGTCCATCCTCCCTACCGTCCTCATCACCGGCGCCTCCACGGGCATCGGCGCCACCTACGCCGAGCGCTTCGCGCAGCGCGGCCACGACCTCGTGCTCGTTGCCCGCGACAGATCGCGGCTGGAGGCGCTCGCCGCCCGCCTTCGCACCCAGCACCACATCGCAGTCGACCTGATGCCGGCCGACCTGACGCAGCAAGCCGACCTGGCCGCGGTGGAAGCCCGGCTGCGCGACGATGCCCGCATCGGGATCCTCATCAACAACGCCGGCATGGCGCAATCAGGCGGCTTCCTGCAGCAGAACGCTGACGGCGTCGACCGCCTCATCGCGCTCAACATCACCGCGCTGACGCGTCTCGCGGCCGCCGTTGCCCCGCGCTTTGCGCAGTCCGGCACGGGCTCCATCGTCAACATCGGCTCGGTCGTCGGCTTCGCCCCTGAATTCGCCATGTCGATCTACGGGGCGACCAAGGCGTTCGTCCTGTTCCTGTCGCAAGGCCTGAACCTCGAGCTTTCATCCAAGGGCGTGTACGTGCAGGCGGTACTGCCCGCGGGGACCCGCACGGAGATCTGGGAGCGTGCCGGGATCGACGTCAATTCGCTCACCGACCTGATGGAAGTGGGCGACCTGGTCGATGCGGCCCTCGTCGGCTTCGATCGCCGCGAACTGGTCACGATCCCGCCATTGCAAGTCGCCGGTCGCTGGGACGCGCTGGATGCCGCTCGCCAAGGCTTGCTCTCGGACATTCGCCAGGCGCAGGTGGCCGAACGCTATCGCTCGCAAAGCTGACCGCCTCCCACCCCATCCAACCCTGCAAAACTGCCATGACTTCATCTCCGCTGAGATCCAGCCTCTACGCCCTGGCGCTTTGTGCCGTGCTTGTGTCGCCGCATGCCGAGGCCAACGGCGCCCTCTCAACGGATGCGAGCCCTTCGAGGGCCATGGGTGTTCGGCCGGTGACCTGGAAAGAGGTCCCGACGCAGTTCGTCTCTGCAGGCGGCGTGGACTTCGCGTACCGGGAACTCGGTCAGCGCAACGGCGGCGTCCCCGTCGTGCTGCTCGTCCACCTGGCCGCTGTCATGGACAACTGGGATCCGCGCGTGGTGGATGGCCTGGCCGCGAAACACCACGTGATCGCCTTCGACAATCGCGGCATCGGATCGTCGAGCGGCAAGCCGGCCAACACGATGGAACAGATGGCCGACGACGCCATCACGTTCATCAAGGCCAGGGGATTCAAGCAAGTCGACCTCTTCGGCTTCTCGATGGGCGGGATGATCTCGCAGGAGATCGTGCTGAAGGAGCCGCAGCTGGTGCGCAGGATGATTCTTGCGGGCACCGGTCCGGCCGGCGGCGAGGGCATTAGCACGGTGGCGGGCGTGGCGAACTACGACCTGATGCGCGCGAAGCTCACCGGGCAAGACCCGAAGCAGTACCTGTTCTTCACGCGCACGCCCAACGGTATCGAGGCCGGGAAGGCCTTCCTGAAGCGCCTGCAGGAGCGTACGTACAACCGTGACGCGGAGATCGCGATCGGCGCCTATGTCGCGCAGCTCCAGGCGCTCAGCGCGTGGGGGCAAAAGGCGCCGGCAGACCTCTCGGTCGTGAAGCAACCCGTCCTGGTGGTCAACGGCGATGCGGATCGAATGGTTCCGACCCCCAACTCGCACGACCTTGCACGGCGCCTGCCCAACAGCCAGCTGATCATCTATCCCGATGCTGGCCACGGCGGCGTCTTCCAGTACCAGGAAGACTTCGTGCCCAAGGCCCTGGCCTTTCTCGCGAACTGAACCTCCGGGCGAGAAGGTACGCAAGCGCACTCACGGCGCAAATCTCCTGGTTTCAAAGGCAAGCACATGACTGACACGCACCTGACCGCACCCACGCGCTTCGTGGAAGTCGGCGGCACCCGATTCGCCTATCGCCGCTGGGGCAATGGAGCTGCTTCGCAGCCTCCGATGCTGTTCCTGCAGCACTTCCGCGGTGGCATGGATCACTGGGACCCGTTGATGACCGACGGCCTGGCCACCGGGCGTGAGGTGATCTTGTACAACGGCCGAGGTCTTGCCTCGTCCACCGGGGCGCCGCGCACCCGGATCGAGGATATGGCCGATGACGCCGCGGCGGTGATCCGGGCCCTGGGCTTGCGCCAGGTCGACGTGCTGGGCTTTTCGCTGGGCGGCTTCCAGGCCCTGGACCTCACGTGGCGCCACCCCGACCTGGTGCGCAAGCTGATGCTGCTGGGCACCGGGCCGCGCGGAGGCAACCCCGAAATGGAAGAGCGTGTGCTGACCACGGCCGTCAACCCGACGCCCACCTTCGAGGACTTTCGCTACCTGTTCTTCGGCCGGTCGGACCAGGCTGAACACGCCGCTCGGGCGTTCTGGGAGCGGCGTCACCAGCGGGTGGATCAGGACCCGCCGAGCTCTTTGGCGCTGATGCAGGGCCAGATCGAGGCCAACGTGCTGTACCTGCCCCGGCTGCAAGAGGACGACCCTTTCGCCTACCTGCGCGGCATCCACCAGCCCACGTTCATCCTCAATGGCGTGCACGACGTGATGGTGCCGACCATCAACTCGTTCTACATGGCGCGCAACCTGCCCAACGCGCAGTTGTTCATCTACCCCGATGCCGGCCATGGGCCTCAGTTCCAGTACCCGCAGCGGTTCCTGCAGCACGCGGTGCAGTTCCTGAGCGAATGACGGCCAGCGCCGCCGCCGCCCCCAGCGTCGCTTGATGTCAACCACCTTCTTCGAAGAGAGAACGCCATGTTCAAGTTCAAGTTCCTGTTGTGGGCCTTTGCACAACTGCTGCAGCGAAAGATCCGCAGCAACGCAGAGTGCGCCCGCTACCTCGGCGACAGGAAGCTCGTCTTCCAGATCCGCACAGCCTCAGGCGCTGGCCGCTGGTACGTCATTCAGAACGGCACCGTTCGCTCCTTCGCCGGCCTGGCCGACAACGCGGCGTTCACGTTCACCTTCTCGAATGCGGCCAAGGGCTTCGAGATCCTGTCGGCCAAGGACGCACAGCTCGCGTTTCTGCGCGGGGTGGGTAGCAAGGATCTGGTCGTGAGCGGCGACTTCCGCGAAGTGATGTGGTTCCAAGGTCTGACCGCCTACCTGCAGCCGCCCAAGGTCGTCACGCCCTGGGAGCGCAGCCCGTTCTGACAGCCGCTGGACCTGGCGCGCACGCACGCGCCAGGCCGGCAACACAACAACAAACGGAGACAAACCATGACGACATCGCCGGGAGCTGCCGTGCCCGACCCCATGCTGCACGCCGCGCATGCAGACACAGCGCCCTATGACTTCGACCACATCGTGATCGGCTCGGGCTTCGGTGGCAGCGTCTCTGCCCTGCGGCTGTCGGAGAAGGGCTACACCGTGGGCGTCATGGAAATGGGGCGACGCTGGAAGCCTGAAGACTTCCCCAAGTCGAACTGGGATGCACGACGCTATTTCTGGCGGCCGGGTCTTCGCATGTTCGGCTTCTTCAACATGCGGCTGTTCCGCCACGTCGTGGTGATGTGCGGCAACGCTGTCGGCGGCGGCTCGATCGCGTATGCCAGCGCCTTGCTCAAACCATCGCCGGAGGTGTGGGACCAGGGCTCCTGGGCCGGCCTGCAGGATTGGAAGCGGCTCATGCCAGCGCACTACGCCACCGCCGAACGCATGCTCGGTGTGGCCGACAACACGCTGCTGGGCGAGGCCGACCGGCGGCTCGAAAAACTTGCGCGCTTGGCCGGAGTAGGGGACAGCTATTACGCCGGCCGTTCGGGCACCTTCTTTCCGCCCCCCGGCGAACGCGGTGGCAAGACCTACCCTGACCCGTACTTCGGCGGCGAAGGCCCGGAGCGCAGTACCTGCATTGGCTGCGGTGGCTGCCTGGTGGGCTGTAGGCACAACGCCAAGAACTCGCTCGACAAGAACTACCTCTACCTCGCCGAGCGGCGCGGCGCCCAGGTCTTTGCGGAGACGCGGGTGGTCGATGTTCGTCCACTGAACGGCAAGCCCGATGGCAGCGACGGCTACGAAATTCACACCGAGTCGTCGACCGCGCTCTTCGACAAGCGGCGGCGCGTCTTTCGCTGCCGCACCGTGTTGTTTGCCGCGTCGTCGCTGGGTACGGTGGAACTGCTGCTGAGGCTGAAGGAAGGTGGCTCGCTGCCGCGACTCAGCGATGATCTGGGCAAGCGCATCCGCACCAACGCGGAATCTCTCCTCGGTCTGCGCTTCCCCGGGCGCGAGCCCAGCATGTCACCGGGCATCGCAGGCGGTGCCGCCCTCTACCTCGACCGGCATACCCATGTCGGCGTCGTGCGCTACGCAGAGGGCATGGATGGCACCAGCCTGCTGATGACGGTGATGCGCGGCGCCGCATCGGGCTGGAGACGCATCCCGGCGTGGCTCTGGCGCATGCTGCGCCATCCGCTCCAGGCGCTGCGGGTCCACAACCCGATCGGCTTTGCGCGCCAGACCATGCTCTTCGTGGTCATGCAGAACAAGGAAGGCCACATCGACCTGCGCCTGCGTCGCCCCTGGTACTGGCCGTTCGGCAAACAACTGAGCACCGAGGGGGCGCCGATTCCCGCCCACATTCCAGAGGCGAACGCCTTCGTCGAACGTGCGGCCAAGGCCCTCGGCGGCCTTCCCATGTCGCTGCTCACCGAAACCCTGTTCAACGTTCCCACAACGGCCCATTGCATGGGCGGTTGTGCGATGGCACAGACCGCCGAGCACGGCGTGATGGACGCCCGCAACCGCGTGTTCGGCTACCAGAACATGCTGATCTGCGACGGCTCCATGCTCAGCGCCAACCTGGGCGTGAACCCGAGCCTGACCATCGCGGCGATGACGGAGCTCGCCATGTCCCACATCCCGGCCAAGTCATCTCCCAACCCCGTTCACGACACATCACGCAGCGACATGCCCATGCCCAAGACATCCAACGCCAGCCACCAGCTTCTGAACCAGCCCCTGACATTGCCCAACGGCACGGTCCTGCGTAACCGGTTGGCCAAGGCCGCCATGAGCGAGACACTCGGCACCTACGACAACCGGCCGACGCCCAGCCTCGTTCGGCTATATGAACGTTGGGGCGCCTCGGGCCTGGGCCTGATCGTGACGGGCAACATGATGATCGACCGCCGCGCTCTGGGCGAGCCCGGCAACGTCGCCGTCGAGGACGAATCCGACCTGACCGTCTTGCGCCAGTGGGCAAAGGCGGCGACGGCGCAGGGCGCCGCCATCTGGGCGCAACTCAACCATCCCGGCAAGCAGTCCACCAAGGGCTTGAATGCCTTCAACCTCGCGCCTTCGGCCGTCCCCTTCCGCGAGGACATGGCAGCCTTCTTCGAGACTCCACGTGAAGCCACCGGGTCCGAGATCCACGACATCATCGAGCGTTTCGGGCGCAGCGCGGCCATCGTCAAGAAAGCCGGCTTCAGTGGCGTTCAGATCCATGGTGCCCACGGCTACCTGGTCAATCAGTTCCTGTCTGCGCATCACAACCGTCGCGACGACCAGTGGGGGGGAACCCTCGAGAAACGGCGACGCTTCCTGATGGCCGTCTATGCGGAGATCCGCCGACAAGTCGGTCCGGAGTTCCCGATCGGCATCAAGCTCAACTCGGCCGACTTCCAGCGTGGCGGCTTCACCGAAGAAGAATCGTTGGCCACGATCCGCGCGCTGGCCGAGGCAGGAATCGACTTGATCGAGATCTCCGGCGGGACCTACGAAGCGCCCGCCATGAGTGGCACGATGCAGGAACAGGCAAGGGCATCCACCGCGGCTCGTGAAGCGTATTTCCTCGACTTCGCCGGGAAGGTTCGTTCCGCTGTCCAGGTGCCCCTGATGGTCACAGGCGGATTCCGCACTGCGGCCGGCATGGAAGCCGCGCTGCGAACGGGCGCGCTCGATGTGGTGGGCCTGGCGCGCTTGCTGGCGATCGACCCCGACGCGCCTGCCGCACTACTCCGAGGTCGCGACAGCCTTCAACGCGTTCGCCCGATCAACACCGGTCTCAAGGTCGTGGATCGCATGGGAATCATGGAGGTGCTTTGGTACACGCGCCAACTCGGGCGCATTGCCAAGGGTAGAGACCCACAGCCGAGGGAAGGTGGGCTGTCTGCCTTCCTGAAGTCAGCGCTCATTAGTGGTTGGGGAACGTTTCGCACACGTCGCCTGCGCGCGCGCGGTTGAGCGTGCTCCTCGCACAAGCAGGCATTGCTGACTACCAAATGACGCGCACCAGGGCTGGATCCAAGAACGCTTCGCACGACCGCATCGTCGCGGCCGGCGCGCGGGCGATTCGCCGCAGCGGGTACGGCGGCGTCAGCATCGCTGACATCATGAAGGAGGCGAGTCTCACGCATGGCGGGTTCTACGCCCACTTCCCTTCACGCGAGGCCATGCTGGTCGAGTTGTCAGACCGAGCCGGCGCCGACGCCATCGCCATCTTCGCGCGCGTCGCGGAGGAGGCGCCGCCCGCGCAATCGCTGCGGGCGCTTCTGAGCACCTATCTCTGCGAAGAGCATTTGAGGCAGCCTGAGATTGGCTGCCCGATCGCCGCGCTGGGCACGGAAATGCCGCGACAGGCGCCGCCAATTCGGCGCGCGGTCACCCGCCGCATCAAGGAGATGATCGATCTGGTCTCGCGCGAGTCATCCGACTTCGGGCTGCCGGGCGCGCACGACCGAGCTCTGGTGATCACCGCCACCATCGTCGGGGCGCTGGTTCTGGCACGGGCGATCGACGAAGCGGCGTTATCCGAATCGGTGCTGAACGCAGTACGCGAGCACCTGATTTCCTCGCCGAGATGACTTATGCATGACCGCGCGCATTGAGCGCCCTGGCGCTGCACTGCATAACCCCGAAACCCCGCGGCGCACCAACGCCCCGACGACACACCCACCTGGCTCCGCCATGACAAAGGACGAAGACATTGAAAGCACTCACGTTCAAGCGCTACGGCAAGTCGCCCGGCATCGGCTTTGCCGAGATTGCCAGCCCCTCGTTGAAACCAGACGAAATGCTGGTGCAGGTCCATGCCGCGGGGGTGAACCCCATCGACAACATGGTCCCTGTGGGAACGTTCAAGCTCGTCCTGCGCTTCGACTTGCCCGCGACGTTGGGCAGTGATCTGGCAGGCGTGGTGGTCGAGGTGGGCAGCCGCGTAACCCGCTTCAAGCCTGGCGACGAAGTCTTCGCCAGCCTCTTCGACCTCGGCAAAGGATCTCTTGCAGAGTTCGCGGCGGTGCCGGAGAGCGCCGCCGCCTTGAAGCCGCACAACCTGGACTTCGTTCAAGCTGCGTCGATTCCGATGGTCGGACTTACCTCGTGGCAAGCACTGAAGGAGCGGGCAGGTCTGCGTCGAGGCCAGAAGGTGTTCATCCCGGCGGGCTCCGGCGGCATCGGTACGTTCGCGATCCAACTGGCTCACCACCTTGGCGCCAAGGTGGGCACCACCGTCAGCACGGGCAATGTCGAACTGGTTAGCAAGCTCGGTGCCGACGAAGTCGTCGACTACAAGAAGCAGGAGTTCGAGAAGGTACTTCGGGGCTATGACGCCGTGCTCGGCACCGTCCGGGGAGATGCCATCGCGAAATCCGTCGACATCCTCAATCCGGGCGCCAGGATCGTCTCCCTCATCGGCCCACTCGACGCTGCGTTCGCGCGCGCGAAGGGCTTGAACCTCATCCTGAGGTTTGTGTTGGGATTGATGAGCCGCAAGATCTTGCGCCTCGCGAGAAAACGGGACGTCAACTACTCATTCCTGTTCATGCGCCCCGACGGGAAGCAACTCGGGGAGATCGGTGAACTGCTCAAGTCCGAACGCATTCGGCCGGTGATCGACAAAGTGTTCCCCTTCGAGCAGGCCAAAGAGGCTCTCGACTACCTGGCGCAAGGACGAGCCAAGGGAAAGGTCGTCGTTCGTATCAAGTAGCCCGTCGTCATCGCCACGATCCGCAGCCGTGGCGGCACGCCCGCATTTTCAACACCTCGTTTTTCCATCAAGGACCATCATGCTTTTTGAACCTCTTGCCACGCCTTCGCTGCAACTCGCCAACCGCATCGTGATGGCGCCGATGACACGCAGCCGGGCCGTGGAGGCCAACACGCCGAACGACCTGATGGCCGAGTACTACGGACAGCGAGCTGCAGCCGGCCTGGTCATCACGGAAGGCACATCGCCGTCTCCGAACGGCCTGGGCTATGCACGCATCCCCGGGCTCTTCAACCAGGCGCAGGTGCAGGGATGGCGGCGGGTCACCGACGCCGTCCACGCCAGGGGCGGCAATATCTTCATCCAACTGATGCACACCGGACGCGTGACCCATGTGTTGAACCTGCCGGTCGCAGCCGAGGTCCTGGGGCCCACCGCCGATGCCTGTCCCGGTCAGATGCATACCGATGCGAAGGGCATGCAGCCGCACAGCCGCCCACGGGCCATGAGCCAGGACGACATTGCGCATGCCGTCGACGAATACGTCCAGTCGGCGCAACTCGCGATCGAAGCAGGATTCGACGGAGTCGAATTGCACGCCGCGAATGGCTACCTGATCGAGCAGTTCCTCAACGCCAATGTGAACCAGCGCACCGACCAATACGGCACCGGCATCGACGGTCGCAACCGCTTTGCAATCGAGATCGCCCGTGCCACCGCGGCGGCCATCGGCCCACAGCGCGTGGGCATTCGGCTCTCGCCTTATGGCGTGTTCAACAGTACTGGACCTTTTGCCGACGTGGACGCGCAGTACCTGGCGTTGACGCAGCAGCTGTCGGAGCTGGGCCTGCTTTACGTCCACGTTCTCGATCACTCGGCGATGGGAGCTCCCGCGGTGCCTGCCGAGCTGAAGACTCGTCTTCGCGCCGCCTTCAAGGGCCTGTTCATCCTCGCCGGCGGATTCGATCAGGCCAGCGCCGAGCGCGCGCTCGAAGCCGGTCAGGCAGACCTCATTGCCTTCGCCCGGCCCTTCATCGCCAATCCGGACCTGGTCGCACGCATGCGTACTGACGCCGCGCTCAACGTGCTGGACCCCGAAACCTTCTACACCCCGGGTGCCAAGGGCTACACCGACTACCCGGTACTTGCGGACTGAGCTGTACGGTCCGTCGACTATCAAGGAGCCATGTCATGAGCGTTCAGCAAGATCCGAAAGTGAGCTGGGAGCGAAAAGCGGATCGCGACGCGGAACCACGCCCATGCAGACTTCGCGTCAAAGGCCTTGTCCTTCCTCGAAGCCTGAAACACTGACTATGCCGGTTTGAAGGTCATCAAGAGATCGAACATGCCCTATCTCCAGCTCGACGTGAATGGAAGCTACGCAATCGCGGACAAGCAGCGCCTTGCGAATGCGCTTGCGGAAACCTACGCCCGGATGATGAGCGTGGACATGCGGCGTATCAGCATTGCCATCAGAGAACTGGGGGAGGGCGCTGTCTGGCGCATGGTCGATGGCGAGGCGGTCGAAGCCGCCGTGCTGATGTGTGACATTCGACGGGGTCGCAGCGCTGAACTTCGCCTCGCCGTGGCCAAGACGCTATGCGAAGACTGCACGGAGATCCTGGGCTTGCGCAAAGATCGATTGAACGTTGAGTTCACTCAGCATTCGGCCGATGAGATGTATCACCCCACCTTGGGCGGATACAGCCCGGAATGGACGTCGGCCGAGGAGGGCGGCACATCGCCCGCGTGATCTGCCACCAGGCAACGGCCGCATCCTGGATATGTCGACATCGCACAAAGAACTGCTGCGCATATTTGGCGACGCGTGGTTCGAATCGGTTGAGCCCGCGTCACAAGAGTTATTGCTGACGCAAGGACGCTCCATTCACGTTCGAAGCCGTGAATTCGTCGTGCGCAAAGGCGACACGGCCAATGGTCTCTTCGGCGTGGTCAGTGGTGTTCTCGCCGCGTCCTCGTTACTCGAAGACGGGCGACAAATGATCTTCGGCTTGCTGGAGCCTGGAGATTGGTGCGGTGAGGCATCGTCGCTGGACGGACTGCCGCGCACGCATGACATCCATGCCTTGCGGAACTCCGAATTGCTGCACATCTCGCCGCCTCTGTTCGAGCGGTTGATGCAGGATGCCAGTTTTGTGCGGGCGATTGCAGTCCTGCAGACGGCACGCATCCGAACCATGTTCGGCTTCTTCGAGGATGCGGCGCTGCGCAGCACGCGGGCCCGTGTCGCGCGCCGGCTACTGAGGCTGGCGCGCGGCGATGCTTCGGCCTTGCCTCGTTCCCGGCGCGTGATTCCCATCACACACGAGACCCTCTCGATGATGTTGGGCATCACCCGTCAGACCTTGTCGCTTGAACTCAAGGCCTTGGCTGCGACGGGTGCGCTGTCGCTGTCGTACGGCCGCATCGCCATCGAGTCGGAGCAAACGCTGAGCGCACTCAGCGAGGTCTGAATACGGGACGGCGACGCCCGGCTGCCGGGCGTGGGCCTCGGGACTTACCCGCGGAATGTCAGCTGGCATGCATTCGTGTGGAGGCACTGATTCCTACCATCGTGCGTCATTCATCAGAAGAGCCTACTCCCATGACCGATCGCGCGAAATTTCGTAGTTTTCAAGAAAGCACGGCCCAAGATTGGAAGGTGATCGCGGGCGAGTTCCAAGCCTTTTCCAAAGGTCTGGCCGACCGTGTCCTTCATCACCTGAGTCTGCTGCGCGGCGACTTCGGAGGTTTCCCCATCGACCGCCTCGATCACTCCTTGCAAACGGCAACCCTGGCCTTGCGCGATGGCCGTGATGAGGCTTACGTGTGCTGTGCCTTGCTGCATGACATCGGCGACACGCTGGGAACATTCAATCACCCCGACATCGCCGCAGCGGTGCTGAAGCCGTTCGTGAGCGAAGCGGATCATTGGATGGTGCAGAACCACGGGATCTTCCAAGGGTATTACTTCTTTCATCACCTCGGCATGGATCGCGATATGCGCGAGCAGTTCGTCGGGAATCCGCACTATGACCGCACCGCGGAATTCTGCGAGCTGTATGACAGTCCGGCGTTCGACCCGAAAGCCGAGACGCTGCCGCTGTCGGAGTTCGAGCCCATGGTGCGCCGGCTGTTCCAGCATCCGGTCAACAGCATCTACAAGAAGACTGCCTCGATGGCAGAGGTCTGACGGAACGGTGCGAGTGGGCCTTCGCCGGTCCCTCGCATTCCACAGCGGCTGCGTGCGCGGCCGCGCCAAGCCAAAAGATGTGCAAACGCAAGAAAAAGTTGGAGACACACGATGAATCGAGCGACAGGCCCCGCCGCGGCAAGACCACATGACGATGCGCGCAGAGACGCGATGTACCGCAAGATCACCTGGCGGCTTATCCCGCTGCTGTTCCTTGCCTACGTGGTTTCCTACATCGATCGCATCAACGTTGGCTACGCCAAGCTTCAGATGAGCTCGGACCTGCATCTGACCGATGCCATCTATGGACTCGGCGCGGGCATCTTCTTCGTCGGGTATGCGCTCTTCGAGGTTCCCAGCAACGTGCTCCTGATGCGCATTGGTGCACGCCTGACGATCATGCGCATCATGGTGTGCTGGGGTTTGGTCTCGGCGGCGACGATGTTCATCACCACGCCGATGCAGTTCTACATTGCCCGCTTCCTGCTCGGGGCCTTCGAGGCCGGGTTTTTTCCCGGCATCGTGCTGTACCTGACCTTCTGGTTTCCGGCGGCACGCAGAGCGCGCATCCTCGCCTTGCTCATGAGCGCGGTGGTGGTGGGCGGGCTCGTTGCGGGTCCGATGTCCGGCTGGATCCTGCAGAACCTCGATGGCTGGCACGGCCTGCGTGGCTGGCAGTGGATGTTCTTGCTCGAAGGTGTGCCGGCCGCGGCATTGGGCTTCGTGGTCTATGCCTGCCTGTCCAACTCGCCCGACGAGGCTCGGTGGCTCTCCGAGGACGAGAAGCGCATGATCCGTATCGACCTGCCCAAGGAGACGGCACCCCACGCGTCCACACCTCCTGTGGAAGCCGCACTTGACGCCCTGCGCGACCCAAAGGTCTACCTGCTGTCGTTTCTGTACTTCGCGGCTGTTTGCGGTGGCACCACCCTGAGCTTCTGGATGCCCACGATGATCCAGAGCCTCGGCGTCAAGAGCATGCAGACGATCGGCCTGATTTCTGCCGTGCCCTACGCGTTTGGTGCGCTGGCGATGATCCTGTACGGCCGCCACTCGGACAAGCGTGGCGAACGCCGCTGGCACTACGCGGTGGCAGTGGCCATTGGTGGGGCAGGGCTTGCGCTTACGAGCTGGACCGCTGCCTACATGTGGCTGTCGGTGGCGCTGATCGCGATCGCAATCGCGGGCTCTGTTTCTTCGCTGCCGGTGTTCTGGGCAGTCGCGACGACGCAGCTGTCGCGGCAATCGACCGCCGCCGGCATCGCGATCATCACAAGCCTGGGCAATCTGGCTGGACTGGCGTGCCCTTACATCCTGGGCGTGATCAAGCAGTCCACCGGCAGCCTGACGGGCGGCCTCCTGATCATCGCCGGCGTCATGCTGATGGGTTCCCTCGTGATGGTCGGCAGTGGTTCGATCCGGCGCGGTGCCGCCGCGCTCCGCCCTGCGCTGATCGAGAAGATGCCGGACGCCTACGCGCGCTGACCCTTGGCCGAGGAAGACGCCTTGACCCTCTTGCCGCTGGGCCCTGGCGTGCGCGCACGCCAGGCCGATAACGGAAACGGCCTCCACATGCATTGGCTTGAAGCGGGCGATGCAAGTCCCGAGACGCCAATGGTCGTGCTGCTGCATGGTTTCCCCGAGCTGGCGTTCAGCTGGCGTCACCAGCTGCTCGCGCTCGCGCAGGCCGGCTTCCACGTGGTGGCTCCTGTCCAGCGCGGTTACGGCCGCACCACGGGCTGGACCGCCAATGTCGATACCGACCCACGTGCCTTTCGCATGGACAACCTGGTGCGCGATGTTCTGGGGCTGATCCATGTGCTTGGGAAGAAGTCGGTGCACGCCGTGGTCGGCCACGACTTCGGCTCGCACGTCGCGGCCTGGTGCGCGCTGATCCGCCCCGATATCTTCCGTTCGCTGGCCATGCTGGCCACGCCGTTCACCGGGCCGCCGGCAATGCCGCTGGGTGCTGCCGACACGCCGGACCCGCGCGCCCGACAGCTCGCAGAAGCGCTTGCCGGCCTGTCCACCCTGGAGCGCCCGCGAAAGCACTATCAGCTGTACTACTCAGGTCTCGAAGCCAACGCCGAGATGCACGGCGCAAGCCAGGGCCTGCGCGAGTTCCTTCGGGGCTACTACCACCTCAAGAGCGCGGAAGGCGCCGACAAGCGGCCCGCGCCTTTGCCCGACCTGAGTGCGGCGTCGCTGGCCGGGCTTCCGACCTATTACGTGATGGATGCGGACCTGGGCATGGCCGACACCGTGGCGCGAAGCATGGCGCAGCGCGAGATGCAACCGAGCCGATGGCTGTCTGAAGAGTCGCTGAACGTGTACAGCGATGAGTTCGGCCGCACCGGCTTCCAAGGGGGGCTGCTGTGGTATCGGGCCGCCACAACTCGCGGGTTGCAGCAGGAGCTGCAGATCTACGCCGGACTGACCGTCGACGTGCCCAGCTGCTTCATCGCCGGAGAAATGGACTGGGGCGTCCACATGCTGCCCGGGGCACTCGACGCAATGCAGAACGATGCATGCACGCGTTGGGTCTCGACCCGGTTCATCGCCGACGCCGGTCATTGGGTGCAACAAGAACAACCGGAGGCGGTCAATGCTGCTCTCCTCGACTTTCTCAAAACAGGCCGCTGAAATGAAATCTGTAACCATGGAATCGAACCCCGCGCCGGACGCCTTCGGCGCAAACACGCTGCTGATCAAGCAACTGCTGGAAGCCGGGCTGTCCCGCAGCCCTTCAGAAGAGATCGTGTACGGCGATGCCGTGCGCTTCGACTACACCGAGCTGAACCGGCGCATCGGCCGTCTGGCGGCCGGGCTGGCATCGCTTGGTGCGCGTCCGGGCGACACCGTCGCAGTCATGGACTGGGACACCCACCGCTATCTGGAGTGTTTCTTCGCGGTGCCAATGGCGGGCATGGTGCTGCACACGGTCAACGTGCGGCTCTCGGTCGAGCAGCTGCTCTACACAATCAACCATGCCAAGGACGACTTCATCCTCGTCAATACCGAGTTCCTGCCGATGCTTGAGGCTATCTGGGATCGGGTGGATCCGGGTAAGCAGCTGGTGCTCCTATCGGACGCGGCAAGCCCGCGGGAGACGCGCTTGCCTATCGCTGCCGAGTACGAGGCTTTACTCGGGGGCTCGAATCCGGTGACCGCATGGTCTGATCTGGACGAGTCGACGCGGGCCACGACCTTCTATACAACCGGCACCACAGGCCTGCCCAAGGCGGTGTATTTCAGTCATCGTCAGCTCGTGCTGCACACCCTGGCCAGCCGCGCTGCTCTGGCAGGGCCGGGCGCGGGCCGCTTCAATCACGACGACGTGTACATGCCGGTCACGCCCATGTTCCACGTGCATGCCTGGGGCCTGCCCTACTTGGCCACGATGTTGGGAGTCAAGCAGGTCTATCCGGGGCGCTATGTTCCCGACCGCCTGCTGGCGCTGTTCGAGCGCGAGAAGGTCACGTTTTCTCACTGTGTGCCGACCATTTTGCAGATGATGTTGGACTCGGCGGCGGCGAGGGGCCAGCGCCTGGACGGCTGGACGGTGGTCATCGGCGGAGCAGCGCTCGCCCAATCGCTGGCAAAGGCCGCCATGGGCCGCGGCGTCGACGTGTTCGCCGGCTACGGAATGTCGGAAACCGGTCCCATCTTGACGCTGGCGCAACCCCGCTCAGCAAATTCCGGAGCGCCGACCGACGAGGAGGTCACGGCCCGCTGCCATGCGGGTTGGGCGATTCCGTTCGTCCAGTTGCGCGTGGTCGACGAAGCGATGAAAGACCTGCCGCGTAATGGAAGTTCGGCCGGCGAGCTCGTGGCCCGTTCGCCGTGGCTTACACAGTCTTATCTTGGCGACCCGCAAGCCAGCCAGGCTCTGTGGCGTGGCGGATGGTTGCACACGGGCGACATCGCGGTGATGGACCCGGATGGCTGTGTTCGGATCGTTGACCGCCTGAAGGACGTGATCAAGACCGGTGGCGAATGGGTCTCCTCGCTGCAGTTGGAGGACATTCTGTTGAAGCATCCCCAGGTGCGGGAAGCCGCAGTCATCGGAATTCCCGACCCGCGCTGGAGCGAGCGTCCTGCTGCCATCGTGGTTCTCACGGCGGATGCCGTTCCCGATGCGGACGCCATCCGTGCCCACGTCAAGCAGTTTGCGGACGCTGGCGCCATCTCGAGGTTCGCGATCCCGCAGGAGGTGACCTTCGTCGACAGCCTGCCCAAAACCAGTGTGGGCAAGCTGGACAAGAAACTGATGCGGGCGCAGCAGGCGCAGATCGAAGGTGCCGTGTAACCGGAGCGTTCCGCACAACCCGACCATCCCCCATTCGAAGGAGTCTTTCGTGCATATTCCATCTCTCAAAGAAGTCGTCAGTGCCGAAGAATGGCAACTGCGTTGCGATCTGGCCGCCTGCTACCGCCTCGTGGCGCTGCACGGCTGGACCGACCTGGTATTCACGCACATCAGTGCGCGCTTGCCCGGCGACGCCCATGACTTCCTGATCAATCCGTACGGCCTGCTGTTCGACGAAATCACGGCGTCCTCGCTCCTCCGCGTCGACGCGGACGGCAATCAGCTCACCGAATCGCCTTTCACGGTGAATCGCGCCGGCTTCGTCATCCATAGCGCCATCCATGCTGCCCGGCCGGACATCCAGTGTGTGTTGCACACCCACACCCGTGCAGGCGTCGGCGTCAGCGCGCAGCAGGGCGGCGTGTTGCCCATATCGCAGCAGTCAATGGTGATCCAGGGTTCGCTGGCATATCACGACTACGAAGGCATTGCGCTGCGCGACGAGGAAAAGCCGAGATTGCAGGCGGACCTGGGCAAGGCGAACTATCTGATGCTGCGTAACCACGGCCTGCTCACGGCGGGTACTACGATCGCCGATGCCTTCCTGGCCATGTACATCTTCGAGAGTGCTTGCCAGATCCAGATCGCGGCGCAGGCAGGCGGTCCGTTGACCATGCTCGACGAGTCCATCCAGGCGACCGCGGAAGCCGATGCGCGGGCACAGACCGGTGGCATCGGTGGCCGCTTCGTATGGCCTGCGCTGTTGCGCAAGCTAAATCGCACCAATCCGGGCTACGACGTCTGATGGAACACGTGAACCCCCAAGGAGCGGCGCACGTCAAGGTCCTGGCCTTCGATGTCTTCGGAACGGTGGTCGATTGGCACAAGAGCATCATGCGAGAGGTCCAGTCGATGAAACTCGACGTGGATGGCGATCAGTTCGCGCTAGCCTGGCGAGCCGGGTACATGCCGGCGATCCGGAAAGTCATGTACGGCGAACTCGACTGGACCTTGATCGACGACCTTCATCGGATGATCCTGGACGCACTTCTGGAGACCTTCCAGGTGACCCATCTGAAGGAAGAAGAAAAGCGGAAGCTGAACGGTGTCTGGCACCGGCTGGATCCGTGGGCCGATAGCGTGGAAGGGCTGACCCGGCTGAAATCGCGCTACACGATCTGCACCATGTCGAACGGCAACATCGGTTTGCTGGCCAACATGGCGAAGAACGCCCGTCTGCCGTGGGACTGCATCCTCTCCGCAGAGATCTTTCGCAAGTACAAGCCCGATCCGGCGACTTACCTGGGCGTTGCCAAGGTCTTCGGCGTCGAACCCGGCGAGGTCATGATGGTGGCGGCCCACCAGGACGACCTGGCACATGCGCGTGCGTGCGGGCTGAAGACCGCTTACGTCGAACGGCCACTGGAGTACGGCCCTTCGCAGCAGAAGGACGTGTCGCCCCATCCGGACAACACGGTCCACTCCAGGAACTTGGTGGAGCTTGCCGCGGCGCTGAACTGTTGAACAAATGGCCGTGAGAGCATCTGCTCATGCACGCAGCTAGATCCATCAGCGTTCGGTCTGCTCGCGGGCAAGCAATCATCGCCAGCAGCGCTGAGGCAATGCTTCCGTGCTTCACCTGTCGAGCGACGATCTCGTACGCCTCGGTCCGATTCGACCTGAGGGTGGGACGTCTCAATCTTGCGACGATTGCGCCGTTTCATCGCGTGATTGTGCAAGCGAGTCTGGAACGGGCGGTCAGAGAAATGAAGACCTGCGCATGCATTGACGGTCCGAAGCCGAGGCCATTGCGTCCGGGTTGCAGCGGCGCGCGCCTCACGCCTAACAACGCCTAACACCACCCAACGCTTTCGGCGCCTATCTCGCGACCCGCGGAGTTCCAATGGTGTCTTGCGGACGAACGCGTCTGAATACGGGGAGAAAAGAACGGCGGCATCCGGACTGAGCCCACGCATTTCGCAGCCCGGGCAGTCAAAAAAAGGCCTACATCCATGCAACACCAGGAACTCACCAGACAAGAACAGGCAGCCTTGCCGGATGCCTCCGCTGTCGAGGGGCACGGGACTTCGGTAATGCAATACCGGGACTTTCGCGAACTGAGTGCCGGCACGCCGCGCCTGGAGCGCGCACGCGCCCGTGGCGCGGTCTCGTCGCTCGTGGCCGGGCGTGGCCAGACCGCGCCGGCCACTGCCGCGATGCTTCAACGCGAGTACGCGTTTCGCCATGCGCTTCGCGACGAATGGGCGGCGGTTCCGATCGCGTTGGTGCCGCACGGAGAAAGCTCCCTTCTGATACTGAACGACCCCGGCGGCGAGACGCTTCGTCGCGGCGCGGCGCCCACCGCCGATACGGCTGCCTTCCTTGCGCTCGCACAGCGCCTCACCGCTGCCGTCGGCGCGATGCACGTTGCCGGCGTCCTGCACCGCGCACTCACGCCGGACCGCATGCTGCTTGCCGATGACGGGCACGTTCATCTCACCGGCTTCGGCCATGCCACCAACGTCGCCCGCGAAGCCAAGGCCGTGGGCGACGATCAGCTCGCCTGGGACGAGGACAGCTTCAACTACATGGCGCCGGAGCTGGGCGCGCGCATGAACCTGCGAGTGGATGTGCGTGCCGACCTCTACGCGCTCGGCTGCATCTTCTACGAACTACTGGTCGGAAGGCTTCCGTTTCATGGCGCCGATGCCGCCGCTCGCGTTCACGCGCACGCGACCCAGACCGCCCGTGCGCCGTGCGACTTGGTGGAAGGCGTTCCCGAGCAACTCTCGCTGCTGGTCATGAAGCTGCTCGAGAAAGCCCCCGGGCAGCGCTATGCGGACGCCGCCGGCGTGCTGGCCGATCTGCGGCGCTGCGAGGCCCTGCTGCGCCAGCACGGACGCGTTCCGGGTTTTGCACTCGATGCTCATTCGGCCCTGCGCAGGCCCCGCGCTGCGGATCGGGTGCTGGGGCGCAATGCCGAACTCGAGACGCTGCTGGCGCTCTACCGCACGGTCGCGGACAACGCTCGTTCGCGCGCAGCCTGGGTCTCGGGCCCGTCCGGGATCGGCAAATCGACGCTTCTGCGCGAGGCGATGGCGCGCGTGCAGCCTTCCGGCGCGCCGCTTCTGGCCACAGCCAAAAGTGAAGAGGGCGGCCGTGGCAGGCCGTATGCATTGCTGGTGGAGGCGCTCGATCCGCTGCTGCAATACGTGCTCGGTTGCGCCGAAGAAGAATTCGCGCTCTGGCGCAGCCGCATCGCCGCCGCGGCAAAACCCGTGGAGCGGACCTTGGCCGCCCTGTTGCCAGCCCTGGGCACGATCGCCGGCCTGCAGCCTGGACAGCCCGCGCCTGCCGACGCGCCTGACGCGGCCCCCGCAATCGAACGCGAGCGCGTACTGCAGGGCATGGCGCGGCTGATCGCCTGCTTCGCAACGCCCGCCCGGCCGCTCGTATTGCTGCTGGATGACCTGCAATGGGCCGACTTCGAAACGCTGCAGGTGCTCGAACGCCTGCTGTACCAGCATGACGACGCAGCCTTGCTGCTGGTCGGCACCTTCCGCGACAACGAGGTGGCTGCGGACCATCCGCTGCGCGCAGGCCGGCTTGCCGAAGTGCCAGAGGCCGTCCGCATCGAACTCGGGCCGCTGGACGAAGGCGCCCTGCGCGAAATGGTTGCGGCGACGCTGCAACAGGACGTGAGCGCCATCGGAGAACTGGCCGAGGTCATCGGCCAAAAGACGGAACGAAACCCGTTCTTCGCACGGCATCTGCTCCACCTGCTGGCCGACGAAGGGCTGCTTGTCTACGATGCGGAAGCCGCCTCGTGGCGCTGGAGCGTCGAAAGGCTCGTGGCGCACCCTGGTGCCGACAACGTCGACGACCTGATGGCGCGCCGGTTCGAGCAGTTGCCCGCGTCAACGCAGGCCGTGTTGCGTCTGATGGCGTGCCTCGGCCACCGGGCATCCGACACCGCGCTCGCGCTCGCCATGAACGTGAGGCCCGGGACCGATGCGGCCGGGCGCCTGCGAGCGGCGCTGGACGACGCACGCGAGGCCGGCAGCATCCTGCGCGATGGCAACGGCTGGGTTTTCCGGCATGACCGCATTCGCGAGGCCGCCTATGGCTCGATCCCGCCCGAGGAGAGGCCGCGAATGCACCTGCAGATCGTGCGGCGCCACATCCTGCACGCGACCGACCCCGCCCAGGTGTTCGCGCTCGCCGCGCAGGCCAGCCTTGCCCGCCCGGCCGTCGACGCGCCCCAGGAGCGACGCGACTTCGCGCGCCTCAACCTGGAAGCCGGCCGCCAGGCGAAGGCCGCGACAGCCCATCATTCGGCGCTCGGCTTCTTCCGCGCTGCGCTCGCCTTTCTGGGTGAAGAAGATTGCAGCGACGACGGCCTGAACGCGCGCGCGCTTTGCGGCGAGGCCGAGTTCATGACGGGGTCGCTGGAAGCCGCCGAGGCCCGCCTGTCGGCGCTGGAGGAGGTCGCGGGAGATGGCATCTTCGGGGCCGATCTCGCGCGCCTGCGGGCGGCGCTGTACACCACGCTCGGCAGGTTCGACCAGGCGCTGGATGTCGGCCTCGCCTTCCTGTGCAAATCCGGCATCGACATGCCCAGGCGGCCCGACGATGCCGCGGTCGACCGGGAGCACGCCACACTGCAGGCATGGATCGATCGCCATGGCATCGGCGCCTTGCGGCAGTTGCCCATCGTGGCCGATCCGCTGCGCCGCGCCATCACCGACATCTTCGCCGACCTCATTCCGCCGGCGCTGTACACCGACCACAACCTGGTCGACTTCATCCTCCTGCGCATGATCCGCATCGGCATCGCGCAAGGCCACGCCGACGCCTCGGCGGACGGTTACGTCTGCATGACACAGGTCTTTGGCGTGCGCTACGGCAACTACGCCGCCGCCCGCGAATTCGGCGCACTCGCGCTGCACCTGGTCGACGAGCGCGGCCTCGCCCGGTACCGCGGCCGGGTCTACATGGCCTTCGGGACCCTGGTGGTTCCATGGACGCAGCCGGCGCGCGCGGCGCGCGACTACATCCGGCGCGCCTACGACGTCGCCGTGGCGAGCGGCGACCACACTTTCGCGATCTATTGCGGCCGCAACCAGGCGACGGGAATGCTGTTCGCCGGGGAGTACCTGGGCGACGTGCGGGACACGGTCGAACGTGGCCTGGCCATCGCCCGCGACGCGAACTTCCAGCTCGTGATCGACGCGCTGCTGGCCCAGAAGGCGCTGCTGGCGCAGTTGCAGGACGGCACCGAGGGCGATCGCGACGCCCAGCCGCGCACACCGCAGGAAGGCGAGCCTGCAACGCTCGTGGACTTCGCCTATTGGGTGTACAAGCTGCAGGCGGCGCTGATCGGCGGCAGATTGACCGAGGCGATCGACGCACGCCGCCGGGCCGAGGCCTGCGCGGCCTCGGGCCGCACCTTCGCCGAAAGCGGCGACCTGCCGTTCTACGGCGCGCTGGCGCTGCTCGCATTGCCCACGCGCGATGCACCCCAGCAGGCGGCGCTCCAGCGGGACGTGCAGCAGCTCCAGACCTGGGTCCTGGCCTGTCCGGCCAACTTCCTGGCCCGCTACCAGCTGGTGCGGGCGGAGTTGTGCCGCATCGATGGCGATCCGCTGGCGGCGGTGGAGGCCTATGCGCGGGCGGTGACGCACGCGCGGCGACATGGCTTCACCCAGGTCGAGGCCCTGGCAGCCGAGCGCGCCGCGGCCTTTCATGCCGGCCGCGGCGACGACCTGTCCGCGCACGGCAACCTGCGCCATGCCCGCGGCGCGTGGCAGCGCTGGGGTGCCATGGCCAAGGTGCGGCAGTTGCAGTCGGCGCATCCGGGGCTCTTCGAGACCGAGGACTCTGCCGCGAGTACGCGGCGCATGCAGGCGCTGGACGCGCAGGCCGTGCTGCGCATCTCGACGGCACTCGCCAGCGAAATCGTCCCCGCTCGCCTGGTCGAAATCCTGCTGCGCACCGCACTCGAAAACGCTGGCGCCGAGCTCGGCACGCTGGCGCTGCTGCGGCACGAGGTCTGGCAGGTGCGCGCCCAGGCGCGGGTGCTCGACGGTGCCATCGCGCTCACGCAGGCGGGCGTCGCTTTCGATGCGCAGGCGCTGCCGGTGTCGATCGTCCAGGCCGTCGCGCGCACGCAGCAGCACGTCGTGGTGGACGATGCGCGCGAAAGCACGTCGCTCGCACAGGACAACTACATCCGCCACCGGCGTCCGCGCTCGATCCTGTGCGTGCCGCTGATGCGCCATGCCACGCTCATCGGCGCGCTTTATCTGGAGAACAACCTCGCCTCGCATGTGTTCACGCCCGCCAAGGCCGAAGTGCTGGAGGTGATCGCCTCGCAGGCGGCCTTCGCGTTGGAGAACGCCCGGCTTTACGAGGAGCTGATCGACCAGAACCACCAGCGTGCGCATGCCGAGGAACAACTGCGCAGCACGCTGACCGAGCTCGAGCGCGCGAGCCGCCTGAAGGCGATGGGCGAGCTGGTGGCCTCGATCGTGCACGAGGTCGGCCAGCCGATCGCGGCGGTCGATACCTCGGCCAGCGCCGCACTGCGCTGGCTTGACCGCAGCCCGCCCAACATCGGCGAAGCCCGCGAGATGCTCACGCACATCAGCAAGAGCGCGCTGCGCGCCCGCACCATCATCCAGGGTCTTCGTGCCAAGGCGCGCAACGCGGAGCCGCAGTTCGCCGCATTCGATCTCGGCGAGGCCCTGCACGAGGCGGCTGCCCTGGTCGCGGGTGCGCTCGACACCATGGGCGTGACACTCGAGATGAAGGGCCTGGACGCGCCGGTTCCCGTGCACGGCGATCGCGTTCAGTTGCAGCAGGTGGCGGTCAATCTGCTGATGAACGCGGCCGAGTCGATGGCCTCTCTCCCGCACGGCCCGCGGCCGCTGCTGCTGGCCTGCGTGAACGACGAGAGCCATGTGCGCATCGTCGTGGACGATGCCGGCCTGGGCATCGACCCCGACGCGGCGGAGCATCTGCTCAAACCCCTGTTCACCACCAAGTCGAACGGCATGGGCATGGGGCTGGCGATCTGCAAGTCGATCCTCGATGCACACGGCGGAACGCTCGCCCTGGGACAGCGCGAGACCGCCGGCACGCGTGCCGTCTTCAGCCTGCCGCGGCCAGGCCTTGCCGCGAGCTGAGCAGCTCTTGCCGATAAAAAGGACGACGACCCGATGTCCCTTCCAATGTCCACACCCATGCCCCTGCGCAGCCCCCTTCCGGGCGCCGCGCCGGATGTCCAGGCCATGCGTTGCGTGTTCATCGTCGACGATGACGAGCTGGTGCGCAATGCACTGGGCAGCCTTCTGCGCTCGATCGACCTGACGGTGCGGACCTTCGCCACAACCGAGGCTTTCCTGGCCGCGCCGCGCGCCGACGGGCCTTCTTGCTTGGTCCTCGATGTACGCCTGCGCGGGCAGAGCGGCCTTGCCTTCCAGCAATCGCTGCTCGAGCTCGGCCAGCCCCACATGCCGATCGTGTTCATGACCGGCCACGGCGACATTGCCATGACCGTGAAGGCGATGAAAGCCGGGGCCGTGGACTTTCTCGCGAAGCCTTTCCGCGACCAGGACATGATTGATGCGGTCATTGCCGCGTTGGACCGCGACGCCCGTCGCCTCGAGACCGCGCGAATGCAGCAGGCGACGCGCGACTGCTGGGAGTCGCTGACGCCGCGCGAGCGGGAGGTGGTGCAGCACGTGGCCGGCGGCCTGATGAACAAACAGATTGCTGGCCGCATGGGCATCGCGGAGATCACGGCGAAGATCCACCGCGGCCAGGCAATGCGCAAGATGAACTCGCGCTCGGTTGCCGAACTCGTGCGCAAGATGGAGGCGCTCGGTGTCGTGGAAAGCGCGCGCTGAGACTGCGCCGCGCGCCATACGTAGAGATGATGGCGCAGCGCGCTGGCGCCGGTATCCTGCAATCTTGGGCAATGGCGGGAACGGTCCCGCGCCTTCACCAGAGTACCCGCGGTAGAGAACGGGATTCCTCCTTGTCCCAGTCAGCCATCGAACTCGTTTCCATCGTCGACGACGATCCTTTCGTGCGCGCGGCGACGTGCAGTCTCGTGCGCTCGATCGGATGGGAGGCGCGCACATTCGCGTCGGCCAGCGACTTCCTGGCCTCCGGCGTGCCGAGCCGCACGCGCTGCCTCATCTGCGACATCCAGATGCCGGCCATGGACGGCATCGAGCTGCTGGAGTGCCTTGAACGCGAAGGCCTGCGCGTGCCTACGCTCTTCATCAGTGCCTTCGCCACAGCCCGTACGCGCGAGCGCGTGCAAGCCAGCCCGGCGCTGTGCCTGATCGAGAAGCCGATCGACGCCGCCGAACTCGAGGTCTGGATCGGCCGCGCGCTCGGCCGCGGCTGAGCCCATGGGGGGCCTCGCGCTACCCCGATGCATGGGGCAGGCAAACCTTCGTAGGGGTACTGCAAACGCTGGTGCGATGGTGCGCACCTTGTCCCGCGTGATGTCATCTCCCTCATGCCGACACTTGCATCGGCGACAGGAGAAAGCGAATGACAAAGAAGCCCGCAACGTCCATCAGCCCCGTCCATCCGGTGGACACATCCGAAGCGCTCGCCGGAGCCGTTCCGGATTCCGTTGCACCGGGCCGTCGCTCCCACAGCCTGGCGTTGATCGGGGCGCGCGCGATCGCGGTCGCCTCGTTCGGACAGAACGCCCATGCCGCGACGCTTGCGCCGCTGGCCTGCCCGCTCGATGACGGCATGCTGTGGGTCTTGTGCGTGTCCATGCTCGTTGGCTTCATGCTGCTCTCGGTCTTCCTCTGGATCGAGGCAACGGACCACCACGCCGGTGCGGCGCGCCTGGCACGCGCCATGGAACGTCACAGCGGCAACGCGCGCATGCCCGAGCTCGCCGAGAGCGGGCCGCGCTCGATCGCGCGGCTGGCACGCGCGATCAACACTGTTCGCTGTCGCCAGGCCGAGCGCGAGGCGGAGCATCTGGATGTGCAGGCTGCCTACGCACACGACCTGCGCACGCCGCTGACCCGCATGGGACTGCGCTGCGAGATGCTGGAGGACGACGCGCTCCGCGAAGCCATGGAGCGCGATCTCGCGCAGATGCGCGAACTGGTCGAGGCCAGCGTCGCCAGCGCGCGGATGCAGCGCAACGTGGCCGAGCCACTGCAGCGCATCGATGCCGATGGCCTGCTCGGCAACCTGATGCGCGACTACCGCGAAGCGGGCCGCGCGATCGTGCTCGACGGCCGCATCGGGCAGCCGGTGGTGGCCTGCCCGCTCGCGCTGCGCCGCGTGCTCGCCAACCTGATCGACAACGCGCTGCGCTACGGCAGCGACGTGCGGATCTGCGCTCGCGTCGATGCGAAGAGCCTGGTGCTGGCCGTGCAGGACTCGGGCCCGGGCATCCGGGCGGCGCAGATGGACGCTGTTTTCGCGCCGTGGATCCGCGCGCAACAAGGGCAGAAGGGCAAGCCGGGGTCAGGTCTGGGCCTTGCGATCGCACAGCGCCTGGCGCGATCGATGCACGGTGACCTGCAGCTGGAGAACCGTCGTGGCGGCGGTCTCGAGGCTCGGCTCACGCTGCCGCTCGTGGTCGCATGACGCCGACTCAATGCCGCGAGCGCCGCGGCAGCATCCGGTGCGGACGGGCCCGCGAACGCAGGCCCGTGAACGTCCTTGCTCAGCGCAGCGACCTGAACGCCGCACGTACTTCCTGGCTGAACAACTGCGGCTGCTCCCACGCGGCGAAGTGGCCGCCATTGTCGACCTCGTTCCAGTACACGAGGTTGTGGTACGCGCGCTCCGCCCAGCTGCGCGGGGCTTGGTAGATCTCGCCAGGAAACACGGTCACGGCAGCCGGCAGCGAGATGTCCACCGCGTTGAAGTTGTTCGAGTGATCCTCCCAGTAGATCTGCGCCGCCGAGGTTGCGCTGTTGGTCAGCCAGTACAACGAGATGTCGTCGAGCATTTCGTCGCGTGGCAGCACGCGCTCGGGCACGCCGCCCGAATAGGTCCAGGTGGCGAACTTGTCGTAGATCCACGCAGCCTGGCCCGCGGGCGAGTCGGCCAGGGCATAGCCCAGCGTCTGCGGGCGCGTGACCATCATCGCGGAGTAGCCGGAACTGTTCTTGTAGAAGTCGTCGAGTTTGTCGAAGGCCGCGCGTTCCTTCGTGGACAGCCCGGCGGGCGCGGGGCGGCCCGCGGCGAGGATCGCGGCGATCTCGGCGGGCACCGTGCCCGGCATGTTGACGTGAATGCCGATCAGGCCCGGCACCTTCTGCATCGCCATTCGGTGCGATATCACCGAGCCGCAATCGCCGCCCTGCGACACGAACTGCGTGTAGCCCAGGCGCGCCATCAACACGCCCCAGGCGCGCGCGATGTGGTTGGAGTCCCAGCCGGTGGCCTCGGGCTGGCCCGAGAAGCCGAAGCCGGGCAGCGAGGGCAGCACCAGGTGGAATGCGTCCTCCGCGCGGCCGCCGTGGGCGGTCGGGTCGGTCAGCGGGCCCACGACCTTGAGCAACTCGAAGATCGAGCCCGGCCAGCCGTGCGTCATGACCAGCGGCATCGCATTGGCGTGGCGCGAGCGGATGTGCGCGAACTGGATATCGAGGCCGTCGATGTTGGTCACGAACTGCGGCACGGCGTTGAGTCGTGCCTCGCCCTTGCGCCAGTCGTAGTCGGTGGACCAGTAGCGCACCAGCGAGCGCAGCGTCGCAAGCCGCACCCCTTGCGATTCGTCGGCGACGGTCTCGGCGGTCGGCCATCGGGTCGCGGCGAGTCGTCGGCGCAGGTCGATGAGCGCTTCGCGGTCGACATTCACGCGGAAAGGCCGTACCGAGGTGTCGTCGGGGCTGGCCCTTTCGGGGCGCAGCATGGCAAAGGCGCCAGTGGCGACGGAGGCCGCGCTGAAGGCCATCGACGCGGCGAGCAGGTGGCGGCGTGAGAGGGAAGGATGAAGGACGCTCATGTTGGATCTCAATGAAGTTGGAACCGCTTCATTGAAGTTGGAGGATGTATCTGGCATGTGTGAGGAATCGCCCGAATCGTGTATGCAGGTACCTCGCGCGTGCGCAGATAAACACCTATACAAACAGGCCGGCGTAGCGACCCCGGCAAACTTCGGATCGCCCGCCTGGTCCCTCGGTTATGCTCCCGTCCGCCCGCGCCGCCGAGGATGCGGCTTGCCCGATTCCGCCGCCTGTGCAGCACGCCGCATTTCCCGATCCGTCATGAGCGACGAAAGCTTCCTCCAGACCGCTGACCCCATCTTCTTCGGACCCTTCACGCTGCGCGTTGCGCAGCGGCTCCTGGAGCGCGACGGGGTGCCTGTGGATCTTGGGGGACGAGCAATGGACGTCCTCCTCGCCCTGATCGCCAAAGCCAATGTGATCGTGAGCAAGCAGGAACTCATGGCGCAGGCCTGGCCCGGCATGGTCGTCTCCGACGGAAGCCTGCGCTACCAGATCACGATGCTGCGGCAGGCACTCGACGACGGGCGGGACGGCGCGCGGTATCTGTCGAACGTCGTCGGCCGTGGCTATTGCTTCGTCGCCCCCATCACCAAGGCGGTTGCAGGCCCCGATGCGCAGCCGAGCGCCGAAGAAAATCCGCTCGAACCAGGTCTTCCCGCACAGCCGGTGGAGCTGGTCGGCCGCGCCAAGGACCTGGCCGCGATCTCGACACAACTGCTCAAGGGACGGTTCGTCACCATCGTGGGTTCGGGCGGCGTGGGCAAGACGACGGTCGCGCTGCGCGTGGGGCAGGATCTGCTGCGCGACTTCGGCGGGGCCGTCGTGTTCGTGGACCTTTCCATGCTGATGGACCCCGGCCTGGTGCCGACCGCCATCGCGTCGATGCTGCGGCTTTCGGTGCGCTCCGCCGATCCGGTGCCCAGCCTGATCGCCTATCTGCGGGAAAGGCGGATGCTGCTGATACTGGACAACTGCGAGCACGTGATCGCGGCGGCCGCATCGCTGGCCGAGCGCATCTTCCAGGCTGCGCCCCATGTCCACATGCTCGCCACGAGTCGCGAAGCGCTGCGCGTCCAAGGCGAGCACATTCACCTGCTCGATCCGTTGGCCAACCCGCCCGACCAGCCCGGGCTCGTCGCGCGCGACATCCTCATGTATCCCGCCACACGTCTGTTCGTCGAGCGCGCCGGCGCCAGTGGCGCGATGCCGGACCTGAACGACGCAGATGCTCCCGTCATCGCGAAGATCTGCAGAAAGCTCGATGGCGTCGCACTGGCCATCGAGCTCGCGGCCCGCCGCGTTGCCGCCTACGGACTGCACCAGACAGCCACCCTTCTCGACGAGCGCCTGGCGCTTTCGTGGCCGGGGCAACGCACTGCGCAGCCCCGGCACCAGACCTTGCAGGCCACGCTGGACTGGAGCTATGAGCTTCTCGACATGCCGGAGCGCACCGTGCTTTGCCGGTTGTCGGTCTTCGTGGGCCATTTCTCGCTGGAGGCTGCCCGCGAAGTGGCAGGGGGGCAAGACCTGACGCAGGCGCAGGTGGTCGACGCCATTGCGAGCCTTGCGGAGAAGTCGCTGCTCTCCATCCGGCGCTCCGCCGCGTCGGCCCAATACCGGCTCCTCGAGAGCACACGCGCGTACGCGCATTCCAAGGCGGGGACGGACCTGGCAGACGCAGCCGCGCGGCGCCATGCGATCTACTTCCGACAGCGACTGGAGCAGATGGCCACGAAGGACGATGCGTTTTCACGCGACACGGCTCGTGCGTCGGATCTCGCGGACCTGGGCAACGTGAGGGCGGCTCTCGCGTGGTGCTTCCACCGCACCGATGCCAGGGAGCTGGGCGTTTCTCTGGCGGTGGCGGCTGTGCCGGCCTTCATGGCGATGTCCTTGCTTGCGGAGTGCCACGACTGGTCCAGGCGCGCGCTCGGCGAACTGACGGCTGCCACGCGCGGCAGCCCCGCGGAAATGCATCTCCAGGCGGCTGTCGGCCTGTCGCAGATGTTCACCCGAGGGCACAGCGACCAGGTGCGCCATGCGCTCGAACGCAGCCTCGAGGTGGCCGAAGAGCTCGGCGACGCCCGCAGCCAAGTCGAGTTGCTGGGGCGCCTGCAGATCTTTCATGAGCGGATAGGAGACTTCGTCGAGTCGCTCAGCCATGCCAAGCGCTGCGCCGCCGTGGCGGCTTCCATCAACGATGAAACGGCGCAGGCGACGGCCAACTCGCTGGTGGGTCTTTGCCATCATCTGGTAGGAGACCAACCTCGTGCACGGCACTTCCTGGAAGCCGCGATAGCGGGTGCTGCGGTTTCGCGGCAGCACAGCAGCATCTACTCCGGCTTCGACTTTCACAATCGCGCGTGCATCGCGCTGGCCAGGACCTTGTGGCTGCAGGGGCATCCCTCGCAAGCCGTTGTCGTCGCGCAGCGTGCCGTCGAGGAGGCCCGGCACCTGAACCACCCGGTGACGCTGTGCATTGCCCTGATATGGGCCGTGTCCGTGTACATGTGGGTCGGCGATCTCGCGCAGGCCGAGCAGGACATCGACAGGTTCATCGCCTATGCCGAATCGCATTCGCTGACGCCTTACCTGGCGGTGGGCCGCGGCGTCAAGGGCGAGCTCGCCGTCAAGCGCGGCGATGCCGCACGAGGCGTCCAGGCGATTCAGGGGGCCCTGATCGAGCTTCGCGAATCACGCTACGAGCTGCTCACCACGTCGTTCAACATCACGCTCGCCGAAGGCCTGAACGCCGTTGGCAAGAACGACGACGCGCTGGAGTTGATGAACGACACCCTCGCGCTCGTGCATGCCAAGGGTGACCTCTACAACCTTCCGGAGCTTCTTCGTCTGAAGGCACTAGCCCTCTCGCACGCCGTGCCGCCGCGCATTGCACATGCCGAGGAATCATTGCTCGAGGCGCTGGCAATCAGCAGGCAGCAGGGCGCCCGTTCCTGGGAACTTCGCGTTGCAACGGACTTGGCGCGCCTTTGGGAAAAGGGCGAGCGCGGACAGGAGGGCCGAGACCTGCTCGCTGGCGTCCTCGCCCGCTACACCGAAGGCTTCGAGACGGCGGATCTGCAAGCAGCCCAACGGTTGCTGAGAGACTCGACGACGTAGAGCGTGCCCCGGGGCGCGGGGCCGTGAACCCAGCCGGCAAGCGATCGTGCTCAAGCTGCCTGACGGGGCTGCACAAGGCCGTTCGGGATGGCAATGGTCTTGGGCTCCAGGAATGCTTCCATGCCGAAGATGCCAAACTCCCTGCCGATGCCCGACTGCTTGACGCCGCCGAATGGCGCGATCAACTCGGGCGTGATGCGATTGACCAGCACCGTGCCGGCGCGCAACCGCGAGGCCACACCGAGGGCGCGCGTCGGCTGCGACGAAAAGACGTAGGCCTGCAAGCCGTACACGGAGTCATTCGCGATGGCAACGGCTTCATCCTCGTCGTCATAGCCGATCACCGAGAGCACCGGCCCGAAGATCTCCTCGCGTGCGATGTCCATGTCGTTGCGCACGCCGGCGAATACGGTGGGCCGCACGAACCAGCCCTTGTCAAGACCGTCCGGGCGGCCCTCGCCGCCGGCCACGAGCGTCGCGCCCTGCGCCAGACCGCGGCGGATGAAATGCTGCACGCGCTCGAACTGCGCCTTGCTCGCGAGCGGCCCGACGGCGGTGGCGGCGTCGCGCGGATCGCCCACGCGCATGGCGGCCACCATGGCCTGCAGGCGTTCGATGGCCTGCGTCATGTGCACGTTCGGGATCAGGAGTCGCGTGCCGGCCACGCAGGCCTGGCCGTTGTTCATGAAGGCCGCGTTCAGCGCCATGGGCAACACGGCGGCCATGTCGGCGTCGTCCAGTATCACGGTGGCCGACTTGCCCGAAAGCGCCAGGCTCACGCGCTTCATGGTATCCAGGCCCGCGCGCGCAATGAGCTTGCCGGTCTGCGTGGAACCGGTGAACGAGATCTTTGCGATTCCCGGGCTGGTGGAGATCTCGTCGCCGACATCGCCGCCGCGCCCGAGCAGTACATTGACGACGCCGGCTGGCAGGCCCGCGTCATGCAATGCCTCGGTCACGACCTGCGCCTGCAGCGGGCCCAGCTCGCTGGGCTTGACGACCGAGGCACAGCCTGCAGCGATGGCCGATGCCAACTTGCTGCAAATGCTTCCGGCCGTGCTGTTCCAGGGGGCGATGAGGCCGGCGACGCCGACGGGCTCCATCACCACGGTGGCGTCGCCCAGGCGGCGTTCGAAGACGTAGTCTTGCAGCATCCGTGCCGTGCTGGCGAAGCATTGCGAGGCGTAGTTGCTGACCCATTGCGAACGGGCCAAGGGGCCGCCGTACTCCTCGATCGTGGCCTCGCAGATCTGGTCGGTGCGCGCCAGCACGGCGGCCTCGAGGCGTTTGAGCATCTCGATGCGCTGTGCCTTGGTGCTGCCGGCCAGCCCCGGTTGTGCCCGATTCGCCGCATCGATCGCTCGCTTCGCATCGTCGCGGTTCGCCAAGGTCACTGTGCCGATGACCTGCTCGGTGGCGGGATTGACTATCTCCAGCCGCTCGCTGCCCTGCACGGGCACGAAGGCCCCATCGATGTATGCCTGATGGATGTCCCACATGGCTTGTATTCCTGTGCCTTGGAAGTGATTGCCCGACGACGGACGCGACTCACCCGCGCGCGACGTCGATCACGGCCTTTGCGAAGGCCTCGGGCGCTTCCTGCGGCAGGTTGTGGCCGATGCCGCCGCTCACCAGCCGGTGCTCGTAGCGCCCCGAGAACTTCTTCGCATAGGCGCTGGGCTCGGGGTGCGGCGCGCCGTTGGCGTCGCCCTCCAGCGTGATGGTCGGCACGCCGATCACGGGTGCCTTGGCGAGCCGGTCTTCCAGTGCCTGGTACTTCGCCTCGCCGTCGGCCAGGCCCAGGCGCCAGCGGTAGTTGTGCACGGTGATGGCCACGTGGTCGGGGTTCTCGAACGCGACGGCGCTGCGATCGAAGGTGGCCGCATCGAAGTTCCACTTGGGCGATGCGGTCTGCCAGATGAGCTTGGCGAAGTCGTGGCGGTTCTTCTCGTAGCCCGCGCGGCCGCGCTCGGTCGCGAAGTAGTACTGGTACCACCATTGCAACTCGGCCTGCGGCGGCAGGGGGATCTTGCCGGCCTCCTGGCTGCCGATGAGGTAGCCGCTGACCGACACCAGCGCCTTCACGCGCTCCGGCCACAGCGCGGCCATGATGCATGCCGTGCGTGCGCCCCAGTCGCAGCCGGCAACGGTGGCTGACTGAATCTTCAGCGCATCCATCAGCGCGATGATGTCCACGGCAACGACCGACTGCTGGCCGTTGCGCGGGGTGTCGGCCGACAGGAACCGCGTGGTGCCATAGCCGCGCAGGTACGGCACGATCACGCGGAATCCAGCGGCGGCCAGCTGTGGTGCGACGTCGACGAACATGTGGATGTCGTAGGGCCAGCCGTGAAGAAGAATCACCGGCGCGCCGTTGGCCGGACCTGCTTCGAAATATCCGATGTTGAGGCTGCCGGCGTCGATGCTCTTGAGCGGCTCGAGGCGCCTGACGGCGCCTGTGCCGGCAGATTGGGCGAAGGCGGGCACGATCGAAGTCAGCTGGACGGCAGCCACGCCGAGCACCGCCTTGGCCAGGAAAGAGCGACGGGGCAACTGAGAGGAATCGGTCATTTTGAAATTTCCTTGAATCCGAAGTGATTGATGAGCACCGGAGTGGTGGTCAGCCGGATCGCACGCGCCTTCCGAACTGATGGGGAGATTGTTCGGCGCGCGGAGCGCCTGGCGCCCGGTTTGCGTATGCCTGTGTATCTGGGCCGGCTTCGTCAACACTAAATTTCAATCGGAGCATTCGCACAGGCCGGTCGTTTGCAAAGTAATGTCGCAAGGCAAGCCTCGTACACATGCGCATACAGAGAAGGCTCGCGATCTGCGGGCCGCTCCTAAATTCGCCGTCGTCGGCTCCATCCGACTTAGTTTTTTCTCAACGTCGAATCAAGGAAATCGTCATGACAAAGTTCTCTCGCCGCATCGGCATAGCTCTGGTTGCCAGTTCTGTCGGCCTGGCCATCCTTGCGCCATTGCAAGCCGCCGCGCAGTCGGGTGCGGCAGCGCATCCATCCAAGCCAACGATCGTGCTCGTGCACGGGGCGTTCGCGGATTCGTCCAGTTGGGACGGCGTGGTGCGCGACCTGAAGACTCGGCATTACCCGGTCATCGCCGCCGCGAACCCGCTGCGTGGGCCCAAGTTCGATGCCGCCGCCGTCGCCAGCGGCGTCGATTCGGTCAAGGGGCCGGTCGTTCTCGTCGGCCATTCGTATGGAGGCTCGGTGATCTCGGAGGCCGCCAGCGGAAAGACCAATGTCAAGGCGCTGGTGTTCGTGGCGGCATTCGCGCCGGAGGCCGGCGAGACGGCGATCGGCCTCACCGGGAAATTTCCGGGCAGCACGCTCGGCCCGGCGCTTGCCCCGGCGGTGTCGCTGGCCGACGGCGGCAAGGACCTGTACATCCAGCAGGACAAGTTTCCAGCCCAGTTCGCGGCCGACGTGCCCCTCGAAAAGGCACGCCTGATGGCCGTCGGGCAGCGCCCCATTTCTGAAGCCGCGCTGAACGAACCGGCCGAGGCGCCGGCCTGGAAATCGGTGCCGTCGTGGTTCATCTACGGTGATCGCGACAAGAACATTCCGCCCGCAGCGATGGCCTTCATGGCCGAGCGTGCGAAGGCCGTGAAGACCGTGGTGATCAAGGGGGCGTCGCACGTGGTGATGACGTCGCAGCCCGATGCCGTGACAAAGGTGATTGTCGAGGCGGCGGCGGCGCTGGATCGCTGAGCGAGCCGAGCGGCGACCGGAGGCGCCACTTTACCGACGCGGGCGCCCAGCCTCGACTGGGCGCCCATTTTTTTGCCAACGCCGCGAGTCAGCGCGCGAGCCGAGTGAACACGTAGTCGTGGTTCTTCACCAGCGCCTGGTGACAGGAGAAGCAGGTCTGGTGCTGTGCCAGGTCGACAGGTTTGCCGTCGACGAAGCGACCGAATCCCCAACCGCCGGTGGTGGGGTATTTCTTCGAGTCTTTCACCATCACTTGCACAGTGGTGGCCGCACCCGGAATGGACGCGGGCGCAAACTCCGGCGACTGCACATGCTTCCATGCCAGCTTGACGAGCACGGTGCCGTCGGGGAACGGCAGCGTGTCCTGGTCGTAGGCCTGGATCGCCTTGGCGTTGCCGAGCACGACGCGCAATTCGTTCAGCGGCTCCGCCTCGATGGCGGGCGCAATCAACTGCCACTGCCGGTAGCCCTTGGGAAGGACGACGCCATAGATCGGCGAAGCGTTCGGGTTCTTGGCGGCACTGCCGGTTTCCTCGGCCGCGTTGGCGGCCACCGCGAAGATGCTGAAGGCCGCTGCAAATGCGAGGGCGCCGAGGCCGGTGCGCTTCGCCAGCCCGGCCTTGTGGGAAAAAGATTCCTTCGTGGCATCCGCACTGGGAACCTGATGCGTGTGGGGACTTTTCATGGGGAGCGATGTTGGTTGGGAATGAAATGCCAGCCGGATGCAAAGCCGGCCAGGCGACTGTGTGCACCGATGTTCTGCGGTTTTTTTCCTGTCCCGAGGCGTTGCGTATGCGCCTGTATCCCGCTTCGCGGTCAACACACTACGTTTCATGGACACGTCATCTCGCCGACGTCGAAGACTGCTGCTCGCCGAGGTAGTGCGGCCGTAGCCCTCCTAGGTCTTGGCCCTCACCGCGTGAGCAACCGCTTCCTCTCTGCGTGAATTGGAAGTCCCGATCCGAAGCGGGTATTGGTGATTGACGGGCTCGAGATCGCCGCATGCTCGCGACCTCAGGCCGCTTTGTGGAGCCTACGCGCCGTATGCCGCCATGAAGACCCGAACGGCCTCGCGCAGAAGAGTCCTGTTTTCCCGGGTATCCGGCATCTCGAGCTTCAGCAGTCCGCGGATGTGCCCGGAGCCCAGGAACATCGACAGGAACAGGTCCGCTGCCTGAAGCGGGTTCCGCACCTTCAGCGTGCCCGCCGAGTTGGCACGGCGCAGGTATGCAGCCAGCTCGTCGTTCACACGCTCCGGGCCCTCCTTGTATAACGCACGGCAGACTTCCGGCTGCGCCCCCGCGACGCCATAGACAGCGCGCAACGCGCCCAGCGCGTCCCCGCGCGCCAGTGCGAGAAACCGAGTGCCGATCGCCAGCAGCACCTTCTCCGGCTGGTCCGGGTCCAGCGTCCCGGCGCCCGGGAAGCCAGCCACCACGGCTGCCGTCCTGTCGCGCACGACCGCCTGGAACAGCCCCTCCTTGGAGCCGAAGTTGCTGTACACGGTCATCTTTGAAACACCTGCGTCCGCAGCGATGGCATCCACGCTGGCACGCTCCAGACCATGCTCGTCGAAGTGCCTTTGTGCCGCTTCCAGGATGCGCCGGCCCCGCTCGGGATCACGGGGCCGCCCGCGTTGGGGCTTGGGAGCAGGAACTGTGAGGCGGGTCATGGGCAGATTTAGTGGACTTGACAGTTTACTATATCTGCCTCACATTACTGTACTTGATAGTCCAGTAATCAGCCGACCCACACGGAGCCCATCACCATGAATGACGTCATCATCATCGGCGGCAGCTTTGCCGGCCTCGCCGCCGCCCTGCAGCTCGGCCGTGCCCGCCGCAAGGTCACCGTTCTCGATACCGGCCTGCCGCGCAATCGCTTCGCCGGCCACTCGCATGGCCTGCTCGGCCACGATCACAAGCCACCGCTGGACATCCTGGCCGAGGCGCGGCAGCAGCTGGCGCGGTATCCCACGATCAGGCTGGTCAATGCCCGGGCCGACAGCGTTTCCGGCGCCATCGACGATTTCTCCGTCCTCACTGGCGATGGCGAAAGCCTCGGGGCGCGCCGCGTGATCCTGAGCTACGGCGTCGCCGACCAGATGCCTGATGTTCCGGGCTTCGCCGAAAGCTGGGGCACGTCCATCGTGCCCTGCCCCTATTGCGACGGCTTTGAAGTCGCCGGCCAGCATTGGGGCCTCGTCTGGTCCGGTCCGCAGTCGCACCAATCTGCCAGGCTGTTCCACGATTGGACCGACAAGTTGACTGTCTTCGCCGATGGTCACGACATTGCGCCCGATATCCGGGCCGATCTGGCGCGCCGCAAAGTACCTGTCGTTGATGGCCGGATCATCGAGATCGCCCATCGCAAGGGCCAAATCAGCACTGTCAATCTCGATACCGGGCGCAATGTGGCGGTCGACATCCTGTTCGCCCAGCCGCGCAACAAGCCGTCCGCAAGCCTGCATGAATCACTGGGCCTCGCCACGGGGGATACGCCTACCGGCATCGTCCTCAAGGTCGACGAGCGCCGCCAAACCAGCATGCCCGGCATCTACGCCGCCGGCGACCTCGCCACGACCTTCTTGCCCTCGGTCACCCAGGCATCGTCGCAGGGCGCGATGGCGGGCATCTTCGCCCAGCAATCGATGCTGGTTTGAGGGCATGGATTCCCTTCTCCGGTTGCCGCGGGCTATCGCCAGAGGGGCGATCCCGGCGAGGGCGATCCGCAAGACTTGCCACTAGTGAGGCGTGTGCGTGGCGGGTCATGCCGGGCGCCAGGCCTCATCATGGAGTGTTATGAGCGTGCTTGAACTGAAGGTTCCTCCCCCCATCGTGGCGCTTGTCCTGGCGCTTCTCATGTGGCTGACGCCAGCCGTCGCGGGCCTCGTGCAGATTCCCTATCCGGCCCGTGTGCTTTGCGCCGTCGTTCTGGTGTGCGTCGGCCAAGGCATCAGCATCGCCGGAATGGTTGCGTTTCGGCGCGCCAAGACCACCGTGAACCCGATCAAGGCAAGCCTGGCGTCCTCGTTGGTCATACGAGGCGTGTACCGCTATACGCGCAACCCCATGTATGTCGGGCTCTTGCTTACCCTGTTGGCGTGGGCAGTGTTTCTGGCGAATCCGCTCGCTGTCCTGTGGGTTGTCGTGTACGTGCTGTACATCACCCGGTTCCAAATCATCCCGGAAGAGCGCGTTTTGGCGTCTCTATTTGGGGCAGAGTACGAGGCTTACAAAGGGCGGGTACGCAGATGGGTATGAGGCCTAACGGGTCTGCAAACGCTTTCCCTCTAAGTCAAACACGTTGAGTCGAGGCATCCAGTCTGAAGCAGGCACTCGTTGCCATTGGGGGATAGTTCACCGAGCCTTTCGCATATCTCGCGCGAACAAGTGCTCGCACAAGCCTCGCAGCCAACGGTTCGCCGGATCCTGGTTGTATCGGGCGTGCCAGTGCTGCTTGACCGTGAAAGGCGGCACGGGCACAGGGCAATCGAACACCGAAAGGCCGGTTGTCCGTGCCAGCGTCTCGCCGATCTGTCGCGGCACCGTGGCGATCAAGTCGGTGGTCGACACGATCGCAGCCAGCCCGAGAAATCCCGGGAGTTCCAGCAAGATGCGTCGCACCACGCGGTGACGCTGCAGCGCCGCTTCCAGCAACTGAACGCCGGTTCCACCCGAGATGCCGACGTGCGCTTCGGCCCGGTATTCGCGCAAGCCCATGCGCTTGCCGTTCACACGCGGATGCTTGGCGTTGACCAGGCACACCCAGTCCTGCGGATAGAGCACCTGCTGGAAGAAACCCGACTCGAGCCAAGGCACAAGGCCGATGGCCAGGTCGGCTTGGCCCGATTGCAACGCCGGCCCGGTCTGCTCGTCGATGCGTGCTGCCTCCAGGACGATGCCCGGCGCAACCGCGCGCACGTGCGCCAGCAGTTGCGGCAGCAATGTAATGTGGCTCGCATCGGTCATGCAGATGCGGAAGCGCCGCGTGGCGCTGGCCGGCTCGAAGGCCGGCTCGGGCGCAGCGACACGACGCAATGCCGACAGGGCTTCGCGTACAGGAACGATGAGTTCCGTCGCGCGTGGCGTTGGCTGCATGCCGTCGACCGTGCGCACGAAGAGTTCGTCCCCGAGTTGCTTTCTCAAGCGGCCCAACCAATTGCTCACGGTCGGCTGGCTCTGACCCATCTGCTCACCCGCGCGCGTCACGCTGCGTGTGCTGTAGATGAGGTCGAACAGGCACAGCAGCTTGACGCTCACCATGCCGGTCCCCGCATCCGTCGAGTAGTCGTCCGTTTCCATTTCAAAACGAAATGTAGATCATTTCATCCATGTCATTGGCGATATGAACTGAAAAAACTATCGTTGCGTCATTCCATCAGGAGACACGCATGAAGATCTACTTTCTGGGCGCAGGCGCCCTCGGATGCGCCATCGGGGGCACCCTCGCCGCGGGCGGCTCCGATGTGACGCTCATCGATCCGTTCCAGGCCCACGTCGACGCCATCCAACGCGATGGCCTGCGCATGAAGGACGGCGACAACGAGCGCACGGTGAATGTGCATGCGGTCACCAGCGTCGAAGGCTTGCCTCCGGCCGATCTGGTGATCGTGCTGGTCAAGTCCTTCCATACGCGTGCAGCCATCGAAGGCGCGTTGTCCGTCGTCGGTCCGGACACCGCCGTGATGTCGTTGCAGAACGGCATGGGGCATGAAGACATCCTGGCGGAGGTCGCCGGCGCGGAGCATGTGCTGGCCGGCAAGACCTATGTCGGCGGCGTGTTCCTCGGGCCGGGCCGCATCATCGCGGGCACACGCAACAAGCGCACGGTGATCGGCGAGCTCGATGGCCGCATCAGCGCACGGGCGGCAGCAATTGCCGCCGAATTCGAACGCGCTGCGCTGCCGTGCGAGGTCAGCGACAACATCATGGGCGTGATCTGGGACAAGCTGCTCATCAACGTGTCCACGGGCGCATTGAGTGCGATCACGGGGCAGGTGTACGGCAGCCTTTACTCGGTGCCGGAGATCGAAGCTGCAGCCCTTGCAGCGGTGGGCGAAGCAATGGCTGTTGCTGAAGCAAGGGGCGTGAAGTTGTCCATCGCCACGCCGCGCGACGCCTGGATGATGGCTGCCGAAGGGCTTCCTTACGAGTTCAAGACCTCGATGCTGCAAAGCCTGGAGAAGGGTTCCATCACCGAGATCGACTTCATCAACGGCGCCGTTGTGCGCGCGGGCCTGAAACACGGCGTGCCGACCCCCGTGAATCAGACGCTGGTCGCTGCCATCAAGGGCATCGAACGCCGTATGGAGGCGAAATGACCCGTCCGCGCGCTTACGTCGAACATGTCGCCATCTGGGTGGCAGACATCCACTGGCACATCCGGTTCTTTCACGAGGTCTGCGGCATGACGATGCGTGAGGTGCAAGGCACCGTCGAGGAGCCCATCCAATACTGGACGCTCGGCGGCATGCAGTTCATGGCCAAGCCTGGCTACGCCGGACCCGAGGGCCGCCTCGGCCACATCGGCGTGATGTGCGAAGACCTCGAGGCCGCACTCGCCGCGGCCCAAGCCTTCGGCGTCACCGAGATGCCGCAAGGCCGCAACTGGCTGCGCCTGCCGGATGGCCTGGCCGTCGAATTCATCCAGGCCAGCGCAGGCACCGTGGCCCGCGCGCTTGCCATCGATCCACGCGCCTGAACCTTTCAATCCAAGAGAGACACTCATGACATCACTGACCATCGAAGACAAGTATTGGGACGACGCCGTCGTCGGCGCCACCTGCGTCAGCCCGCCCTACGAAGTGACGGAGGCGCGCGTGATGGCTTACGCCGACCTCAGCGGCGACCACACCCCCGTACATACAGACGAGGCTTATGCCCGCACGACGCCGTTCGGCACCCGCGTGGCACACGGCCTGTTCGGCCTGTCGATCGCCGACGGGTTGAAGACCAGGAGCGACATGCGCTTCATGCCCGGCATGTCGCTGGGCTGGGAATGGAGCTTCGTTGCCCCGATCAAGCTGGGCGACACGGTGCGAGTGAGGTTCCACGTGGGCACCAAGCGCGAATCGAAGAGCAAGCCGGGCTGGGGCATCCTCGTGCTGCCGTCCGAACTGATCAACCAGCACGATGAGGTGGTGCAGAAGGGCGAGCACCGCGTGATGGTGCCAAGGAGGCCGGCATGAGCGCGTCATCGCAACAAGCGCTGCCGCTGGCTGGCATGCGCGTCATCGACTACAGCCACTTCCTGGCCGGTCCGTATGTGGGTCGCTGCCTCGCTGCACTAGGTGCGGAAGTCATCAAGGTCGAGCGTCCGGGGTCGGGCGACGCAGGCCGCCAGCATGCCTGGTTCGTCGGTGACCACAGCGGCTACTTCCTGCAGCAGAACATGGGCAAGAAGGGGTTGAGCGTCAACACCAAGGATCCCCGCGGTCGCGCACTGATGAAGAAGCTCGTCGACAGTGCCGACGTGTTCGTCGAGAACTACCGGCCCGGAGCACTCGACAAGCTCGGCCTGGGGTATGCCGAACTGGCCGAGACCAACCCCGGCCTCGTCTACTGCTCGATTTCGGCCTACGGCCATACCGGCCCCGACTCGCACCGCGCCGGTTTCGGCCTCATCGCCGAAGCCAAGAGCGGGATCATGCAGATGGTCGGCAATCCCGGCGAAGCGCCGCCTCTGCTGCGGATCTCGCTGGGCGACATGTACACCGGCATCCACGCGGTGGCGGCCATCAATGCGGCCCTTCTCGGTCGGGTGAAGTCCGGGCGCGGGCAGCACATCGACATGGCGCTGTACGACACGCTGGTGTCGATGCACGAGTACGCGGTGCAGTGCTACACGCTGTCAGGAGGCAAGGAAGTACCGGTGCAGACCGGGCACGACATGCCCAACTCGACGCTCTACGGCGTGTTCCGCGCGCAGGACGGCGACGTCGTCATCGCGGCGCAAGTCGACGATGCCTGGAAGAGATTCGCTGCGTTGGTAGAACAGACAGGTGGCCCGGCAGGCTTCGGCACCGACACGCTGCTGCACACCTCGGCGGGTCGCAATGCACAGCGCGCTGGCATCCTCGAAGTGGTGAAGCCCTGGGTCTCGGCAAGGCCGGTCGCGGAACTGCTGAAGATGCTGGACGGCATCGACGTGCCGGCCGCCAAGGTCCAGCGCATCGACGAGGTGCTGGCCGACCCGCAGATCCAGGCGCGCGGAATGGTGGTCGAGCAAGACCACCCGGTGCTCGGAAAGATCCGCCTGCCGAACCTGCCTTTCCACATGTCGGGCTGCGATACCTCGATCACGCAGGTCGCGCCCGAACTGGGCGAACACAACGCAGAAATCGCAGCCAGCCTGGGTTTCGACGCCGCACAGATCGCAGACATGCAGGCCGACGGCGTGCTCTACAGCGCATAAGGAGCTTCTCGAGATGACCGACAAGTACGCCGTCATCGGCAACCCCATCGGGCACACGAAGTCGCCCTACATCCACGGCAGTTTTGCAGCCTCGACCGGACAGGATATCGACTACAGCGCGATCGAAGGCTCTCTCGATCACTTCGCTGATGATCTGCATGCATTTCGCAACGCTGGCGGACGCGGCATGAACGTGACCGCGCCGTTCAAGCTTCAGGCCTTTGCCTTGGCCACGGAAAGGCTTGAGCGCGCGCAACTGGCAGGCGCGACCAATGCACTCAAATTCGAGGGCGACCGCATCGTGGCCGACAACTTCGATGGCCTGGGGCTCACCAACGACATCCAACGCAACCTTGGCTTCGCGCTCAAGGGGGCGCGCATGTTGGTGCTCGGCGCAGGTGGTGCAGTCCGTGGCGCACTGCTTCCGTTTCTCGAACAGCAACCCGCGGTGCTGGTGCTCGCGAACCGTACGCAGGGCAAGGCGGACGACCTTGCAAGGCAGTTCGCGGCTCACGGCAAGATCGAGGGATGCGCCTACGGCGATCTCTCGGGTGAAAAATTCGACATCGTCATCAACGGCACTTCGGCCAGTCTCAGGGGCGAGTTGCCGCCCTTGCCGGTTGAGGCCCTGCAGGGCGCACGCCTGGCGTATGAATTGGCCTACGGCAAAGGGCTCACTCCCTTCCTGCGCTTGGCGCAAAACGCCGGCGTGCCAAGGCTGGCCGACGGTGTCGGCATGCTGGTCGAGCAGGCCGCGGAAGCCTTCGCATGGTGGCGCGGCGTTCGCCCCGACACCCGCGCCGTGATCGACCGCATGACCATTCCCTTGGTCTGACAGCTCATTTCGGAGACGCATCATGAAGATCCTCATGCTTCACGGCATCAACCACAACATGTTCGGCAAGCGCGATCCGAAGCAGTACGGCACGACAACCCTCCAAGAAATCGACCAGCGGCTGCAAGCTCTGGGCAAGGCGCTGGGTGCCGAGATCGAGAGCTTTCAGACCAACAGCGAGGGCGAGATGTGCGAGCGCATCCATCGTGCCTTCTCGGAGGGCGTGGACGCAGTGCTCATCAATGCCGGTGCATGGACGCACTACAGCTACGGAATCCGCGATGCGCTGGCAATTCTGACGGTGCCCGTGGTGGAGCTGCACATGTCGAACATCCATGCGCGGGAGGCGTTCCGCCACCACTCGGTCTTCGCAGAGATCGTGCGGGGACAGATCTGCGGTTTCGGCGTCGACAGTTATGAGTTGGGGTTGCGCGCAGCCGTTTCCGCTGCGACGCCGGCGCAGAACTGATCCTCAGCTCGTGCGGGAAGCGGAGGGCGGCTTTGCAGCGGAAGCCGACCTCCGGCTGCCTGCGGCGAGTGTCCATGTGCGCGGCACTGGCGCACAGCGGAGGCGCGGCTTCAGGGTGCCAGGCGGATGTTCGCGTCCTTGATGATCTTCGCGTAGATGGCGGCATCCGCGCGCACCATCTTCTGGAACGCTTCGGGCTTGCCGCCGGCCACCTGCAGGCCCAGCGCCTCGATCTTGGCGCTCACGTCGGGCAGGTGCACGATGCGGTCGATCTCGTCCGAGAGCTTCTGCACCACCGGTGCGGGCGTCGCGGCGGGCAGGAACACGCCGAACCAGCCGTAGGGGTCGAAGGAGTGGTAGCCCAGCTCGGCGAAGGTGGGCACGTCGGGCAGGCCGGGCATGCGCTGCGTGCCGGTCACGGCCAGCGGGCGCATCGACTTGAGGTGCGGCCGCGCGGTGGCGCTGTCGATGAAGGCCGAGGCGAGCTGGCCGCCCACCAGGTTGGTGACCAGCGGGGCGGCGCCCTGGAACGGCACGTGCACCAGGTCGATGCCGGCCTGCATGTTCAGGAGCGCACCCTGGATGTGCGACGAGGTGCCGGCGCCGTAGCTGCCGAAGTTGTACTTGCCGGGGCTCTGCTTCACCATCGCGATGAAGTCCTTGAGACTCTTCGCGGGCGAGTCCAGCGGCACGGCCAGCATGCTGGGGCTGCGCGCGATCATCGTGACGGGCGCGAAGTCCTTCAGAGGGTCGTAGCTGAGCTTGTCCATGAGCGGCGGCTGCTGGATCAGCGCGGTGATGGCGATGAGCACGGTGTGGCCATCGGCCGGGGCCCTGGCGACAAAGCCGTTGCCGATGGTGCCGCCGGCGCCGGGGCGGTTCTCCACCAGCGCGGGCTGGCCCCAGACTTCCTGGAGCTTCTGCCCGATGGTGCGCGCCAGCGTGTCGGTGGCGCCGCCGGCGGGGTAGGGCACGATCAGCTTGAGCGGCTGGCTGGGATAGGCCGTCTGCGCCAGCGCCGGCGCGGCGAGCAGAGCCGCCAGGCCTGCGGCCGCGCAGAGCCGGCGCACCAGCATCGATGTCGTCTTCATGGGCTTGTCTCCTCTTCGGGGGTGGGAAAACTCAACGCAACGCCTCGGCCGTGCCCAGGATCGCGGTGGCCTGGCTCGACAACATGCCGCCGTTGCCATGCGCGAGCGCGGTGTGCGCGTTCTTCACCTGGCGCTCGCCGCATTCGCCGCGCAGCTGCCGCACGGCCTCGATGAGCGCGAAGATGCCGTACATGCCGGGGTGCACGCAGGACAGCCCGCCGCCGTTGGTGTTCACGGGCAGCCGCCCGCCCGGTGCGATGGCGCCGCCCGCCACGAAGCGGCCGCCTTCGCCCTTGGGGCAAAAGCCCAGGTCCTCGAGGAAGAGCAGCGTGTTGATCGTGAAGGCGTCGTACAGCTGCACCACGTCCATGTCCCCGGGGCCGAGCCCGGCCATCGCGAAGGCCTCGCGGCCCGACTGGCTGGCCGCCGTGACGGTGAGGTCCGCCATCGAGGAGATCTGCCGGTTCCACACCGCGGTGGCATTGCCCAGCACATAGACCGGCTTCCCCGGCAGGTCCCGCGCGCGATCGGCGCTCACCAGCACACAGGCGCCGCCGCCGTCGGTGACCAGGCAGCAGTCGCGCACGGTCAGCGGGTCCGACACCATGCGGGAGCCCAGCACGTCGTCGCGCGTGAGCGGCTCGCGCATGAAGGCTTCGGGGTTGAGCGCGGCCCAGGCGCGCGCCGCGACCGCCACGTCGGCCAGCTGCTCGCGCGTGGTGCCGAACGCGTGCATGTGGCGGGAAGCCGCCAGCGCGTAGGCCGACACCGGCAGCATCGGTTCGTAGGGATGCTCGTAGGGCTGCGGATCGAGAAAACGGCGCGCCGCCACGATCTCGCGCCGGCCGAAGGCAGCGCTGCGCTGCGCGCTGCCGTAGCAGATGAGCACCGCGCTGCACTGGCCGGACCGGATGGCCTGCATCGCGGGCAGCAGGTGCGCGATGAAGCTGCTGCCGCCCAGCATGGTGCCGTCGATGTAGCGCGGGTTGAGGCCCAGGTATTCGACTACCGGCAGGGCCCACATCGCGGCCGAGGCACTCGCGGTGCACAGCCCGTCGATGTCGCGCATCCGCAGGCCCGCATCCGCCACGGCCGCGTGTGCGGCGCGGGCCAGCAGTTCCATGTCGGTGAAGCCCGGCGCCTCGCCGCAGCCGAAGGTGGCGGCCCCGGCAATGGCCGCGCTGCCGCGCAAGGCCTTCAGTTCCGCGTTCATCGGGCGGCTCCTTCGACGGCATCGAACAGCACGAGCCCGCGGCCGTCCTTCAGCTGCACCCGCGCGCGCACGCGCTGGCCGATGCGCACCGCGGCGGGCGCGAGGTTTTCGATGCGACTCATGAGGCGCACGCCTTCGTCGAGCTCGATGAGGCTCACGTCGAGGTCGCCGCCATCGGCCGGCTTGCGCCGCACGGTCGTCACGGCATGCACGGTGCCCAGGCCGCTCGGTGCCTTCCATTCGAGCGCCATGCCGCCGCAGTGCGGGCAGCTCTCGCGCGGGTAGTACACCTGGCGGCTGCAGTCGCCGCAGCGCTGGATGAGGAAGCGGCCGGCGTCCAGCTCCCGCTGGTGAAAGGCCTGGACGCCGAGGGCGCCTGCTTGCGGCATCGCCGATTCGTTCGTGCTCATCCTTGCTCCTTGTTCGCGGGCCACTGGAACGCCAGTGGCTTCTTGTCGAGGAAACGGTTCACCGCCTCGCGGTGCTCGGCGCTGCCGAAGGCGAGCGCCTGCGCGTTCGCCTCGGTGTCGAGCAGTGTGGCCAGCGCGCCTGCATCGCCGGTGGCGCGCTTCACCAGGCTCACGGCCAGCGGCGAGGCGCCGGCAAAGCTCGCGGCCAGCGCCAGCGCGCGCGGCAGCAGCTGCCCGGGTTCGTGCAGCTCCATCGCGATGCCGAGCTCGATCGCCTCGGCGGCGCCGACCTCGCGTGCCGACAGCATCAGCTCGCGTGCGCGCTGCGCGCCCACCACGCGCGGCAGGCTGTAGAAGGCACCGCAGTCCGGCACCAGCCCCAGCTTCAGGAACGACATGCAGAAGCGCGCGCGCGGACTCGCGAGCACGAAGTCGGCCGCAAGCGCCAGGCTGAAACCCGCGCCGTAAGCGGGGCCATCGACTGCAGCGATCACGGGCTTGTCGAGCAGGATCAGCTCGCTGAACCAGCGCTGCGTGGCCTGCATGCGCTCGCGCCAGCCGGCGTTGTCGAGCTTCGCATCGGCGATGCCGCGCAGGTCGCCGCCCGAGCAGAACTGGCCGTCGGCGCCCGCGAGCACCAGTGCGCGCACGCCGGCATCGCCGCGCACCTGCGCGATGGCCCGCGCGAGCTCGTCGCGCAGGGCGGGGGTGAAGGCATTGCGGTTGGCGGGCGTGTCCAGCGTCAGCAGCGCGGTGGTGCCGTGGCGCTCGCAGCGCAACGCGGAAAAATCGTTCATCGGTCGTGCTCCGGGGCGGCGGCGCGATGCGCGTCCTGCAGCGCGCGCCAAAGAATCTTTCCGGTGCCGGACTTCGGCAGGCTGTCGAGGAACTCGACCACGCGCGGCGCCTTGTAGACGGCCATGCGCTCGCGGCACCACGCGACGATCTCCTCCTCGCCGACGCGGCCGCGCTGCTGCGGCTTCAGCACCACCAGCGCCTTCACCGATTCGCCGCGCCTGCCGTCGGGCACCGCGATCACGCAGGCCTCGTGGATGGCCGGATGCTCGTACATCGCGTTCTCCACCTCGGTGGGCCAGACCTTGTAGCCGGAGGCGTTGATCATTCGCTTGAGCCGGTCGCGCAGGAAGAAATAGCCCTCCTCGTCCATCGACGCGAGGTCGCCGGTGCGCAGGAAACGCTGGCCGCCGATCTCGACGAAGGCCTCGCGGTCGGCCTCGGGGTTGCGCCAGTAGCCCTTCATGACCTGCGGGCCGCGCGTCACCAGCTCGCCCGTCTCGCCGGGCGGCAGTTCCTCGAAGCTGACCGGGTCGACGATGCGCGAATCGACACCCTGCGTCGGCATGCCCAGGCACTGGCGCTTGCCGCGCGCGGGCGGGTTGGCGTGCAGGAACGAGGCGGTCTCGGTCAGGCCATAGCCTTCGTTGTACGAGAGGCCGTGGCGCTGCGCGAGCATCGCGGCCACGGCCTCGGGCATCGCTGCGCCGCCGCCCGACAGCAGCGCGAGGCTGGAGAGATCGCGCCGCTCGGCTTCGGGATGGGAGAACAGGTCGATCACCATGGCCGGCGGCGCCGACCAGGCGGTGACCGCATGGCGCTCGATCAGGCGCGCGGCCATCGCGGGGTCCCAGCGCGGCATCATCACCGCGGTGGCGCCGAGGAACATCGGCAGGTTCATGCCGTTTTGCAGGCCCAGCATGTGGAACAGCGGCGCGACGGCCAGCGTCACGGTCTCCACGTGCAGCTGCTTCCACACCGCCGAACTGGCCAGCGAGGCCGACAGCGTCGCATGCGTGTGCATGCAGCCCTTGGGATGGCCGGTGGTGCCCGAGGTGTAGGGGAGCACCGCGAGGTCGTCCGGTGACAGGGGCAGCGCGGCGGGCGCGAGGCCGAGCGCGATGGCCTGCTCGAAGCCGTGCAGGCGCGCGTCGTCGAGGGCAGCGCGCGGCGCCGTGACCCAGTCGGGCAACGCGTCGTCGCTCGCGGTGGCGTCGATGGCGTCGGCGTAGGCGTGGACGAGCACGGCGCGCAGCTCGCCCTCGCCTTCGCCGAGGGCGAGCGTGGACAGCAGGTCTTGCGCGACGCAGGCCACGCGCGCGCCGCTGTCGAGCGCGCAGTGGCGCACCTCGGCCGCCTTGCTCATCGGATTCACCGGCACCACCACCGCGCCCGCGCGCAGCACGGCGTAGAAGGCGGTCACGAACTGCGGGCAGTTCTGGCTCGCGAGCAGCACGCGGTCGCCCGGTTCGACGCCGAGGCGCTGCTGCAGGTAGCCGGCCAGCGCATCGACGCGCTGGCGCAGCTGCGCATAGGCGAGGGTCGCGCCGCAGTAGGCGATGGCCGGCTTGTCCGGGTAGCGGCGCGCGGATGTGTCCAGGTAGTCTGGCAACGTGGCGCGCGGCACGCGCAGGGTGCGCGCCACGCCCTTGGGCCAGAAGCGGAAATGCGGTGGCCGGGCGGCGCTCATCGCTTCTCCAGCGCCCGCGCGATGATCTCCTTCATCACCTCGTTGGCGCCGCCGTAGATGCGGCCCACGCGCACGTCGGCATAGAGCCGCGCGATCGGGTATTCGTTCATGAAGCCGTAGCCGCCGTGCAGCTGCAGGCATTCGTCGACGATGCGGCAGCAGGCGTCGGTGGTCCACCACTTGGCCATGGCGGCGGTGGGCACGTCGAGCTCGCCGCGCATCAGGCGCGCGATGCAGTCGTCCACGAAGGCGCGCGCCACCTGCGCCTGCGTCTCGCATTCGGCGAGCTTGAAGCGGGTGTTCTGCATCTTCAGGAGCGGCTCGCCGAACACCTGGCGCTCGCGCACGTAGCCGAGCGTGTCGCCGATGGCGCGCTGCATGGTCGCCACCGCGCCGACGGCGATCAGCAGGCGCTCGCGCGGCAGCTGCTGCATGAGCTGCGCGAAGCCGCGCCCTTCCTCGCCGCCCAGCAGGTTGTCGGCCGGCACGCGCACGTCGTCGAAGAACAGCTCGGTGGTATCCAGCGTCTTCTGGCCCATCTTGTCGAGCAGCGGCCCGCGCCGGAAGCCCGGCGTGCCTTCGGTCTCCACCATCAGCAGCGAGATGCCCTTGCCGCCGGCCGCCGTATCGGTCCTGGCCGCGACGCAGACGAGGCCCGCATGCATGCCGTTGGTGATGAAGGTCTTGCTGCCGCTGATGCGCCAGTGCCCGCCGTCGCGCCGCGCCTGCGTCTTGATGCGCTGCAGGTCAGTGCCGGCGCCGGGCTCGGTCATCGCGATGGCCGCCACCAGCTCGCCGCTGGCCATGCGCGGCAGCCAGCGGCGCTTCTGCGCCTCGGTGCCGTAGGCCAGCAGGTAGTGGGCGACGATGCCGCTGTGCACGTTGTTGCTGAAGCTCTGCGCCATGGCGCGCATCTGCTCCTCGCAGATCACCGCCTCGTGCAGGAAGCTGCCGCCGCCGCCGCCGTATTCCTCCGGGATGCTGGCGCACAGCAGACCGGCCTGGCCGGCTTTCGTCCAGATCTCGCGGTCGGCGTGATGCTGTGCGCGCCAGCGCGGCTCGTGGGGTACGCACTCGCGCTCGAAGAAGCGGCGCGCGCTGTCACGCAGCATCTCGAGTTCTTCATTCATCCACGGCCGGGTAGCGTTCATACGAAAACCTCCGCGCTGCACGCTGCGGTGCTGTTCGCCTTGGGAGCGGCCCGGCGGCTCACGGCCGCCCGCCCCCGCAGACCAGCACCTGGCCGCTCACGTAGTTCGACTCCGGAATGCAGAACAGGTAGACCGCGCCGGCCGCTTCCTGCGGTGTGCCGCCGCGGCCGAGGGGAATCAGCGCCTCGGCGTTCTTCAGGATCTGCGGGTTGACGCCGACCCTGATCTGCCGGCCCTCTATGTCGATGCTCGCGCCCGCGCTGGCGTCGGCCTCGGTCAGCCGGGTCTTGATCAGGCCGAAGGCGACGCTGTTGACCGTGACCTTGTAGCGGCCCCATTCCTTGGCCATCGCCTTGGTCAGGCCGTTGATGCCGGCCTTGGCGGCCGCGTAGTTGGCCTGGCCCGCGTTGCCGTACACGCCGGAGGTGGACGAGATGTTGACCACCTTGCGGAACACTTCGCGGCCTTCGTCGGCCTCGCGCCTGGCCGCGTCGCGGATGAAGTCGGAGGCGGCGCGCAGGATGCGGAAGGGCGCGGTCAGGTGCACGGCCAGCATGGCTTCCCACTGCTCGTCGCTCATCTTCTGCACCACGTTGTCCCAGGTGTAGCCGGCGTTGTTGACGACGATGTCCAGGCCGCCGTAGCTGTCGACCGCGGTGCGCACGAAGCGGTCGGCAAAGCCGCTGTCCGTCACGCTGCCGGGGCAGGCGATGGCGCTGCCGCCCGCAGCCACGATGTCGTTGACGGTCTGCGCGGCCGGCTCGGCGTCCAGGTCGTTGATGACCACGCGCGCGCCCTCGCTCGCGAGCTTGAGCGCGATCTCGCGCCCGATACCGCGGCCGGAGCCGGAGACGATGGCGACCTTGCCTTCGAGTTTTCTGTTGCTGCTGCTGTTCATGGGTTGTCTCCTCGGGGGTGTCAGGGCCAGGCGACGAGGGCCTCGGCGCTCAGTTTGGCGATGCCTTCGCGGTTGGCCGTCACGAGCTTCAGCCGCAGGCTGCGCCGGCCTTCGTGTTCGAGCTTCTCGGCCACCGTGCCGGTGCAGGCGATGCGCTCGCCCACATGGGTGAGGGCGGCAAAGCGCACGTCGAGCGAGCGGATCGCCGATTGCGGCACCCAGTTCGTCAGCAGCCGCGCGAGCCAGGCCGCCGACAGCATGCCGTGCGCGAACACGTCGGGCATGCCGGCGGATTTCGCGAAGTCGATGTCGACATGGATCGGGTTGTGGTCGCCCGAGGCGCCGCAGTACAGCGCCAGGTCGAGGCGGCTGATCGGCGGCAGCTCGAGCGGGGGCAGGGCGTCGCCGGGTCGCAGCGCTGTCCAGTCGGGGAGGGGGGCGGTCGTCATAGCGGGGCTTCCGGTCATGGGTTTCGCAGCACGGTCACGCAGCGCAGCTCGGCCACGAGCACGCCCTGCTGGTTGCGCACGTCGGTCTTGCGCACGACGAATTCGAGTGCGCCGTTCTTCTTGTCGTAGATGTCGTCGATGCGCTGCCGGAAGGTCAGCGTGTCGCCGGCATGGGCCATCGCGTGGTAGCTGAAGCCCTGCTCACCGTGCAACAGACGGCGGTAGTCCATGCCCAGCAACTCGCGGATGGCGGCGGGGTTCGGCGCTTCCATCTCCAGGCAGAAGAAGAAGGTGGGCGGCACCGGCAGGCCCGGGTACCCGGCGTCGCGCGCGGCGGCCTCGTCGATGTAGACCGGGTCGGTCTGGCCCGTGGCCTTGGCGAAGAAGCGCAGGCGGCCTTTTTCCACTGGCACCTGGAACGGCGGCAGCGTGTGGCCGATGTGGCGGCGGTCGATCATGCCCAGCCACCGCCGGGCCGCCCCAAGGCGGCTGGAGCCCCCTTGGGGGGCAGCGCAGTACGCGAAGCGACAAGCGTGGGGGTCAGCATGTCAAACGGCCTGGTACAGGGTGACCACGCAGGCGCCGCCCAGGCCCAGGTTGTGCTGCAGCGCGAGGCGCGCGCCCTCCACCTGGCGCTGCTCGGCCCGGCCGCGCAGCTGCCACACCAGCTCCGCGCATTGCGCGAGGCCGGTGGCGCCGAGCGGATGGCCCTTGGACAAGAGGCCGCCCGAGGGGTTGGTCACCACGCGTCCGCCATAGGTGTTGTCGCCCTCGACGATGAAGCGCTCGGCCGTGCCCTCGGGCGTGAGCCCGAGCGCCTCGTAGGTGATGAGTTCGTTGGCGGTGAAGCAGTCGTGCAGCTCCACCACGTCGAGTTCCTCGGGGCCGATGCCGGCGTCCTCGTACACCTGCCGGGCCGCGGCGGCGGTCATGTCGTAGCCCACCAGCTGGCGCATGTCCCGGCTCTCGAAGGTAGAGGGCGTGTCGGTGGTCATCGCCTGCGCAGCGATCGCCACGCGCGTGTCGAGCCCGTGCTTCTGCGCGAACCCGGCCGAGCAGACGACGGCCGCGGCCGCGCCGCAGGTGGGCGGGCAGCACTGGAAGCGCGTGAGCGGATCGAACACCAGCGGCGAGGCCATCACCTCGTCCAGGGTCAGCGTCTGTCGGAACACTGCGAGCGGGTTGCGCGCGGCATGCTGGCGCGCCTTCACCGAGATACGGCCGAAGGTGTCGCGGCGGATGCCGTGCTGCGCCATGTAGTCGCGGCCGGCGCCGCCGAAGAACTGCGCGGCGCGCGGCGCCTCGGGAACGAAGCCCTGCTTGTCGGCCATCACTTCGGCGAAGCGCGCCATCGGCGAGGGGCGGTCGTCGTAGGCGCCCTTGAGTGCGCCGGGCTGCATCTGCTCGAAGCCGAGCGCGATGGCGCACTCGACCATGCCGCTCTCGACCGCCTGGCGCGCGAGGAACAGCGCGCTGGAGCCGGTGGAACAGTTGTTGTTGAGGTTGAACACCGGAATGCCGCTCAAGCCCACGCCGTAGATGGCGGCCTGCCCGGCCGTGGAGTCGCCGTAGACATAGCCGACGTAGGCCTGCTGCACCTGTGCGTAGTCGACGCCGGCATCGTCGAGCGCGAGCTTGGCGGCGCGCGCCCCCATCACGGTGTACGGGGCGCTGGCGCCGGGCTTGGTGAAGGGGATCATGCCCACGCCGACCACATGGACGGGGCGCTGCATACGTGTCATGGAAACTCCTGTGGGGCGCTGTGTCGATGGGATGAAGTCTCGGCCGGCGCGCCGGCTTCAACAATCGCGGATCGGCCCAAAACGATTGGCCGAAACGTTCACCGGCGCACCCTTGGCGCTGCGCTCACGCCGGGTCGCGGTAGCGGAAGGTGCCCATCGCGCGCGCCGCCACGGCGCCACCGGCGTCGGTGACGGTGGCTTCGCAAAAACACACCGAGCGGCCGCCGCCGGTGGCGCGCCCCTGGGCCTGCAGCAGCCCGCCCGCGGGCCGCATGAAGGCGATGTGCATGTCGACCGTGACGACCTCCCGCGCATAGCCCACGCGCGAGAGCGCGGCATGCGCCATGGCGCTGTCGAGCAGCGTCATCAGCACGCCGCCGTGGCCGCTGGCGTGGTTGTTCAGCAGTTCGGGGCGCAGCGTCACCGACACCACCGATTCGCCGTCTTCGGCACGCTCGAGGCGCAGGCCCAGGTGCTCGGAGAAGGGCACGTGGCGCTGCGGTCCGCTGCGCGGCCGGTCGTCGCCTTCTGGCGGTGCGCTCGCGAGGTGCAGGCTCATGGCGTGGCCCCCCGCTTCGACGCGGCGGCGGCCGCCGTGAAGTCGCGCGGCCCCGTCAGCGCAAGGCCGCCATCGACCGGGATGACCGCGCCCGTGACGTACGAACCCCAGTCGCTCGCGAGCATCATCGCCATGCGGCTGATGTCCTCGATGCAGCCCAGGCGCTTGAGCGGCACGCGCTCGGCCATCGCAGCCATGGTGTCGCCGGTGGGCGCGAGCCGCTTCAGGCCCTCGGTGCCGGCGATCGGCCCGGGCACGATGGAGTTGATGCGGATGCCCTGCGGACCCCACTCCAGCGCCAGCACCCGCGTCAGCATGTCGACGCCGGCCTTGGCCGCGCACACATGCGCCTGGAACGGCGTCGGCGTGAAGGCCTGTCCGGCGGAGATCTGGACCACGCAGGCACCGGGCTGGCGCAGGTGCGCATGCGCCAGCCGGGCGACGTTGAAGCTGCCCAGGAGGTCGATGTCGACCACCGTCTTGAAGGCGTTGGGCGACATGTCGAGCGCGCTCGCGAGGAAGTTGCCTGCGGCGCCCGAGACCAGCACGTCGATGGGGCCGAAGCGCTCGGCGCCCTGCGCGAAGGCGCACTCCAGCGCTTCGGGCTGGCGCACGTCGGCCGGAATGCCCAGTGCCTGCGTGCCGAGCGCTTCGAGCTGCTGCGCGGCCGCGGCCACCTTGTCGGCCGAGCGGCTGAGCACCGTGAGGCGCGCACCGGCGCGCGCGAAGGCCTGCGCGATGCCGAAGTTGATGCCGCTGGAGCCACCTGCCACGGCCACGTGGCGGCCCGTGAAATCGAATGCGGAAAAGTCCATGGGGTTCATCGCTGTGATCACTCCGGCTTGAAGCCGATCTCGGCCAGCATCCTGCGTTCGCGCTCGAACTGCGTACGGGCGTAGTCGGCATAGCTCTCGCCAGTCATCAGCTTGGGCTGCATGTCGAACAGCTCCAGCTGCTGTAGGTAGGCCGGGTCCGCTGCGGCCTTGCCGAAGGCCGCGTGCAGCCTGGCGGCGATCTTCGGATCGAGGTTCTTCGGCGCCACCAGGCCCACCGGCGACTCGATCACCATGTCATGGCCCAGCTCCTTCACGGTCGGCGCGTCGTAGCGCTTCAGGCGCTCGGCGGTGAAGGTGGCGAGCAGGCGCACCTTGCCGCCCTGCACCTGGGGCCCGAAGCCGGGGTCGCCATAGACGTCGAGATGGCGGCCGATCACCGCCTGGAAGGCTTCGCTGCCGCCCTTGTAGGGCACCAGGTTGAAGGAGGTGCCCGCCTGCCTGGCAAGCCGCTCGGCGTAGATGCGGTTGATGCTGATCGCGCCCACGTTGCCCCAGCTGACGGCGCCGGGACGCCTCCTGGCGTCGGCCAGCAGCTCGGGCAGCGACTTCCAGGGCGCATCGGCGGCCACCACGATGCCGGTGGTGAGGCCGGCCAGTCCGATCAGGTAGCTGAAGTCCTTGAGCGGGTCCCAGCTCACCTTCTGCACCAGCGGTGCGCGGATCACCGAGTTGTGCATGACCGCGATCGTGTAGCCGTCGGCCTCGTGCATGGTCGCCAGCGATGCGGTGCCGGTGACGCCGCCCGCACCCGGCTTGTGCATCAGCACGATGGGCTGGCCCAGGTCCCTGGAGGCGGCCTCGGCCAGCGTGCGGAAGATCGGGTCGAAGGAACCGCCCGGCGGAAATGGCAGCACGAGCAGGATCGGCTTGTTCGGGTAAGGGTCGGCGGCGAAGGCCGGGGTGGCCGTGCTGGCGGCGAGGGCGATCAGTGCGCCAAGCGCGCCGCGCCGGCCGAGCGAGCGGAAAGTGCGATTCATGGTGTGGTGTCTCCTGTCGTTTGAATTCGCGGTTCAGGCGGCCTGCGGCAGCGGCAGGTAGCGAAAGGAACCCTGCGCACACGCGACCACGCGGCCGGCGTCGTCGGTGACCGAGGCGCGGCACCAGGCGATGCCGGCGTCGTGCTGCACCACTTCGCCGTCGGCCGTGAGGCGGCCGCGGCCCGGTGCGTGGAAGCTGGTGTTGAGGCTGAGCGTGACGGCGGTGCGCGCAAAGTCGAACAGCGACACCGCGGCGCTTGCCATGGCCACGTCGAGCAGCGTGGCCAGCACGCCGCCATGCACCGCGCCGATGACGTTGCCGAGCTCGGGCCGCTCGTCGATCACGAGGCGTGCGCGGCCGCCTTCGGAGAATTCGCGGCGCGCCTCCAGCAGCCGCATGAACGGCACCTGGCCGAACAGGTTGCGGCGGTCCGCGCCCGTGACGGGCGTCATGCCCGCACCCGTTCGCGCAGCACGTTCTTCAGCACCTTGCCGGCGGCCGACAGCGGCAGCTCGCGCAGGAAGCTGATGCCGCGCGGGCACTTGTAGCCTGCCAGGCGCCCGCGGCACCAGGCGCGCAGTTCGTCGGCATCGGCACGGGCATCGTCGGCCAGCACGACCGCCGCATGCACCGCCTCGCCCCAGCGCGCGTCGGGCACGCCGATGACCGCCGCCTGCTTCACCTGGGGATGGCTGCGCAGCGCGGCTTCCACTTCGGCGCAGTAGACGTTCTCGCCGCCGCTGATGATCATGTCCTTCAGGCGGTCGACGATGAACAGGTGCCCGTCGGCCAGCATGCGGCCGGCATCGCCGGTGTGCAGCCAGCCGTCCTTCAGCGCCGCGACCGTGGCCTCGGGGTTGCGCCAGTAGCCCTGCATCACCATCGGCCCGCGTGCCAGTACCTCGCCGACCTCGCCGCGCGGAAGTTCGCGGCCGCTCTCGTCCGCGACGATGATCTCGGCGCCCAGGCCGGCGCGGCCCACCGAGTTCAGCCGGCCGAGCACGCGCGCATCGGGCCGGTGATTCGAAGGCAGGTTGATGCACACGGCGCCCGCGGTTTCGGTGAGGCCGTAGGCCTGGAAGAACTCGGCATGCGGCCATGCCGCCAGCGCGCGGTCGAGCAGGTCGGGCGGCATCGGCGCGGCACCGAAGGCGATGCGCGTGAGGCTGCGCACGCGCTCAGGCGTGAACGAGGGATCGTCGAGCAGCGACTGCAGCATGCTGGGCACCACGACGATGTCGCCGATGCGGTGCGCCGCGATGGCCTCGATCACGGCGGCGGGCCGGAACTGCGCCATCGTCACGCAGCTGCCGCCAACGATCAGCTGGCCCACCAGGCGGCCGAGGCCGGCGACATGGAACAGCGGCGCCACCAGCAGCGACACCGAGTCCGGCGCGTTGTTGAGCTCGGCGCCGCGGGTCATCGATGCGGTCCAGAAGTTCGCGTGGCTCAGCATCACGCCTTTGGAGCGGCCGGTGGTGCCGCCGGTGTAGAGGATGGCGGCAAGCGCGTCGCCGCCGGTGCGCGTGTCGGGCAATGGCTCCAGCGCCGCACCTTCGTCTTCGAGCGTGCCCAGGCGCGCGAGCGCGGGCGCGTCGGGCGGTGCCAGCGCCTGCAGGGTTTCATCGACGAGCAGCAGCGAGGCCTCGCTGTCCTGCAGCGCATGCGCGAGCTCGGGCGTGCTCCAGCGGACGTTCAGGGGACAGGCGACCGCGCCCAGCCACCAGCACGCGAGGATGGCGCGCACCAGCTGGTCGCTGTTGGGCGCGAGCAGCGCCACGCGGTCGCCGCGCGCGATGCCGCGCCGGGCCAGCGCGGCGGCCTGGCGCGCGACGCCGTTCGCCATCTGCGCATGCGTCTGTCGGCGCACGCTGGTCTCGCTCAGGTGGGTGAGCGCCGTCATGTCGGGATGGCGCTGGAGCGCGCGATGCAGGCCTTGGGTCAGGTACACGATGAATCCGCCGGCTGGTTGCGAAGATGCGGCACAGCTTAGGCGGCACCGCGTCTCGCACCCATGGCGGGAAGCGCCAAAGGGCTTGGCGAAACCGCTCAGCGCTCCGGACCGTGCGTCAGCCGGTATTCGCCGGGCGCCACGCCGGTCCACTGCTTGAAGGCGCGGTGGAAGGTGCTGGCTTCCGAGAAGCCCACGCGGTTGGCGATGTCGAGCAGCGGCAGCGGCGTGTGCAGCAGGTAGTCGATGGCGGCGTCGCGCCGCAGCTCGTCCTTGATCTGCTGGAAGCCACGGCCTTCGTCGCGCAGGCGCCGGCGCAGCGTCTGCGGCGTTACCGCGAGCGCCTCGCCCACTTCCTCCAGCGACGGCAGTTCGCTGCCCAGCCCCTTGCGCAAGAGCCGGCGGATGCGCTCGGTCAGGCTGCTGGTGTCGCGGTACTTCACGATCAGGTTAGCCGGCGATCCGGCGAGGAATTCGCGCAGGCTCTGCGGCGACTGCACCACCGGCAGGTCGAGCCAGCGCGCCTCGAACGACATGCCGACGTGGGCCTGCCCGTAGCGGATCGGCACCTGGTAGACGCGCGAGGTTTCGGTGTTGGTCTGTTCGGCCGTGTAGCCGACTTCGAGCAGCGGGATGCGGCGTGCCACCAGCCACGACGAGGCATTGAAGGCGAACAGCATGAAGGCCTTCACCGCGTAGTCCAGCCGTGCATCGGAAGCGCGCCGCAGCACGAACTGCACATGCGCGCCGCCGCCTTTCACCGTGAGACGCGGCACGAAGTCGTGCAGCAGCAGGTGGTAGGAAGCGAAGCCTTCGCGCAGCGCCTCGCCGAGCGTGGCGCTGCGCACGAGCCGGCGCATGCATTGGCCGAAGCTGCCCGGAGGCAGCGGGCAGCTCAGGAGGCCCCAGATCTCGTCGCGCAGTTCGCGCCGCAGCGCGCGGATCAGCAGCGCGTACTGGCGCTGCGAGATGCGCGCCAGCGGCGATTCCAGCAGCGAGGGCGCGATGCCCGCCCAGGCCAGCACGCGCGCCGCATCGACGCCGCGATGGCGCGCGCCCATCAGGATGCTGTGCACCTGCTGGATGGCAACGGTGTGGTGGGTGGGCGTCATCGATGGCGGCCGCTGCGACCCGGCCGGTGGGATTGTAGGCAGCGACCCTGCGCCGGGCGCTTCAGCCGATGGCGCCGGCCGCCCGCAGCGCGGCCACGGCCGAGGCGTCGAGTCCGGCCTGCCGCAGGATCTCGTCGGTGTGCTCGCCGGCGCGCGGGGCAGGGCGTGCGGCGCACGGTTCGAAGCCGGTCATCTTGATGGGACAGCCGAGCTGCGGCGCCGCCGCGGCATCGGCCGCCATGCGCATGCCGCGCGCGCGGAAATGCGGATGCGCCAGCGCCTCGTCGATGCGCAGCACCGGCGTCACGCAGCCGGCGCCGTCGTGGAACAGGCCGCGCCAGTGCGCGAGCGGACGCGCGCCGAAGATGGCGGCGAGCTCCGCGCGCAGGCGTTCCTCGGTGGCGGCATCGCCGCTGCGGTGCAGGGGCGCGAGATCGGGGCGCTCGAGCAGGCGGCACAACTCGTTCCAGAACTTCGGCTCCAGCGCGCCGATGGCAAGCTGCCTGTCGTCGGCGGTGCGGTAGAAGCCATAGCAGGCGAGCGCGCCCGTCAGCGCGCCGTGGCCGATGCGCGGCACCTCGCCATGCTGGTGCAGGCCGGCCAGGGGCAGCACCGCATGGGCCAGCACGCCATCGGCCATCGCGATGTCGACATGCCGCCCGTGCCCGCTTCGCGCGGCATCGAACAGCGCGGCCAGGATGCCGGCCACCGCGCTCATGGTGCCGCCCAGCAGGTCGGCCACGGGCAGGTTCGACAGCGCCGGACCCGCGGCATTGCCGATCTGGTCGGCCACGCCGGCGAGCGCCGCGTAGTTCAGGTCGTGCCCCGGCGTCTCGCACAGCGGCCCGGTCTGGCCGAAGCCGCTGATGCTGCAGTAGACGATGCGCGGGTTTACGGCCGCCACCGCTTCATAGCCGACGCCCAGCCGCTGCATCACGCCGGGCCGGAAGCCCTCGACCAGCACGTCGGCCTCGCGGCACAGGCGCAGCAGCGTGGCCACGCCCTGCGCCTGCTTCAGGTCGATGCGGATCGCGCGCTTGTTGCGGTTGACGAGCGCGCGCACGGCGGGGCTCGCATAGTCGCCAGCGCCGGTGTCCTCGATCTTGACGACGTCGGCGCCGAGGTCGGCCAGGTGCATGGCGCCGAGCGGCCCGGGCAGCAGGCGGGTGAGATCGAGCACGCGTACGCCGGCGAGCGGCGCACCCTTGGACGTGCTCGCAGGGGATTCGGGGGAAGAGGTCATGTGGGCAGCAATCTAGGCGGTGCGCAGCATCGCGGCAATGGCGGCACTGCTCCCGGCGATTGGCGAAAAGCGTCAGGCGGCTGCGTCGCACGGCCTCGGAGGTCGCGGAGATATTCGACACCGACCAGGGCAGCCAGTTCATGAGTGCTACAAGCGTAGTACATACGACACAACGAAATACAAGCAAGATCGAAGTCGCCTTCATAGTGCTTTCCCGCGATCTCCGGCGCCTTGCGAAGTCGCCCCCGACCGCCAACTCAGGCCGCTCTTCGGTCACTCACCGAAGGGCAATCGGAGCACCGTTGTGTCATTGCTGAAAACGAACACCGCCTTTGTCGATCCGCTTTCTGGCCACAACCGCCCCGAGAGGCTGTGGAAAGCAGAAAAAAGCAAGCCATATTCCTGCACATCGGTCTCACCCGACGCACGGGACAAGGACACTTTTTGGTTAATGCCCTGTAACGCCATTGAAGTCGATGGTTCGCATCGCGATGCGTGTCGCCTTCCTGGATTGCCGGCCGCAAAACGAGAACGTTCATTGATCAAGCGGTGCACGCACCGAGGGCGCCAGCTCCCGCATGCAACCGCACATGAATGCATTCACGCATGCATTCAATCGAACATGGCTGGATGACAGCCAACCACTACTAGAGGAAATGATTTAACTGAGCAGACTTGTCGAAGAACAACTTCGCCACCGCGCGCACCTCAGCGCGACGGGCCAACATTTTGGCCGAGCTTGCCCCTCTCCCAGTGACGTTTCCGGCGACGTCAGAAGGGCATGTCATGTTCACACGTTACGCCATCCGCACGCTGCTTTGCGTTGCTGCCGTCCCCGCGATCTCCGATGACTCGGCGCCCACCCATGATCGCGTGTTTCTGAGCAAGACCGAGATCGAGAGCACCTTGATCGGCAAACCCATCGTTTCAAACAATCTTGCGACCGGCATGGTCTCGAGCTGGCAGTTCTACCCCGACGGCCGTGTGGACTTCGCCAATCGAAGCGGCCCCGGCCGAGCGTCGGGCAAATGGTTTCTCAACCCCGATGGTGCGATGTGCGTGACGATGATTTCGCGAACCGGGTGCCGTTACTGGTTCAGGATCGAAAAGGACGGCGCCCTCGCGAATGCCAACACCAGGGAGCCGAACGCGCCTACGGTGGCCGAGATACGGTTTGAGTAACGGCGCAAAGCGACAACCCGCCAAGCCGGGAACACACCGGTGGCATGAGGTCGGCCAGAGAGCCGGTCAGGCGTGCGCGGGCTCGCTCTTGGGCCTGGGCGCAGGTGCGGGCGACGCCACGCCGAGCCCCTGGTAGTAGTGGCCGACCTTGGTGGCGAGGAACTGCCCGAGCGGCGCCTGCTCCTGGCCGACGAAGCCGCGCGTGGGGAGCTTGCCTTGCCGCAGCAGCTCGAACACGCCGACGACGCCGGCGGCCGTGGTCAGCTCGATGGCGGTGCGGTCCTTGCCGCGCAGCGGCGCTCCGAACACCCGCCCGACGCGCGTCTCCTGCTCGAAGCGGCCGTCGCGCCGGCCCGAGGCCGAGGCGAACAGGATCACCACGTCTTCGCGGCTGTGCGGAACGGCATGCTCCAGCACCTGGCGCAGCAGGTCGCGGCGCTCGATCAGGCGCAGGTCGTGCAGCAGGAAGTTCATCGCGTCGCAATGGCCGGGATAGCGGATGGTCTTGTAGTCGAGGTTGCGCACCTTGCCCGCGAGCGTCTCGCACAGCGTGCCCAGGCCGCCGGAGGTGTTGAAGGCTTCGAAGGCCTCGGCGTCGAGCGTGAAGGTCTCGTGCCCTTCCATCGGCTGCACCGACACCAGCTGGCCGTTCACGATGGCGTCGCACGGGTTGCAGTACTCGTTGATGACGCCGTCGATGCTCCAGGTAAAGTTGTAGCGCAGGCTGTTGGTGGCATTGCGCGTGAGGGCGCCCACGCGCAGGCGCAGGTCGTAGAGCTCGTCGAAGCGGCTGGCGAGGTAGCCGCCGAGCATGCCGATCACGCCGGGCGCCAGGCCGCTCTGGGGCATGAGGACCGAGGTGGCCGTCTTCGAGATTTCGCGGATGGCCTTGGTCGCCGCCACGTCCTCGGTGAGGTCGAAATAGTGGACACCGCATGCCGCCGCTTCGGTGGCCACGCGCTGCGCGAGGAAAAACGGCAGGCAGTTGATCACCACCGAGTGCGCGCGCAGCGCCGTGCGCAGGTCCTCGGTGCTTTCGACGTCGAGCGCAATGCGCCGCACCAGCGGATCGCTTTCATCGCCGCGGCCCGGCCTCACGTCGGCCAGCGTCACGGGCAGACGGTGGTACTCCGCGATCATGTCGGCCACGGTGCCGCCGACCTTGCCGGCACCCAGGACCAGCACATTTTCGATCTTCACTTTCGTCATTTCGTCTCTCCTGCGGGGCACCGTTGCCCGGTGAAAAGAACTGTAGAAGCGAGTCTTGACGGATGGTAGAGAGCAGATCGGCGAAAGGGCTGTGCGCTTCGTCGTTTCGACGACGCGGTTCGTCAGGTTGGGTGCCTCCAATCCCGATCTCGAATGCGTGCTTCTTGCGATCCTGTTTGCCCAGCCGCTGCTGGAGGCGGTTCAACGTCTGGCGGCCGCAGGCGGGGTGCGCGATTTCGGCGAGGCACCCGACGGCCGCGACGCGGCCGCCTCGGCCACCAGCCAGTCGCGAAACGCCAGCACCAGGCGGTTTTCGGCGGCGACTTCCGGCACCACCACGTAGTAGGCCCGCTGCGTCAGCAGCGCCTCGCGGAACAGCACCACCAGCCGGTCGGAGGCCAGCTCTTCTTCGATGAGGAACTTCGGCACCAGCGCAACGCCGAGGCCATTCGCCGCCGCTTGCGCGAGCATGGCGAAGTGCTCGAAGCGCGGGCCGCGCATCGCGTGCGCGGCGCTCACCTTGACCTGCTCGAACCACTCCGACCACTGCATGGGGCGCGACGACTGATGAAGAAGGCACTGGCCCGCAAGGTCCTCGCGCGTGTGGATGCCGCTGCGGCGCTTGAACTCGGGGCTGCACACCGGGACCACGCTCTCCCCGAGCAGATAGTCGCAAGAAGCGCCTGGCCAGAAATCGGCGCCGAAGTGAATCGCCGCATCGAAGGGCTCGCGCGCGAAATCGAAGGGCTCGGTCCGCGCTGCGAAGTTGACCGTCACGCCCGGATGCAACGCGGCAAAACGCTTCATGCGCGGAATCAGCCATCGCGTTGCGAATGTCGGGAGCACCGCGAGGTTGAGCACCTCTCCCATGCCGCCCATGGTCACTACGCGCTGGGTGGCGTTGGACACGCTGTCCAGGCCGCCGCGAAGCTCGGCCGCATACACGCGGCCGGCGTCGGTGAGCACCACGCGCTGCCGCACGCGATGAAAAAGCGCCGTGCCCAGTTGCTCTTCCAGCAGCTTGATCTGCCGCGAAATGGCGCTCTGCGTCAGGTGGAGTTCCTGCGCGGCTCGCGAAATGCTGGCGTGGCGCGCCGCGCTTTCGAAGGCCAGCAGCTGGCCCATGGGGGGAAGAAATTCGCGTCTGAGCATGATGACCAAAACGTAAGATCGCTGGCGGCATTCTTGAATGAAAGGTGGCGCGTGATGGCCTGCGTTGATTCCAGTTTGACATGAAACCGTTCCGGCTTTTCGCTGTCCATCGATCGCTGCATTGACGATGGCGACGCGCCTGACGCCGGCGCCCGGGCATCCGCTTCGCCCGGGTCACAATCCACTCATTTCCGCTGCAGGGGCCGCCATGGACCTACGACTCGACGACCTGGACCGCCATCTGTTGACGCTGCTCCAAGCCAACGCCCGCGAGCCGGCCGCCAACCTCGCGCGCAAGCTCAAGATCGCACGGACCACCGTGGTCGCACGCATTGCTCGGCTGGAGCGCGAGGGCATCGTCTCGGGGTACGGCGTGCGCCTTGGCCAGCGGCTCGAACAGGCCGCGGTGCGAGCCTTCTGCGGCCTCAGCGTCAATGCGAAGAGCGCCTCCGCGACCATCAAGGCGCTCGAGCGGCTGCCCGAGGTGGAGGAAGTCTGGGCCGTGAGCGGCCAGTTCGACTACATGGTCCTGCTGCGGTGCGGCACCCCCGAACAGCTCGACAAGCTCCTCGACCAGATGGGCCAGATCGACGGCATCAACCAGACGCACACCTCCATCGTGCTGAGCCGCAAGATCGACCGCCGCAGCACGGTGGAGTGAATGGCCAGCCCCATGGATATGACCGCGATACCGACGCCTTCCTCGGCGTGCCGATCTGCGCCAAGAGTCAATTTTTCCTGCGCTTATAGGCAAGTCCATCGAGGAAAAATCGATTTTGTGATTATTCTCTCGCCCAAAAACCGAGTGAAGGGAGGGCGGGGCGAAAGAGGAAACATCGGGCACACCCTGCAATGGCTGTGATTCCGATGCCGGATCGAAAACAGATCGCGGACCTCGGTCGCCCTGCCGCGCGATGATTTTCAACCGATGGTCGACGCTGCACATCGAGCCGAAGCGCCGAGCGGAATTCTGGCGCGAGGCGAGCCAGAAGGCGAAGACGCCGGTGACCCCGAACGTGCCGTGGCCCGACGATTTCGAAGCCACGCTCACGACGCGCGGCTTCGAGGAGCTGGCGCTCAACCATGTGCAGGTCTGCTCGCCGCACGACGTCGAGTGCACGCCCTCGGACCTGGCGCGCCTCGAACGGCCGTTTCTCTTCATCGATCTCTATACCTCGGGGAAAGGCGACGTTCTGCAACTCGAACGAGGCATGCAGGCGGCGCCGGGGCAGCCGTTCCTGATCGACGGCAGGCGTGAATACCGGCTCGACCATCGGCAGTCGGTCAGCATGCTCGCATTGGCCGTGCCCTTTGCGGCGCTGGGTCCTCACGCGAGTGCCATTGAAAGCCTGATTGCCCGCCCCCAGCCGCAAAACGCCGCACTCCACCTTCTGGCCGGCCAGATGCGCATGCTCAGCGCGTGGCCGCATGCGTTCGAAAAGGCCGAATCCGAGAGGTTGTCCGATCTGCTCGTCGGGGCCGTGCACGCCGTTCTTCTTGGCGCAAGGGAAGGGGAGCTGACGACGGTTCGCAGGGAGCGCAGCTTCTTCAGGCGCAAGGTGCGGCAGGTCGTCGAGCAGATGTATGCCGATCCCGCCCTGAATCCCCAGGTCGTCGCCGAGAGGCTGGGCATCTCGGTGCGCAGCCTGCATGCGCGGATGGCCCAGGACGGAACGACTTTCGGCGCCGAGCTGATGGCGCACAGGCTGGAGCGGGCCCATGGCCTGTTGCGAGGAGCCCGGCGCGGCAGCGCCACGATCGGCGAGATCTGCGCCCGCTGCGGCTTTGTATCGGCTGCGCATTTCTCTCGGCGTTTTCGAACTCGTTTCGGCATGGCGCCGAGCGCGGTCATGGCCGATGGCGAGCGTGAATGCGCGGTCGGACACGCGGAATGCGCTGCCGAGCATGAGGAGCCGGTGGCTCAGCCTCAAACGTCTTCATGCTCGCGTCCTCCCCGCGACCCATCGTCTGCGGAACCGAATCCGGAATGACGCCCCCGCGATGCAGCCACCGGCTGCTTGCCCCCTACGAAATGACCAGACCACACAACAACCACCGCGGTACCTCGGCAGGAGTGCTCACAGGAGCCCTTGCGATGAATATCGAGGAAATCTACGCCCAGTTCAGGGTCCCCGTTCGAAGAGGGGCGCGGGTGGAATTTCAGGGGAAGCCGGGAACGATCACCAAGGTGTATGGCCTGGCCGTGCGCGTCCGGCTGGACGGAATGACTCTTTCCAGGCCGTACCTCCTGAGTGAATTGCAATGGCTGGATCAGGAGGCTCGGGAGCCCCAGGCAGGCGGCGAACCGAGCCTGGCCTGAACGGGCGCCGCCAGCGGCGAGCTGCCTATCGCAGCACCAGCACCGGAACGTGCGAGTGCGTCAGCACATGCAGCGTCTCGCTGCCCATCAGCAGGCGCGCCAGGCTGCGCCGCCCGTGCGAGGCCATCACGATCAGGTCGCACTGCTGGTTCTTCGCGGTCGCGATGATGGCTTCGGCGACCTGGTTCGACTTCATGACGATGGCTTGCGCGTTGCGAACCCCCTTGCCGAGCGCGAGGGCCGCGACCCTGTCGACCAGGTGCTGCGCGGCCTGGTCGGTTTGCGCTTGCGAGGCCTGGATGTCCCGCTGGCTCAGCATCATCGAGCCTTCGAAGTAGCCGACGGGCTCGATGTGCGCGACGGTGACGCCCACCAGTTCCGCATTGGTCAACAAGGCCAGCTCGATGGCGGTGTTGACCGCTTGCTCCGACAGCGCGGAGCCGTCGGTCGGGACAAGAACACGCTTGTACATGGCACGCTCCTTGGCCCCCGGCACCGCGGGTGCCCTCATGGTCCAGTCTAGTTCGCGATTGCGGCCATGCAAGGGCGCCGTCAGCCCCCGCGCTCCGGCCACCGATGCCGAGTCCCTCCCGAACGGCGGTCCGCCTTCTCCGCGACCACCCCCTGTGCAAGCAACTGCACCCCACGCTGTTCCAGATGCCGCAGGCACTGCAGGAAGATGTCGAGGTGCGCAGGCTCGATGCCTTCCAGCAGTTCCGTGTTCAGCTGCGCGATCCGCGGAAACAGCCGGCCGAACAGCTGCCGGCCCGAAGCGCTCAGCTGCACATGCACCTCGCGCCGGTCCTGCGCGTCCTGCCGCCGCTCCACCAGCTTCTTCTCGACCAGGCTGCGCAGTCCGCGCGAGGTGCGCACCCGGTCCAGGTGCAGGTGCATGGCGAGCGTCGACGAGGTCATCTCGCCCTCCTGCGCGAGCGTGGCGACCATGCCCCACTCGCGGCGCGTGATGCCGAAGCCCCCCTCGACCAGGCGGGTCGCCATGCCGCTGCCCGCGCGCACGGCGCGCGACAGCCGGTACAGCAGCAGATCGTCCAGGGAGCGGGGCGAGCGCAACGCTGCTGCATCGGGAAAAGCTTGTTGCATAGGAATGACGGAAGGGAGAAGGGGCAGGAAATGTGGTTCGCCCGCCTCGGCGGACGGATGGTGAATTAGATCAACTGTTTGTGTATGCGTATAAACCGGTAACAAATTTGAACGAATGGAAACAGTCCAGGCGCGCGATTTTCGCCGTGAAAGCCGCACGCGCCCCCGTTCACGACAACTGCCCGCAGGAGAACCGATGCCCGCATTTCTTTCCAGGCGCAAGCTCATCATGGCGTGGGGCGTCGCCCTGGCCGCTTGCGCTCCCTTGGTCCACGCCCAGGCGCCCGCCGCGCTGGAGGGCGGACCGCTCACGCTCGTGGTCGGCTACGCCGCGGGCGGCAGCACCGACCGCATCGCGCGGCTGATCGCCGAGCGGCTGACGCCGAAGCTCGGCATCCAGGTGAGCGTGGAAAACCGTCCGGGCGAGGGCGGCCGGCTCGCGGCCAGGGAAGTGAAGCGCGCCCCCGCGGGGCAGAACGTGCTGATGCTCGGCAACCCGGCCGTGATGGTGGTCGCGCCGCTGGTGTTCAAGGACGCGGGCTACGACCCCGACAAGGACTTCGTGCCCGTCTCGCAAGTCAGCAGCTACGACTTTGCACTGGCGGTCGGCAACAAGCTCCAGCTCGACCGCGCGATGTTCCTCGTGGGCCGACTCTGGGCGCACCCTGAAGAGGCGGTCTTCGGCGTGCCGGCCACCGGCAGCCTGCCCCACTTCTTCGGCCTGATGGTGGGCGATGCGCTGAGCGTGCAGCCCGAGATCAAGGGCTATGGCGGCTCGGCGCCGCTGTCGGCCGACCTGAGCGGCGGCAGCCTGCCGATCGCGATCGACACGCTCGACTCGCTCTATCCGCAGCACGTGGCCGGCAAGATCCGCATCCTGGCCACGTCAGGCAAGAAGCGCGCGAGCTTCGCGCCCAACGTTCCCACCTTCCGCGAAGCCGGCATGAAGATCGATGCCGACGGCTGGAACACCTTCTTCGCGCCCAGCACGATGGCGCCTGCCAAGGTGCAAGTGCTGGCCAACGCGATCCGCGACGTCATGAAAGACCCGGGGCTGCAGAAGGCGGCCGACGCGCTCTACATCACGTCCGTGGTCAGCAACGCGGCCGAGACCGCGCAGATGCTCAAGAACTATCGCCAGCAATGGGAACCGGTCGTGCGCCGCTCCGGCTTTCATCCTTGATACTCCCCCAGGCTTCGCGCACTTCGTGTCGCTTCGCCTACCCCCTCGCCGGGGGCGACACCTGCGGCCCGGCAAAGCCGGTTCCGCGGTGCCCCACGAACAGACCGGCCGTGCTTGCTTTCAGGCTGCTAGTGCGCGCATCTCGGCGATGAGGTCCGCCTTGCCCTCGAAGCCGATGCCCGGCAGCGGCGGCAGCGTGACGTAGCCGTTGTCCACCTTCACGCCGTCGGGGAAGCCGCCGTAGGGCTGGAACAGGTCGGGGTAGCTCTCGTTGCCGCCGAGGCCGAGGCCGGCCGCGATGGCCAGCGACATCTGGTGGCCGCCGTGGGGAATGCAGCGCGAGGGCGACCAGCCGTATGCCTTGAGCATCTCGAGCGTGCGCAGGTATTCGACGAGGCCGTAGCTCAGCGCGCAGTCGAACTGCAGCCAGTCCCGGTCGGGCCGCATGCCGCCGTGGCGGATGAGGTTGCGCGCGTCCTGCATCGAGAACAGGTTCTCGCCCGTGGCCATGGGGCCGGCGTATACCTCGCCGAGCTTGGCCTGCAGTTCGTAGTCGAGCGGGTCGCCGGCCTCCTCGTACCAGAACAGCGGGTACTGCGACAGCGCGCGGCCGTAGTCGACGGCCGTTTGCAGGTCGAAGCGGCCGTTGGCGTCCACCGCCAGCTGCTGGCCGGGGCCGAGGATCTTCAGCACCGACTCGATGCGTTCGCAATCTTCGGCCAGCGTGGCGCCGCCGATCTTCATCTTCACCACCGAGTAGCCGCGCTCCAGGTAGCTGGTCATCTCGCGCTGCAGGCCTTCCAGGCCCTTGCCGGGGTAGTAGTAGCCGCCCGCCGCGTACACGAACACGCGCGGGTCCGGCGTGCCGGTGCCGTAGCGGTCCGCGAGCAATTGGTACAGCGGCTTGCCGGCGATCTTGGCGGTGGCGTCCCACACGGCCATGTCGATGGTGCCCACGGCCACCGAGCGCTCGCCGTGGCCGCCGGGCTTCTCGTTGATCATCATGCGGGCCCAGATCCTGTGCGGATCGAGGTTGTCGCCGGTCTCGTCGA
>Ga0209051_1000092_pt1 | contig 170056 bp, 154 predicted proteins | sample AraplaCvi_mMS_r2_2_FD_184286 | JGI IMG/M metagenome (GOLD analysis project Ga0209051, IMG submission 184286) | Arabidopsis root microbial communities from North Carolina, USA - plate scrape MF_Cvi_mMS_r2 (SPAdes) (version 2) | ecosystem: Host-associated > Plants > Roots > Endosphere | place...
CACGAGCATCGTGCCCTCGTGCACAGGGCATCGGGTGCTCCCCGCAGCGAAATCAAGGAGGAGGCCGAAGGCCGGGGGACATTCGCGGAGGGGAGTACCCGGTGGCCTGTGCACGCGCCCTGAACAACAGCCCCTGAACAAGAGCGCCCGAACGCAAGAAGAACAGTGCCTACATCCCCACGTAATTCGGCCCGCCGCCCCCTTCAGGCGTGACCCACACGATGTTCTGCGTCGGGTCCTTGATGTCGCAGGTCTTGCAGTGCACGCAGTTCTGCGCATTGATCTGCAGGCGCTGCTTGCCCGCGCTGGCCTCGTCGGGCACGAACTCGTACACGCCGGCCGGGCAGTAGCGGCTTTCGGGGCCCGCGAACTTCGAGAGGTTGATGTTCACCGGCACCGACGCGTCCTTGAGCGTCAGGTGCGCCGGCTGCTGCTCCTCGTGGTTGGTGTTGCTGATGAACACGCTCGAGAGGCGGTCGAAGGTCAGCTTGCCGTCCGGCTTGGGATAGGCGATGGGCTTGCACTCCGCCGCGGGCTTGAGGTACAGGTGGTCGGGCTTGTGGCGGTGCAGGGTCCATGGAATATGACCCTTCAACAGCCACTGCTCGATGCCGTTCATGAAGGTGGCAATGCCCAGCCCCTTCTTGAACCAGGCCTTGAAGTTGCGCGCCTTGTTCAGCTCGGTGTAGAGCCAGCTCTTCTCGAAGGCGGCCGGGTAGGCCGTGAGCTCGTCGTGCTGGCGGCCGGCCTGCACCGCGTCGAAGGCGGCCTCGGCGGCCAGCATGCCGGTCTTGATGGCGGCGTGGCTGCCCTTGATGCGGCTCACGTTGAGGTAGCCGGCCTCGCAGCCGACCAGCGCGCCGCCCGGGAACACCGTCTTGGGCAGCGACATCAGGCCGCCGGCCGTGATGGCGCGCGCGCCGTAGCCGATGCGCTTGGCGGGCTTGATGCCCTGGGCCTCGTCGCCTTCGAGGTACCAGCGGATGTTGGGGTGCAGCTTCCAGCGCTGCATTTCCTCGAACGGGCTCAGGTAGGGGTTGCTGTAGTCCAGGCCGGTGATGAAGCCCATGGTGACCTTGTTGTCTTCCATGTGGTAGAGGAAGGCGCCGCCGTAGGTGTCGCTCTTCATCGGCCAGCCGGCGGTGTGCAGCACGAAGCCGGGCTGGTGGCGCTTGGGGTCGATCTCCCACACTTCCTTCACGCCCAGGCCGTAGGTCTGCGGATCCTTGCCCTCGTCGAGCTTGAATCTGGCGATCAGCTGGCGGCCCAGGTGGCCGCGCGCGCCTTCGGCAAACACCGTGTACTTGCCCAGCAGCTCCATGCCGAGCTGGAAGTTCTCGGTGGGTTCGCCGTCCTTGCCCACGCCCATGTTGCCGGTGGCCACGCCGCGCACCGAGCCGTTTTCGTTGTAGAGCACCTCGGCCGCCGGGAAGCCCGGGAAGATCTCCACCCCCATGTTCTCGGCCTGCTGCGCGAGCCACTTGGTGAAGGCGCCCAGGCTGATGATGTAGTTGCCGTGGTTCTGGAAGCAGGCCGGCAGGAAGAGGTTGGGAGTGCGCAGGCCCGATTTCTCGCCGAGGAACACCATGGCGTCGTCGGTGACGGGCTGGTTGAGCGGGGCGCCCAGTTCCTTCCAGTCGGGCAGCAGCTCGTTGAGCGCGCGCGGGTCCATGATGGCGCCCGAGAGGATGTGCGCGCCGGGCTCGGAGCCCTTTTCGAGCACCACCACCGAGATTTCCTTTTCATGGTGGGCGGCCAACTGCTTGAGCCGGATGGCGGTCGAGAGGCCGGCCGGGCCGCCGCCGACCACGACCACGTCATATTCCATGGATTCGCGGGGGCCGAACTGGGCGAGGATTTCGTCGTGGGTCATGTGGGTCTCGTCGATAATGATTTGAGGCTCGGACGCCTCGAGGGCGCGAAACATTTTATGTGGAGTGCCGGGCGTCGCCTCGGCGACTCGGCAACGGCTCAACAGGACCCCCTTTCATGGCTTACAGCATCGATCTTTCGGGCCGCGTGGCCTTCGTCACCGGCGCTTCCAGCGGACTGGGCGCACAGTTTGCCAAGACGCTGGCGCGCGCCGGCGCCGCAGTGGTGCTCGCGAGCCGCCGGCTCGAGAAACTGAAGGAGCTGCGCGCCCGCATCGAGGGTGAGGGCGGCGACGCGCACGCCGTCGAGCTCGACGTCACCGACATCGGCAGCATCAAGGCCGCGGTGGCGCGCGCCGAAACCGAGGTGGGACCCATCGACATCCTGGTCAACAACTCGGGCGTGAGTACCACCCAGCGCCTTTCGGACGTTACGCCGGACGACTACGACTACATCTTCGACACCAACGTGAAGGGCTCCTTCTTCGTCGCGCAGGAAGTGGGCAAGCGCATGCTGGCACGCGCCGACGGTTCGGCGCCCGGCACCTACATCGGCGGGCGCATCATCAACATCGCCTCGGTGGCGGCGCTCAAGGTGCTGCCGCAGATCGGCACCTACTGCATGAGCAAGGCCGCGGTGGTTCAGATGACCAAGGCCATGGCGCTCGAATGGGGCCGCTTCGGCATCAACGTGAATGCGCTGTGCCCCGGCTACATCACGACCGAGCTCAACGAGGACCACTGGGCCTCCGAGGGCGGCGCCAAGCTCGTGAACATGCTGCCGCGCAAGCGCGTGGGCAAGCCCGAAGATCTCGACGGCCTGATCGTGCTGCTGGCCAGCGGCCAGAGCCATTTCGTGAACGGCGCGGTCATTGCGGCCGACGACGGGTTCGCGCTCTGATCCTTTCCATCAAAGCCCACCGATGAGAATCGAAATCCCCGAGAAGAAAAAGTTCGTGTTCGAGATGTCCATCCCCATCCGCTGGGGCGACATGGACGCCATGGGCCACCTCAACAACGGCACCTACTTCCGCTACCTCGAAACTGCGCGCATCGACTGGATCCGCTCGCTCGGCATCGAGCCCGCGCCGGGCGGCGAAGGCATGGTGATCGTCAACGCCTTCTGCAATTTCTACCGCCAGATCGAATATCCCGGCGACGTGCTGCTCAAGATGTACGTGAGCGATCCGGCACGCACCACCTTCGAGAGCTGGGCCACCATGGCGCGCGCCGAGGCGCCCGAGGTGATATGCGCGGCCGGCGGGGCCACCACGATCTGGGTCGACTTTCCGAAGCAGAAGGCGCTGCCCTTGCCCGACTGGCTGCGCGCGGTGGTGAGCGAGTAGGCCTGGCCGCTAGGCCGGCCGCAGCACGATGCGCGCCTCGAAGCCGTGGGCGGCGCCGGGCGGGGGCGATGCCAGTTCGAGCCTGGCGCCGTGCTTCTCGACGATCGTGCCCACGATCGACAGCCCCAGTCCGTAGCCCGCGCGATCGGAGCTGTGGCGTACATGGCGCTGCTGCAGCGTGGCGAGCTGCGCGGCGCTGACGCCCGCGCCGAAGTCGCGCACCGCGAGCGTGCAGGGCGCCATCACCTCGATCACCACGCGGCCGCTGCCGCCGTAGCGCAGCGCGTTTTCCACCAGGTTGCGCAGCGCGATCGCCAGCGCGTCGACGTCGCCCGAGGCAACCGGCGCGGCGTCGTCGGGCACCTTGAGCGCGAGCCGCTCGCTGATCTGCGGGTCGTTCCAGAAGTCCTGCGCCACGGCACCGGCCAGCTGCACCAGGTCGACCCGTGCGCGAGCGAGCGAGGCGGCCGATTCCGCGCGCGAGAGCTGCAGCAGCTTCTCGGTGCGGTGGCTGAGCATCTGCAGCGCATCGAGCGCCGCCTGCACATCGTTGCGCTGCAGGTCGTGCTCGAGCGCGGTCTGCAGCCGCAGCCGTGCGGCGGCCAGCGGTGTTCGCAACTCGTGCGCCGCGTTGGCGGCCAGCGCGCGCTCGACGTCCAGCGAGTGCGACAGGCGTTCCAGCAGGCTGTTGACGTGGTCGCCGACCGCGCGCAGCTCGTACGGCAGGCCGGGCAGCGTGATGGGGCGCAGGTCGGAGCCGCTGCGCTTCTCGATCTCGCCTGCGAGCTGCTGCAGCACGCGCAGCTCGTTGCGGGCCACCCTGCGCAGCACCAGCGCCAGCAGCGGCAGCACGGCACCCAGCGGAATGATCAGCCCGAACAGCGTGCGGTTCAGCGCCGAGCGCCGCTCGTCGAGCGGATCGGCCACCTGGAAGTAAAGGCCCCGCGTGGGATGCCGCACCGTATAGATGCGCCAGGTCTGGTTGTTGGCGAAGCCCGCGGCCAGCGGCACGTCGAAGGCATCGGTGGGCGCCTCGGCCGAGCGCAGCAGCACGTGCTCGTGGATGTCCACCACCTGGTACATCACAGCGTCTTCCGAGAACAATTGCTTGGGCGCGATCATCGGCGCGTCCGGCGTGGCGCCCGAATGCTGCAGCTTGCCGAGCTCTTGCAGCGCCATGTCGAACATGCGGTGCGAGACCTCGACCAGTTCGTTGTCGAAGTTGTGGTTGATCTCGCGGTCCACGTACCAGACCACGGCCAGCACGCAGAGCATCCACACGCCGCCGACCCAGAGGATCAGTGTGCGCGTCAGGCGGCCGGCCAGCGTGTCGCGGTCGTCCTTCGGGCGTGCCGCGGTCATTCGTCGTCGCCCGACGAGGTCGACAGCCGGTAGCCCAGGCCGCGCAGCGTCTGGATGTGGTTCTTGCCCAGCTTGCGCCGCAGGCGGCTGATGAACACTTCGAGCGTGTTGCTGTCGGCCTCGTCGCCGAAGCCGTAGAGCGCGTCGGCCAGGTTCTCGCGCGTGTGGATGCGCTCGGGCCGCGTGGCCATCACGCGCAGCAGGGCCCATTCCTTCTGCGTGAGGACGACCGGGTTGCCGTCCTTGCGGACCCTGTCCTGCGCCAGGTCGATCTCCAGTGTTCCCAGGCGCAGCACTGGCGAGCTGCCGGCGCTGCGCCGCCGCTCCACCGCGCGCAGCCGGGCCAGCAGTTCGGCCGGGTCGTAGGGCTTGATGAGGTAGTCGTCGGCGCCGGCGTCGAGCCCGCGGATGCGGTCGGTGACCTGGTCGCGCGCCGTCAGCACGATGACGATGGGCGGCTCGCGCAGCGCGCGCACCTGGGGCAGCAGCGACAGGCCGTCGCCGTCGCCCAGGTGCAGGTCGAGCAGCACGGCGGCGTACTGCACCGAGAGCAGGGCACCGCGTGCCTCGGCGAGGCTGGACGCCACGTCGACCACGAATGCCTTCGCAACCAGGTAGCTGCAGACGGCGTCTGCCAACGCACTGTCATCTTCGACGAGCAATATGCGCACGCGATGGGGTCTTTCAAAAAAACGCAGTCTAGCGCCGACTGTCGCGGGGCCGGGCGGCGTCAGTTTCCGTTCAGGGCCGCTTCAGGCTCGGTTCAGGCCACGAACGTAGGCTCTGGGGGTTTTCAGGCTTGCTGGTTTCTCTGTTCTCATGACGCGTGTCCCCAATCATCCAAATCCCTCGAATCTCCGCCTGGGAGCACTGACCTTCCTTGCATTGGTCCTGCTGCTGGCGTGGGACGCCACCGGAGGCGATCTCGCGCTGGCCCGCCTGGCGGGCACCCCCGTGGGCTTTCCGTGGCGCGACAACGCCTTCCTGGTGCATGTGATGCACGAGGGCGCGAAGGACCTGAGCTGGCTGTTCGTGATCGCGCTGTTCGCCGCCATCCGCTGGCCGCTCGGCGTCCTGCGGCAGCTGCCGGTTCGCGCCCGGGCGCAGCTGGCATTCACCGTGCTGCTCTCGGTTGTGGCCATCAGCCTGCTCAAGCATGCGAGCCACACGAGCTGCCCCTGGGACCTGAAGGAATTCGGCGGCGCGGCCAGCCATGTGTCGCACTGGGCATGGAAGGTCTATGACGGCGGCGCGGGCGGGTGCTTCCCGGCGGGCCACGCTTCAGCGGCCTTCGCCTATGTGGGCGGCTATTTCGTGCTGCGCCGGGTATCGCCGCGCGTGGCCATCCTCTGGCTCTGCGCGTCGCTGGCCGCGGGGCTGCTGCTCGGCCTGTCGCAGCAACTGCGGGGGGCCCACTACATGAGCCACACGCTCTGGACCGCCTGGATCTGCTGGGTGGTGGGCTTTGCCATCGACCTGGCCGCCGCACCTCGCGCTTTGCGGTTGGCCGCAGCCGAACCTGCTGTGCTGCATGCAGGCCCTTGATGCCGCCCTGTTCGCGCTGATCAACGCCAGTGCCGCGGCACCGGCGTGGAGCATCCATTTCGCGCGCTTTGCCTCCGACGTGCTGCCGGCCTTGCTGGCCACCGCGATCATCGGCGCGGCGGTGCTCGACCGCCGCCTGCGCTATGCCTGCTTCACCGCGCTGGTCAGCGTGCTGGCGGTCTGGCTCTTCGTGAACGTGTTCCGCTCGGCCATGCCGTTCCAGCGGCCCGCCTTCTACGGCCTGGGAATCCAGTGGGCGCCGCAGGGCGCGCGGCCGGGCTTTCCGAGCCTGCATGCCGCCTGCACCTTCGCTGCGGCGTTTTCGCTGTGGTGCCTGCCGTGGCGCGCGCCCATGCTGGCCGCGCTGGCGGTGGCCGCGGTGGTCGGGTGGAGCCGCGTGTTCCTCGGACTGCACTTTCCGCTCGACGTGGTCGTGGGGGCGATGCTCGCCGCCCTGATGTCGATCGTGGTGGAGCGCGGCCTGAGCCGGCCGCTCAACCTGGCGCTCAGGGCCTTCATGCGGCCCCGCTTGAGGGCGAGGCGGGCACGAACCTGAACGCCGGCTGAACGCGCAATTCAGGCTGGCTTCAGTTGCGCTTCTTACAGTCGGTAGATGTCATTTTCAAGAATCGAGCCCGCGCCGGGGCGGGACGTGGGCGTGCCGGCGTCCGGCGCTTCCTTCCTGGCGCCCGCACGTGCGCTCTGGGCGCACATCGACCTCTGGCTGGCGCGGCCACGCTCGGCGCAGAGCGTGGTCGTCTGGCTCGCCATCTACCTTGCCCTGGCCGCCAACTGGCCGCTCTGGAACGAATTGGCGCGCATCGGCGGCGCACCCAGCACCTACCTGCCCACGAGCGCCGCCATGGCGGTGCTCATGGTGTGCGCCACGGTCGCGCTGCTGTCCTTCACGGCCTGGTCGCGCTGGATGAAGCCCTTGTGGTTCGCGGTGGTGCTGCTGGCCGCGTTCGTGCAGCACTACATGCTCGAGTACCGCGTGGTGATGGACCCGACCATGATCGCCAACGTGCTGCAGACCGACCCGAACGAGGCGCGCGACCTCATGAGCTGGCGCATGGCCTACCACGTGCTGCTGGTGGCGCTGCTGCCGGCGCTGGCGCTCTGGCGCGCGCGCATCGTGCCGATGCGCTTCGTCTCCAAGCTCTGGCGCAACGCGGCGCTGCTGCTGCTTGCGGTGGCCGTGGCGCTGGTGGCTGCGGTCTCGATGAACCGGCAGCTCGCGCCGCTGATGCGCAACAACGTCCACCTGCGCTACATGATGAACCCGGTCGCGAGCCTCTACTCGGCCGGCTCGGTGGTCATCAGGCCGATGTTCAAGCGCAGCCGCAAGCTGATTCCCATCACGGCCGGAACGGCGCTGGGCGCGAGCTACGCGGGCCAGGCGCGGCCGCCGATGTTCGTGCTGGTGGTGGGCGAGACGGCGCGGGCCGACCACTTCGGCCTCAACGGCTATGCACGCAACACCACGCCCGAGCTGGCGGCGCGCGGCGTGCTGAGCTATCGCGACGTGCATTCGTGCGGCACCAACACGCTCGCCTCGGTGCCGTGCATGTTCTCGCCGCTTGGCAAGCAGGGCTACGAGTCGCGCAGCGACGACTACGAGAACCTGGTCGACGTGCTGCAGGCGGCCGGACTGGCGGTGCTGTGGCTGGACAACCAGGCCGGCTGCAAGGACGTGTGCACGCGCATTCCCAATGCCTCGGCTTTCGACAGCCTCTCGCCCGCGCAGAAGAGCGCGCTGTGCGACGGCGAGGAATGCCTGGACGACGTCATGCTCAAAGGCCTGGACGCGCGCATTGCCGCGCTGCCCGCCGAGCGCCGCGCGAAGGGCGTGGTGCTGGTCATGCACCAGATGGGCAGCCACGGGCCGGCCTACTACAAGCGCTCGGCGCCGGAGGTCAAGCGCTACCTGCCCGAGTGCAAGACCAATGCGCTGGCCGAGTGCGGCCACGCGGAGCTGCAGAACGTCTACGACAACTCGATCGCGCAGACCGACCATTTCCTGGGCCAGACCATCGACTGGCTCAAGGCGCAGTCGAGCCAGTACGACCCGGCCTTGCTCTACCTGAGCGACCATGGCGAGTCGCTCGGCGAATACGGCCTGTTCCTGCATGGCGTGCCCTACAGCTTCGCACCCGAGGCGCAGAAGCACGTGCCGATGGTCACCTGGTTCGGTGCCGGCATGAGCGAGCGCCGCAAGCTGTCGCGCGCGTGCATGGAGGCGGGGCTCGACACGCCGCTCACGCACGACAACCTTTACCACACGGTGCTGGGGCTGATGGACGTGAGCAACCCCACCTACAAGCCCGCGCTGGACGCGCTCGCGTCCTGCCGGGGCAAGGCCTGACCCCCGCGCGGTCTATTTCTTCTCGCGCGGCAGCCGCCCCATCAGGAAGAACTCGGTGTTCGGCTGCATGCCGCTGAAGCTCGCGAGGCGGTTGCTCAGGCCGAAGAAGGCGGTGATGGAGGCGATGTCCCAGATGTCCTCGTCGTCGAAGCCGTGGGCGTGCAGCGCGGTGAAATCCGCGTCCTCGACTTCGTGCGAGCGTTCGCAGACCTTCATCGCAAAGTCGAGCATGGCGCGCTGGCGCGGCGTGATGTCGGCCTTGCGGTAGTTCACCGCCACCTGGTCGGCCACCAGCGGCTTCTTCTCGTAGATGCGCAGCAGCGCGCCGTGCGCCACCACGCAGTAGAGGCACCGGTTGGCCGCGCTGGTGGTGGTGACGATCATCTCGCGGTCGCCCTTGGTGAGCGAACCTTCCTCCTTCAGCATCAGCGCGTCGTGGTAGGCGAAGAAGGCGCGCCACTCGGCCGGGCGGCGCGCCAGCGCGAGGAACACGTTGGGCACGAAGCCGGCCTTTTCCTGCACCGCGAGGATCGCGGTGCGGATGTCTTCCGGCAGGTCTTTCAGCTCGGCGAGGGGGTAGCGGTCGGCCATGTTCTGTCTCCTGGGTGGCAATGCCAGGATCATAGGCAACTGCCCGCCGCCGGGCCTGCCGCCTACTTCAGTGCCTTGCCCTGGGTTGCGCCCAGCGGCGTGTGCAGCTGCGAAGCCACCCACTGGCCGGTGTTGTCGTCGCGGCCCTGCAGCAGGTAGCGCGTGTCGGGCTTGCCGTAGTTCTGCACCGCCATGGCCGAGAACTTGCCGATGTCGGTCTTGGGGTCGCGCAGGCGGTTCACGATCAGCACCTTCTTCGTGTCGGCGAAGTCGGCCATCATGTTCTGGTCGCCCTCGCTGTCGCCGGCAATGAAGCTCGGGCCGTAGCCGTACTTGCTGACCAGGAAGCGCTGGATGTTCTTGGTCTTGCCGGGGCCCTGGGTCTGGTCGTAGCCGTGGCGGTACTCGGGCTGGATCACGCCGTTGGCGTCGCGCTCCAGCTCCATTGCCAGCACGCGCTCGGGCGGGTTGTTGTAGCCGAAGGCGGGGTTCGAGGAAATCTCCTTGATCACGTCGACGAAGGAGGCCGAGCACACCCACACGTCGAAGCCTGCGTTGCGGAACGCGGCATACAGCTCCTGCATCTCGGGCTGCAGCCGCAGGCCGTTCTTCCAGCTGACCGAGACCACGCCGGCCTGGCCCGGCAGCGCGGCCGGCGAGGTCCATTTCACCTTGGCCACGGGCTCCTTCAGCTGCCAGGCCACGGTGGCGGCCGTGAGCTTGCGCACCTGGGCTTCGGTCATGCCGGCGAAGAGGTAGGTGACCCAGGGGTAGGCGGTGTCGTGGTCGAAGGTGTCGCCGATGGCTTCGTAGAGAAAGCGCACCTTGGTGGTGAAGGCGATGTAGTGCGGGCTCAGCTTCACCGCGGCCAGCGGCTGGCTGCCCTTGAGGCCGCTGTAGTTCTGGTAGAGCCAGGTGTAGCTGGCCACGATGTCGGGCACCACGCGGTCGATGTTGACCGGCTGGCCCGCCGCATTGTTGTAGGCGGGAAGAAAGTCCTTCTTCGGAATGTTCTTGCGCAGCGCCACCTCGAGCTGCGCGGGCGTGGCACCGAAGACCAGATTCTCGAGCTGGTAGATCAGCGAGGCTTCCTCGATGTCGAGGAACACGCTGGTGTTGTCCCAGTCGAAAACCACATAGGGCGGCCTGGCCGCGTTGTAGCCCGGGCTCGACTTGCCGAGGCTGGCGATCAGGCCTTCGATCTGCGCCCGGTTGAAGGCGTCCCAGTGGCCGGTGTTCAGGCGCTGGGAAGGCACGCTGGCGCAGCCGGTGGCGACGAGCGCCGCGGCCAGGGGGGTGAGAAGGACGAGTCGGCGTTGCATTGTTTTTGACCTTGTACTTGTGCAGGGATGAACCAGGCCGCGAGCGTACGGAACGCTCGTGACAATTTGGCAAGGGGCTTGGCGCTCAGCGCGGCAGCGGTGTCGCCTGGCGTGATTCGAGCACCGCGAGATCGCTCTCGTCCTTGAGCCCGACGCCGGTCAGCCCCCGGCGTAACGCCTCACGCATCAGCCATGCCAGCTTGAACGCGGCGGCTTCGCAGGGCAGGCCTTCGGGGCGCACGTTCGAGATGCAGTTGCGCTCGGCGTCGTGGCGGCCGCGCTTGGGCGAATGGGTCAGGTAGATGCCGAGGCTGTCCGGCGAACTGAGCCCCGGGCGCTCGCCGATCAGCATCACCGAGAGCGCGGCGCCGAACAGCTCGCCGACCTCGTCGGCCAGCGCCACGCGCGCCTGGGTGGCGATGACCACGGGAGAGAAGCGCGTCTCGGGCGGCAGCTGCGCGCGCAGCGCGGCCAGCAGCGGCGCGGCATGGCGCGCCACGGCGAGCGAGGAAAGGCCGTCGCCGACGACGAGGCACACATCGCAATCGCTTGTCGCGGCGGTTCGCAGGCGCTGCGCATCCGCGGGGTCGAGCTGGCGGCCGAGGTCGGGGCGGCGCAGGTAGGTGGTGCGGTCTTCGGCGCGGCTGCGTACCCGCATCACCTGCCAATGCTGTTGTTGCAGCGTGGCTTCGAGTGCATCGACGTCGAGCGCCGCATGGATCGCATCGCGCGCCATCGCATGGGCCCAGCCGAAGCGCAGCGTCTCGTCGGTCGGCATGCCGGCGCCGGCGCGGCCCAGCGCGAGGCGCGCGGGGGTGGCCGAACGCCATTGCGCCCAGGGATTCGGCGTGACGGCGTCCTTGCTCATGACCCAAGCGCGGCGAGCCCGCTCATGTCCGCCAGCAGGCGGTTGGCCGAAGGCGGCGCGAGTTGTCCCGCGGCATCGGTGATCTGCATGCGCTGCAGCCAGGCCTCGAACTCAGGGGCACGCTTCAGGCCCAGCGTCTGGCGCAGGAACAGCGCGTCGTGGAACGAGGTGCTCTGGTAGTTGAGCATCACGTCGTCGGCGCCCGGAATGCCCATGATGAAGTTGATGCCCGCGGTGCCCAGCAGCACCAGCAGGTTGTCCATGTCGTCCTGGTCGGCCTCGGCATGGTTGGTGTAGCAGATGTCGCAGCCGATGGGCAGGCCCAGCAGCTTGCCGCAGCAATGGTCTTCGAGGCCGGCGCGGATGATCTGCTTGCCGTCGTACAGGTATTCGGGCCCGATGAAGCCGACCACTGTGTTGATGAGCAGCGGCTTGTAGCGCCGCGCCAGCGCATAGGCGCGCACCTCGCAGGTCTGCTGGTCGACGCCGAAGTTGGCATTGGCCGACAGCGCGCTGCCCTGGCCGGTCTCGAAATACATCACGTTGTTGCCGACCGTGCCCCGGTTCAGTGCCAGTGCCGCGGCATAGGCTTCGTCCAGCAGCTCGGGCGTCACGCCGAAGGACAGGTTCGCCTTCTCGGTGCCCGCGATCGACTGGAACACCAGGTCCACCGGCGCGCCGGCCTCCGCGAGCTTGAGCGTGTTGGTCACGTGCGTGAGCACACAGCTCTGGGTGGGGATCTCGAAGCGCTGGATCACCTCGTCGAGCATGTGCAGCAGGCGGCCGAGCACCTGCATGCTGTCGGACACCGGGTTGAGGCCGATCACCGCGTCGCCCGCGCCGTAGAGCAGCCCGTCGAGCGTGGAGGCCGCCACGCCGCGCAGATCGTCGGTCGGGTGGTTGGGCTGCAGGCGCACGGCCAGGTGGCCGGGCAGGCCGATGGTGTCGCGGAAGCGCGTGACCACGCTGCATTTTTTGGCGACCGACACCAGGTCCTGGTTGCGCATGAGCTTGGACACGGCTGCCACCATCTCGGGCGTGAGGCCCGGTGCCAGTGCCGTCAGCGCGTCGGTGGTGGCCTGCTCCGAAAGCAGCCAGTTGCGGAAGTCGCCGACCGTGAGGTGGGCCACCGGCGCAAAGGCCTGCGCATCATGGGTGTCGATGATGAGACGCGTGATGTTGTCGCTCTCGTAGGGAATCAGCGCTTCGCTCAGGAACTGCCTGAGCGGCGTTTCGGCCAGCACGTGGCGCGCCGCCATGCGCTGCTGCGCGGTGGCCGCGCCGATTTCCGCCAGGTAGTCGCCCGAGCGCGCCGGGCTGGCCACGGCCATGACCTGCTTCAGGTCGTCGAAGGCGAAGACCTGGCCGGCGATGGTGGTGCGGTAGCGCATCTTTCCTTCCTCTTCACAGAGTGCGCGTTGAGGAAAGCATCTCGTCGGGCGCCGCCGCCTTGCGCTGCCCCGAGGTCAGCAGGAAGTAGCCGTAGGCCAGGGCCATCAGCACCACGAACAGCAGCGTGAGCATGGCGTTGAACCAGACCATGGCACCCAGGCAGACCACCCCGAGCCCGAGCGCAATCGCCGGAAACACCGGATAGAAGGGCGCGCGGTAGGTGCGCAGCAGGCCGGGCTCGCTGCGGCGCAGCTTGAAGAGCGCGGCCATCGAGATCAGGTACATCACGATGGCGCCGAGCACGGCCATGGTCACGATGTTGGCCGTGAGCGTCTGGCCGCCGAACTGCACCCACTCGTCGCTGAAGATGGCGACCACGCCGATCACGCCGCCCGCCAGCAGCGCGCGGTGCGGCGTGTCGAAGCGCGGGCTCAGGCCCGCGAAGTAGCGCGGCAGGTAGCCCGCGCGCGCCAGCGCGAAGATCTGGCGCGAATAGCCCATGATGATTCCGTGGAACGAGGCGATCAGGCCGAAGAGGCCGATCCACACCAGCATGTGCAGCCAGCCGCTGTTGTCGCCCACCACCGCCTTCATGGCTTGCGGCAGTGGGTCGTTGATGTTGGCGAGCTTGCGCCAGTCGCCCACGCCGCCGGCGAAGATCATCACGCCGAAGGCCAGCACCACCAGCGTGACGATGCCCGTGGTGTAGGCGATGGGAATGGTGCGGTGCGGATCGCGCGCCTCTTCGGCCGCCATGGCCGCGCCCTCGATGGCCAGGAAGAACCAGATCGCGAACGGAATGGACGCGAAGATGCCCGAGATGGCCGCGCCGTTGAGCACGCTGCCGCCGGCCCAGCCGTTGGCAACGAAGTTGGCCATGGTCCAGCCCGGCGTGACCACGCCCATGAACACCAGCAGCTCGACGATCGCGAGCACCGTCACGAACAGCTCGAAGGCCGCCGCAATGCCGATGCCGATCCAGTTGAGCGCGATGAAGATCACGTACGCGCCCAGCGCGAACCACTTGGGGTTGATGCCCGGGAACTGCACGTTGAGGTAGGCGCCGATGGCCAGCGCGATGGCCGGCGGCGCAAAGACGAATTCGATCAGCGTGGCAAAGCCCGCCACGAAGCCGCCGGTCGGACCGAAGGCGCGCCGCGCATAGGCAAAGGGGCCGCCCGCATGCGGGATGGCGGTGGAGAGCTCGGTGAAGCTGAAGATGAAGGTGGTGTACATCGTGGCCACCAGCACCGTGGCCACCAGGAAGCCGAGCGTGCCGGCGGTGTTCCAGCCATAGCTCCAGCCAAAGTACTCGCCCGAAATGACCAGGCCCACGGCGATGCCCCAGAGCTGGACGGGGCCGAGGACCTTCTTCAGGTGGCCGGTACCTGCGGGAACAGCGGCTGCGGCCGGCGTGACTGCGGTGGACTGCATGGGGCTTCCTCCTTTTGCGGATGTTGACAGTGCGTATCCGGCAAAGCAAGGCCCGTTCCACCGCTGGCCATAATCGTGCCTTTCCAATCTCCCGAGGTGTTCAGTGAAGTCTTCCTCTTCTTCCTTGTCTGTCTTCTGTGCCGTCCTGGTTTCTCTGTGCGCGGTGTCCTCCGCCTGGGCGCAGTCGGCACCCGTCACCACGCCGAGCGGCCTGGTCTACCAGTCGCTGAAGGAAGGCACCGGTGCATCGCCCGCCGCCACCGACGTGGTCAAGGTGCACTACCGCGGCACCTTCCCCGACAGCGGCAAGGAATTCGACAGCTCCTACAGCCGCGGCGAGCCGACCGAGTTTCCGCTCAACGGCGTGATCCCCTGCTGGACCGAAGGCGTGCAGAAGATGAAGCCGGGCGGCAAGGCCAAGCTGACCTGCCCGCCGGCCATCGCCTATGGCTCGCGCGGCGCAGGCGGCGTGATTCCGCCGAATGCCACGCTCAACTTCGAGGTCGAGCTGGTTTCCGTCAAGAAGCGCTGAACCGGAGTGCTCGGTTCGTGAGCCTGGGGCGGGGCGTGCCTATATTTGCGCCATGCCTCCGTCGACGAAGAGCTCCGCTCCGTGCACGAAGCTGCTGTCGTCGGAGGCCAGGAACACCACGGCCTTGGCGATTTCGTCGGGCGTGCCTACCCGGCCAAGTGGAATGTTCTGCGCCTGTCCCTCGATGAAGCCTTTCACCTGTTCCGCCGTGAGGCCCAGCAGGTCGTAGGCCGGGGTCGGCACCACGCCGGGACTGACCGCGTTGACTCGGATGCCGGCATCCTTCAGGTCCACCGCCCAGCTGCGCGCGAAGCTGCGCACCGCCGCCTTGGTCGCACTGTAGACGCTGAAGGCGGGCGTGCCCTTGATGCTGGTGATCGATGCGTTGAGGACGATCGACGCGCCCTTCGGCATCAGCGGCAACGCCTTCTGCACGGTAAAGAGCAGGCCGCGCACGTTGGTGCCAAAGATCTTGTCGAAATGCTCTTCGGTGATCTGGCCCAGCGGCAGCAGGCTGCCGCCGCCTGCGTTCGCGAAGAGCACGTCGAGTCGGCCCTTTTGTTCCTTGATGGCGGCATAGAGCCGATCGAGATCGGCGGTCTTCGACACGTCGCCGAGCACGCCGGTCACGTTGCGGCCGATGGCTTTGACGGCTGCGTCGAGCTCGGCCTGGCGGCGGCCGGTGATGAACACGTGGGCGCCTTCGGCCACGAAGCGTTGCGCGGTGGCAAGGCCGATGCCGCTGGTGCCGCCGGTGACGAGGGCGATCTTGTCGCTGAGCTTGAGGGTCATGGTTTCCTTCTTCCTTGATGGCTGCAATGCAGCGTTGACGACGGAACGAAGTTTGGGCGCGACCCGCTCGCGGACCAAGACGCCTCGAAGGATATGTTTATTCACGAATCACTAATAATCCAGCGATGGACCAGATCACCGCCATGCGCGTCTTCGCCAGGGTGGTCGAGGCGGGCACCTTCACCCGCGCGGCCGACTCGCTGCAGATGCCCAAGCCCACCGTGACAAAAATGGTGCAGCAGCTCGAGACGCATCTGCGCGTGAAGCTGCTGCAGCGCACGACGCGGCGCGTGACGGTCACGCCCGAGGGCGCGGCGTACTACGAGCGCACCGCGCGCGTGCTGGCGGAGCTCGAAGGCATCGAATCGGACCTCACCAACGCGCAAGCCAATCCGCGCGGGCGGCTGAGGGTGGACGTCGGGTCCTCCTTTGCCAACATGATCCTGATTCCACAACTGCCGGCGTTTCATGCGCGGTATCCGGAGATCGAGCTCGAGATCGGCGTGAGCGACCGGCCCGTGAACCTGATCGGCGATGCGGTCGACTGCGTGATCCGTGCGGGCGAACTGAGCGACCAGTCGCTCGTGGCGCGCCGCATCGCGACCTTGCGCTTCGTGACCTGCGCGACGCCGGCCTATCTGGAGCGCCACGGCATGCCGAAGACGCCGGCGAACCTCGGCGACGGCACGCACTGCGTGGTGGGCTACTTCTCCTCGCTGAGCAACCGACCGATTCCGCTGCGCTATGTGCGTGGCGACGAGCGCATCGAGATCCATGGCCACACCGTGGTGGGCGTGAACGAGAGCACCGCGCACCTGACGGCCATGCTCACCGGCATGGGCGTGGCGCAGACCTTCGACGTGATGGCTGCTCCGTACCTCGCGAGCGGCGCACTCGTCGAGATGTTGCAGGGCTGGGCGCCGCCGCCGTATCCGCTGCACGTGGTGTACCCCACCAACCGGCACCTGAGCGCGAAGCTGCGGGTGTTCGTCGACTGGGCGGTGGAGCTCTTCGCGCCCTACAACCAGCCGGGCAGGCGCTGAAGTATCGGCGGCCTCAGGCTGGCTGGTACTGGAACAGCCAGGTTTCGGTCAGCGTCTTGTCGCCGGTCTTCAGGTAGAGCCGCATGTCGATCGGCTCGTTGCCTTCGGGCGTGAAGTCGAACTGTGCGCGCCAGTGGCCCGGCACACCGTTCGGCACGGCCTCGGCAAAGACGTAGGAGAACTTGCCGCGCGGCGCCGTCAGCACCAGCTCGGGCTTCACGCCGAAGGGCACGGTGGTGAGCGGCTGCCCGACGAACTCCACCATGAACTTGCGCACGCCCGGCGGGCGCGGCTGGCCGGGCTGTCCGCCGCGTCCGATGCGCGTGGCCACGCAGCGCGCGAGCGGCGAGGGAAAGGGCTCCTGATCGGTCCAGTGCAGCCGGTACTGCAGGCTGTAGCTCGCGCCCGCCTTGGCCTCGGCCTTGGGCACCCAGAAGGCGACGATGTTGTCGTGGATCTCGTCGTCGGTCGGGATCTCGATCAGCTGCACCGAGCCTTCGCCCCAGTCGCCCAGCGGCTCGATCCAGAGGCTGGGGCGCTTCTCGTAGTTGACGCCGTCCTGGTAGTTGTCGAACGCACGGTCGCGCTGCAGCAGCCCGAAACCGCGCGGCCGGGTGTCCGCAAAGGCCGAGGCGCGCGTCTGCGTCGGGTTGTTGAGCGGGCGCCAGATGCGCTCGCCCGCGCCGTTCCAGATGGCCAGGCCGTCGGAGTCGTGCACCTCGGGGCGCCAGTCGATGGCGGTGGGCTTGATGGTCTCCGAGTACCAGTACATCGAGGTGAGCGGCACCAGGCCCAGGCGCGACACGTCGCGGCGCAGGAAAACGCGTGCGTCGATGTCCATGATCACGGCCTTGCCGCGCTGCATCACGAGCTTGAACACGCCCGTGACGCTCGGCCCTTCGAGCAGCGCGTAGACGGTCATCGATGTGGTGTTGTTCGCAGCCGGCGTCTCGAAGTAGAAGCGCGTGAAGGTGGGGAATTCCTCGGGCTTGTCGGGCACCGCCACGTCGAGCGCAAGGCCGCGCGCCGACAGGCCGTACTGGTAGAGCTCGCCGATCGCGCGGAAGTAGGAGGCGCCCAGGAAGGCCACCCAGTCGTTCTTCTGCCAGTCGAGCTTGCTCTGGTCGCCCAGGCGGCTTTCCTGCAGCCGGAAGCCCGCAAAGCCAGCGCCGGCTGGCAGCGCGCGCGCCGGGCTGTCGGGCGGCATCGAGAAGTACGAAGGGCTGTAGAGCACCTCGCGTGCGAAGGCGTCGCCATCGGAATTCTCTAGCACGTGCATGCGCACGGGTGTCTGGAAGAAGCGGCCGAGGTGGAAGAAGGTGACGGGAAAGGCGCCCGGGCCGTCGCGGAAGAGGGCGTTGGCCGGGTCGAACTTGATCTTGCCGTGTGCGTCGTAGTCGATCTTCTCGAGCACCTCGGGTGCGAGCGGCGCGGCCGCGGCATAGGGCTGCCCGGCCAGGCGCCTGGCCTGCGCCACGAGGCGGTCGAACGAGAAGGGCGAAGGCTGGCTCAGCTTCAGGCCGTTGGCGGCCAGTGCCTCTTCGGGCAGTCCAAGGGCGGCGAGTGCGGCGGCGGCACCACCTGCGGCAAGGAAGGATCGGCGATCAAGCATGTGTTTCTTGAGGGTTGCGGTCTTGGGAGTACGTCGTGGAGTACGAAAAGGAATGAGCGGAAGCCGATGCGGCCGGGGAAACCATCCTAATGCAGCCGGCGCCCTGGATTTTCCGCGCACAGGAGCGGCGAGCATGCCGCGGCCGCGGGGTTTGGCGCGTCAGCCAAGCTGCGCAGCGCGAGCCGGACAAGGCCGGGATTTGAGAAATTTGTGCGTTTATGTATCGGCGCTGGCATCGGCGCCGCCGGCCACGCCCAGCGCGTAGACGGCATAGAGCGGCAGGCCGAGCAGCATCAGCACCAGTGGCGCGAACAGGGTGTAGGCCAGGCCGCTGCCTTCCAGCACCCGGTAGGTGGCGTCGAGCCGCAGGCGCGGATGGGGCTGCGTCAGCTCGGCGGTCTTGCGCAGCCCCCAGTGGAACTCCGCCCCGGTGGCGCGCAGCGAGGGATGCTGCGCGGCGCGGCCCACGGCAAGCCAGCAGACCGCATCGAAGGCCAGCACCGAGCCCGCGGGCGCGCGTTCGCCGAAGGTCGCAAGCACGGCCTGCGCCTGCTGCGGCTGAAGGTACATCAGGACGCCTTCGGTGAAGAGGAAGACCGGCTGCGCCTGGCGCTTGCGCGGCAGTTCGAGCGCGTCCCACCAGCGCGGCGACGTGAGGTCGAGCTCGCGCGCATCGTGGCGCGGGTGGGTCTCGGGAATCAGCTCGCGGCGCAGCGCCATCACCTCGGGCAGGTCGGCATCCGTCATGCGCGACCTTCCGTCGTCCAGCCACTGGAAGTAGTGGCTCAGGCCGCAGCCCATGTTCACCACGCGGCCGCCCGGATGCTGCTTGAGGAACTCCTGCGCGAGGCTGCGAAAGCGCCGCGTGCGGCTCAGGATGCTGTAGATGGTGGTCCGGTCCTCGGGCAGCGGATGGCCTTCGTCGCGGATCTTCTCGAGGATCGAGGCGGCGTAGGCGTCGCGCACGGCCATCTGCGGAAACATCGCGTCGCCCGAAGCGCGCGCGGCGAGCGGGATCCGCAAGGTCGACGGCACGGCCGACAGGCTTCGCGCGGCTCTCTTGCTTGCTGTCATGGGCGCAGGCACCGGTTCATGCGCAAGTCTGGCCGCTCCCACGCCGCGGAGCAAGTCAGCCTTTCGTTAGCCCGCGGGCAGGCCGGCATGCCCCGTGCCGGCCGCCGCTGCATCTTCTACTTGGCGGTGGGCATCACGAACTCGGCGCCCTTGCCAATGCTCTCGGGCCAGCGCTGCATGATCGACTTCTGCTTGGTGTAGAAGCGAACGCCTTCCTCGCCATAGGCGTGCATGTCGCCGAACAGGCTGCGCTTCCAGCCGCCGAAGCCGTGCCATGCCATGGGCACCGGGATCGGCACGTTGATGCCGACCATGCCCACCTGGATGCGGCGGCTGAATTCGCGCGCCACGTTGCCGTCGCGCGTGAAGCAGCTCACGCCGTTGCCGAATTCATGGTCGTTGACCAGGTCGACCGCGTCCTTGAAGCTGGCCACGCGCACGCAGGAGAGCACCGGGCCGAAGATCTCTTCCTTGTAGATGCGCATCTCGGGCGTGACGTGGTCGAACAGCGTGCCGCCCATCCAGAAGCCGTCGCCGCAGCCGTCGCCAGCCTTGCTGCCATCGAACTGGCGGCCGTCGACCAGCAGTTTCGCGCCTTCTTTTTCGCCCTGGGCGATGTAGCCCGTGATGCGCTCGTGCGCCGCGCGCGTGACGATCGGGCCCATCTCGGCCGCGAGGTTCTCGCCGTCGAGCACCTTGAGCGTCTTCGTGCGCTCGACGAGCTTGGGAATGATCTTGTCGGCCACGTCGCCCACCAGCACCGCCACGCTGATGGCCATGCAGCGCTCGCCGGCCGAGCCGTAGCCCGCGCCGATCAGCGCATCCACCGTCTGGTCGATGTCGGCGTCGGGCATCACCACCATGTGGTTCTTTGCGCCGCCGAGCGCCTGCACGCGCTTGCCGTTGCGGGCGCCGGTTTCGTAGATGTAGTTGGCAATGGGCGTGGAGCCCACGAAGCTCACGGCCTTGACGTCGGGGTGCTCGAGCAGCGCATCGACCGCCACCTTGTCGCCCTGCACCACGTTGAACACGCCGTCGGGCAGGCCCGCCTCCTTCAGCAGCTCGGCCATGCGCAGCGACGGGGTCGGGTCGGTCGGGCTGGGCTTGAGCACGAAGGTGTTGCCCGCGGCAATGGCCACCGGGAACATCCACATCGGCACCATCACCGGGAAGTTGAAGGGCGTGATGCCGGCGACCACGCCGAGCGGCTGGCGCAGCGTCCAGTTGTCGATGCCGGTGGAGACCTGGTCGGTGAAGTCGCCCTTGAGCAGCTGCGGGATGCCGCAGGCGAACTCGACGATGTCGATGCCGCGCGAGACCTCGCCCTGCGCGTCGGTGAACACCTTGCCGTGCTCGGCGGTGATCATGTGCGCGAGCTCGTCCTTGTGCAGGTTCAGCAGCTCCAGGAACTTGAACATCACGCGGGCGCGGCGGATCGGCGGCGTGTCGGCCCACTTGGGGAAGGCGGCCTGCGCGGCGGCCACGGCGGCATCGACGTCGGCCTGGGCGGCAAGCGCCACCTTGCCAGTGACCTTGCCGGTGGCCGGGTTGGTGACATCCTGCGTGCGGGTGGAGCCGCCAGCGGCGTGCTGGCCGCCGATGAAATGAGCAATCTGTTGGGTCATGGGTACCGCCAAGGGTGAAATGGTGTGCCAGTCTAGGAGAGGGAAGGGCGCCTGCCTATACTCGAAAGTTGAACTGTTTGTTCGCTATAGTGAACAATCTCATCATGGATCTGCAAAAAGCCGAATCGCTCTGGATGCACCTGCACTGGCTGATCGTGCTCGGCCAGCAGGGCAGCTATACCGCCGCCGCGGCGCGCCTGGGCGTGAGCAAGGCCGCCATGAGCCAGCGCATCGCCGAGCTGGAGCGCGCCGTGGGCGTCACCCTGGTGCGCCGCACCACCCGCAGCATGCGGCTGACCGAGGCCGGACAGCAGCTGGTCGACCAGACGCGCGAGCCCTTCGAGCAGATCGCCCACAGCTTCCTGCAGGCGCAGGACCATGCGGGCGAACCGCGCGGCCTGGTGCGGGTCACCGCGCCGGTGGCGCTGGGGCGGCAGCAGCTGCTGCCCAGGCTCGCCGATTTTCTGCTGGCGCATCCGTCGATCCGCATCGAGATGGAGCTTTCCGACCGGCTGAGTTCGCTGGCCACGGAAGGCTTCGACCTCGCGGTGCGGCATGCCGCATCGCCGCCCGACACGCACGTGGCCTGGCGCCTGTGCGACACGCGCTCGGTGCTGGTGGCCAGCCGGGCCTACCTGCGCCGCCGCGGCACCCCGCTGGCGCCGCCCATGCTGACCGAGCACGACTGCCTGCACTATCCGCGCGGGCAGGAAACCAACGTGTGGTCGTTCGAGCGGCGCGGCGGCCGCGCGCGCCAGGCCGAGCGCGTGACCGTGCCCATTGCCGGTCCGCTGGCGGCCAACAACAGCGAGGCGCTGCGCGACGCGGCCCAGGCGGGGCTGGGCATTGCGCTCTTGCCCGACTTCAGCGCGCAGTCGGGCCTGCAGGCGGGCAAGCTGGTCGAGGTGCTCCCCGACTGGCAGCCCACGGGCGCCTTTGCCGACCAGATCTACGCCATACGGCCTTATTCGCTGCACATTCCGCGCGCGGTCAACCTGTTCGTGAGCCATCTGCGCGAGACGCTCAAGGCGGGGTTCGAGCTGCCTTAGGGCTGATGCTTCAAGGAGACCGTTCCGGTCTCGTTTTCAGTTGGACGACGCCATCAACTGCCCCACCAGCAGCTGCGCCGCCGGCGACAAGGTCTCGCCCGTCTTGGTCGCCATCAGCAGACGGCGCACGGCCCAGGCGTCGCTGAGCCGAACCACCTTGAGGCCGAGTGCGTTCACCTGCGCCTTGCAGGCCGCGAGCGGCACCACGCCGATGCCGAGGTTGGCCGCGATCATGTGGCACATCGCATCGAAGCTGCGCACCTGCACGCGCAGTCGCATCGGAATGCCGGCCTGCTCGGCCGCGCGCGAAGTGAGTTCGAGCAGCGAGCTGCTGCGGTTCAGGCCCACGAACTCATGCGCGAGGCAGGTCTTGAAATCGGTCCGGCGGGTGCGTGCGAGCGGATGCTGCCGGGCGCACAGCACCACCAGCTCGTCGGTCTGGAACGGCGCCACGTCGAGCCCGTAGGCTGGCGTGTTCTCGGCGAACACGCCCACGTCGGCCAGGCCGTCGACCAGCGCGCGCACGATGTCGCCGCTCAGCTGTTCCTCGACCTCGACGCGGATGTCCGGGTGCTGGCCCAGGAAGGCGGCGAGCGTGGCCGGCAGGAACTCGGTGAGCGCCGACATGTTGGCCCACAGCCGCACATGGCCGCGCACCCCGCTCGAGTAGTCGCCGAGCTCGTTGCTGAACTGCTCGAAGCCCTGGAACAGCCGCATTGCATGCTGCATGGCCACGTGGCCGGCCGGGGTCAGCGCGATGCCTTGCGAGCTGCGCTCCAGCAGCTTCGATCCCGTGGCCGCCTCGAAGTCCGAAAGCCGCCGGCTGGCGGCCGAGAGCGCCAGGTGGCAGGCTTCCGCGCCCTTGGTGATGCTGCCCGACTGGGCCACGGCGCAGAACAGGCGCAGCGTGACGAAGTCGACGCGGGCGGGGTTGATGGGAACGGCCATCCGTCCATTCTAGAAAGCCTTCGCATTTTGCGAAGGCCTCCTGCCATCAAAGCAATTCCGCTCGCCGCGATCTGTTCCTAGAGTTGGGGCAACCAACCAGGAGACAGACGCAAGATGAATGCACTCGAAGGCCTCAAGGTGCTGGAGCTCGGCCAGCTCATCGCCGGCCCGTTCGCGGGCAAGACGCTCGCGGAATTCGGCGCCGACGTGATCAAGGTCGAGCCGGCCGGCGTCGGCGATCCGCTGCGCAAGTGGCGGCTGCTGCGCGAAGGCACTTCGGTGTGGTGGGAGGTGCAGTCGCGCAACAAGCGCTCGGTGTGCCTCGACCTGCGCAGCGCCGAAGGCCAGCAGGCCGTGCGCGCGCTGGCGCTGGAGGCCGACGTGCTGATCGAGAACTTCAAGCCCGGCACGCTCGAAGGCTGGGGCCTGGGCTGGGAGCAGCTGCATGCGCTCAACCCGCGGCTCATCATGCTGCGCATCTCGGGCTACGGGCAGACCGGGCCGTACCGCGACAAGCCGGGCTTCGGCGTGCTCGGCGAATCGATGGGCGGGCTGCGCTACCTGAGCGGCGAGCCGGGCCGGGTGCCGGTGCGCGTGGGCGTCTCGCTCGGCGACACGCTGGCGGCGCTGCATGGCGTGATCGGCGTGCTCACGGCGCTGCACCATCGCACGGTCCATGGCGGCGAGGGGCAATTCATCGACGTGGCGCTCTACGAGTCGGTCTTCAACGTGATGGAAAGCCTGCTGCCCGAATACGACGCGTTCGGCGCGGTGCGCGAGCGCGCCGGCAGCGCCCTGCCGGGCATTGCGCCGACCAATGCCTACAAGTGCAATGACGGCCACTACGTGCTGGTGGCGGGCAACGGCGACAGCATCTTCAGGCGGCTGATGCGCGCCATCGGCCGCGCGGACCTGGAGAACGATCCGCAGCTCGTGCACAACGATGGCCGCGTGCAGCGGGTGGAAGAGATCGATGCCGCCATCGAGGCCTGGACGCTGCAGCGCAGCCGCGACGAGGTGCTCGCGGTGCTCGATGCGGCCGGCGTGCCGGTCGGGCGCATCTACACGGTGGCCGACATCGCCACCGATCCGCAGTACCTGGCGCGCCAGATGATCGTCGAGACGGCCACCGCCGACGGCGAAATGCTCAAGGTGCCGGGCGTGGTGCCCAAGCTCAGCGCCACGCCGGGGCGCATCGCGCATCCCGCGCCGCGGCTCGGCGAACACACCGATGAGCTGCAAGGCGCGGGCTGGCCGGCGCGCCGCACCGAAGAAAGCGAGGCCGTATGAAAGAAGGCAAGGGCAAGCGGCTCTTCATCAACGAAGTGGCCACGCGCGACGGCTTCCAGATGGAGGGCCGCTTCATTCCCACCGACGACAAGATCGCGCTCATCGATCGGCTGGGCACGCTGGGCTACGCCAAGATCGAGGTGACTTCGTTCACCTCCGCCAAGGCGATTCCGGCGCTGCGCGATGGCGAGGAAGTGATGCAGCGCATCGTGCGCCGGCCGGGCGTGGTCTATACCGCGCTGGTGCCGAACCTGCGCGGGGCCGAGCGCGCTCTGGAGAGCCGCATCGGCGAATTCAACATCGTCATGTCGGTCAGCGAGACCCACAACCTCAGCAACCTGCGCATGACGCGCGAGCAGTCGTTCGCGCAGCTGGCCGAGGTCATCGCGCTGGCCAGGCGGCCCGGCGTGCCGGTGAACGTGTCGCTCTCCTGCGTCTTCGGCTGCCCGATGGAAGGCGAGGTGCCGCTGGCCGCCGTGCTGGAGTGGATCGACCGCTTCGCGGCGCTGCAGGTGCAGGGCGTCACGCTGTGCGACACCACGGGCATGGCTTTTCCCACGCAGGTGCAGGCCGTCTGCGAGGCCGCGATGGCGCGGCATCCCGGCCTGCAGTGGACGGCGCACTTTCACAACACGCGCGGCATGGGGCTCGCGAACGCGGTGGCGGCAGTCGAGGCGGGCATCGAGCGGCTCGACATGTCGCTGGGCGGCATCGGCGGCTGCCCGTATGCACCCGGCGCGACCGGCAACGTCGCCACCGAGGACGTGGTGCACATGCTGCAATGCATGGGCTACGACACCGGCATGGATCTGGACGGCCTGATCGATGCCGCCTCGGAACTCGAAGCGCTGGTGCAGCACGAATTGCCGAGCCAGGTTTCCCGCGCCGGCCACCGGCTCACGCGGCATGCGCCGCCGGCGGATTTCAACGACATCGCGGCGCGCGCGCATGCGCGCCGGGCCAAGGAGCTGCACGCATGATCGACCATCTGGACCACCTGGTGCTCACCACCGCTCACGAGGAGGCCTGTACCCGCTTCTATGTCGACGTGATGGGCATGGCGCTGGAGACTTTCGGCGCGAACCGCAAGGCCTTCCGCTTCGGCAACCAGAAGATCAACCTGCATGTGAAGGGCCATGAGTTCGAGCCCAAGGCGCAGGTGCCGACGCCGGGCTCGCTGGACCTGTGCTTCATCGCGAGCGTGCCGCTCGAGGACGTGATCGCGCGGCTGAAGAACAATGGCGTTCCGATCCTCGAAGGCCCGGTGATGCGGACCGGCGCCACCTCGCGCATCCGATCGGTCTACGTGCGCGATCCCGACCTGAATCTCATCGAGATATCCGAGCTGGCGCCCTGACGCGCCGGCTTCGAATGCAACCCCAAAAAACACCGGAGACAGACAAACCATGAAATCCACCCATCGCCTTCTGATGGCCGCAGGCCTCGTGCTGGCGGCCACCGCGGCCAGCGCCGACACCTGGCCCTCGAAACCGATCACCTTCATCGTGCCCACCGCGCCTGCCGGGTCCACCGACATCATGGCGCGCATGGTGGCCGACCCGCTGCAGCGCGCGCTGGGCCAGCCCATCGTGGTCGACAACAGGCCCGGCGCCAGCGGCAACATCGGCACCGAGGCCGTCGCGCGCGCCGCGCCCGACGGCTACACGCTGCTGATGCAGTACTCGGGCTACCACGTCGGCAACCCCGCGCTCTTTCCGCAGATCAAGTGGAGCCCGACCAAGGACTTCGTGCCGGTGGCGCTGGTGATGCGCGCGCCGCACGTGGTCGCAGTGAGCGGCAAGCTGCCCGTGAATTCGATGAAGGAGCTGATCGAGTACGGCAAGAAAAAGAAGGAGGGCGGCCTGTTCTACGCCTCGTCAGGCAACGGCTCCATCCAGCACATCGCGGGTGAACTGCTGTCGCGGCAGGCCAAGCAGCCTATGACGCACGTGCCCTACAAGGGCTCGGGCCCGGCCATCAACGACCTGATCGCGGGCAACGTCGACATGTTCATCACCACGCCGCCCTCGGTCATCGGCCATTTCGCGGGCGGCCGCATCAAGCCGCTGGTGTACACGGGCAGCAAGCGCCATCCGTCGATGCCCGACGTACCGACCTCGGCCGAGGCGGGGTTGCCGGGCTACGAGGTGGAGTCGTGGTTCGCGGTGTTCGCACCGGCCAGGACGCCGCCCGAGATCGTCAACAAGCTCAGTGCGGAGATCAAGAAGATCGTCGAGAGCGAGCCGTTCCGCAAGAAGGTGGACGAGCAGGGCGCCTTCGCCACCTACATGGACCCGGCGGCGCTCGGCAAGTTCGTCGACCAGGAACTGGCGGCCTGGGCGAAGGTGATCAAGGCGGCGGACATCAAGCCCGACTGACGGGCTACGGCTTGACGCCGAGCACCGACAGGATGATGGCTGCCAGCGTGAGCGTCACGGGCAGCCGGTGGGCGGCGAGCGCATGCGCGCGTGCAACCGACAGCTTGGACGACAGCAGTAGGTTCTTCTCGGAATGAAGGGGTGTGGTCATAACGGCTCCTGAGTGGCTGCGGGCGGAATGCCCGCGTGCCTCCAAGATAGTCATCGGCGAGCCCCGTGGCGCAGGCCTTTCGCCGACACCGCGTTTCCGTTTCTGCAACGATCAGCCCGCAATGAGCTTCTGCACCAGCTCCGCCGTGGTCGCCGCCGCGTACTTGCGCATCAGCCGCGCCCGGTGCAGTTCCACCGTGCGGTGGCTGATGCCCAGCGCCTTGCCGATCTCCTTCGAGGTCAGCCCGCGCATCACCTGTGCCGCCACCTCGCGCTCGCGCGGCGTGAGCTCGGCCTTGACCGCGCGGCGCGATCCCAGGTCCTCGAAGGTCCAGATGCCGGCCTCGTGCGGCGCGGCGCGGTTCATGGCGTGGCCCGTGACGTGGCACCAGAAGGTCTCGCCGGCGATGGCGCCGTGCAGGCCGCCCAGGCGCTTCATCATGCGGTTGTCGGCATAGCGGCCGCTGGCGTTCAGGAACGGTTCCATGCGCTTGCCGATGCGCTCGAACTCGGCCACGCTCGGGTACAGGATGCTGAACGAATGCCCGACCAGGGCGGAGGGCGTTGCACCGAAAATCTCGCACACCCGCTCGTTGCAGGCCACGATGGTGCGGTTGCTCGACACCACCATGCCGACGGGCGCATGTTCAAAAGCCAGCCGGTAGTCGATCTCGGGCATCGGGGGTCACCATTACGAAATACTACGTATGCGACTACGTAGTATCGTTCAAGGCTTGCAAAAGGCTTTACGCCAACTCTCCACCATCCATCAAGGAGCCCGAGTGAACAAGATTTATCCCTCCGCAGACGCGGCACTCAAGGGGGTCGTGGCCGACGGGCAGACGCTCGCGGTCGGCGGCTTCGGCCTGTGCGGCATTCCCGAGGCGCTGATCGACGCGCTGCACGACTCGGGCGTCAAGGATCTCACCTGCATCTCCAACAACGCGGGTGTCGACGGCTTCGGCCTCGGCAAGCTGCTCGAGACGCGCCAGATCAAGAAGATGATCGCGTCCTACGTGGGCGAGAACAAGGAGTTCGAGCGCCAGTACCTCGCGGGCGAACTGCAGCTCGAATTCACGCCCCAGGGCACGCTGGCCGAGAAGCTGCGCGCCGGCGGCGCGGGCATTCCGGCCTTCTTCACCAAGACCGGCGTCGGCACGCAGGTGGCCGAAGGCAAGGAACTGCGCGAGTTCGACGGCGAAACCTACGTCATGGAGCGCTCGCTGGTGCCCGATGTGGCGCTGGTCAAGGCCGACGTGGCCGACAAGTCGGGCAACCTGCGCTTCCGACTCACGGCGCGCAACTTCAACCCAGCCGCCGCCATGGCCGGCAAGATCTGCATCGTCGAGGTCGAGAAGATCGTCGAGGTGGGCGAACTGGCCCCTGACGACATCCACCTGCCCGGCATCTACGTGCATCGCATCGTGCTCAACGCCAAGCCCGAGAAGCGCATCGAGAAGCGCACCGTGAGCGCCGCCGCGCCGGCCGACGCCGCGGCCGCCAAGGTCGAAGCCCAGGCCGCCATTGCGCAGGCCGCCGCCGGCAGCGAAGTGCCTGCCCCCGTCAAGAACAACAAAGGAGCCTGAGATGCCCTGGACCCAAGACCAAATGGCCGCGCGTGCGGCGCAAGAACTCGAAGACGGCTTCTACGTGAACCTGGGCATCGGCATTCCCACGCTGGTGGCCAACTTCGTCGGCGACAAGGAAGTGTGGCTGCAGAGCGAGAACGGCATGCTCGGCATCGGCCCGTTCCCGACCGAAGACCAGGTCGACGCCGACCTGATCAACGCCGGCAAGCAGACCGTGACCACCATCCCCGGCTCGGCCATCTTCGGCAGCCATGACAGCTTCGCGATGATTCGCGGCGGCAAGATCAACCTGTCGATTCTCGGCGCCATGCAGGTCAGCGTGAAGGGCGACCTCGCCAACTGGATGATCCCGGGCAAGATGGTCAAGGGCATGGGCGGCGCCATGGACCTGGTGGCCGGCGTGAAGCGCGTGATCGTGCTGATGGAGCACGTCGCCAGGAAGAAGGACGGCACCGAGGACCTCAAGATCCTCGAGAAGTGCACGCTGCCATTGACCGGTGTGGGCGTGGTCGACCGCATCATCACCGACCTGGCCGTGATGGACGTGGTGCCCGAAGGCCTCAAGGTGGTCGAGCTCGCGCCGGGCGTGAGCTTCGACGCGCTGCAGGCCAAGACCGGCGCCAGGCTGATCCAGTAGGGCGGCGGCGCAACGGCGACGAAGGGCAGGGCCGCGAGAGCGGGCCCTGCCTTTTTGCTTTGGACGTTCTGGAGAAATGAAATGAATGCGAGCGACGCCCTGGACAGCATCTGGCAGCGGGCGGGCCTGCCGCCCGAGGCCTTGCAACAAGCGCGGCTCACGGGCGAAGACCCGGTGCTGCCGTCGTCCTTCGCGGTGGGTGCGGCCGCGCAGAGCAGCATTGCGGCTGCGGCGCTCGCGGCCTGCGAACTGGGCCACTTGCGCGGCGCCGGGCGGCAGGAAGTGGCCGTCGACATGCGCCACGCGGCGCTCGACTGCACCGGCTGGTTCAGCCTCGACGGCCGCGTGCCCGAGCTGTGGGACAGCTTCTCCGGGCTGTACCGCTGCGCCGACGGCTGGGTGCGCATCCACGCGAACTTCGCACACCATCGCGACGGCGCGCTGCGGCTGATGAAGCTGGATCCGGCCACCGCCATGCGCGCCGAGGCCGAGGCAGCCATGGCGACGTGGCGCGCGCTCGACTTCGAAGACGCCGCCGCCGCGCAAGGCCTGGTGGCGACCGCGCTGCGCCGCTTCGACGAATGGGACGCAACGCCGCAGGGCCGGGCCATTGCGGCACAGCCGCTCTTCACGATCGAGCGCATCGGCGATGCACCGCCGCGCGTGCTGCCGCCGCTGCGCGAAGACCAGCGGCCGCTCGAGGGCCTGCGCTCGCTCGACCTGACGCGCATCCTCGCGGGCCCCGTGGGAGGCCGCGCGCTGGCGGCCTATGGCGCCGACGTGATGCTCGTCAATTCGCCGCACCTGCCCAACATCGAATCGATCGCCGACACCAGCCGCGGCAAGCTGTCGGCGCACGTGGACCTGCGCACCGAGGCGGGCCGCGCCGTGCTGCGGCAGCTCGCCGCGCAGGCCCATGTCTTCGTGCAGGGCTACCGGCCCGGCGGCATCGCGGCACTGGGCTTCGGGCCGACGGAACTCGCGCGGCTCGCGCCCGGCATCGTGTGCGTGTCGCTCACGGCCTATGGCACGCAAGGCCCGTGGGCGCATCGCCGCGGATTCGATTCGCTGGTGCAGACCGCCATGGGTTTCAACCACGCCGAAGGCGAAGCGGCCGGCGACGGCAAGCCGAAGCCGCTGCCGATGCAGATCCTCGATGAGGCCACGGGCTACCTCATCGCCTTCGGCGCGGCCGCGGCGCTCTGGCGGCAGCAGCAGGAGGGCGGCAGCTGGCATGTGCAGGTGTCGCTGGCGCAGACGGGGCAATGGCTGCGCGGGCTCGGTCGCGTGGCTGGCGGCCTGTCGATCGCCCGGCCCGACCTGAAGCCCTATCTGGAGACCTCGGCCTCAGGCTTCGGCGAACTGACCGCGCTGCGCCACGGCGCGCAGCTGTCGCGCACGCCGGCCGCATGGCCGCGCCCGTCGATGCCTCCGGGCAGCCATGCGCCGGCCTGGCCCAGCGGCACCGGGCAATGAGAAACTTGGCGCATGCAGACGACGAACAGATACGAAGGAAGGCCGTTGCTGCGGCTGGTGGATTGCCTGGTGCTGGACGCCATCGACCAGCTCGACGACGCCAAGCGCGCCAAGCTCGAAGCGCTGGAGCCCACGCTCGCCCAGACCTTCAATGCGAGCGGTACCTGGCAGGAGATGGTCGGCACCCAGATGGGCTTTGCCGATGACGTGCAGGACCAGATCCGGCAGTTCTGGCGCAGCTACCTCGACCGGGCAGAGGAGCAGCAGCTGCGCGCGGACCCGCAGGAGTTCGTGATCGAGTTCGTGGCGCTGAACTTTCCGGACCTCGCGCCGCCGCGGCGCTGAGCCTTCGGCATCATGCGGGTGCGGGCAGCAGCAGTTGCCGCTGCGCCTGCACCGTCTCGCGCAGGAACTCCCACACCGCCTGCATCCGCACCAGGTGCTTGGTCTCCGCCGGCATCGACATCCAGAACGTGCGCGTGAAGTTCGCCTGCCCCGGCAGCACGGGCTTGAGCGCGCCGTCGTTCTCCGCGATGAAGGCCGGCAGCACCGCGATGCCCGCGCCCGCCAGCACCGCGCGGTGCTGCGCGAGCACGCTGGTGCTGCGCAGCGCGAAGGCATCGGGGCGGTGCAGTTCGTCCAGGTACTGCAGCTCCTTGCTGAAGAGCAGGTCGTCCACGTAGCTGATGAAGGTGTGGCCGCGCAGGTCTTCGCGCGTCTTGATCGGCTTGTGGGCGGCCAGGTACTTCTTCGATGCATAGAGCCTGAGCGTGTAGTCGGTGAGCTTGGTCACGACCACCGGTCCGCGCGCCGGCCGCTCGAGCGAGATCACGATGTCGGCCTCGCGCCGCGACAGGTGCACCAGCCGCGGCATCGCGAGCAGGTCGATGGTGAGCCTGGGATGCTGCTGCGCGAAAAGCGCCAGCTGCGGTGCCAGCACCACGGTGCCGAAGCCCTCGGTCGCGCCGATGCGGATCAACCCCGACAGCCCCTCCTGGGAGGCCGGCGCGGTGCTCTCCACCGCCTGGAACGCGCTTTCCATGGCCTCGACCTGCGGCTGCAGCTTGCGGCCCGCCTCGGTGAGCCGGTGGCCGCCCGACTCGCGCGAGAAGAGCGGCGCGCCCACTTCCTTTTCGAGCGCCTGGATGCGCCGCGCCACCGTGGTGTGGTCCACCTCGAGCCGGCGCGCGGCGCTCATCAGCGTGCCCGAGCGGGCCAGTTCCAGAAAGTAGCGGAGGTTGTCCCAGTCCATGTGTTCGCGTGTTCTTGGGTGGGCTCTGCATTTTTGCAAAGCAATGGCGCATATTTGTCTATTGTCATGGCAAATCTGCAAAGCTAGGATGCGTGTTGAACCTGCATGCAGGCCCCGTATTCACAGGAGACAAAACCCCATGGACGCCACCACCACCCCCAAGACCCAGGTCGCCACCGTCAAACTGCTGATCGGCGGCAAATTCGTCGAATCCAAGACCAGCGAATGGCGCGACATCGTCAACCCGGCCACGCAGGAAGTGCTGGCCCGCGTGCCGTTTGCCACGCAGGCCGAGCTCGATGCCGCCGTGGCTTCCGCCAAGGACGCCTTCAAGACCTGGCGCAAGACGCCTATCGGCGCGCGTGCCCGCATCTTCCTGAAGTACCAGCAGCTCATTCGCGAGAACATGGGCGAGCTGGCCGCCATCCTCACCGCCGAGCAGGGCAAGACGCTGCCGGACGCCGAGGGCGACGTGTTCCGCGGCCTCGAGGTGGTCGAGCACGCCTCGAACATCGGCAACCTGCAGCTCGGCGAGCTGGCCAACAACGTGGCCAACGGCGTCGACACCTACACGCTGCTGCAGCCGCTGGGCGTGTGCGCCGGCATCACGCCGTTCAACTTCCCGGCCATGATTCCGCTGTGGATGTTCCCGATGGCCATCGTCACCGGCAACACCTTCGTGCTGAAGCCCTCGGAGCAAGACCCGATGGTCACCATGCGTTTGTGCGAACTCGCGCTCGAGGCCGGCATTCCGCCCGGCGTGCTGAACGTGGTGCATGGCGGCGAAGCGGTGGTCAACGGCATCTGCGACCACAAGGACATCAAGGCCATCAGCTTCGTCGGCTCGACCAAGGTCGGCACGCACGTCTACAACCGCGCCACGCTGGCCGGCAAGCGCGTGCAATGCATGATGGGCGCGAAGAACCACGCCATCGTGATGCCCGACGCCAACAAGGAGCAGACGCTCAACGCACTGGCCGGCGCGAGCTTCGGCGCGGCGGGCCAGCGCTGCATGGCGGTGTCGGTGGCGGTGCTGGTGGGCGAGGCGCGCAACTGGGTGCCCGAACTCATCGAGAAGGCGAAGACGCTGAAGATCGGCGCGGGCACCGAGAAGGGCGTGGACGTGGGACCGCTGGTTTCCTGTGCAGCCTACGACCGTGTCAACCATCTCATCGAACGCGGCGTGGCCGACGGCGCCAAGCTGGAGCTCGACGGCCGCAAGCCCACCGTGCCGGGCTACGAGAAGGGCAACTTCGTGGGCCCGACGATCTTTTCGGGCGTGAAGCCCGGCATGACGATCTATGACCAGGAAGTGTTCGGGCCCGTGCTCTGCGTGGCCGATGCAGAGAACATCGACGAGGCCATCGAGCTGATCAACAGCAACCCGAACGGCAACGGCACGGCGATCTTCACGCAGTCGGGCGCCGCGGCGCGCCGCTTCCAGGAAGACATCGACGTGGGCCAGGTCGGCATCAACGTGCCGATCCCGGTGCCGGTGCCGATGTTCTCGTTCACCGGTTCGCGCGCATCGAAGCTCGGCGACCTGGGCCCGTACGGCAAGCAGGTCATCATGTTCTACACGCAGACCAAGACCGTGACGGCCCGCTGGTTCGACGACAGCACCGTCTCGCACGGCGTCAACACCACGATCAGCCTCAAGTGAGCCGCGCGTTCCGCGCTGTCGCGTCATCGGCCGTGCTGCTGCTCGCCGCCGGCGTGCATGCGGCCGATGATGCAAACCCGCTGGACTGCAGGCCCGACGGCAACCAGCAGCAGATGAACGCCTGCGCGGTGCGCGACTTTCGCGCCGCCGACGCCGCGCTCAACATCCGCTACGGCGAGGTGATGAAGACGCTCTCGCCGCAGATGCGCGTCGCGCTGCGCACCGAGCAGCGCGCCTGGCTCAAGGGCCGCGACCCCTCTTGCAAGCGGGCCTCGAAAGCGAGCGAAGGCGGCTCCATCTGGCCGCTGGTGTTCAATTCATGTCTGGAGGAATCGACCCTGAAACGGACGGCCGAGCTGGACCACTGGAAGGGTCGCGAACAATGAACTTCGAATTGTCCGAAGAGCAGAACGCCTTTGCGCAGACCGCGCGCGATTTCGCACAGGCCGAGTTCGCGCCCCATGCGGCACGGTGGGACGCCGAGGCCATCTTCCCGAAGGAGGCCATCGCCAAGGCCGGCGAGCTGGGCTTCTGCGGGCTCTATGCGCCCGAGCGCATCGGCGGCCTCGGCCTGCCGCGGCTCGATTCGGCGCTGGTGTTCGAGGAGATGGCCGCGGTCGACCCCTCGACCACGGCCTTCATCACGATCCACAACATGGCGACCTGGATGCTCGGCACCTGGGCGACCGACGCGGTGGCGCAGCAGTGGGGCGAAGACCTCACGAGCGGGCGCAAGCTGGCTTCCTACTGCCTCACCGAGCCGGGCGCCGGGTCGGACGCGGGCTCGCTCAAGACGCGCGCCGAGCTGCAGGGCGCCGAGTACGTGATCAACGGCGGCAAGGCTTTCATCTCCGGTGCCGGGTCGACCGACGTGCTGGTGCTCATGGCGCGCACGGGCGGCGCGGGCGCCAGCGGCATCTCGGCCTTTGCGGTGCCGGCCGATGCGCCGGGCGTGAGCTACGGCAAGAAGGAGCACAAGATGGGCTGGAACAGCCAGCCCACGCGCACCATCAGCTTCGACAACGTGCGCGTGCCGGCCGAGAACCTGCTGGGCAAGGAAGGCGAGGGCTTTCGCATTGCGATGAAGGGGCTCGATGGCGGGCGCATCAACATCGCGACCTGCTCGGTGGGCGCGGCGCAGGGCGCGCTCGATGCGGCGCGCCGCTACCTGCACGAGCGCCAGCAGTTCGGCAAGCCGATCGCGAGCTTCCAGGCCCTGCAGTTCAAGCTGGCCGACATGGCGACGGAACTGGTCGCCGCGCGGCAGATGGTGAGGCTCGCGGCAAGCAAGCTCGATGCGGGCCATGCCGATGCCAGCACCTACTGCGCGATGGCCAAGCGCTTTGCGACCGATGCGGGCTTCAACGTCTGCAACGACGCGCTGCAATTGCACGGCGGCTACGGCTACCTGAGCGAGTTCCCGCTCGAGCGGCTGGTGCGCGATACCCGCGTGCACCAGATCCTCGAAGGCACCAACGAGATCATGCGCGTGATCGTTGCGCGAAAATTGCTGGAAGGGGACAGCGATATCCGCTGAGGCCCTGCATCCAGAACCCTCAAGACAATGACCGACTCCGTAGTTCTCTTCGACGAAATCAAGACCGCCGGCGGCAAGCGCTTTGCCACCGCCACGCTCAACGCACCGGCCTCGCTCAACGCGCTGTCGGTGGACATGGTGCGCCTGCTCACGCCCAAGCTGCGCGAATGGGCGAAGGACGACGGCATCGTCGGCGTGCTGCTGCAGGCCGACGGCGAGAAGGCCTTCTGCGCCGGCGGCGACCTGCGCCAGCTGTACCAGACGCTGCTCGAGTGCGGCCCCGCGCGCAACACCTACGCCGAAGAATTCTTCCGCGAGGAATACGAGCTCGACTACCTGATCCACACCTTTCCCAAGCCCTTCCTCTGCTGGGGCCACGGCATCGTGATGGGCGGCGGCGTCGGGCTGATGGCGGGCTGCTCGCACCGCGTGGTCACCGCGCAGAGCCGCGTTGCCATGCCCGAGATCAGCATCGGCCTGTACCCCGACGTGGGCGGCAGCTGGTTCCTGCGCCGCACGCCGGGCCGCACGGGCCTGTTCCTGGCGCTCACGGCCGCCAACCTCAATGCGGCCGATGCGATCTTCTGCGGCCTGGCCGACGTGCTGGTGCCGCATGAGCGCAAGGGCCAGGTGTTCGAAGCGATTGCCGCCGCGCACTGGCGCGGCGAGCAAAAGGCCGACCGCGCCGAGCTTTCGCGCATCATCGCGCGCGCCGGCGAGGGCGCCGAGATGCCGCCCTCCAAGGTGCGCGAACACTACGACACCATCAACGCGCTGATGGCCGGCGACGACCTGCTCGACATCGCCGGGCGCCTGCGCAGCCTGCAGAGCGACGATGCCTGGCTGCAGTCCGCCGCCAAGACCTTCGCCAAGGGCGCACCCAGCTCTGCGGCGCTGAGCTTCGAGCTCTGGCAGCGCGTGCACCACATGTCGCTGGCCGAGGTGTTCCGGCTCGAATACTGGGCCTCGCTCGGCTTCTGCGCGCACAAGGACTTTGCCGAGGGCATCCGCGCGGTGCTGATCGACAAGGACCGCAATCCGCGCTGGAACCCCGCCGCCCTCGAAGAGATCACGCCCGCCTTCATCGAGGACCACCTGCGCCCGCGCGGCCAGATGCCCGCGGAGCTGGCCGCGCTGGCCTGAGCCTCTTTCACGAATACAACGGAGACATCAAATGAAAATCGCATTCATCGGCCTTGGCCACATGGGCGGACCCATGGCCCTGAACCTGCGCAAGGCGGGCTTTGCGGTCAAGGCCTTCGACCTGTCGGACGAGGCCTGCAAGAAATACGCGGCCGAAGGCCTGGCCATTGCCGCATCGGCCGCCGAATCGGTGACCGATGCCGACGTGGTCATCAGCATGCTGCCGGCCAGCGCGCACGTGGAGGGCCTGTTCCTGGGCAGCGGCGGCAGCAAGCCCGGCCTGCTCGACAGCATCCGTGCCGGCACGCTCGTGATCGACAGCAGCACCATTGCCGCCGCCACCTCGCGCAAGGTGGCGGAGGCGGCTGCGGCCAAGGGCATCGCGATGATCGATGCGCCGGTTTCCGGCGGCACCGGCGGCGCGATTGCCGGCACGTTGACCTTCATGGTCGGCGGCGAGGCCGACGACCTCGAACGTGCGCGCCCCGTGCTCGAGAAGATGGGCGCCAACATCTTCCATGCGGGCGGCATCGGCGCGGGCCAGACCGCCAAGATCTGCAACAACATGCTGCTCGGCATCCTGATGATCGGCACCTCGGAGGCGCTGGCGCTGGGCGTGGCCAACGGGCTCGATCCCAAGGTGCTGTCCGAAATCATGCGGCGCAGCTCGGGCGGCAACTGGGCGCTCGAAAAGTACAACCCGATGCCCGGCGTGATGGAAGCTGCGCCCGCATCGAAGAACTACGCGGGCGGCTTCGGCACCGACCTGATGCTCAAGGATCTGGGCCTCGCGCAGGAAAACGCCACCGCCGTTCGCGCTGCCACGCCGCTGGGCGGGCTCGCACGCAGCCTTTATGCGGCGCACAGCCTGGCGGGCCATGGCGCGCTCGATTTCTCGAGCGTGCTGAAGCTGCTGCAGAAGGCTTCGTCCTAGCGTCCCCGCTTCTAGCCGAACAGGGCGTCGCTGGCCCACAGAAGGCCCAGCACACCCACGAACAGCAGCAGGAACACGGCCCATGCGCGCGTGAACGCCTGCGTCTCCGTGATCTCGGCGGGAGCCGTTTCGGGCGGCTTAGGAGCGCTGGGCGTTTGTGGGTTCATTCCCGACTGTACCCCGCGCGCCCGGTTTTGCCGCCGTGCGCGTCTTCGACATGGCCAGCAGCACCCCGGCCGCGACCAGGTTGGCGCCGATGCTGGCGAGGATCGGCAGCAGGTAGCTGCGGCTGATGTCGAATGCGAAGCCCGCCGCGCTCGGGCCGACCAGGGTGCCGAAGGCCACGCTGGTGTACAGCACGCCCAGGATCGCGCCGATGCTGCAGCCGCCGAAGTAATCCATGACGAGGGCAGGCAGCAGCGCAACGAAGCCGCCGCAGAAAACGCCGTAGGCAAACGCGAACGCGGCCAGCCCCCAGAACCCGCCGGACACCGCCCACACCACCAGCGAAAGCGCCATGCCGCCCGACATCAGCGGCAGCGCCAGCTGCCGGCCCAGCCGATCGGCCAGCCCGCCAAGAAAAAATCGCCCCGCCGTGCTGCCGACGCCGATGGCGCCGAGCAGCAGCACGGCTGCGCTGGCCGACTGGCCGTGGTCGAGCGCGTAGGGCACGAGGTGGACGAAGGGAACGAACAGCCCGAACGAGCTGATCAGGCAGGCCGCATAGAGCCCGGCGAAGCGGCGCGACCTGATCGCGTCGCGCAACGTGGAGCCTGCGGGCAAGGCCGACGGTGCTTGCGGCTGCGGTGGATCGCCGTCGGGCCCGAGCCCGCGGTGGCGCGGATCGTCCTCGATCAGCAGCGCCATGCCGGCGCCCACCACCACGGCCATTGCGCCCAGCGCCAGGTAGGCGTGGCGCCATCCCAGCGCCTCGATGAGAAGCGAGGCCAGCGGCGGCATCACCAGCGTGCCCACGCCGATGCCGCTCACCGCCAGCCCCGAGGCGAATCCGCGCCGCCTGACAAACCAGCGCTGCACCGCGCCCAGCACCGGCACATAGGAGGCGCCGACGCCGAGCCCGACGCCCAGGCCGTAGGCCAGGCAAGCCTCGGTCAGGCTGCGCGCCTGTCCCGCGGCGGCCAGGCCCAGGCCGACCAGCACCATGCCCGCGACCGCCAGCCGCCGCGCACCCCACCGGTCCGCGAGCGGGCCACTGACCACACCCAGGCCGAAGTAGAGGAAGCCCGCGAGCGAGAACACCAGCGAGGCCGATCCGCGCGAGGCGCCGAAGTCGCGCTGCAGCGATTCGAGGAAGGCGCTGAAGGTGTAGGCGCTGCCGAAGCCCACGAGCGTGACGGCGAAGGCGCCGGCCACTACGAACCAGCCGCGGAAAAGGCGTGTGCGTGGCGCTGAACGGGAGGAGAAGGAGGTCAATGCGGGTCTCCGGGTTTGCTCAGAATATCTATTGGTTGGAGAATGGGATCCGGCGCGCAAGAGTGCTTCTTCTTCATGCGCCAGTGTGCGGATCCTCCTCGTTCCCGTACAGCCTCGCAAACCAGATTTTCTGAGGCGATCGGATCAGATCAACTAAACCATGGAACACCAGCTGCCGCCGCTCAACGCGCTCCGCGCCTTCGAGGCGACCGCCCGCCATCTCTCGGTGAAGAACGCGGCCGACGAGCTGTGCGTGACCGCCGGCGCCGTGAGCCAGCTGATCAAGTCGCTGGAGCTGCACCTGGGCATTGCGCTGTTCCGGCGCGCGAACCGCGGCATCTTTCTGACCGATGCGGGCCAGGCCTACCTGCCGCCGGTGCGCAATGCCTTCCGGCAGATCAGCGACGCGACGCGCCGCATCGCCATGCCTGCGGAAACCGGCATCCTCACGGTGAGCACCACGCCGTTCTTCGCGTCCATGTGGCTGGTGCCGCGGCTCAAGAGCTTTCACGATGCGCATCCGGACATCGATCTGCAGGTGGTGAGCAGCACCGCGCTGGCCGATTTTTCGCGCGACGGTGTGGACGTGGCGATCCGCCATGGGCTCGGCCGCTATCCCGGCCTGATCAGCCACCGCGTGCTCACGGTGGAGATCGTTCCGGTTGCCGCGCCCGCGCTGGTTCGCAGCCTCGGGCCGCCCGCGGCACCGGCCGATCTCATGTGCTGGCCGCGCGTGAACGATGCCGAGCGCAAGGGCTGGGCCATGTGGTTCGAGGCGCAGGGCATCGATCAGGCCGCGCCGGTGCGCGGCCCGTCCTTCGATGATTCGGGCCTGTTGCTGAAGGCGGTGCTTGCGGGGCAGGGCGCGGGCTTGCTGCCGGCGGCGCTGGTGGCGGACGAGATGGCCGAAGGCCGGCTGGTCCAGCTGTTGGAAGCCGCGTGGCTCGAAGACTTTGCCTACTACCTCGTGTACCCCGAAGACAGCCGCCACAGGCCGAAGGTGGCCGCCTTCAGGGCGTGGATGCTCGGCGCCGCGGGTGCCGGTCAGACCGCGGCAAGAAAGGCCTCGGCGTCGCCGGCTTCGCACTTCCAGTCGGCAAATACGCCCACGAGATTGCACGCGGTGCAGCGGCAGCCCAGGTAGTACCAGCGCACGTCGCTGCTGTCGCTGTAGAGCGCGACGCCCGACAGCAGCTCGAAGCTCTCGGCCGCGCAGACGCATTCATGGCCGCCGAACTCGGCCTCGTCCGCAAACTCCGCGCTGTCGCCCATCAGCTGAACCGTGCCGCAGGCCAGGCAGGTGCGCCGTGCGGCACCTGCGTCTTCGTCGGTCTCGAGCCTGAACGCGCGGTGGCCGCAGGCGCACACCGATTCCGCGAACCGGGTCGCCGGACAGGCGTTGGCCTTGCTGTAGCGCAGCAGTTCGGCTCGGGTGTCGTCCGGGCCGCTGCCATACCAGTACCTGCCCTTCTTCGTCAGTGCCATGGGAAGCTCATTCTGTTGTCGAATCGATGGCCATGATTCTGCTGCAGGGCCGCGTCAGAGCAGCTCGATGCCCGGCAGGCTCTTGAAGCAGCTCTCGCGCGTGATGCGCACGAAGTCCGCCAGCCACGGCTGGCCGGACGTGCCCTGCGTGCAGGCCATGTAGAGCCGCCCCGTGAGGCCCCGGGCGCCCACGCGCCGGGCCGTGACATAGCCGCGGTCCAGGTAGTTCTGCACCGCCCACAGCGGCAGGGTGGCCACGCCGCGGCCGCTCGCCACCAGCTGCAGCATCGCCACCGTGAGCTCGGTCGTGCGCCGGTGCGCAGGCGCCACGCCGGCCGGCGCCAGCACCTGGCGCACGATGTCGAGCATCTCGTCGGGCACGGGGTAGGTGATGAGCGTCTGGTCGGCAAAGTGGCGCGCCGTCAGATGCGGCTTGGCGACGAGCGCATGGTCGTTGGCGAGCAGCGCCACGATCTCGAAGCGGAACAGCGCGTGGTAGTCCACGGTCTCGTCGGGGTCCTGCTCGGAGACGATCGCCACCTCGGCGCGGTTCTGCATCACCAGCGCGATCGGGTCGGGATGAAAGCCCGAGACGATGTCCAGCTCGATCTCCGGCCAGCGCTGGCGGAAGGCATCCATGGCCGGCATCAGCCAGTCGAAGCAGGTGTGGCACTCGACCACGATGCGCAGCTGCCCGCTGCGGCCCAGCGCCAGCCGCGCCACGTCACGCTCGGCTTCTTCGACCAGCGGCAGCGCGGCATCGGCCAGCTGCAAGAGCCGCAGCCCGGTGGTGCTGAACTGCGGCGGCACCGACTTGCGCTCGAAGAGCTGCGCGCCGTAGCGGTCTTCGAGCAGCTTGACCTGGTGCGACAGCGCCGACTGCGTGAGGTTCAGCAATTGCGCCGCGCGCACCAGGCTGCCGGTGTCGCGCAGCGCAACGAGCGTGCGCAGGTGGCGTATCTCGAGGATCGACTGCAACATGAATGATTTTCAAGCAAATGGGCAAAAGGTTTCGTTTGAATCATATGCCCCAAAGCCCGACCATTGCCGATTCTCAAAGATTCAGCGACCGGACCATCTGCAATGACCACCCGTACCCACATCCTCGGCTTTCCGCGCATGGGCGCCCACCGGGAACTCAAGTTCGCCCTCGAAAAGCACTGGCGCGGCGAGATCGACCACGCCGCGCTGGAAGAAGTTGGCGGCCAGCTGCGCGTACGCCACTGGCAGGCCCAGCGCGACGCCGGGCTCGACTACGTCACCGTCGGCGACTTCGCCTGCTATGACCACGTGGCCAACCACATCCAGCTCTTCGGCTGCGAGCCGGCGCGCTTCGGCTTCAAAGGCGACGAGCCCGAGCTGTCGCGCTATTTCAGGATGGCGCGCGGCGTGGAGGACGAGGCCGGCCATACGCACCAGGCTGGCTGCAGCCACGGCGCCGAGGGCACTTTCGCGCTGGAAATGACCAAGTGGTTCGACACCAACTACCACTACCTCGTGCCCGAGTTCACCGCGGCCACGCAGTTCAGGCTGGCCTCGACGCGGCTCTTCGACGAGGTGGCGCAGGCGCAGCAGGCCGGCCATGCGGTCAAGGCCGTGCTGCTCGGGCCGCTGAGCTTCCTGTACCTTGGCAAGGAGAAGCAAGAGGGCTTCGACCGCCTGTCGCTGCTCGATGCATTGCTGCCCGTGTACGAACAGGTGCTGAACCGGCTCAAGCAGCAGGGCGTCGAATGGGTGCAGATCGACGAGCCCATCCTCGGCCTGGACCTGCCCGACGCCTGGCGCAATGCCTTCGAGCGCGCCTACTGGCAACTGGCCCGCAGTGCGCCGAAGCTGCTGCTGGCGACCTACTTCTCGCCGCTGTCGGACAACCTGCGCCTCGCCTGCCAGCTGCCGGTGGCCGGCCTGCACGTGGACGCCGTGCGCGCGCCGCAGGAGCTGACGGGCGTGGCCGACTGGCTCGCCACGCACAAGGTGCTGTCGATCGGCATCGTCGACGGCCGCAACATCTGGCGCACCGACCCCGACGCGGCGCTTGCCGTGCTGCGCCCGGTGATCGACAAGCGGCGCGGCGAGCTCTGGATCGCGCCATCGTGCTCGCTGCTGCACGTGCCGTTCAGCCTGGCCGCGGAAGACAAGCTCGATGCGGAGCTCAAGTCGTGGCTCGCCTTCGCCGTCGAAAAGCTCGGCGAACTGCGCGTGCTGCGCGCCGTGCTCGACGGCCGCGAGGACTCGGTCGCGCAAGAACTCGAAGCCGCGCGCGCCGCGGTGGCCGCAAGGCGCAGCAGCCCGCGCGTGCACCGCGCCGACGTGGCGCTGCGGCTCGCCCGCAGCGTGGCCGGCGACGACCAGCGCGCATCCCCGTTCGGCCAGCGGCAGCGGGTGCAGCGCGCGCGCTTCGCATTGCCCGCGCTGCCCACCACCACCATCGGCTCGTTCCCGCAGACCAGGGAGATCCGCGCCGCGCGTGCCGCCTTCAAGCGCGGCGAGCTCGATGCGGCAGGCTACCGCGAGAAGATGCGCGCCGAAATCGCACTGGCCGTGCTCAAGCAGGAAGCGCTGGGCATCGACGTGCTGGTGCATGGCGAGGCCGAGCGCAACGACATGGTCGAGTACTTCGGCGAACAGCTCGACGGCTTTGCCTTCACCGCCAACGGCTGGGTGCAGTCATACGGCTCGCGCTGCGTGAAGCCGCCGGTCATCTTCGGCGACGTGGCGCGCCCTGCGCCGATGACGGTCGAATGGACCGCCTATGCGCAGAGCCTCACCAAGCTGCCGATGAAGGGCATGCTGACCGGCCCCGTCACCATCCTGCAATGGTCCTTCGTGCGCGACGACCAGCCGCGCAGCATCACCTGCGAGCAGATCGCCTGGGCGATCCGCGACGAGGTGGTGGACCTCGAGGGCGCCGGCATCGGCATCATCCAGATCGACGAGCCCGCGATCCGCGAAGGCCTGCCGCTGCGCCGCGCCGGCTGGCCGGCCTACCTGAAGTCGGCCACGCGCGCCTTCCGCATCAGCGCTTCGGGCGTGCGCGACGAGACGCAGGTCCACACCCACATGTGCTATTCGGAATTCAACGACATCCTGCCGGAAATCGCGGCCATGGATGCCGACGTGATCACCATCGAGACCAGCCGCTCCGACATGGAACTGCTGCGGGGCTTCGGCGGCGAGAACAATGCGGGGGGCTTCCGCTACCCGAACGAGATCGGCCCCGGCGTGTACGACATCCATTCGCCGCGGGTGCCCTCGGTGGACGAGATCGTGCGCCTGATGCGCAAGGCGGCCGGCGTGGTGCCGCTGGATAACCTCTGGATCAACCCTGATTGCGGCCTGAAGACCCGCGGCTGGCCGGAGACCGAGGCCGCGCTGTCGAACATGGTTGCGGCCGCGAAGCTGCTGCGCAAGGAACTGGCGGCCGCCTGAGGAGAGAGAAGCGGGCAGGGCGAGCGCCAATAATGGCGCCATGGTTGCCCTTTCAGTTTCACCGAGACGTTTCTTTCTCGCGCCTTTTTTTCTCCTGCTGCCGCTGCTGCTCGCACCCGTCATGGGCTGGGCGCAAGACCGCGCCCAGGCCCTGCTGCAGTTCGAGGGCGTGCAGGCGCGCTACCAGGCGGCTTATGCGCCGGGTGCCGTGTCGCGCGATGCGCGCCAGCTGCTGGAGCCTGCCGATCAGGCCATTGCCGACAAGGCGCTCAAGGCGTTGGACACGGCCGCTGCGCGATCTTTCGATGTGGCCGCGTCCGTTGCCGCCATCCAGCAGGAGGTGGCTGCTGCCGGCAAGGGCGGCGCGGCGCCGAGCCCGCAGGTGCAGGCCGCGGTGGCCCGGCTCTCGAAGTTGCGCACCGACTACGCCGCAATGGACGACACAGGCAAGATGGAGTTCTTCAACCGTGAACGAGCGAAGCCGGCCGATCCCGCGCGCACGGAACTGCTCGAGCGCATGGCCGTGGCCGACCTGCGCGAGGTCGATTTCTCGAGCCAGCTGCTGCTGAGCTCGGTCGTCAAGCAACTGGCGCGCGGCAACGCCGGACAGTTCACTTCGCTGCCGGACCGCACGCTCGACATGGCCGTCGACACGCTGTGGTCGCGCGGCGTCACATCGCCGCGCCCGCGCAACCTGCTGACGGTGGCACGCGAGTTCGAGAGGCAGGTCACGCAGGCGCTGCTCGCAGCGCTGCCCGATCCGGACGTGGCCGCCTTGCTCGCCTGGCGCAACGACCCGCAGGCCGCGGCCGAGCGCGAAGCCCTGGTGGGCAGCTACCGCGCCGAGGTCAAGGGGAGCGGCGCCGTGGCGATCCGGACGCTGGTGCGCGGCTGGCCGCGTTCCTGACGGCGGTGCGCGCAGTGGCGTACCTGTCGGGCGCCGCGGCATAGGGCATGAAGCGGCTCTGGTTCTCGTCCACGTCGAGCGGGCGCCCCACGAACGGAAAGGCGCGCTGCGGACAGGCCTCGCGCTCGCACACCTTGCAGCCCGCGCCGATGGGCGTCGGCACCTCGGGATCGCGCAGGTCCATGCCCTTGGAATAGACCAGCCGCGTGGCATGGCTGATGTCGCAGCCCAGCCCGATGGAAAAGGTCTTGTTGGGCGAACCATAGCCTCGGTAGCCGTGCGACACCGTGCGCGCGATCCAGAGGTAGGCGCGGCCGTCGGGCATGCGCGCGAGCTGCGTCAGCACGCGGCCGGGCTGCGCGAAGGCTTCGTACACGTTCCACAGCGGGCAGGTGCCGCCGGTCTTCGAGAAGTGGAAGTGCGTGGCCGATTGCCGCTTCGAGATGTTGCCCGCGCGGTCGACGCGGATCAGGAAGAAGGGCACGCCGCGCGCCTCGGGCCGCTGCAGCGAGCTCAGGCGATGGCAGATGGTCTCGAAGCCCACGCCGAAGCGCCGTGCGAGCTGGTCGATGTCGTAGCGCAGCTGCTCGGCCGCTTCAAGAAAGATGCCGTAGGGCAGCAACAACGCGGCAGCGAAGTAGTTGGCCAGGCCGATGCGCGCCAGCGAACGCGCGGTGTCGCTCGACAGCGGCGCCTCGGCCACGAGCTGGTCGATCATGCCGCCGAGTTCGAGGAACGCGAGTTGCGTTGCGAGCTGGAAGGCGTGCTGGCCCGGCTCCAGATGGCGCGAGAGCCGCAGCACGCGCGTGGCCGGGTCGAAGCGGCGTTGCGCGCCGCCCTCGTCATCCTCCGCCGGAATCACTTGCACGCCATGCGCGTCGAGCAGGCGATGCGCGAGCCGGTCGCCCGGATTGCCTTCGCGCAGCCGCCATTGCGCGGAGAAAGCCTCGGCGGCGTCGTCGAGCGGGGCGATGTGGTTCTGGTGTGCAAAGAAGAAGTCGCGCACCTCCTCGAAAGGCATCGGCCGCGCCTGCGGCATGCGTGCGAGATCACCGCGGCCGTCGCCGAGCTCGGCGGCCAGCGCTTCGAGCCGCTCCATGGCATCGCGGTGCCGCTGATGCAGTGCTACCAGCGCGCGGCCCACGGCCGGCATCTGCGTGGCCACTTCGCGCAGCTCGGCGAGCGCGACCGCATCGCCGCCCGGGTTGTCGGCCAGCGCCTCGCGCAGGCTGGCGACGAGCCGCGCCTCTTCGTCTTCCGAGAAGGCCTGGATGTCGACACCCAGTGTGGCGTGCAGGCGCAGCAGCACCGGCACGGTGAGCGGCCGCTGGTTCTGCTCGATCTGGTTCAGGTAGCTGGGCGACAGGCCGAGCTGCTGCGCCAGCGCGAGCTGGCTCAGGCCGCGCTCCTCGCGCAGGCTTCGCAGCCGCACGCCCATGAAGGTCTTCTTCATCGTTGATCCGTTCTTCGCAACATTCGCAAATCGATGGCGATCCGTTCGCAATCATTTGCCAATTCAGGTCTTCATTATGGGCACGATGTTGCGTAAATTGCGAATCATGCAAAACGCACGCGGCACTGTCCGTTTGATCGAGGTGGTGTTCCCGGAACACACCAACCACTACGGCACCTTGTTCGGCGGTCAGGCACTTCAGCTGCTGTCGAAGGCCGCGTTCCTGTCGGGCCGCAGCTTCGCGCGGGGCGACGTGGTGATGGCGCGCTGCAGCGAGGTGCTGTTCCACGCACCGGTGCGGCTGGGCAGCACGCTCGTGCTCGACACGCAGGTGTCGCGCATGGGCCGCAGCTCGCTCACCGTGCGCGTGGCCGGCAGCGTGCAGGACGTTGCCACCGAGGCGCTCACGCGCGTGCTCGACGGCGAATTCGAGATGGTGGCGGTGGACGCCGCCGGGCGACCGGTGCGGCTGGCAAGCCCGCCGCACCTTCATGAACAGACATTCCAGGAGACCGTATGACACTGACCACAGAGAACGCGCCCGCCGCCGGCTTCAGGCCGAAGAAATCCGTCGCGCTTTCGGGCGTGGCCGCGGGCAACACCGCGCTGTGCACCGTGGGGCGCATCGGCAACGACCTGCACTACCGCGGCTACGACATCCTCGACATTGCCGATGTCTGCGAGTTCGAGGAAATCGCGCACCTGCTCGTGCATGGCAAGCTGCCCAGTGCTTGTGAGCTGCGCGCCTACAAGAGCCGCCTGAAGGCGATGCGCGGCCTGCCCGCGAGCGTGAAGGAGGCGCTGGAGCGCCTGCCCGCCAGCGCCCATCCGATGGACGTGATGCGCACGGGCGTCTCGGCGCTCGGCTGCGTGCTGCCCGAGAAGGACGACCATTCGCTGCCGGGCGCACGCGACATCGCCGACCGGCTGATGGCGTCTCTCGGCTCGATGCTGCTCTACTGGTACCACTGGTCCACGCAGGGCCGGCGCATCGAGGTCAAGACCGACGACGACTCGATTGGCGCGCACTTCCTGCATCTGCTGCATGGCCGCGCGCCATCGGCGAGATGGGAGCGGGCGATGCACACTTCGCTCAATCTCTATGCCGAGCACGAGTTCAACGCCTCGACTTTCACCGCGCGCGTGGTGGCGGGCACGGGCTCCGACGTGTATTCGGCCATCACCGGTGCCATCGGCGCGCTGCGCGGTCCCAAGCACGGCGGCGCCAACGAGGTGGCCTTCGAGATCCAGAAGCGCTACGACACGCCCGATGAAGCCGAGGCCGACATCCGCCGCCGCGTGGAAGCGAAGGAAGTCGTGATCGGCTTCGGCCACCCGGTCTATACCGTGTCGGACCCGCGCAATGCGGTCATCAAGCGGGTCGCGAAGCAGCTCTCCGACGAGGCCGGGTCCACGCGCATGTACGACATCGCCGAACGCATCGAAGGCGTGATGTGGGATGCGAAGAAGATGTTCCCGAACCTCGACTGGTTCAGCGCCGTGAGCTACCACATGCTCGGCGTGCCGACGGCCATGTTCACGCCGCTCTTCGTGATTGCGCGCACCAGCGGCTGGGCCGCGCACATCATCGAGCAGCGGCAGGACAACAAGATCATCCGGCCCAGCGCCAACTACACCGGGCCCGAAGGACTGATCTTCGTGCCCATCTCCGATCGCCGCTGAAAGCACCCGTCCCGTTTACCACCACAGAAAAATCATGTCAGCTCACATCAGCAACGTCCGCCCCGAACCCGACCAGGTGCTGGTCGACATCGTCGACTACGTGCTCGCCCACCAGCAGATCACGAGCGCGCTGGCTTACGAAACCGCGCGCCACTGCCTGATCGACACGCTCGGCTGCGGCCTCGAGGCGCTCGAATACCCGGCCTGCACCAAGCTGCTCGGCCCGGTCGTGCCCGGCACGGTGGTGCCCAACGGCGCCAAGGTGCCCGGCACGCCGTACCAGCTCGACCCCATCCAGGCCGCCTTCAATATCGGCACGATGATCCGCTGGCTCGACTTCAACGACACCTGGCTCGCGGCCGAGTGGGGCCATCCGAGCGACAACCTCGGCGGCATCCTGGCCACGGCCGACTGGCTCAGCCGCAATGCGGTGGCCGTGGGGCGCCAGCCGCTCGTGATGCGCGACGTGCTCACCGCCATGATCCAGGCGCACGAGATCCAGGGCTGCCTGGCCCTGGAGAACTCGTTCAACAAGGTGGGGCTCGACCACGTGGTGCTGGTGAAGGTGGCCTCGACCGCGGTGGTGGCGCGCTTGATGGGCCTCTCGCGCGACGAGATCGTCAATGCCGTGTCACTGGCATGGGTCGACGGGCAGAGCCTGCGCACCTACCGCCATGCGCCCAACACCGGCAGCCGAAAGAGCTGGGCCGCGGGCGACGCCACCAGCCGCGCGGTGCGGCTCGCGCTGATCGCCGGGACCGGCGAGATGGGCTACCCGAGCGTGCTCACCGCGAAGACCTGGGGCTTCTACGACGTGCTGTTCAAGGGGCAGCCGTTCAGGTTCCAGCGCCCGTACGGCAGCTACGTGATGGAGAACGTGCTGTTCAAGATCAGCTTTCCCGCCGAGTTCCACAGCCAGACGGCGGTGGAGGCGGGCATGGCGCTGCATGCGCAGCTGCAGCAGTCCGGCAAGACGGTGGAGGATATTGAGCGCGTGACCATCCGCACGCACGAGGCCTGCATCCGCATCATCGACAAGAAGGGGCCGCTCGCCAACCCGGCCGACCGCGACCACTGCATCCAGTACATGGTGGCGGTGCCCATGATCTTCGGGCGTCTCACCGCCGCCGACTACGAGGACGGCGTGGCGAGCGACCCGCGCATCGATGCGCTGCGTGACAAGATCGTGTGCGTGGAAGACCCGCGCTTCACGGCCGACTATCACGATCCCGAGAAGCGCAGCATTGCCAATGCATTGACCGTGGAGTTCAAGGACGGCACCAGCCTTGCCGAGGTGGCGGTCGAATACCCGATCGGCCACAAGCGCCGCCGCGCCGAAGGCATTCCGCTGCTCGAAGCCAAGTTCCGTACCAACCTGGCGCGCCGCTTCGCGCAGAAGCAGCAAGAGGCCATCCTCGGGGTGTCGCTCGATGCGAGGAAGCTCGAGGCCATGCCGGTGCACGAGTATGTCGATCTCTATGCGGCCTGATCCGATGCGTACGAACAATGAATCCACCAGGCAGGTGCTGCGCCGCCTGGCCGAAGCGCGCCGCGGCGTGCTGGTGCCGGGCGCATTCAATGCGCTGTCGGCCCGCGTGATCGAGGACCTGGGCTTCGAGGCCATCTACGTCACCGGTGCCGGCGTCACCAACATGCACTTCGGCCTGCCCGACCAGGCCTTCATGGGCCTGCACGACATCGCGGAGCACACCGCGCGCATCCGCGATGCGGTGAACCTGCCGCTGCTGGTCGATGCCGACACCGGCTTCGGCAACGCGCTCAACGTGCGGCATGCGGTGCGCGTGCTCGAGCGCGCGGGGGCCGACTGCATCCAGCTCGAGGACCAGGTCAGCCCCAAGCGCTGCGGCCATTTCGCCGGCAAGGCGGTGATCGACACCGCAGAGATGCTGGGCAAGATCAAGGCCGCGGTCGATGCGCGCACCGACGCCGGCATGCTCGTCATGGCCCGCACCGACGCGGCGGCCGTGCACGGCTTCGAGGCGGCCATCGAACGTGCGCAGCAGTTCAGCGAGGCCGGTGCCGACATCCTGTTCGTCGAGGCCGTGACCTCGGCCGACGAAGTGCGAGCCATGCCGCGGCTTCTGGACAAGCCGCAGCTCATGAACATGGTGATCGGCGGCAAGACGCCCACCTTCGGCGCCGAAGAACTGGGCGCGCTCGGCTATGGACTGGTGCTGTACGCCAATGCCGCGTTGCAGGGCGCAGTGGCTGGCATGCAACGTGCATTGACCGTGTTGCGCGATACTCGCCGCCTCGACGAAGACCCATCGCTCGTGGCTTCGTTTGCCGAACGGCAGCGCCTCGTCGGCAAGCCCGCGCTCGACGAGCTAGAGAAAAAATACGCAGGTTGAGCCAAATTTCTTGAGGAAAGTGTGGACTTTGGCGCTCACGTCAAAAAGTTCCCCGTTATTGTTTCAGTTTCATGAACACTGCGATTCAGTTTGACTAGGGTTTTCCCTTGTCATCCTGGTGCAAACTTCAGGGCATCCAAAGCCCAATCAAGAAGGAAATTGAAATGAAGACCTCGAACATCCTCGCCGCCGCCGCTCTGTCCCTGCTCGCCGCTGCCGGCGCCCACGCAGAAACCTACGAAGGCGTGCAGCCCCTGAGCTCCGGCTACAGCCGCGCCGACGTGGCGCCCCAAGCCGCCGCCGCTGCCCGCGAAGGCAACGTCTACAGCGACGCCGCTTCGTCCACCGTGGCGCCCGTGCTGGCTGCTTCGACCGACCGCGCCGCAGTCCGCAGCGAAGCTGTTGCTGCCGCTCACGCGCCCGGCCAGAACCTGCGCCGCGAAGCTTTCGCCGGCAGCGTGGTTCCCTCGCAGGCACGCACTTTCACGCGCCAAGCCGGCCTGTAAGAAGGCGGGCACAAGAGAAGAGACGGCGGCATCGGCCGCGCGTCTTTCCTCTGCAGTAAAAAAGCCGGACGGCGCCCCAGGTGCCGTCCGGCTTTTTGCGTTTTCAGCGCTGCCGCAGCGCGGCGTGGTGGCAGAAGCACTCGGGTGCGTGGTCGTCCACGATGCCGGTGGCCTGCATCCATGCATAGACGATCACCGGCCCCACGAATTTGAAGCCGCGCTTCTTCAGGGCCGCCGACATCTGTTCCGAAAGCGGCGTCTTGGTCGGCACTGCGCCGGTCCTGTTGACGATGGGCTTGCCGCCGGCCATGCCCCAGACGAACTCCGAAAAATCCTCGCCTGCAGCCTGCATCGCCAGATAGGCGCGGGCATTGCCGATGGTGGCCTCGATCTTGGCGCGCGAGCGCACGATGCCCGCGTCCAGCATCAGCCGGTCGACGTCGGCCGTGGTGAACCGTGCCACCTTTTCGGGCACGAAGCCCTCGAATGAAGCACGGAACGCATCGCGCTTGCGCAAAATCGTGAGCCACGAGAGGCCCGCCTGGAAGCCGTCGAGCATGAGCTTTTCCCACAGCGCGCGGCTGTCGCGCTCGGGCACGCCCCATTCGGCGTCGTGGTAGGAGGCCAGCAGCGGATCGCTCTGGGCCCAGGTGCAGCGGGGCTTGGTCTCTGGGGTCATCTGGTTGCGGGTTTCGTTCTTCGGCAGGGGGTGCTTCGGACTTTAACCACCGATACTCGAGCCTCATGATTTCAGTCCATCTCCACGGCCAGCGCTTTCAGGTGCGGGCCGCCGCGGTCATCCTTCATGCGGGCCACGCGCTCCTTCACCGCGCGCCGGGCGACGACTACTGGGCCTTGCCGGGTGGCAGGGTCGAAGTCGGCGAAGAGGCCTCGGCCACGATCGTGCGGGAGATGAGGGAAGAGCTTGGCGAAGAAGTCGAATGCGGCCGGCTTCTTCATGTGGCGGAGAACTTCTTCGACCTCGCGGGCCGGCGCAACCACGAGATCGGGTTCTATTTTCTCGTCTCGCTGGCCGAGGATTCGCCCCATCTCGACAAGGCGCGAAGCTACCGCGGCATCGAGAGCCACCTGGATCTGGAATTCCGCTGGTTCCCGATCTCGGAGCTGGCGGCCGTCAACCTGCGGCCGACCTTTCTCCCGGCCTCGCTGGCGGCCGATCCGCTGGCCTTCTCGCACGCGGTCCAGCGTGAATACCCATGAGCGGCGAGCGCTATCTGTTCAATGTGTTCGGCCAGGTCATGGCCATTGAAAGAGCCGCGGACCGCTGGGAGAGCTACTTGACGGGGCCCGACGGCAAGCGCCGCAGGATCCAGCTGGCAATTCCATCCGACGTCCCCCGCGCCGAGCTTTCGCAGTATCTCTACGACATCTATCACGAGCAGGCGACGCCGACCAACGGCGATGTGTTCGAGATCTTGCAATGACAAACCACCATCGGCTGCACAGGTCCCGCCGCGAGGCGCTGCCCCCGGGCGCGCGCGTGGCCGGCCTCTATCGCGGCGCCTTTCTGGCCGACGCCTTCGCCATCGACCTGCCTCAGGGCGCCACCCGCGACGTGCTGGCGCTGGCGCGCTTCACTTTCGAGCGTCCCGCTCCCTGGGTCAACGCGCTGTTGGCGCTGCGCGACCGCTTGGTCGGCGGCTTCGGCCTCAAGACGGCCAGCGCGCTGCGCGCCGGCACGCCGGACGGTGCGCCGCGCGTCGGCATCTTTCGCATCTACGAAACGCATGCCAACGAGGTGGTGCTCGGCGAGGACGACCGGCACCTGGATTTCCGCGTTTCGGTGATGCGCTCCGTGGCGGGGGATTCGCTCACTGCCGTCACGGTGGTGCACTGCCACAACCTCTTCGGCCGCAACTACATCCGGCTGATCGCGCCGTTCCACCGGATGGTGGTGCGTTCTGCGCTCGAACGCGCGGCGCGCTCAGGCTGGCCCGCGGAAGCGGCGGTCTGAATCCAACGGAACGCCTGGTTACCGCCTGGAACGTTTGCTTGAACTTTCCCTCCCGGCAGCAGCCGTGGAGCGGGGAGGCCAAGCAGAGCTGCCGGTGTAGACTGCCAGGTTTTTCGTTCTGGCGGGTATGGCGCAAGTTTCACAGCGCACAGTTTTCAACGGCTCGGCGCTTGTTCGCTTGCTTTCCCGGCTGACCGAGGTCGACGTCCGCGAACCCCGGCAGGCCACCGCGGATCGATTGAGCCAATGGTTCGGCTGGACCGACGCCATCTCGCTGTCGGCCGCGCTGGACGGCGCCGTGGCGGCGGCTGCGCCTTCGCGCGCACGGGCTTCCGCGAGCGCCGAGGAGCGCGAATGCGTGCGTGCGCGGGCCGCGTTGGCCAAGGCGGTGGCCGAAGACGGCGTCGTCGCGGCGGCCGTTGATTTCACGCCGTTTCGCCGCCGCCATCTCACGCTGCAACAGGCCATGGAAGCAGGCATCGGCCCGCTGCGCGGCCGTTTGCGGGCGCTGCTGGCGGCCAGGTCGCCGGCCATGGCGCGGCTTGCGGCGGTGGACGTGGTGATGGAGCAGGTGCTGGCTGCGCGCGAGCACAGCCTGCTCGCGGCCGTGCCCGCGCTGCTCGAAAAGCATTTCACGCGCCTGCGCCAGGCCAGCCCGGAGACGGTGGGCGAACCCGGCAGCGAGGCAGAGGCCGGCGAGTGGCTGCATGTGTTCCGCAAGGACATGAAGAACGTGCTGCTCGCCGAACTCGATTTCCGATTTCAACCGATCGAAGGGTTGCTCGAAGCCCTTCGCATGAGGCCACCAGAGTGCCATGAATAGATTTCTTCACTACGCTGTTTTTGCTGCGGGCCTGGCCGTCGTCTGCTGGGTCGGGGCCGGATACGTCGGCTCGCACACGCTGGCGCTCGCCGTCACGATGCTGGTCGGCGCGTTCTACCTGATGGGCGCGCTGGAACTGCATCGCTTCCAGCAGGCCACCGCCACCTTGTTGCGCGCCGTGGCGGATCTTTCCGACCCTCCCTCGAGCCTGGGCGCCTGGCTCGACCGGCTGCATCCCACGCTGCGCAATGCGGTGCGCCTTCGCATCGAAGGCGAGCGCGTGGGCCTGCCGGGGCCCGCGCTCACGCCGTACCTGGCCGGACTGCTGGTGCTGCTGGGCATGCTGGGCACTTTCCTCGGCATGGTGGTCACGCTGAACGGCACCGGCATGGCGCTGGAGAGCGCGACCGACCTGCCGGCCATCCGCGCCTCGCTGTCGGCGCCCGTGAAGGGCCTGGGGCTGGCGTTCGGCACCTCGGTGGCCGGCGTGGCCGCTTCCGCGATGCTGGGGCTGGCCTCGGCGCTGTGCCGGCGCGAGCGGCTGCAGGCGGGCCAGATGCTCGACAGCAAGATCGCCACCACGCTGCGCGCCTACTCGCTGGCCCACCAGCGCGAGGCCTCGTTCCAGCTGCTCGAACAGCAGGCCCACCAGATGCCGCGGCTGGTGGACCAGCTGCAGGCCATGATGGCGGCGATGGAGCGGCAGAGCCAGGCCCTGAACGAGCGCCTCGCCGCCGGCCAGGCGCAGTTCCACACCAAGGCCGAGGCCGTGTATGCCGGGCTGGCCTCTTCGGTCGACCAGTCGCTCAAGCAGAGCCTGAGCGAAAGCGCGCGCATCGCGGGCGCGACCATCCAGCCGGTGGTCGAGGCGACCATGGCGGGCATTGCGCGCGAGACGGCCTCGCTGCACGACACCGTCGCGCGCACCGTGCAGCAGCAGCTCGACGGGCTTTCGAGCCGTTTCGAGGCGGCCACCGCCAGCGTGGCAGGCACCTGGCAGGCTGCGCTCGCCGAGCACCAGCGCACCTCCGAGGCGCTGTCGAGCGACCTGCGCGCCTCGCATGACCGCTTTGCCGAAACCTTCGAGCAGCGCTCGGCCTCGCTGGTGGAGGGCGTCTCGGCCCGGCTCGAAAGCACGGCGGCCGGCGTGTCCGACACCTGGAGCAGCGCACTCGCGCAGCACCAGCGCGTCAGCGAAAAGCTGTCGCAGGAGGCGCAGCAGTCGCTTGCGGCGGCGGCAGCCGGCTTCGAGCAGCACTCGGCCTCGCTGCTGCGCACCGTGGAACAGGCGCATGCCGCGCTGCAGAGCGACATCGCAGCGCGCGACGAGCAGCGGCTGTCGGCCTGGACGCAGGCTCTGGCCACGGTGTCCGCGTCGCTGCAGCAGCAATGGCAGCAGGCGGGCGCACACACGGCAAGCCAGCAGCAGCAGCTCTTCGACGCGCTCGCGCAGACCGCGCGCGACATGTCGACCCAGGCCGAGGCGCACGCGAAGAACACGGTCGGCGAGATCGCCCAACTGCTGCAGGCCGCCTCGGAAGCGCCGCGGGTGGCGGCCGAAGTGGTGGCCGAGCTGCGCCAGAAGCTTTCCGACAGCATGGCGCGCGACAACGCGATGCTGGAAGAACGCAGCCGCATCATGGAAACACTGGGAACCCTGCTCGATGCCGTGAACCACGCCTCCACCGAGCAGCGCTCGGCGGTCGATGCGCTGGTCGGTGCATCGGCGGACGTGCTGGACCGCGTGGGCAGCCGCTTCACCGAGAAGGTCGACGAGGAAACCGGCAAGATGGCCGCGGTCGCCGCGCAGATCACCGGCAGCGCCGTTGAAGTGGCCAGCCTGGGCGAGGCCTTCGGCTTTGCCGTGCAGCTCTTCAGCGAGTCCAACGACAAGCTGGTGGCCCACCTGCAGCGCGTCGAAGGGGCGCTCGGCAAGTCCATCGCGCGCAGCGACGAGCAGCTGGCGTACTACGTGGCGCAGGCGAGGGAAGTCATCGACCTGAGCATCATGTCGCAGAAGCAGATCGTCGAAGACCTGCAGCAGATCGCGGGCCGGCAGGCCGCCGTGGGCAGCGAGGCGTGATGCGGGACGATCTCGACGCCGGCCTGGAACCGAGCGTGCCGGTGTGGGCGGTCTTCGGCGACCTGATGTCGGGGCTGGTCGGGGCCTTCGTGCTGATCCTGGTGGGGGCGCTCGGCATGCAGCTGGACCTGGCGGCGAAGCTGCAGGCCGAAGTGCAGCAGCGCCAGGCCGAGACGCAGCGCCGCGAGGCGCTCGAGCAGGCGCTGGCCGGGCCGCTCGCGGCGGGCCGCGTCACGCTGAACAACGGGCGCATCGGCATCAGCGGCAGCGTGCTGTTTGCCTTCAACTCGGCCGACCTGCAGCCCGAAGGCCGGCAGGTGCTCAAGAGCCTGGCCGCGCCCGTGGCCACGTACCTGCGCGCGCGCGACGAGGTGCTGATGGTGAGCGGCTTCACGGACGACCGGCAGATGCGGCAGTCGAAGGACGGCAACCGTCCGTTCGCCGACAACTGGGAGCTCTCGGCCCAGCGCGCCTTGACGGTGACGCGGGCCTTGATCGAAGAGGGCGTTCCGTCGTCATCGGTGTTTGCCGCGGCCTTCGGCTCCGAACAGGCCGTGGCATCCAATGCCGATGCCGAAGGGCGGGCGAAGAACCGGCGTGTCGAGATGGCGCCCACGCCGCGGCAGGCTGGCGCCGGCACCAGGTCCCGTGAGTAGCAGCAGCATCGATTCCGCCGCAGTGCTCGACGCCTGGCGCGCGCAGGGCGGGCATCGCCGGGATCCCGTGCGCTTTCGCTTCATCGAGGCGCTCGCGAGGCGGGCGGCCGCCCATGAGGGCGATGCGCGGCGCATTCTCGACGAGCGGCTGGCCGTGCTGCTCGCGGCGTATCGCGGGAATCTCGAAGAGGCTCGGCACGCGGACGGCCTTCCGGCGGTTCGCGATGCGAGCGCGAAACAGGCGGCCCGGCTTCCCCGCGGCCCGCTCGCGGAGCTCGTGGAGCACATGGCGCGGCAGGCGCCGCCGCAAGGCGATGATGGCGCGCCGGCCGATGGCGCCGCGCCCGCCACCCCCGAGCTCAAGACGCTGCGCTACTTCAGGAGCACCTGGTCGCGGCTCAGCGCCGACCGGCGGCTGACGCAGTCGCTGGCCAAGGTGCCGGAAAATGCGGGCCCGCTGAATTCGCACCACCTGGTGCACCGGTCGCTCATGCTGATGCACGAGCTCTCGCCGGAATACCTCAACCGGTTCATGTCGTACGTCGACACCCTGCTGTGGGTCGATCAGCTGAATGGCAGCAATGGCCCGGCCGCCGCGAATGCGCCGCGCGCCGAAGGCCCGAAGAAAAACGCGCGCGGCAAATCCGGCTGATCTGCGCTTTGCGGGGTGGCTAGCGAAGCCCGTGCGCGCGGATCACCGCCTTGAGCCGCCGCACCTCGTGCTGCAGGTCGAGGATCAGCGCGGCGGCGTCGAGGCCGACGCCAAAGTCGCGCTCCAGGCGGCGCGCCTCGAGCGCGCATTGCAGGTCGGTGCTGGAGAAGCGCCAGTGCTCGGGCGGCGCTTCGATCGCGGCGATCTGCACGATGCCCACCTCGACGAGCTGCACCACCCACTCGGTATCGGCGCCGCAGGCATGGGCCAGCTCGCTGGCCGCGAGCGGCTGCGAGGCGCTGATGGCTGTGGTTGTCACGGAAACGGTCGCCATGCTCACACTCCCAGATGCTGGCGTGGGTTGAACGAAGCGGACGCCTGGGCCAGCTGCTCGTAGGCCTTGCGCGCGGCCTCGCTGTCGGCCGGGGGCAGGGCGATGTCGAGCAGCAGGTACAGGTCGCCGGTCTGCTTGCCGGCCAGCCCGCGGCCCTTGAGCCGCAGCTTGAGGCCGCTGCGCGCGTTGCGCGGCACAGTCACCTCGACCACGCCGCCGGTGGGCACGGGCACCTTCACCTGCGCACCGAGCGCGGCCTCGGTCGGGGTGACGGGCAGCGTCATGTAGAGGTCGCGTTCCTCGATGCGATAGAGCCTGTGCGGCGCGATGCGCACCTCCAGGTAGAGATCGCCCGCGGGTTCGCCGCCATGGCCGGGCATGCCCTGTCCGGCGAGCCGGATGAACTGCCCCGGATGAACGCCGGGCGGAATCTTGACGCTGAGGGTGCGCGTCTTGAACGTGGGACGGCCTTGCGCGTCGAGTTCCTGCGCGCGCAGCGTGATCTCGCGCTCGGCGCCGTTGAGCGCATCCTCGAGCGCGATCTCGATGGCCGCGTGATGGTCTTCGCCGCGTGCGCGGTAGTTGCGCCTTGCCGCGCCGCGCCGCTCGGCCTCGCCGAAGAGCGACGAAAAGAATTCGCTGAATTCGGCGTGGTCGGCCGGGCCCTGGTTCGGCCCGCGGTGAAATTCGAAGCCGGCGTCCCAGCCCGGCGGCGGCTGGAAGTCGCCCTCGGGATGGCCGCCGCGCGCCACGCGGTCGGCCAGCGCGTCGTAGGCGGCGCGCTTCTCCTTGTCGCGCAGCACGTCGTTGGCTTCGTTGATGTCGCGCATGCGCTTCTCGGCGTCCGGCTCCTTGCTGACGTCGGGGTGGTACTTGCGCGCGAGCTTGCGGTAGGCCTTGCGCACGTCCTCTTCGGACGCAGTGCGGTCGATGCCCAGGGCGCTGTAGTAGTCCTTGAATTCCATGCTTTTCGGTGGTGTGGATGCCGAACGGTACGCCTGCCGGCCGCTTCAGGCCAGGCTTGAACTGCCGTCGGCATGCCGCAGCAGCGGCGTCACGGTCCATGTGGGGCCGCTGCGCGAGAAACGCAATGGCTGCGCATTGCCGAGCAGGGCCAGGTCGATGGGCAGGCCGATCAGCGCGGCCAGTGCGTAGAGCGTGCCTCCGTGTGCCACCACCAGCACCGGCGCGGGTTGCGCCAGCGCCGCGTCCAGCGCCAGCCGCTTGCGGGCCACGAACTGGGCCAGGGTTTCGCCGCCCTCGGGCTCGCAGGCCCAGTCGATCTCGGCCGACGAGGTGCCGATGAGCGCGCCGAAGTTGCGCTCGCGCAAGGCCGCCTGCGGCGTGGGCACAAGGCGAAGCACGGTGGCCACGGCATGCGCCGTGTCGTGCGCGCGGCGGGCGTCGCTGCAGACGATGGTGCGGATCGGCTCGCCCGCCAGCAGCTGGGCGGCGCGCGCGGCCTGCTGCAGGCCGAGTTCGCTCAGCGGCTCGTCCACGGCCTGGAAGATGCGCTGCGCATTGCGGCCGGTCTGGCCGTGGCGCAGGAAGTAGAAATGGTCGCAGGCCGGTGCCAGCGGCTGCTCGGCGGCGATGCGGACCAGCTGGTCGAGGCCGGTCGCCGCGCCGTGGGGGAAGGGTGCTTTTGACATGGGATGGGTGCGGGTCAGCCGAACTTCATGCCCTTGGGGCGGGCCTGCAGGCGGTCGATGTAGGCGTCGATCTTGGGGCGGTTCGAGCGCCCGCCGAAGGCGCGGTGCCAGATGAACATCGAGCCGATCATCACGTCGGCCGCGGTGAATTGCGCGCCGAAGAGATACGGGCCGTAGCCCAGCTCGTGCTCCACCACATTCTTGGCCTGCTCGAAATGGGTCCAGCCGCGCGCGCTGTTGTTGCTGTGCAGCCCGAGCAGGCTGTCGCCCATCGAGGGTTCGAGCTGCGCCGTCGAATAGACCATCAGCGACAGGTAGCGGCCGCGCTCGGGCGAGCCTACCGATGGCGCCAGCCTGGCCTGCGGAAACTTCTCGGCCACGTACATGCAGATGGCCGCATTCTCGAAGACGCGGGCGCGGCCGTCGACCAGCGCCGGCAGCTTGCCCGAGGGATTGATCTTCAGGTAGCCGGGCTTCTTGTGCGCCTTCTCCCGGATCAGGGTGGGCACGATTTCGTAGTCCACGCCGGCTTCGTCGAGCATCCATTTCGCGACCTGCGAGCGGCTCTGTGGATCGAAATACAGCTTCATCATTTGACGGGGTTCCTTGGAGTGGATGGACGGTCAGAACTTGGGAATGCGCAGCGTCTTGCTGATCATCAGCGTGCCCGACAGCGCGAAGAGCAGCGTGAGCGGATGCAGCTGCCAGGGGCCGAGCACCCAGGCGCCGCCCCACACCGTGTCGCCGATGCGGCCCTGCCACGCGGCCCAGGCCAGCACGCCGACCAGCACCACGCTGGTCGGGATGGGCGTGCCTTCGAAGTACTTGACCTTGTCGGCGCCGGCGGAAAGCGCCTCGGCCGTGACGTTGTAGCGCGCGAGCCGGCTCACGCCGCAGCCGACGAAATAGATCAGCAGCACGCAGTCCCAGCCGCCGTCCAGGCCCGCCGCGAAGGCGAGCGCGGCCGGCGCCACGCCGAAGGAGATCACGTCGGCCAGCGAATCGAGCTCGCGTCCCAGCGCGGAATGCGTCTGCCGCCAGCGCGCGATGCGGCCGTCGAACACGTCGAACACGAAGGCCGCGGGCGCGAGCGCGGCGGCCCAGAGGAAGTGCGCCAGCGACTGGCTCGCCATGAAGGCCATCGAAAGGAACACTGCGCCCACCCCGCACGCCGCATTGCCGAGCGTGAATACGTCGGCCAGGTGAAAGCCGCGGATCATCGAGAAATGCTTGCGGACCGGTACGGGGGGAGGGGTGGTGGCCATGGGATGCTTCGGAGTCGCGGATGCTGCGAACCTTAACGCAAGCGCGGGCGCTTGCCTGTAGTCGCCATCCGACTCCGCAAGGGGCCGGCCGCGCCGGATGGAGCGGCGCGGCTTTTTTCGTCCGCTCAGGCCGGAAGGCGTTCGTCGTAGGCCTTCTCGAGCGCCGCGTGGTTGGTCCAGAACCCCCGCGGCTTGCGGCCGTGCAGCACGTCGTCGAGCACGTCGAGGTGGGCGTGCCAGCCGCTGGAGACGCTGAGGGTTTCCTTGCGGTCGGGCAGGCGCCGGTGCGTGAGCACGAGGTGCGTGGCATCGCCCTCCTGCGTGAACTCGAAAGTGACCTCCGAGGCGGTGGCGCTTTCGCTGCCCCAGCTGATGGTCAGGCGCTTGAGTGGCTCGAATTCGACGACACGCGATTTCTGGACGATGGGGCTGCGGCAGGCGCTGAAGCGCTCGGGGGCCACTTCGCCGGAAAGCCGGGTGTGGTCGAAGCGCAGCTCGAACACGCTGCCGGGCTCCTCCGCCATGGTGCCGCCGGCCAGCCAGGCGGCGCGCTTGCCGGGGTCGACGAAATAGGCCCACACGCGCTCGACGGGGGCGGGCAGGGTGCGCTCCATGCGCAGGGTGCCGGGTTCGATCAGGGTTCCGAGTTGGCTCTTGGCCATGGCTTGCTCCTTGAAAAAGAAGGGGGACTTCACTTGCCGCGGGATGCTTCGCGCCGCAGTTCCTTCTCCAGCGCGTCCAGGTGGTTGTTCCAGAAGCCTTCGTAGTAGCGCAGCCACGCGTTGGCCGATGCGAGCGCCGCCGGCTCCAGCCGGCAGACGTGCGCGCGGCCCTGCACCGTGCGGGAGACCAGGCCGGCGCGCTCCAGCGCCTTGACGTGCTTGGATGCGCCCGCGAACGACATGCGGAACGGCGCGCCGAGTTCGCCCACGCTGCATTCGCCCTGGGCCAGCAGCTGCAGCATGGTGCGGCGCGTGCTGTCGGCCAGGGCCTGGAACACGGCGTCGAGCCGTTCATCGTCTAGTTCAACCATGAGGTTGAATGTAGCCGTGCCTCGAAAATTATTCAACCGATAAGTTGAATGATTCTTGCGGTTACACCCGATACAGGCGAGACGCGGCAGCGCCGCCTGGCGCTGGAGCCTGCGCGATGGCGCTCCTACGATTCGCTCCGTTCCATCCACTCGCAGAAAAGAAGACCCATGAAATCCTCCGCCAATCGCCGCACCTTCCTGCTCGCCGCCTCGGCCTTGCCCCTGGCCGGCGCCTGTACCGCATGGTCCGCCAAGGGGCCGCAGGCCGCCACGTTGTCGAGTGCCGAAGCGCAGCTCGCGACCCTCGAACGCTCCGCGGGCGGGCGGCTCGGCGTGGTCGCCTTCGACACCGCCACCGGCGCACGCGTGCAGCACCGCGCCACCGAGCGCTTCCCGATGTGCAGCACCTTCAAGATGATGGCGTCGGCCGCCATCCTCGCGCGCAGCAGCCGCGAGCCCGGCCTGCTGGAACGGCGCGTGAGCTACGCGAGGAGCGACATTCTTCCCAACTCGCCCATCACCGAGAAGCACCTGGGGCAGGGCATGACGGTCTCCGCGCTGTGCGCCGCCACCATCCAGTACAGCGACAACGCCGCGGCCAACCTGCTGATGAAGATGCTCGGCGGCCCGCCCGCGGTGACCGCGTTCGCGCGCTCCATCGGCGACCAGACCTTCAGGCTCGACCGCTGGGAGACCGAGCTCAACAGCGCCATTCCGGGCGATCCGCGCGACACCACCTCGCCCGAGGCCATGGCCGCGAGCCTGCAGCGGCTGGTGCTGGGCGACGGGCTCGGGGCGGCGCAGCGCAGCCAGCTCGAGGCCTGGCTGCTGGGCAACACCACCGGCGCCACGCGCATCCGCGCGGGCGTGCCGGCCGACTGGAAGGTGGGCGACAAGACCGGGGCCGGCTCCTACGGCACGGTGAACGACATCGCCGTGCTGTGGCCGCCGGCCGGCGCGCCGCTGGTGATGGCGGTGTACCTGACGTTCCCGGCGCAGGATGCGCCGGGCCGCAACGACGTCATCGCATCGGCGGCGCGCATCGCGGTGGAGGCGCTGCGGGGCTGAGCCGCCCCGCGCCCGCCCGATGATTCACTCCTCGCTCGCCCACTCCACCTGCGCGCCCAGGCTGCGCAGGTTCTCGGCGAAGCGCGGATGGGCCCGGCGGATCGGCGTGGCATTGCGGATTTCGGAGCGGCCCTCGATGCTCGCCGCCACCATGAAGAGCGCGATCGCCACGCGGATGATGTAGGGGCTCTCGACCACGGCGGGCGTCAGCGGGCTGCCGCCGAAACTGATGAGCCGGTGCGGGTCCGAGGAGAACACGTGGGCGCCGAACTTCGACAGCTCGCCGGTCCATCCCAGCGCGCCGTCGTACACCTTGTTCCAGAACATCGCATTGCCCTGGGCGCGCACGCCCAGCGCAATGAAGATGGGAAGCAGGTCGACCGGAAAGTACGGCCACGGCGCCGCTTCCACCTTGGTGAGCACGTTGCTGGTGAAAGGCGTCTGCACCTTCAGCGGGCCGTCGCTGCTGGCGCGCGACCAGCCGTCGGCGTGCGTGACCGTGACGCCGAATTTCGCGAAGGTGCGGTCGATCAGCGGAAAGTTCTCGGGCGCGCTGTTGCGCACGACCACGTCGCCGCCCGTGATGGCGCCCAGCGCGAGGAAAGTGGTGATCTCGTGGAAGTCCTCGTCGAAGCGGAATTCCCCGCCGCCCAGCGCGCCGCCGCCGTGCACCGTGAGCCGAGAGGTGCCGATGCCCTCGATGCGCACGCCGAGCATCGCCATGAAGCGGCAGAACTCCTGCACGTGCGGCTCGGAGGCGGCATTGGTGAGCGTGGAGCTGCCGTTGGCCGCCGCCGCGCACAGCACGAAGTTCTCGGTGGTGGTGACGGAGGCGTAGTCGAGCCAATGCTGCGCGGGCACGAGCGGCCCGGCGCAGCGCACCAGCAGCGAGCCGCTGGCGCGCTCCACCTCTGCGCCGAAGCGGCGGAACACATCGACGTGCGGATCGATCTCGCGCACGCCCAGCGTGCAGCCCTTGACGTTGTCTTCGAGCCGCGCAATGCCGAAGCGCGCGAGCAGCGGCGGCACCAGCATGATCGAAGAGCGCATCTCCTCGGGCAGCCGGTCGCGCGCGGCATCGAAGGCCGTGTCGCGGTGGTGCAGCTCCAGCGTGCCGGTGGCGTGGTCCATGCGCGCCTCGCTGCCCAGGCTGCGGAAGATGTCGAGGATCTTGCGCACGTCGGTGATGTCGGGCACGCCATGCAGGCGCAGCGGCTCGCGCGTGAGCAGCGTGGCGCACAGCACCGGCAGCACGGCATTCTTGTTGGCGGAAGGCGTGATGCGGCCACGAAGCGGCGTGCCGCCGTGCACGATGAGGCTGGACATGAAAGAAGAGCGCGGCCGGCTTATCCGTTCAGCTGCTCGGCCACTTCGCGCCGGCCGAGGCCCCGCACGGCGGCCAGGCCTTCGAGCTGGGCCTTGCGCGGCCTGGCCTTGCCTTGCTCCCATTTGTAGATGGTCTGGCCGGTCACGCCCACCAGCTTGCCGTAGGCGGCCGCCGAGAGGCCGAGCTTGACGCGGTGCGCGGCCAGCCGGCTGGCGCTGAATCGCCGGTGCGGGCCTGATTCGGCGGCTTCGTCGGCATCGCCTGCGGGAGTGGCGCGCGCCACGGTCCTGGTGGCGCGGCGCAGTTCCTTCTCCAGCTTTTCGACCTGCCGGCGCAATGCGGCGATCGAGGCGCGGTGCAGCGTGGAGGCTTTTCTGAGCGTTTCGATCTCCGCGCGAACTTCCTTGCGGGCGACACGGGAAATCTCGGATTTCAGGATGGAGGCGATATTTGGCATGGGGCGCATTGTGCACATCTCACGACGCGAAACTCCGCGAGAGGTGGTAACAGGTGCTTACGGCGGGGTCCTGTTCGCCCGCGGCTGCGCATCAAAGCACGAACCACCCCACGCACACGTAGTGGCTCGCGGTACCCGCAAGCACGAACAGGTGCCAGGTGCCGTGCGCATGCCTGAAGCCCCGCCGGTTGCGGTAGAACACCGTGCCCACGGTGTAGAGCACCCCGCCGGCCAGCAGCCACGCGAGCCCGCCGCTGTCGAGCCGCGCGGCCAGCGGCACCGCGGCCAGCACGCCGAGCCAGCCCATGGCGATGTAGAGCGCCAGCGGCGGCTTCGAGGCTGCGCTACCTGCCTGCAGCAGTTCGCGTGCGATGCCGAAGAAGGCCGCGCCCCATACGGCGACCATCAGCAGCCAGCCCCAGAGCCCGTGCAGCGTGACCAGCGCGAACGGCGTGTAGGTGCCCGCGATCAGCAGGTAGATGGCGCAGTGGTCCACGCGCTCCCAGAAGCGTTTGCGCGGCCCGCGGGTGCTGTGGAACAGCGTGGACGCCGCATACAGCACCACCGCCGAGAGCGAGAACACCAGCGCGCCGGCAATCCGCGCGGCGTCGCCGGTGGGCAGGGTCTTGGCGAGCAGCAGCGCGGTGGCCGCGAGTGCGAGCAGCAGGCCCAGCAGATGGCTGTATCCGTTGAGCCGTTCGCCGGGGTACATCGCGTGGGTGGGGTGCAGTCTGGGTGGATGGCGGCAAGGGCCTGCGGATGCTAGGTGCGCCGCATGACTGAGCGGTGACCACTGCGCCGGCGCCTATGCGGCCGCGCTGCCGAAGCGCTCCGCATAGAGCTGCGCGATCCAGTCGATAAACACCCGCACCCGCGGCGAGAGCTGGCGATGGTGCGGGTACAGCACCGAATAGACCATGGGCGGGCAGGGCGTGTGCGGCAGGATCTCGACCAGCGTGCCTTCGCGCAACTGGCTCTCCACGCTGAAGCGCGGCACCTGGATGATGCCGCAGCCCTGTTCGGCGCAGCTCTTGTAGACATCGGCGTTGTTGACGCTGATCCAGTCCTTCAGCATGCAGGCCTCGAGCTTGCCGTCCACCATGAACTCGTACGGAAACACCTCGGGCCGCGAGGCCGAGAAGAAATTGACCGCGAGGTGCCGGGCGAGGTCGGACGGCTGCGTGGGCGTGCCGTACGCGGCCAGGTAGCCCGGGCTCGCGCAGGTCACTTGCGGCAGCAGCGCCAGGCGGCGCGTGACCAGCGACGAATCCTTGGACTCGCCCGCGCGCACCACGCAGTCGACGCCTTCGCGCACCAGGTCCACCAACCGGTCGCCGCTGCCCATGGCCAGTTCGATATGCGGATAGCGCGCATGGAACTCCTGGATGCGCGGCAGCACGATCGCCTGGGCGGGCGCGCCGTGGATGTCGATGCGCAGGCGCCCGCGCGGGTTGACCGACAGCTCCGCCAGTGAGGACTCGGCCTCTTCGAGTTCGCGCAGCAAATGGCGGCAGCGCTCGTAGAAGGCCTGGCCGTCGACGGTGGTGCGCACCTGGCGCGTCGTGCGCTCCAGCAGCCGCACGTGCAGCCTGGCCTCCAGCTCCTTGATGGCATGCGTGGCCGTGGCACGCGGGATGTCGAGCGCGGCCGCGGCCTGGGTGAAGCTGCCCAGATCGACGATGCGGGTGAACAGCTGCATGGCGTCGAAGCGGTCCATGGGTTCTTCTCGATTGTTGAGTCTCCTTGAATTGTATTGGCGAGATTTACGTATTTATTCGCCCAGGGAGAACAGAGAGACTTTCTCTCGCGCCATCTTCGAAGGCGCTTCCCGCAACCCCTTTGACCCAGGAGCAATCCCCATGCAACTGATCTTTCCGCGGCTGCGCAGCGTCTATGAGCGGCTGGAGCCGCTGAGCTATGCGCTGCTGCGCATCGCCTTCGGCCTGATGCTCATGACCCACGGCATCCCCAAGCTGCTGGGCCGCAGCCACGGCAGCATGGCCGATCCGATGGCCGGCTCGGTGAACCTGATTGCCAACGTGCTGCACCTGCCCGCTGCGCCGCTGATCGGCTGGTTCATCGCGCTGCTCGAAGGCGTCGGCGGGCTGATGCTGGCATTGGGTTTCCTGACGCGCGTCGTCGCGCCGATGGTGGTGGTGCAGATGCTGGTCATCTGCTACCTGCTGGCACCCACCTTTCCCTGGATCGACCGCGGCTACGAATACCCGCTGATGCTGGTCTTCGCCGCGCTGTGCATCGCGGCGCGCGGCAGCGGCCCTGCGTCGGTCGATGCGCGCCTCGGCCGCGAATTCTGAAGAAGCAAGAAAAGGAAAGCCCCATGAGCCATCCCTCCCTGCAGAACGCGGCAGGCCCGTTGCCTGCCGTCAATCGGCGCATGTTCTTGATGACCACGGCGGCCGGTGCGGGCGCCGCGGCTTCGGCCGGCGCGAGTGCGGCCGCGGAAGCCGGCAGCGCGGCACCCAACTCCGGCACGGGCTCCCAGGAGACCCGCGTCACCATCAACGGCAGGCGCCACGAACTGAAGCTGGAGCCGCGCGCCTCGCTGCTCGACGTGCTGCGCGAACAGCTCGGCCTCACCGGCGCCAAGAAGGGCTGCGACCACGGCCAGTGCGGTGCCTGCACGGTGCATGTGGACGGCCGCCGCGTGGCCTCGTGCCTCACGCTGGCCGTGAAGACCGACGGCTGCGCCGTGACCACCATCGAGGGCATCGAGTCGCCCGACGGCACGCTGCATCCGATGCAGCAGGCCTTCCTCGACCACGACGCGCTGCAGTGCGGCTATTGCACGCCCGGCCAGATCATGGCCGCCATTGCCTGCGTGCGCGAAGGCCATGCCACCAGCGACGCGCAGATCCGCGAATACATGAGCGGCAACATCTGCCGATGCGGTGCGTACACCGGCATTCTCGAAGCGATCCGCGAGGCCGCGCCACGGATGCGCCGCATGGAGGGCAGCCGCCATGCATGACTTCGCCTACCTGCGTCCGCGCAGCACCGGCGAAGCCGTGCAGCTGCTCGCGCAGAACCAGCCCGGCGCGCGCTACTTCGCGGGCGGCACCACGCTGTTCGACCTGATGAAGCTCGGCGTGGAAGCGCCGGCCACGGTGATCGACATCACCCGCATCGAGGGCCTGCGCGAAGTCGACACCGCCAGCCGCGGCGAACTGCGCATCGGCGCGCTCGCGGCCATGAGCGACGTGGCGGACAACCCCGTGGTGCAGCGCGAATTCCCGGCCTTGTCGGAGTCGCTGTGGAAGGCCGCTTCGCAGCAGCTGCGCAACATGGCGACCGTGGGCGGCAACCTGCTGCAGCGCACCCGCTGCGCCTACTTTCGAGGCGGGCCCGAGTTCGCCTGCAACAAGCGCGTGCCCGGCAGCGGCTGTTCGGCCGTGGGCGGCCAGAACCGCGGCCATGCGGTGCTGGGCGGCAGCGACGCCTGCGTGGCCGTCTATCCGGGCGACTGGGCCGTTGCATTGGTGGCCTTCGATGCGCTCGTCGACACCGTCAGCCCGCGCGGCGAACGCACGGTGCCGGTGCGCGAACTGCACCGCGCACCGGGCGCGACGCCGCACCTGGAAACGGTGCTCGCGGCCGACGAGCTGATCGTGCGCATCCGCGTGCCGCGCGGGGCGATCGGCCGGGGCTCCACGTACCACAAGATCCGCGACCGCGAGTCCTATGCCTTTGCGCTCGCCTCGGCGGCCGTGGCCCTGGAGCTCAGGAGCAACCGCGTGTCCGACGCACGCATTGCGCTCGGCGGCGTGGCAACGCATCCGTGGCGCGCGGCCGAGGCCGAGCGCAGCCTGGTCGGCCAGCCGTTCACGCGCGCGGCCGCGCGGCGCGCCGCCGAGCTTGCCTTCGAGGGCGCGAAGCCGCTCGAGCACAACGCGTTCAAGGTGGCGCTCGGCATCGAAACGGTGACCGATGCGCTGATGCTGGCCAGGGAAAGGAGCTGAAGATGGCAACGAGCCTCAAGACGGTGATGACGAAGCGCACGACTCGCGCGGGCGCCGAGCGCGTCGACGCGCGCGACAAGGTGCGCGGCGCCACGCGCTATGCGGCGGATGATGCGCGCGCCGGGCTGCTGCATGCCGCGCTGGTGCCCTCGCGCATTGCGCGCGGCAGCGTCACCGCCATCGACACCGCAGCGGCGCAGCGCGTGCGCGGCGTTCGCACGGTGTTCACGCACGAGAACATCGGCAGCTTCGACACCGGCGGCTTCCTGATGGGCGGCGGCTTCGGCTTCCAGAGCTTCTATCCGCTGCGCTCGCCGCAGATCGCCTACCGCGGCCAGACCGTGGCGATGGTGGTGGCCGACACGCCCGAGGCCGCGCGCGAGGCCGCGGCGCTGGTGGCCGTGACCTACGCTGCCGTCCCTTTCGTGGCGACCATCGATGCGCCCGACGCCCAGCCGCAGGCGCAATCGGCCCTGCTGCCGCAGCCCATGTTCGCCGACCGGCGCGCGGGCGACGCCGAAGCCGCGCTTCAGGGCGCGGCCTTCACGGTGGACGCGGCCTACGAGCTGCCGATCCAGCACCAGAACCCGATGGAGATCATCGCGACCGTGGCCGAGTGGAGCGCCGACGGCGTGCTCACCATCCACGAGCCGACCCAGAATGCCGAAAGCGTGCGCCACGGCCTGGCGAAGCAGCTCGGCATCGAGCCGGCCAGGGTGCGCGTGCTGTCGCCCACGGTGGGCGGCGGTTTCGGCCAGAAGAATTCGCTGCAGTCGCACACCGCGCTGGTGGCGATTGCGGCGCGTGCGCTGGGCCGGCCGGTCAAGCTCGTGCTGTCGCGCAGCCAGCTGTTCCACAACGCGAGCTTCAGGCCGGCGAGCCGCCATCGCGTGCGCCTGGGCGCCGACCGCGGCGGCAAGCTGGTCGCCGCCATCCACGAGATCGACCAGCAGACCTCGCGCCACGACCTGTTTCCGTCGAGCGGCACCGAGATCACTTCGCGGCTCTACGGCATCGGCAATTTCCTCGGCCGCGAGCGGCTCGTACGCACCGACGTGCAGACGCCCGGCTACATGCGCGCGCCGTTCGAGCATCCGGCCGCCTTCGCGTTCGAAAGCGCGGTGGACGAGATGGCCTACGCGCTCGGCCGCGACCCGGTCGCGTTCCGCCTGGCGAACGACACGGCCGTCGATCCGCTCAGCGGCAAGCCCTTTTCGTCGCGCCACCTGGCCGAGTGCCTCGCCAAGGGGAGCAGCGCCTTCGGCTGGGCGCGCCGCACGATGGCGCCGCGCTCGATGCGCGCGCCCGACGGCAGCTTCATCGGATGGGGCGTGGCGGCCGGTGCCTACAAGGCGGCGATTGCACCGGCCGTCGCCAAGGTGCGGCTCGATGCGAGCGGCGCGGTGCGGGTGGCGGTCGGCGGCCACGAGATGGGGCAGGGCATTCGCACCGCCATCGCATTGACGGTGGCGCGCGTGCTCGGCGCGCCGGTGGCCGCGGTGGAGATCCTGGTCGGCGACACCGCCGCCGCGCCGCAGCACCTGACCGCCGGTTCCTGGGGCACGGCCACCGCCTTGCCGCCGGTGCAGGAAGCCGCGCAGCGGCTCATGGACGACCTGCGCCAGAACGCGGGTGCGCAAGGCGATGCGAACGGCGCCACGGCCGTGGCGCTGCTGCGTGCCTCGGGCCGTCCCTTTGCCGAGGCCGAGAGCCGGATGCGCGCGCCGGGCCAGCCGGAGCAGGTCTTCGGACGGCTCACCGGCGGCCTGCCCGCCGCGGCGGGGCCGGTGTACCCGGATTTCGTCGCCTTCAGCTTCATTGCGCACTTCGTCGAGGTGCGCATCGAACCCACCACGCGGCGCATCCGCGTGCCGCGCGTGCTCAGCGTGGCCGACTGCGGCACGGTGGCCAGCCTGCGCACCGCGCGCAGCCAGGTCGAAGGCGGCGTGGTGTGGGGCATTGGCGCCGCCCTGCGCGAGGCGAGCGAGGTGGACGCGCGCTACGGCGGCTTCCTCAACGCGGACCTTGCGGAATACGTGCTGCCCGTGGCGGCGGACATCGGCCGTATCGATGTCGACTTCGTCGGCAAGCCCGACACGCGGCTCAACGCCATGGGCGTGAAGGGCCTGGGCGAAGTGGCCATGGTCGGCGTGGCGCCCGCCATCGTGAATGCGGTGTTCCATGCCACCGGCAAGCGCCTGCGCCGGTTGCCGCTGCGGCTGGAGGATCTGCTCGAAAGCTAGGACTGGAGGCTACCTGCCGGTGCCGAACGAGTTGACGTGCACCTCGACGATGTCCACGAATTCCGGCAGCTCGAGCAGGAACTCGGCATCGCGCGCCAGCGGCGCCACGCGCAGCGGATCGCCGCGTTGCGCGTGCATCGCATGCATGTGCGCTATCGATTGCCAGTAGGAGACGGTCCTGAATTCGGCGGTCTCGCCGTTCAGCTTGCGAAAGTACTGCACGCCCAGGCATTCCGGTTTCTTCGCGATCTCCTGGATGCCATGCTCGAAGCTGTAGCGCAGGTATTCGTCGGCGCGCGCAATGGGGGTGCGGCCTTGCCACACGCGCCCGATCAAGGGGGTGGCGAGCAGTTTGCATTCGACGGCCATGGATGCTCCTTCTTCGGTGAAGACCAAAAGGCGAACGGCACCCCGCGTGCCGTCGATGTCTTCGAACAAAGCGTGGGGCGCACGGCAGCGCCAGCACGTAGGAATCCGGCGCCTCCGCCTGCAAGCGAAGGCAGGAGCGGCGCTCAGGGCTCGAAGGCACCCTGCAGCGTGCGCGCGAGATCGGCCGCGAGTGCGTCGCGCTGCGGCGCCGGGCGCCAGAAGCCGCGCGAGGCCAGGCCCGCCGATTCCCATTCGGGATGGCTGCGTGCAGGCCGCGCCGCGCGCACCGCGGCGGCCTTGGCGCGCGTCGGCGCGTCCTGCGTCGCGCTCGTTTCGGCCGCGATGCGCCCGGTGGCCGCATGCCCGCGCTGCTCCAGTGCGAGCGTGAGCTTCAGCTGCCAGGCCACCAGCGCAAACAGCACGCCGTCCTCGACCGTGAGCTCGTGCACGTTGCGCAGCCGGTTCGCCAGCTTGCGGCCGAACGGGCCCCAGCCCTGCGACACCGCGCCGCCGATGGCGCCGCCCAGCGCCGCGCCCGTGCCCAGCGAAATGCCGGCCACGGCCAGGTCCGCCACCACGCCCACGGCCGCGCCGATGGCCGCGCCCTTGCCGAGCCGCAGGCCTGCGTCCTTCAGGGCTTCGGGGCTGAAGAAGTCCAGCGTCCAGCGGCCTTCGATGAGCGGCAGCGGCGCCTCGCCCGCATCGTCCTGGCGGAAGCCGTAGAGCGCGAGCAGGTCGTCGGTGCAGCGCTGCGCCTTGTCGAACACGTCCTTCTGCAAGGCCGCGACGAAGGCCTTGCGGCGCGCCGTGTCGGCGAACTCCTCGGCCGGCACCGTGCGGCGCAGCGCGGCGGCATCGACCAGCAGTTCCGCGATGCGCGCGCAGGCCGCGCCGCGGCGCTCCGTGGCTTCGGCGGCGAGTGAATCCACCACCGCGCGCAGCTGCTCGCGGCGGTCACGCAGCAAGGTCGACAGGTCGCCGTAGAGCTCGCGCTCGGCCCCCACGAAGGGCGCTGCGGCGTCGAAGCGCACCTGCACGTGCAGGCCGTAGGCAGAGAGCAGTTCCTTCCAGTCGGGCTCGCGGCTGGCCGCATCGCGCACGAAGTTCAGCACCGGCAGCACGGGCCGGGCGCAGGAGTTGAGCAGCTCGATCTCGTCGCGGAACTTGGGCAGTACCGGTTCGCGCACGTCGATCACGAGGAAGGCCGCATCGATGCCCTGCATGGTGCGCAGCACCTTGGCTTCCTGCTCGAACACGCCATGCGCTTCGGGGCCTTGCAGGAACTGGCGGATGCGCTCGGGCGGCGTGGCCTGCGCATCGAAGCCGGCCAGGTGCTCGCGCAGCGCCACCGCGTCCTCGAGGCCCGGCGTGTCGAAGAAGCGCACGGCGGCCTGGCCGTTCACCTCGAGATCGATGGACTCCACATGGCGCGTGGTGCCGGGGCGCTGCGACACTTCGCCGAAATTGGCGCGCCGCGTCAGCGTGCGCAGCAGCGAGGTCTTGCCCGCGTTGGTGTGGCCGACCACGGCGATGCGGATGGCTTGATGCTGCTGCGTCATGGGGTGGTGCCGAGGCCTTGCAATGCGTCTTCGAGCCGGGGCGTGGCCGCGACGCGCAGCAAGCCGGTGCCCTGCAGCCAGTCGATCCAGCGCTGCGATGCGTTCGCGTCGGGCATGTCCCTGGCGGCCGGTGCCAGCCAGAGCCGACATTCGCCGCAATGGGCCAGCACTTCGCGCAGGAAGCGTTCGGTGCCCCGGTCGGGGCTCGATGCGGCGTGGCACACCAGCAGCACGGTACGCGGACGGGCCTGCGCCAACTGGTCGAGCAGCGCGCGGCGCGCGGGGGCGCTGCCGTCGATGCGCTGCACCTGGGCCGGGGTGATGGCGGGCAGGCCCTCGGGCGGCCACGGCGTATCCGCAGGCAGCTCGAAGCCGATGACGAACAGGCTATCGCGCAGATCCGAAGGCGCAAGGCCCGCGGGCGCCGAGCCCGGCGCACGCCCCGGATCGGCATCGACGATGGCGGGCGGCGCGAGCGCAGCGAAGCGCGCCGCGAGCCTGCGGTAGTAAGGATCGCTCCAGTCGGGCCGCAGCGCGGCGCGGCGCCGCTGCCACATCGCCGCGCTCAGCAGCACCAGCGCCAGGCGCGGCAGCAGCCCGTACACCACGATGCAGCCGGTCAGCCACAGCGCCCACGTGCGCTGGCCCGCGGCGCCGGGAGAAGCAGAGAGCACGGTCGCGGCGTCGGGAACCGGAAAGCCGATCTGCGATGGCGCCCAGCCCAGCACCTGCACGGCGTGTACGAAGAAGGCCGGGTCGAGGATCGTCGTCTCCCAGCTCAGCGTGTAGCTGCGGAACGCCAGCGCGAACAGCAGCGCGGCCAGCACCACCGCGAACGAGAGCGACCAGATGCCGTGGCTCACCAGCCCCAGCGCCCAGGGCAGCAGCCTGGCGCGCGCGAGCAGCCCGGTGGCGGCCCGTACCAGCACCGGCGCCTGGCCGCGCTTGCCGCCGGCCACGCGCGCGGTGAGCGACAGCCAGATCCAGCCGAGCGAACTGGTGTTGAACGCGCCCAGCGGCAGCCACAGGCCGGCCAGCCAGAGCAGCAGCGTGAGCGCATGCAGGCCGAGCAGGCTCGCGAGCGCCACGATCACGTTGATGTGCCGCTCGCCGCCGCCGACCACGTTGCCCGCGAGGCCCAGGCCGGCCATGACGATGAGCGCCACCAGCCCGAGCAGCACCCATGGCGCCCATTGGCTGGCGCGTGCCAGTTCGGATTGCAAGCCGATGCGTTCACCGAGCAGGAGCGCGCGTGCGGTGATGCGTGCCGGCGCGCCGGAAGCGCGGGCTAGGGCCGCGCGCAGGACCTCTGCGTCGTCGAGCGGACCTTTCTCCTCGGTCCATCGGATCGCTTCGGTGACGACCGCGTCCGGAAAGGCAGGTTCGCGCAACGCGGTGTTGGTCAACAGGGTACCTTCGCAGCAAATGGTGCCCCGCAAGTGCCGGGGCGCGCGAATTATGCCCGGCGCGCTTTGGGTGACCCATGAGAAACGGGGCCGCGCGAACGGCCCCGTTGTTGTTCAGCAGGCGAGTCGAAAACGCGTGCCCGGTTTCAGCGCAGGCCGAAGAACGAAAGCACGGCCACGACCACGACGACCAGACCGACGATGTAAATGATGGAATTCACGCGAGGACTCCTCGTTGTTGACGACAGCTCCAGCATCGCGCCCGGGGTGTCCGGTTGCTGTCGGCGGGTGGCGGCCTGTGCTGTAGGACTCGCGAAGACCGTCCGGGCGCCCGCCCCGCACGGCCGTAACTCTTGCTGACAAATCGCCGGCATAGGCTCAGGCACTCAGGCCCGCAGGGCTTCTTCTTCCTCGTCGAGATCGTCGCCCAGGAAGCCGCCGCTCTGGTGCGCCCACAGCCGTGCATAGAGTCCGCCCTGCGCCATCAGCGTGCGGTGGTCGCCTTCCTCCACCACGCGGCCCTCGTCGAGCACGATGAGCCGGTCCATCGCCGCGATGGTCGACAGCCGGTGCGCGATCACGATCACGGTCTTGCCTTCCATCAGCCGGTAGAGGCTCTGCTGGATGGCGGCCTCCACCTCGGAGTCGAGCGCGCTGGTGGCCTCGTCGAGCAGCAGGATCGGCGCGTCCTTGAGCATCACGCGCGCAATGGCCACGCGCTGGCGCTGGCCGCCCGAGAGCTTCACGCCGCGCTCGCCCACGTGCGCCTCGTAGCCCTGCCGGCCGCTGGCGTCGCCCAGCGTCTGGATGAAGTCGTGCGCTTCGGCGCGCCGGGCGGCCGCTTCGATCTGGGCCGGCGTGGCATCGGGCCGGCCGTAGGCGATGTTGTCGGCCACCGAGCGGTGCATGAGCGAGGTGTCCTGCGTGACCATGCCGATGTGGCTGCGCAGAGAATCCTGCGTCACGTGCGCGATGTCGCGCCCGTCGACCAGGATGCGGCCGCTCTCCAGGTCATGGAAGCGCAGCAGCAGGTTGACCAGCGTCGACTTGCCCGCGCCCGAGCGGCCGACCAGGCCGATCTTCTCGCCGGGGCGCACCACCAGGTTCAGGTCGTCGATGACGCGGCGGCCCGCATCCGCATAGCGGAAGCTCGCATGCTCGAAGCGCACCTCGCCGCGCGGCACCTCGAGCACGCCGGCATCGGGCGCGTCGAGCACGGTGCGCGGGCGCGACAGCGTCTTCATGCCGTCCTGCACCGTGCCGATGTTCTCGAACAGGCTGGTCATCTCCCACATGATCCAGTGCGACATGCCCTGCAGGCGCAGCGCCATCGCGGTGGCCGCTGCCACCGCGCCCACGCCCACCGTGCCGTTCGACCAGAGCCACAGCGCGGTGCCGGCCATGCCCGCGGTCAGGCCCATGCTGAGCGTGTGGTTGACGATCTCGAAGGCGCTCACCAGCCGCATCTGGCCGTAGCCCGTGTGCATGAACTCGCGCATCGCCTCGCGCGCGAAGCCGGCCTCGCGCTGCGTGTGCGAGAACAGCTTGACGGTGGCGATGTTGGTGTAGGCGTCGGTCACGCGCCCGGTCATCAGCGCGCGCGCATCGGCCTGCGCCTTGCCCACCTTGCCCAGCCGCGGCACGAAGTACATCAGCGCACCCGCGTAGAGCACCAGCCAGACGATGAAGGGCAGCACCAGCTGCACGTCGAGCACGGTCACCAGCACGATGATGGTCACCACGTACACGCCCATCGCCACCACCACGTCGGCCAGCACGAACAGGGTGTCGCGCACCGCGAGCGCGGTCTGCATCACCTTGGCCGTGATGCGGCCCGCGAACTCGTCCTGGTAGAAGGCCATGCTCTGGCCCAGCATCACGCGGTGGAAGTTCCAGCGCAGGCGCATCGGCAGGTTCACCGCCAGCGTCTGGTGCTTGACGATGGTCTGCAGCGCGACCACGCCGATGCTGATCACCAGCAGCGCGGCCAGCCACGCCAGCGTGTCGCCGCGCTCGGCCCACAGCCGCGACGGCACCTGGCCGCCGAGCCAGTCGACGATGCGCCCGAGGATCGCGAACAGCAGCGCCTCGAAGCCCGAGATGGCCGCGGTGAGCGCCGCCATGACGGCCATCTTGAGGCGCAGGCCCTGGGTGCAGGCCCACAGGAAGGCGAAGAAGCCCGTCGGGGGAGGCGACGGTTCGGCCGCGGGATAGGGATGGAGCAGTTTTTCGAAGAAACGGAACAAGGCGTGCGGTCTCCAGGGGAAGCCGCGACTTTAGCCCGGGGTGGCATGTCCTTGCCCCGAAAGGGTGCGTTTTGCCGCCGCGTGCGGCTGGCCGCCCAGCCGCTCGCCGAGAAAGTCGATGAAGCTGCGCAGCTTGGGCGCCATGTACTGGCGGCTGGTGTACACGGCAAACAGCGTGACCGGCGGCGAGGCGTGGTCGGGCAAAAGCCGCACCAGCCGGCCCGTGGCCAGGTCGTCGTCGACCAGCCATTCGGGCAGGAAGGCAATGCCCATGTCCGCGCGCACCGCATGCAAGGTGAGCGTGGTGTCGTCCGAGCGCAGCGCCGGCGTGAGCCGCAGCGCAAACATCCGCCCGCCCGGCCCCTTGAGCGAGAGGTTGTCGAGGTTCACGTAGCTCGGCACGATGGCCCCGAGCCGGCCCACGTCGGCCGGCAGCGTGGGGTTGCCGCCCATGCGGCGCAGGTAGGCGGGCGTGCCTGCCAGGTGGAAGGGCACGCGGCACAGCGGCCGCGCGATCAGCGCCGGGGAGGGCTCCTGGGTGGCGCGCAACGCGAGGTCGTAGCCATCGGCCGCGAGATCGACCTTGCGGTTCTCCAGGTGGATGTCGACCAGCACTTCCGGAAAGCGCTCGCGGTAGTCGGCCAGCACGCGCGCGAAGCGCGGCGTGGCACACCACACCGGCGCGCTCACCTTGAGCTGGCCGCGCGGCGCCTCACTCGTCTGGCCGATGGCGGCCTCGGCGGCATCGAGCAGGTCGAGTGCGCGCCGGCTCTGCTCGTACCAGGCGGTGCCGGCCTCGGTCAGGCTCAGGTGGCGGCTCGAGCGGTGCAAAAGCCGCGCGCCCAGGGATTTCTCGAGCTGCGCCACATGCTTGCTGGCCATCGGCGGCGACATCGACAGCCGCTCGGCCGCGGCCACGAAGCTGCCCGATTCGACGACCTCCCGAAACACGCGCAGGCTGGTCAGGCGGTCCATGGATGGTTTCCTCTGAGGAAATGAATCGATGCATCGTAGCCTGTCGATTTCCCCGTGGGAAATGTCTACAGTCGATGCAACGCCTTCAAGGAGCATCGGCTTGACCCACGACAACACCCCCTCGCGCCTGCCCACGTACTTCATCTCGCACGGCGGCGGCCCCTGGCCCTGGATGAAGAAGGAGATGGGCGGCGTCTATGACCAGCTGGCCGCGGCGCTGGCCGACATGCCGCGCCAGATCGGCCGCACGCCGGACGCCATCCTGATGGTGTCGGCCCATTGGGAGGCACCGGTCTTCACGGTGCAGGGCAACCCGCGTCCGCCGATGATCTACGACTACGGCGGCTTTCCCGCCCACACTTATGAAGTGCGCTACGACGCACCGGGTTCGCCCGAGCTGGCGCGGCGCGTGCAGTCGCTGCTCGCGGCGGCCGGGCTGCCGGCGGCCATCGATCCCGAGCGCGGCTTCGACCATGGCATGTTCTCGCCCATGAAGGCGATGTACCCCGATGCCAGCGTGCCGGTGGTGCAGCTGTCGCTCAGGCGCGGGCTCGACCCGGCGGAGCACCTGGCCCTCGGCCGCGCGCTCGCGCCCTTGCGCGACGAGAACGTGCTCATCGTGGGCAGCGGCCTGAGCTACCACAACCTGCGCAACTTCGGCCCGCAGGCACACGGCGTTTCCAAGGCCTTCGGCGACTGGCTCGACCACACGGCAGTGCAGTCGGCACCGCAGGAACGCGTGCAGCGGCTGCAGGATTGGGCCGCCGCCCCTTCGGCGCGCATGGCGCATCCGCGCGAGGAGCACCTGATCCCGCTGATGGTGGCGGTCGGCGCGGCCGAGCAGGAGCCGGGTGAACGCATCTATCACGAAGACGCCTTCATGGGCGGGCTCGTGGTGTCGAGCTACCGCTTCGGCGCCGGCGCCAGCTGAAAAGGCTGCGCGTTGGCAGAATCGGGCGATGCCTTCCATTCCTGATTCAGATTTCAATACCGAAGCCCGCCTGCTGATCGAACGCATCGCCGCGAGCGGCACGCGCCATGACGTGGTGCACGGCGGCGTTCGCGTCTGCTGGCGCCGCTTCGGCGGTGACAACGCCCATCCGCCGCTGGTGCTGCTGCACGGCGGCCACGGCAGCTGGATGCACTGGCTGCGCAACGTCGAGGCGCTCTCGGCCGGGCGCACGCTGTGGCTGCCCGACATGCCCGGGTTCAACGATTCCGACGCGCCGCCGCGCGCAGCGCCCGGCGAGGACCCGCTCGGCCCGCTGCTCGATGCGCTGGGCGGATCGCTCGACCAGCTGATCGGCGCGGGCACGCCCATCGATCTTGGCGGCTTCTCCTTCGGCGGGCTCACCGCCGCGCGCTTCGCGGTGCGGCGCGGTGCCATCCGCCGCCTCGCACTCGTGGGCAGCGGGGGCCATGGCACGATGCGGCGCATGGCGGTGGAGATGATCAACTGGCGTGCTGCGCCCAACCGCGCGCAGGAACGCGCCGCGCTGCTGCACAACCTGGCCGCGCTGATGCTGCACGACAAGGCCGCGATCGACCCGGTGGCGTTCGAGATCCACGACATCTCCTGCCACGGCACGCGTTTTCGCAGCAAGGACGTGTCGCAGGCGGGCGGCCTGCAGGCCGCGCTTGACACGCTGGGCGGGCCGCAGCTGCTGCTCTGGGGCGAGTACGACGTCACCGCCGATCCGCGGCCGCTGGTGGCGCAGCTCACGGCCGGCCATCCGCAGCGCGAAGGCGTGGTGATCGACGGGGCAGGGCATTGGGCGCAGTACGAGCGCGCCGATGAATTCAACCGGCTGCTGCTGCGCTTCCTGGGCTGAGCGCCGGGCCATTCATCGAATCTTAAAAAGCCTAAAGAGTTATTAAAGCCTCAGGGTCAGCATCCGGCGGCGAGGCGGCGATGCCGCTTCGAACCTTCGACTTTCCACCCTGAGGATCCTGATGAAGAAGCCAACCCGCCTTGCCGCCCGAGGCCCCCGTTTCCATGGCCGCCCGGCCTTCGCGGCCATTGCCATGGGCGCCGTCTCCGCCACCTGCATGCCACTCGCCTGGGCGCAGTCCGACGAAGAGAAGTTCCAGGCCGGGGGGGCCCAGTGGGGTCTCGGTCTCGCGGCGGGCATGGACCGCAAGCCCTACCGCGAATTCGACGACAAGACGATCGCCATTCCGATGGTCACCTACGAGAACCGGTGGGTCAGCGTTGCGGGCCCGAGCCTCGACCTGAAGCTCCCTTCCGCGGGTCCGGTGTCGTTCCGGCTGCGTGCGCGCTACGCGTCGGACGGCTACGAGGCCGAAGACTCCCCCTACCTGGCCGGCATGGAGGAACGCAAGGCCAGCATCTGGCTTGGGGGCGCCGCGATCTGGCGCAACGAGTTTGCCAACCTGTCGGCCGAGCTGCTGGCCGACGCCTCCGGGCACAGCAAGGGCACCCGGTTCAAGCTGCAGGCCGACCGCCGCTTCACCTCGGGTGCCTTCAGCTTCACGCCACGGCTCGCTGTGCATTGGGTCGACCGCAAGTACGTCGACTACTACTACGGCGTGCGCGCAGTGGAAGCCCGCCCGGACCGCGCCCGCTACGACGGCGACGCCGCCGCGAACGTCGAACTGGGCCTGCGCGTGGACTACGCCGTGGCGCCGAAGCAGACCCTGTTCCTGGACCTCAGCGGCACCCGCCTCGGCAGCGGCATCAAGAACAGCCCGCTGGTCGGCCGGTCGAGCCAGACCGGCGTGCGCGTCGGCTACCTCTACAGATTCTGAAGCGCGGGAGCCTCGGCGGAGCCCAACGCCGGAAACAGCACGCGAATGCCGAGGCCGCGGCCGTCGAGTCCGGCGCCGGTCTCGATGGTCGCGCGATGCACCTCGGCGATGCCCGCCACCAGCGACAGCCCGATGCCGCTGCCGCGCGACGGCGTGCCGGCCACGCGGTGAAAGCGCTTGAAGATCGCGGCGCGCTCCGCGGCCGGCACGCCCGGGCCGTCGTCGGCCACCTCGAGGTAGACGCGCCGGGCCTCGTCGGGTCCGGTGCCCGCCGCGTGGCCGCAGCTCACGCGCACGCGGCCGCCCTTGGGCGTGTAGCGCAGCGCGTTGTCGACCAGGTTGCGCAACAGGATGCCGATCTCGTCGATGTCGCAGCGAATGGCGCACGGCCGCGCGTCGAGCAGGATGGTGCGCGCGTGCTGGAGCGCATGCACGTCGAACTCGTTCGCCACGTGCATCACGAGTGCCCCCAGATCGGCCGGCGCATGCTGCGGCGCGTTGGCGCCCGCATTGAGGCGCGCCAGGTCGAGCAGCTGCTCCGACAGGCGCGTGCTGCGCTCGGCCACGGCGAGCAGCTTGGCGAGTGCGATGTCCTTCTCGGCCGCGGTGGGTGCGCGCAGCGCGATCTGGGCCTGCGCCTGCAGCGCCGAGAGCGGCGTGCGCAGCTCGTGCGCCGCATCGCCGATGAAGCGGCGCTCGCCCTCGACCGCTTCGTCGAGCTGCCGCAGCGCATGGTTGAACGACGCGACCAGCGGATGCAGTTCGCGCGGCAGCGGCGCCGGAGAGAGCGGCGTGAGGTCGAAGCTGCGCCGCTGGCGCATCTGCTCGCCCAGCGCCAGCACCGGCTTCAGCGAACGGCGCACCACAAACCACATCAGCGCACCCACCAGCAGCAGCAAGAGCGTGTTGATGACCAGCGCGGTCATCGCGTCCCCGCGCAGTTCGGCGTCGACCACGCTGTGCAGATTGCCCACCTGCACATGCACGCGGCCAGTCTTGTCCGAGGCGGAGTAGACACGCCATCGCGCGCCCGCGATCACGCTGGTGGCCGCGCCTCCGGCGAAGCCCGGCCGCAGCGGGGTCTCGGGCGCGCCGGGCGAGCGCACGAGCAGGCGGTCGCCGTCGAGCCAGATCTGGAACGCGAACGCCTCGCTCTCGGGCAGCGCCTCGTCGCGCAGCTGAAGGCCGTTGGCGCGCGGCCGCAGCCCCTTGAGCTTGTCTTCGCCGGGAATGGTCAGCAGGATGCGCGTGGCGACGGTCTGGAGCTTGTCGTCCCAGATGCTGTTCCTGTTGTGCGTGAGGTAGACGAACAGCACCGTGAGCGCCACCGCCCAGCACAGCGCGATGGTCGCGGCGATCACCATGATCATCCGCGCCTGCAGCGAGTTCAGCCTCATGGACGCGGCTGGCCCACCACGTAGCCGTGCCCGTGCACGGTCCGGATCAGGTCGTCGCCGAGCTTGCGGCGCAGCTGGTGGATGAAGACGGCGATGGTGTTGCTCTCGACCGCGCTCGCATTGCCGTAGACGGCGTCCTGCAGATGGTCGCGCGTGACCACGTGGCCGGGCCGCTCGAGCAGTGCCAGCAGCGTGCGGTATTCGTGCGCGCTCAGCGTCACCTCGACCCCGGCCTTCGACACCACGCGGCGGCTGCGGTCGACCTCGATGTCGCCGTGCGAGAACACCGGGACCACGCGGCCCTGGCTGCGGCGGATGACCGAGCGCACGCGCGCCCAGAGCTCGTCGAACTGGAAGGGCTTGACAAGATAGTCGTCCGCACCCGCGTCGAGCCCATGGATGCGCTCGCTGAGCTGGCCGCGCGCGGTCAGCATCAGCACGGGCGTGGGGTCGTAGCGGCCGCGCATCGCGCGCAGCACCGAAAGCCCCGACTCGCCGGGCAGCCCGATGTCGAGCAGCACGGCGGCGTAGGCATGGTCGATGAGCGCGAGCCGCGCGGCCGGCGCATCGCCGACGTGGTCGATGGTCCAGCCGCTCTGGCGCGCGCCGTCGCACACCGCCTCTCCCAACATGGCATCGTCTTCGACCAGGAGCAGGTGCATGGGGGCGTGGCGCGTGAAAAGCAGTGCGAATGATGCCCCAGAGTTTTTAATATCTCTTTAAGTCACGCGTTGCGGCCAGCGCCCCGCTATTGCTTCACCAGCCCCAGCCTGCGGATCGTGTCGCCCCACTGGTCGTAGGTTGCACGCGTGAGCTCGGCCAGCTGGGCGGGGCTCGACGACTCGGCCTCGTAGGCGCCCTGGCGGAAGAAGTCGCGCGTGGCGGGCATCGCCAGCACCTGAGCGAGCGCCCCGTTGAGCCGGGCGACCACCGGCGCCGGCATGCGCGCCGGACCGAAGAAGCCGAGCCAGCTCGGCATGTCGACCCCGCTCACGCCCTGCTCGGTCATCGTGGGCACGTCAGGCAGCATCGCGCTGCGCCTGGGCGCCGCCACCGCCAGCATGCGGACCTTGCCGGTGGCGGTGTTCTGGATGGCGTTGGGCGCGGCGTCGAAGTAGTACTGCACGCGGCCCGCGAGAAAGTCCTTCGCGGCATCGGCACCGCCCTTGTAGGGCACGTGCACCACGTCCAGCCCCGCCTGCTTCGCGAAGGCCTCGCCATAGATGTGCGAGGAGGTGCCGGTGCCGAAGGAGGCATAGCTCATCTTGCCGGGGTTGGCCTTGATGTAGGCCACCAGCTCCTGCACCGTGCGCGCGGGCACGCTCGCATGCACCGTGAGCACCAGCGGCCCGCGCGCGCCGAGCGAGATCGGCGCGAGGTCCTTGAACGGGTCGTAGCGCACCTGCGCCAGCGTCTGCGGGTTCTGCGCCACCACGGAAGAGGGCGCGTACATCATCGTGTAGCCGTCGGGCGCGGCGCGAATCACTTCCTCGGTGGCCAGGATGAAGCTCGCACCCGGCCGGTTCTCCACGATCACGGGCGTCTGCAGCACTTCGCCGAGCTTGTTGGCGACGAAGCGCGCCTGTGCATCCGAGGCGCCGCCTGCCGCGAGGCCGAGCACGATGCGGATGCTGCGGCCCTTCTCGGGGAAGGGCGCGGGCTCGGCCGCGAGCGCGCCGCACGGCTGCGCGGCCGCGCCAAGTGCGAACCCGAGCCACGCGGCAACGCGCCGGCGGCCGATGGAGGAAGGTGACCAGGCCTTCATTGCTTCGCCAACCCGACCTGCTGCACCATCGCGCCCCAGCGCTCGTAGGTCGAGCGCGTGACGCCGGCAAACTCCTCGGGCGTGCTGGCCCCGGCTTCATAGCCGCCGCTGCGATAGAACTCGCGCACCTGCGGCATCGCCAGCACCTGCGTCAGCGCCGCGTTGAGCCTGGCGACCACCGGCGCGGGCATGTGCGCCGGCCCGTAGAAGCCGAGCCAGCTCGGCAGGTCGAGCCCCGTCACGCCTTGCTCGGCGAAGGTCGGCACGTCGGGCAGCGCGGCGATGCGCGCGTTCGCGGCAATCGCCAGGATCTTCACCTTGCCGGTGCCGGAGGTGATGATGGCCGAGGAGGCCGAATCGAACATGTACTGCACGCGGCCGCCGATCAGGTCCTTGGCCGCATCCGAGCCGCCCTTGTACGGAATGTGCACCGCGTCGATGCCGGCCTTCTTCACGAAGGCCTCGCCGTAGATGTGCGACGAGGTGCCCGCGCCGAAGGACGCATAGCTCACCTTGCCGGGGTTGGCCTTCACGTAGGCGATGAGTTCCTTCACGTTGTGGGCCGGCACGCTGGTGCTCACCGACAGCACCAGCGGCCCGCGGCCGCCCATCGAGATGGCGGTGAAGTCCTTGAACGGGTCGTAGGGCACTTGCGAGAAGGTGTGCGGGTTCTGCGCCATGGTCGACGAAGGCGCATAGAGCAGTGTGTAGCCGTCGGGCAGCGCGCGCGCCACCTCGCTCGCGGCCAGCATGGTGCTGGCGCCGGGCTTGTTGTCGACGATCACGCCGGTGCCCAGCACCTCGCCGAGCTTCTGCGCCACGATGCGCGCCTGCGCATCGGTGCCGCCGCCGGCCGTGAAGCCCACCACGATGCGTATCGGCTTGCCGCCGCGCACGGGAAAGTCTTGCGCCAGCGCCAGGGGCGCCACGCCCAGCAGGGCCGCCGCGCCGAGCGCCGCGCCGAATGCGCGGCGGGTGCCGCAGGGTTTCTTCATCAATGTCTCCGTTGGAATGTTCTTCTTATATTGGTTTAGAAAACCATAAAAATCCATATCGATTAGGGAATACCCCGAATAAACGCCTTTTTCAGGCTTTTGTGTTTGACAAAATGAACATTGAAATCAAAATACGACGCAACAGCCCATCAAAGACATTCATCCATGAAAACTGTCGTCCGCACCGACGAGCGCATCCTGTCCTCCGACATCTTCGACCGCGACAGCCGCGTCAAGCGTCCTGACCACGGCAGCTGGGCCGAGCCCGGCAAGAACATCCCGGTCTACCACCGCTGCGGCGTGCTGGTGGTGGGCGGCGGGCCTTCGGGCACCGCGGCCGCCGCGGCCGCCGCGCGCGCCGGCGCCGACGTGGCGCTGCTCGAGCGCTACAACCACCTGGGCGGGCTTTCCACCGGTGGCCTCGTGATCTGGATCGACCGCATGACCGACTGGGAAGGCCAGCTCGTGATCCGCGGCTTTGCCGAAGAACTGTTCGACCGCCTGCCGGCCGATGCCATTGCCGGACCCGCGCGCGAAGACTGGGGCTCGCAGGACGCGGCCAAGGCCGCCCACTGGTCGCAGCGCACGGCCGCGTACCACGGCGTGGTCACGTGGTCGCCCACCATCGACCCGGAGCGCCTCAAGCTGCTGTCGCAGGAGATCGTGCTGGAGCGCAAGGTCAAGCTCATCTACCACTCGTGGGCCGCGATTCCGATCGTGCAGGACGGCGCCGTGAAGGGCGTGGTGTTCGAGAGCAAGGAAGGCCGCATGGCGATCATGGCCGACGTGGTGGTCGACGCCACCGGTGACGGCGACCTGTTCGCGCGCGCCGGCGCGGCTTTCGTGAACGACATCGAGGAGGCCGACGTGCACCACTGCATGAACACCTCGTGGCTGTTCGGCGGCGTGGACATGAACCGCTGGATCGAGTTCAAGGCCGGCCAGCCCGAGGCCTTCAGCGCCTTCATGGCGCGCGGGCGCGAAGTGTGCGGCCTGTTCGAGCGGCCCTTCGTCTCGTGGCGCAACGACGTGGCGCTGTTCATGGGGCCGCGCCAGTCGGGCTACTCCGCGCTCGACGTGGACGACCTCACGGCCGTGGAAGTGCGCTCGCACCGCGCGATGGCCGCCCACCTGGACTACTTCAAGGCGCATGCGCCCGGCTTCGAGGAGGCCTACCTGATGCTGAGCGCGCCGCAGATCGGCGTGCGCCATGCGCGGCGCCTCTCCGGCGTGGGCGCGGTGCTGCGCAGCCAGTGGCCCGACGGCGTGGCACTGGCCGACGAGGTGGGCGTGACGCCCGCGGTCTCGCCGAAATTTCCGAACATCTCCATTCCCTACGGCGCGCTGGTGCCGCAGCAGCTCGACGGCCTGCTGGCCTGCGGGCGCCACATCTCGTGCGACCGCAACTCGCACGGCTTCATGCGCGAGATCCCGCAATGCTGGATCACCGGCCAGGCCGCGGGCGTGGCGGCGGCGCTGGCCTCGCAGGGCTGCATCGAGCCGCGCTTCATCGACGTGGGCGCGCTGCAGTCGGCGCTGCTCGCGCAGGGCGTGTACCTGCGTGCCGGCGCCGGGCAGGGCGCGCAGGCGCGGGCCGCGGCCGAAGCCGGTATCTGAATCGCATGAACCCGGCCGACGCGCTTTCGCCAGCCTCTACATTGCAGAGTCTTGCAAAGGGTTCTTCCATGTCCACTGACAAAAACGACACCTCTTTTTCCGCCGCCGATTCCGCCGATGCGCGCGGCGACCGCGCCGACACCGTGAGCGCGCTGGAGCGCGGCATCTCGGTGCTGCGCTGCTTCAGCGAGGCGCGCCCCGTGCTGGGCCATGCCGACATCGCGCGCATCACCGGCATCCCGCGGCCCACGGTCAACCGGCTCGTCGCCACGCTGCTCTCGCTGGGCATGCTCAAGGCCGCGCAGGTGGCCGACCGCTTCATGCTCGGACCGGGCGTGGTGTCGCTGTCGCGCGTGTTCCTCGGCAGCCTCGACGTGCGCGCCGCCGCGCGGCCCAGCATGCAGGCGATGGCCGAGGAGGTGGGCGCCTCGGTCTACCTGGCCATACGCGACGGCATGGAGATGGTGCTGATCGAGGCCTGCCGGCCGCGCTCGTCGATGCTGTCGGCGCGGCTCGACGTGGGCTCGCGCGCGCCGCTGGCCAACTCGGCGCTGGGCCGCGCCTATCTTTCGGCACTGCCCGAGGCGCAGCGCAACCAGCTGGTCGATTCGATGCGCCTCCTGCGCGGCCCCGAGTGGGACAGCATCGCACCCGGCATGACGCGCGCCATCGGCGAGGCCCGGCGGCTGGGCTACTGCCTTTCGCTGGGCGAGTTCCACCGCGAGATCAACTCGGTGTCGGTGCCCCTCATCGGGCCCGACGGCGAAGTGATGGCGCTCAACGGCGGCGGCGCGGCCTTCGTGTTCACCGAGGAACGGCTGCGCAACGAACTGGCACCGCGCCTGCACGACATCGCGCTCACCATCGCGCGCGACATCGGTGGCCACGTGCCCACGCCCTTGCCGGGCTAGCCCCGGCCGACCCCCACGACACAAAAAAACGGAGACACAGGGCCATGCACCTGAGCGATGAAGAAAAAGCCATGATGGACGGCCGCGGTGGACCGGCCGTGCAGAAGGCGATGGACCTGCTGGTGCGCTACGGCGAGGCACTGGGGGCCGAGCGGCTGGTGGAAACGCGCAACGTCTGCGCCACCATCACCTCGACCACGCCGTTCCAGCGCGACTTCGCGCTGGCCAAGGGCGGCGGCATGGACGCGGTGTTCTCCGAGTTCAGCCTCGACAGCCAGGAGACGGTCGAGATTCCGAAGTTCAAGGTCTTCACGAGCCACCTGCAGCTGGGCTTCGACCCCGGCCAGCCCGAGCGCATGGGCGTGAGCGAGGAGATCGTGCAGTTCTACAACAAGAGCGAGCGCCATGCCGCGGGCCTGGGCGCGCAGATCATGAACACCTGCACGCCCTACCAGGTCGGCAACATCCCGACGCGCGGCGAGCACTGCGCGTGGATGGAATCGTCGGCGGTGGTGTATTGCAACTCGGTTCTGGGCGCGCGCACGAACACGGAAGGGCGCGAAAGCACGGGCGCCGCCATGCTCACCGGGCGCATTCCGTACTGGGGCTACCACCTCGACGAGAACCGCCACGCGACGCATGTGGTCGAGCTCGATGTCGAGGTCGAGTCGGTGCAGGACTGGGGGCTCCTGGGCTACTACATCGGCGAGCATGTGCAGGAGCGCGTGCCGGTGGTGCACAGCCAGCGCGGCATCGGCCGCGTGCCCAACCTGCCGCGGCTCAAGCACTTCGGCGCGGCGGCCTCGTCCTCGGGCGGCGTGGAGATGTACCACATCGCGGGCATCACGCCCGAAGCACTGACGCTCGAGCAGGCGCTCGGCGGCCGCGCGCCGGTGGAGGTGCTGCACTACGGCGAGGCCGAGCGCCGCGCCACCTACGAGAAGATCAACGCGACGGGCAAGGATGCTGAGGTGCAGTACGTGATGCTGGGCTGCCCGCACTACACCATCGAGCAGATCTGGGAAGCTGCGCAGCTCATCGAGGGCCGCAAGGTGCACCCGGATTGCGAGCTGTGGATCTTCACGCCGCGCGCCATCAAGTCGCTGGCCGACCGCAACGGCTACACCCGGATCATCGAGGACGCGGGCGGCATCCTCATGACCGACAGCTGCTCCGCCATGAGCCGCGCCGTGCCCAAGGGCACGAAGACGGTGGCGCTCGATTCGGCCAAGCAGGCGCACTACCTGCCCGCGATCCTCGGCGTGCAGGCGTGGTTCGGCAGCACGGCCGAATGCATCGATGCGGCGTGCACGGGGCGGTGGAATGGAGGCATGCAATGAGCTTCAGGCTTGCGTTGTCTTTCTCCCTCCCCTTCCGGGGGAGGGCCGGGGTGGGGGCCGGCGGCGCACCCATCGAGCGCTCTGCCCGCCCCCATCCCTACCTTCCCCCAGAGGGGGAAGGAGCAAAACCATGAGCGCAATCGCACACAACATAGTTCCTCTGGTCATCCGCGGCCGCAAGGTGGTCGGCGGCGTGGCCGAAGGCGAGGCACTCGTCACGCGCGACCGCATCTCGGGCTGGGGCGGCATCGATCCGCGCACCGGCACCGTCATCGAGACGCGGCACGAACTGCGCGGCCAGAGCTTCGCGGGCAAGGTGCTGGTGTTTCCGGGCGCCAAGGGCTCGTCGGGCTGGTCGGCCATGTTCCACATGACGCGGCTCATGAACTCCGCGCCCGCGGCGTTCCTGTTCAACGAGATGACCACCAAGATGGCGCTCGGCGCCGTGGTCACGCACGCGCCCTCGATGACCGACTTCGAGCGCGACCCGCTCGAATGCATCGCAACCGGCGACTGGGTGCGCGTGGACGCCGACCGCGGCGTGATCGAGATCACAAGAAAATCGGAAGGTACGCGATGACCCGTCCCCTGCGCAGCAACTTCCCGCGCGGCTCCTACCTGTGGTCGGTGCGCAATGCGCACTGGCGCGCGCTCGGCATTCCCGAAGAGGATTGCGAGAAGCCGAAGATCGCCATCGTCAACAGCTCGTCGGAGCTGGCTGCCTGCTTCAGCCACCTCGACCGTGTGGCGGCGGAAATCAAGACCGCGATCCGCGCCGCGGGCGGCGTGCCCTTCGAGATCCGCACCGCCGCGCCCAGCGACTTCATTACCGGCGCGGGCGCGCGCGGCGCCTACATGCTTGGCGCGCGCGACCTCGTGACCAACGACATCGAAGTGGCGGTCGAAGGTGCGCAGCTCGACGGCATGGTGTGCCTCACCTCGTGCGACAAGACCGTGCCGGGCCAGCTCATGGCGGCCGCGCGGCTCAACATTCCGACCCTGCTCGTGCCCTGCGGCTACCAGCCCAGCGGCGAATACCGCGGCAAGCACATGGACATCGAGGAAGTGTTCATCGGCGCGATGCATGCGGTCACCGGCCACCTGCCGGTGGAAGAACTCGTGGGCATGAGCCGCGAGGCGATCCGCGGGCCGGGCGTGTGCTCGGGCCTGGGCACGGCCAACTCGATGCACATCGTCTGCGAGGCGCTCGGCATGGCCTTGCCGGGCAGCGCGCCGGTGGCCGCGCTGAGCCCGAAGATGATGGACGACGTGCGCGCCGCCGGCACGCGCATCGTGCAGATGGTGTGGGACGACCTGAAGCCGCGCGACATCCTCACGCCCGGCGCCTTTGTCAACGCGGTGCGCGCGGTGCTGGCCATCGGCGCTTCGCTCAACACGGCCAAGCACCTGCAGGCCGTGTCGACCGAGGGAGAGTGCGGCGTCGACGTGTACGGCCTGTTCGAAAGCCTCGGCCCGGCGACGCCGGTGCTGGCCGGCGTGCGGCCGATCGGCGAGCACAGCATCGAAGCCTTCGAGGCGGCGGGCGGTTGCCGTGCGCTGATGAAGCAGCTCGCGCCCTTGCTCGACACCGGTGCGTTGACCGTCACGGGCGGCACCGTGGCCGACAACCTGCGCGATGCCGGCGTGGCCGACGCCGAGGTGATCCGCCCCATCGAGCGCCCGGTCGCGCCGCATCCCGCGATCGTCCTGCTGCGCGGCAACCTCGCGCCCGAATCGGGCCTGATCAAGACCGGCATCGTGGAGCGCAAGGTGCGCAGCTTCACGGGCCCGGCCGTGTGCTTCTGGACATCCGACGAGGCCATTGCGGCGCTCAAGAAGGGCGAGATCGCGCCGGGCCAGGTGGTGGTGATGCGCGGCGCCGGTGCCTGCGGCGGTCCGGCGATGGGCGGCGGCGCCTCGCGCGTGGTGTTCGCGATCGACGGCGCGGGCCTGGGCGACCAGGTTGCGATCCTGACCGACGGGCATCTCTCGGGCCTGGTCTGCAAGGGGCTGGTGGTGGCCGAGGTGTCGCCCGAGGCCGCGCTCGGCGGGCCGCTCGGCCTGGTGCGCGACGGCGACACGATCACCATCGACCTCGATGCGCGCCGCCTCGATATCGCATTGACCGATGCGGAACTCGCTGCCCGCCGCGCCGACTGGCAGGCGCCGCCGCCGGCCTTCGACACCGGCTGGCTGCAGCAGTACCGGCGCAACGTGAGCCCGCTCTCGAAAGGCGCCGTGCTCGTGCGCACCGAACGCCCCGAGCCCTCGGGCTAGACCTTTTTCACCCCGGCCTTCGCCAACCGGTGCGCAACCCCGCGCGCACCCGGTGGCGCAGCCCTGCGCGCGTTCCCGAGTTTTTCAACCAAGAGAAGAAGCAGGAGACAAGAAAACATGAAGAGATTCTTGATGGGGTCGGCGCTGGCGCTGGCCGGCAGCGGCGCGGCGCACGCGCAGTCCAGCGTCACCGTGTTCGGCGTAATGGACATCGGCGTGCAGTACACGAAGGGCGAGGGCGGCGGCTCGGTCAGGGCGCTGTCGAACGGCGGCCTTTCGACCAGCCGGCTCGGATTCCGCGGCACTGAAGACCTGGGCGGCGGCCTGCGCGCGGGCTTCTGGCTCGAAGGCAGCCTGAACCCCGACAACGGCACCGGCAGGCCGAGCAACAGCAACAACCAGGCGAGCGGCGCGGGTGCGGCAGGGCCGATCACCTTCGACCGCATGTCCTTCGTGAGCCTGTCGCACCAGAAGTTCGGCGAGCTGCGCCTGGGCCGCGACTTCATCCCCACGCACTACAACAGCATCTACTTCGATCCCTTCAACGCCAACGGCGTGGCGCGCGCGGGCAACCTCACCTTCGCGGGCGCGGGCACCGGGCCGCTGCCCACCGGCATCACGGGCAGCAACACGGTGAGCTACTGGCTGCCGGCCGGGCTCGGCGGCTTCTACGGCATGGCGATGATCGGCACCGGCGAGAACGACTCCACTGCACCGAACCGCGACGACGGCAACTTTGCCGGTGCGCGCTTCGGCTTTGCCGCGGGTGCGTTCGACATTGCGGCGGCCGTCACGCGCACGCACTTCGACGCCACCGCCGCCATCGGCAACTACACGCATGCCAACATCGGCGGCACGTGGGACGCGGGCTTTGCGAAATTCTTCGCGCTCTACAACAAGGTGACGGTGAAGCTCGCCGCCGGCACGGTGCGCAAGAACACCGCCGAGATCGGCGCGCACATTCCGGCCTTCGAGGTCGGCCGCATCCGCCTGAGCTACGCCTACCTGGACGACCGCAGCGACGAGAGCCTGCGCAACGCCAACGGCATGCCGCGCAACCGCGACGACGCGCGCCAGTTCGGCATCGGCTACGTGCACAACCTTTCCAAGCGCACCGCGCTCTACGGCACCTATGCGCGGCTCATGAACGGCGGGCAGGCGCGCTACGTGGTGAGCGGCGGCGTGGCGCCGGCCGGCGGGCGCCGCTCGTCGGGCTGGGAGCTCGGCGTGCGGCATCTCTTTTGACTGAAGAAGGAGCAACGACATGCGACGCAGAAACCTCACTCTGGCGGCCCTCGCGGCCGGCACGACGCTGACCATGCTGCCCGGCGCGGCGGCCTGGAGCGCCGAAAGCAGCTACCCGGACAAGCCGCTGCGGCTGATCGTGGGCTTCGCGCCCGGCGGCGGCGCCGACGCGCTCACGCGCATCATCGCGGAGGGGCTCGCGAAGCAGCTCGGCCAGCAGGTGATCGTGGAGAACCGCCCCGGCGCTGACGGCGTGCTGGCGGCGCAGGCCACGTCGTCCGCCAAGCCCGACGGCTATACGCTGCTGATGGGCACCAACACCGCGATGGTGGCGGCGCCCACGCTGCGGCCGACGCCGCCCTACGACCCGTTCAAGGCCTTCACGCCGATCAGCTCGGCCGGCCAGTTCTCGATGTTCCTGGTGGTGCCGGCCAGCCTGCCGGTGAAGAGCGTGAACGAGCTGCTGGCCATGGTGGCGGCCAGGCCCGGGGCCTACAACTCGGCATCGAGCAACAGCGCTTCGGAGCTGGCCATGCTGCAGCTGCTGGGCGAGCGCAAGGTGGTCAACGCGCGCTACAAGGGCGACATGCAGGCCATGACCGACCTGCTGGGCGGACAGATCCACATGATGTTCACCACCGGCACGCTGGCGCCGGGCTTCGTGAAGGAGGGGCGCATCCGCGCGTTGGTCACGCTGCTGCCGCAGCGCAGCGCCTTGCTGCCCGACGTGCCCACGGGCGGCGAGCTCGGGCTGGGCAAGCTCACCATCACGCCCTGGGCCGGCTTCTTCGGGCCGCCGGGGCTGCCGCAGGCGATCACCGACAAGCTGTCGCAGGAGCTGCAGAACACGCTCAAGCGGCCCGAGGTGCATGCACAGCTGGTGCAGCAGGGCTTCGAGGGCTACGGCATGAGCCCCGCGAAGTTCGCCGAGTTCTTCCGCGCGCAGTACGAGGCCTTCGGCGCCACCGTGCGGCAGCACAACGTGAAGTTCGAATAGCGGCGGCGGCTCAGAGCCCGATCGATTCCGCGTTGCGGCGCCAGAACGCCGCATCCGGGAACGCGCCCGCGCCGGCCGCGGCGTTGTCGGCCATGTGCTCGGCGCGGCTGGTGCCGGGAATCGTGCAGATCACGGCCGGGTGGCTCAGCACGAACTTCAGCAGCACCTGCGCCCAGCTCGCGCAGCCGATCTCGCCGGCCCAGGCGGGCAGGGGCTTGCCGCGCAGCCGGCGCAGGAGGCCGCCGCCGCCGAAGGGCATATTGACGATCACCGCCACGCCGCGCTCGGCCGCGAGCGGCAGCAGGCGCTCTTCGGCCTCGCGCGCGTCGAGCGAATAGTTGATCTGCAGGAAGTCGAGCTTCTCGGCGCGCAGCACGGCCTCGACCTCGCGGTAGGCCGAGGCCGTGTAGTGCGTGATGCCGATGTAGCGCACGCGGCCTTTCTCTTTCCAGCCGCGCAGCGTGGCGAGGTGGGTCTTCCAGTCCATCAGGTTGTGCACCTGCATCAGGTCCATGCGCTGGGTGCGCAACCGCGCGAACGACTGCTCCATCTGCGCAATGCCGGCCTCGCGGCCCGAGGTCCAGACCTTGGTGGCAAGAAAGGCCTGGGTCTCGCGCGGCTTCGCTATGGCGGCCAGCAGCTCGCCGGTGCTTTCCTCGGAGCGGCCGTACATCGGCGAGCTGTCGATCACCGTGCCGCCGGCTGCGAAGAGGGCGTCGAGCACGCCGGGCAGGCGCTGGTATTCGTCGCTGCCGGGGCGCTGGTCGAAGCCGATCCAGGTGCCGCAGCCGACCACCGGCAGGGCTTCTTGCGTGGAGGGGATGGGGCGGGTATTCATCTTCAGGCTGCCTTGCTGCGCGGATGCGGGGGGAAGCGCCGCGCCGGCGCACAGCGCCATGCCCAGCCGCAGCAGCCGGGCGCGCGTGAGGGAAAGACCGTTTGCCTGCAGGGTCACGGGAAAAAAAGTCCTCCGGGGGTGGCTTTGCCGTTCGAGCTTTCAGTATCGGCCGGGACGGCGCAGAGGGCCACCGCGCGAGAAAAGCCCCTCCAGCCGGCTTTGCGGTTGCGATGCATGGAATACTGTATAAAAATACAGTTAACAGTTGAATCATGGGCCTCCCTTTCCTCGACTCCTTTTCCGCTGCCGCGGGCCGCGGCGTCTGGCATGCCGACGAGCTCGGGCTGGCCGACGCGCAGGTGGTTGCCACCGGCCACGCCGCGCTCGACGCGGAGTTGCCGGGCGGCGGCTGGCCGGTCGGCGCCATGACGGAGCTGCTGCAGACCGCGCCCGAGGCGCATGTCTGGCGCCTGCTGCTGCCCGCGCTGGCGCAGGCGGTGGCCGCGCACGGCGGGCCGGTGGTGCTGATCGGCGCGCCCTACGAGCCCTGCGCGGCGGCGCTCGCGGCGCAGGGGCTGCCGGTGGAGGCGCTGATGTGGGTCCGCAGCGAGGCGCCGGCCGCGCGGCTGTGGGCCTGCGAGCAGGCGCTGCGCTGCGCCGACGTGGCGGCCGTGCTGGCCTGGCTGCCGCAGGCCAGGGTGGGCGAGCTGCGGCGGCTGCAATTGGCGGCCGCCCAGCACGAGGTGCTGCTCTTCGTGTGCCGGCCCGCATCGGCCGCGCAGGGCGCATCGCCGGCACGGCTGCGCCTTCAGGTGGAAAGCTGCGAGGCCGATGCGTCGCAGATCGAACTGCGCATCTTGAAGCGCCGCGGTCCGCCGCTGGCCGCGCCCGTCATGCTGCCCGCGCGCAACGAGCGCATGGCCGCATTGCTGGCCGCCGCCCGGCTGCGCCGCAAGCTGCGGCTGCGGCAGCAGGGCACGGCGCCGGCCGCCGAGGCAGCCGGGTCGGCCACCGTGGTGCGCATCGACGCGTGGAAAGGAAACGGAAATGCACTGGATCGCGTTGCGGTGGTCGCCTGAAATAGAGCTCGCCCCCAGTCTTCGCGCACTTCGTGTCGCTACGCCAACCCCCTACCGGGGGCAACACCAGCGGCCCGGCGAAGCCGGTTCCGCGGTGTTCCACGAGGAATCCGCGCATGGACAAACACTACCCACGCCTGAGGCGCTGGGCTGGTGGGCGCTGCGCTACACGCCGCACGTCGCCTGGCAGGACGAGGCGCTGATGCTCGAAGTCTCGGCCTGCGAGCGCCTGTGGGGCGGGCGCTCGTCGCTGATGCGCCAGCTGGCCCACGAGAACCCCGCGCCCGGCGCCGTGATGCGCGGCGCGCAGGGCGCCACGAGCCTGATCGCGCTGGCGCGGCTGCGCCTGTTCGAGCGCAACGAGAGCCGGCCCAGGGACATTCCCGCCGGCCTGCCGCTGGACACGCTGACGGCCGCGCGTCCCCACCTCGACCTGCTCGCGCGCCTGGGCTGCCGCACCTGGGGCGAGGTGGCGGCCCTGCCGCGCGGCGGCCTCACGCGGCGCTTTGGCGTGGAACTGCGCGAAGCGCTCGACACCGCCTGGGGCCTGCGACCTGAAAGCCACGACTGGCTCACGCTGCCCGACGTGTTCGAGCAGAAGCTGGAGCTGCCCGCGCTGGCCGAGACCGCACCCGAATTGATGTGGTCGGCCAACCGCCTGCTCGCGGCGCTGCAGATCTGGCTGCGCGCGCGCCAGCGCGGCGCGCGTGCGCTCGAACTGCAGTGGACGCTCGATCTCAAGCGCTTCAATGGCGTGAACCTGCCGCCGCACCAGCAGGTCACCGTGCGCACGGCCGAGCCCACGCAGGACATGGCGCACCTGCGCCGCCTGCTGTCCGAAAAGCTGGCTCTCACCACGCTCGCGGCACCTGCGAGCTGGCTCCGGCTGCGCACGCTCGAGACCGATCCGTTGGCCGGCGCCAGCACCAGCTTCCTGCCAGAGGACAACCGCAAGGGCGACAAGCTGCACGAGATGGTCGAGCGGCTCAGCGTGCGGCTCGGAGCGCACCAGGTGGTGGTGCCCGCTGCGCAGGCCGACCACCGGCCCGAGCGCAAGCAGGCCTGGCGTCCCGCGCTGCAGCAGGACAAGGCGCTGGCGGACAAGGCCGGCAAGCAAGCGAAGGCCGCGGCTTTGCAGCCCGATGCCCTCTACCCGCCCTGGCTGCTGCCCGAGCCGCTGCTGCTCGAGATGGATGGCGAGAGCCCGTGCTACCGCGGCCCGCTGCGCAAGCTGGTCGGGCCGCAGCGCATCGAGGCGGGCTGGTGGGGCGGCAAGGAAGACGGCGGCCAGCCGGCGATGCGCGACTACTACGTGGCGGAAAGCCCCGAGGCCGGCCTGGTGTGGATCTTTCGCGAGCGGCCCTCGGCGCGCTTTTCTCCGGCCGAGGTGCGCTGGTACCTGCAGGGGTTCTATGCCTGACCTGAGCGAAAAGCAGCTGCGCGGGCGCAACTCGGCCAAGGTGCATGCGCTGCCCTTGCCTTTGCGCAGGAAGCCTGCCCCCACGCTGCCCGACTACGCCGAGCTGCACTGCCTCAGCAACTTCAGCTTCCAGCGCGGCGCCTCGACGCCCGAGGAACTGGTCGAGCGCGCCTACCAGCTCGGCTACACCGCGCTGGCCATCACCGACGAATGCTCGGTGGCGGGCATCGTGCGCGCCCATGTCTGCCTGCGCGAGCTGCCGGCCAAGCTCGCGGAATACGAGCGCGAGCATCCCGACGAAGCGCCGCTCCCGCGCAACCCCGGCTTCCGGCTGCTGTTCGGCAGCGAATTCCGTTTCGAGCGCTTCAGGCTGGTGGTGATCGCCAACGGCACCGAAGGCTGGGGCAACCTCTGCGAGTTCATCACCGCCGCGCGCAACACCGAACTGCCCAAGGGCGAGTACCGCGTGAGCTGGGAGCACAGCGACGTGGCCTCGCTGCAGGACTGCCAGGTTCTCTTCGTGCCGCACCGCGCGCCGGGTGCCGCCGTGAATGCGGCCACGCTGCATGAAGACCTGTTGGCCGCCAAGGCGCTCTACGCAGGCAACCTGTGGCTGGCCGTGGAAATGCTCAACGAGCTCGACGACGACCTCTGGTTCGCCGCGCTGCTGCAGGCGGGCGAGCAAACGGGCGTGCCGCTGGTGGCGGCCGGCGACGTGCACATGCACGCGCGTTCGAGCAAGCCGCTGCACGACGTGCTGACAGCCGTGCGCGAAGGAAAAACGGTGGCCGAATGCGGCTTTGCGCTGCAGCCCAATGCCGAGCGGCACCTGCGGCAGCGGGTGCGGCTGGCCGAGCTGTATCTGCCCCAGATGCTGCTGAATACGCTGGTGGTGGCCGAACGCTGCCGGTTCGATCCCGAGGTGATCCGCGAGAACTACAAGTACCCGCTCGAAACCGTGGGCAGCAGCGAAACGCCGGCCGAGACGCTGGTGCGCAAGACGTGGGAGGGGGCGGCGCTTCGCTACCCCGAGGGCATTCCCGCCAAGGTGCGTGCGCAGCTCGAGAAGGAACTCGCGCTGATCGTCGAGATGAAGTACGAGATGTTCTTCCTCACGGTGGAAGACATCGTGCGCTTCGCGAAGTCGCAGAGCATCCTCTGCCAGGGCCGCGGCTCCTCGGCCAATTCGGCGGTCTGCTATTGCCTGGGCATCACCGCGATCAATCCTGAAAAAGGCCACCTGCTGTTCGAGCGCTTCCTGAGCCGGCACCGCCACGAGCCGCCCGACATCGACGTCGACTTCGAGCACCAGCGGCGCGAAGAGGTCATCCAGTACATCTACGAGAAGTACGGCCGCGATCGCGCAGCCATCGCGGCCGTCGTCATCTGCTACCGCGCGCGCAGCGCCCTGCGCGACGTCGGCAAGGCCATGGGCATCGACGAACGGCTGATCGACGAATTCGCCAAGGACCACTACTGGTTCGACGACACCGTGCTGGGCGAGCAGCTGTTCAAGGCGGCCGCGCGCGTCGGCGTGGAGGAGGACGAACTCAAGCTGGTGCAATGGATCGAGATGACGCGGCGGCTCAAGGGCTTTCCGCGCCACCTGAGCCAGCACGTGGGCGGCTTCGTGCTCACGCACACCCGGCTCACGCGGCTGGTGCCGGTCGAGAAGGCGTCCATGAAGGACCGCTCCGTCATCCAGTGGGAGAAGGACGACCTCGAAGCCATGGGCATGCTCAAGGTCGACGTGCTCGCGCTCGGCATGCTCAGCGCGATACGGCGCGGGCTCGACCACATGAACCGCTGGCGCGGATCGATGGTGCAGATGCACCAGATCCCCAACGACGACCCGAAGGTGTTCGACATGATCTGCGACGCCGACACCATCGGCGTGTTCCAGATCGAGAGCCGGGCGCAGATGTCGATGCTGCCGAGACTGAAGCCGCAGAGTTACGAAGATCTCGTGATCGAGGTCGCGATCGTGCGGCCCGGGCCCATCCAGGGCGGCATGGTGCATCCCTACCTCAAGCAGCGCGAGCGGGTGGCCAAGCGCTTGCCGATCCATTACGAGAAGGAAGAACTGAAGCCCGCGCTCGAGCGCACGCTGGGCATTCCGATCTTCCAGGAGCAGGTGATGCAGATCGCGATGATCGCGGCCAGGTTCACCGCCGACGAAGCCGACCAGCTGCGCCGCGCGATGGCGGCCTGGAAGCGCAAGGGCGGCCTCGAGAAGTTCCACCACAAGCTCGTGAAGGGCATGACCGACCACGGCTACAAGGCCGAGTTCGCCGAGGCCATCTTCAAGCAGATCCTCGGCTTCGGCGACTACGGCTTTCCCGAAAGCCACGCCGCGAGCTTTGCCTTGCTGGTCACCGTGAGCAGCTGGCTCAAGAACTACGAACCGGCCTGCTTCCTCGCGGCGCTGCTCGACTCGCAGCCGATGGGCTTCTACAGCCCCTCGCAGCTGGTGCAGGATGCGCGGCGGCATGGCGTCGAGGTGCGGCCGGCCGACGTGACCTGCAGCGGCATCGACACCACGCTCGAAGCCCGCGCCCCCGATGCGCCGCGCATGCCGCCGGGCACCGATGCGCGCTACGCCGATCGCCTCGGCCGCGAGAACCAGCCCGCGGTGCGGCTCGGCCTGAACCGCATTTCAAGCCTCAGCAAGGAGGGCGCCAGGCGCCTGCTCGAAGCGCGCGCGCAAGCACCCTTCACCAGCACCGAAGACCTCGCGCTGCGCGCCGAGCTCGACGGCAAGGACATGGCGGCGCTGGCCGCGGCCGATGCGCTGATGCCGCTTTCGGGCCACCGCCGCCAGCAGGTGTGGGACGCCACCGCGCAGCACCGCTCGCCGGCCCTGCTCAAGGGCGTGCCGATCAACGAGCAGGTGCTGCTGCTGCCCGCGGCGCCCGAGGGCGAAGAGATCGTCGGCGACTACGCCGCACTCGGCCTCACGCTGCGGCGCCATCCGCTCGCGCTGCTGCGCCCGCGCCTCGCGCGCATGAGGCTCATGAGCGCGGAGCAATTGCGCGCACAGCCCAGCGGCCAGACCGTGCGCGCCTGCGGCATCGTCAAGGGCCGCCAGCGCCCGGGAACCGCCAACGGCACCATCTTCGTCACGCTCGAGGACGAGACCGGCAACGTCAACGTGATCGTCTGGAGCCACGTCATCGAGGCCTGGCGCGAGCCGCTGCTGAAGTCGCACCTGCTCGCGGTGCAGGGCACCTGGCAGCGCGACGACGACAGCGGCGGCAAGGTGCAGCACCTGATCGCCACCGGCTTCAAGGACCTGACGCCGCTGATGGGCCGGCTGGCGCAGAGCAACACCAGCCGCGACTTCCATTGAGGGCAGGGCATCGAATGCAACCGATCGTTCCATGCCTCGCGCACCCCACGACTTTTCGCTAACCTGTTTCTCCCATGCCCGCATTCGCCCTCGATCCCGTCGTCGACGCGCCGATCGGCCCGCCGCCGCCCGCGCCCGACGTGCCCATTCCCGTGCCGCCGCCACCGCCGCCCGGGCCTCCGCCCGAGGGCGATCCGCCACCCGTGGAGCCGCCGTTCACCGACCCCGGTTTTCCGCCGCCCGTGATCGATCCTCCGCCGCCGATGCAGCGCACCGGCGAGCTGCCATTCGGCAAGCTGCATGCACGGCGGCTGCGCGAGATCTACCGTTCGGCGGGCTGGCCCTGCTGCGACGCCATCGAGGTCGAGCTGCTTGCGGGCGGGTTCCTCGAACGCATGCGCACGCCGCATGGCCACGAGACCCTGCGCGTGACCGATGCCGGCATTGCGCGCATTGCCACCACGCTCACCCTCAACCGCGCGGCGCTCTCGCCGCACGAGGCGCTGGTCGAGCGCGTGGCGCGCGAAATGACCCGCGGCGGCCGCATTGCCTGGCGCGGCCTTGGCCTGCGGGCGCGCCTGCCGCCGCTCGAAGAGGGCGGCAAGCCGCGCTGGTGCATCGCGAAGCCCGACGTGTTCTCGATCCGCAATACCAGCGTCGAAGCCTATGCGCATCCCATCGTGCACGAGGTGAAGGTGAGCCGCGCCGACCTGCTGGGCGACCTGCGCAGGCCCGACAAGCGCGCGGCCTACCTCGACCTGGGCGGCGAGTGCTGGTACGTGCTGGGCAACGATGCGCGCGGCCGCTGCATTGCATCGCCCGACGAGGTTCCGCCGGAGTGCGGCGTGCTCGTGCTCGAAGGCGAAAGGCTGGTGGTCGCGCGCGCCGCCGTGCACCGCGCCTTCGATCGCATTCCGTTCGGCGTGTGGCTCGCGCTTGCCAAGGCCCAGCCCATCGCGGGCTTCGACGACGACGCGCAGGACCTGCTCGGCGAGCCCGGCGCAGAGGACGGCATCTAGGCAATTTCCATTCAGCCGGCCGGCGGCCACCAGTGCTCGGCGGTGGTGCGCAGCACGCGCGCCGCATGCAGGCGCACGTCATTGCCATCGCAAGGGAGGCCGCCGCCATCGCGGTCTTTTTCCGTGGCCACGCGAAAGGGCCAGGTCGAGATCCGGCCCACGGGCTGGCGCGGCTGCGAGCGCCGCAGCGGCGAGAAAAACAGGATTCGCGCAGAGGACGCCGGCGGGCTGGCGGTGGTCATGGTGTCGCCTTGAATGTTTGCTCTTGGAGACGAGTCATTCTAGAGGAAACACTGTATGAAAGAACAGTATTTTCGCAGCACCGCGGCGCACCGGGCTCAGGTGTCGAAAAGCGGCTGCGCTGCCCTCGGCATGTCCGGCCCGCTGCGCAGGTTGTGCTCGATGAACTCGCGCGCAATGGCATCCACGTTGGCCGGCGCCGGCGTGTCGAAGGACATGCGGTACTTCAGCAGCCGGCCGTCGCGGGCCGTGAGAAAGGTGAACGACTCGTAGGCCTTGCGCGTGACGGCATGCACGATGCGCAGGCTCACGCGGCGAAAGTCCTGCCCCTCGATCCGCATGTCGGTGATGGGGCCGACCTCCACCTCGGCGTAGAGGCCGCGCGCCACCGCGAGCCGGACCTCGTTCACCGAAGACTCGAACTGCGCTGCGAAGCGCGGATCGTCGACGCCGGCCTGCCAGTGGCCCTGCTTCAGGTCGTACAGGTAGACGTCGACCCAGCCCACGCGGCTCTCGTAGCGGTGGCTGACGCCCAGCCCCGGCAGCCGTGCCTCGTGCCAGGTCGAGCGCACGTACTGCCACGTCACCGCGCCGGCCGCGGGCGCCGCCGGCACGGGCGTGGCTGGCGGCGTGGCGCTGGGCGCCGCGCAGCCCGAGAGCAGGGCGGCGGCCAGCAGCGCAGGCCAGAGCTTGGTCATGGCGGATGCTGCGTGGTGCCCGTGCGGCGGCGCTACGGGGCGGGGGCCAGCTGCGGCGCGGCCACGGGCATGACGGCCACCACGGGCACGGCCGGTACGCCGGCATCCGGCAGCGCATCGCCGTTGCGCGCCTTGATCGAAGGGCAGCGGCCGTAGGTGTCGTCGAAGCGCACGATGTCGTCCTCGCCCAGGTAGCCGCCGGTCTGCACCTCGATCACTTCGAGCATCGTCTTGCCCGGGTTCTCCAGCCGGTGGATGGCGCCCAGCGGCAGGTAGATGGATTCGTTCTCGCGCACCAGCGTGACCTGCCCGTCGCAGGTGGCCTTGGCCGTGCCCTGCACCACGATCCAGTGCTCGGCGCGGTGGTGGTGCATCTGCAGCGACAGCTTGGCGCCGGGCTTGACGGTGAGCCGCTTCACCTGGAAGCGCTCGCCGAAGTCGAGCTTGTCGTAGGCGCCCCAGGGCCGCACCACGCGCCGGTGTTCCGTGGCCTCGGCCCGGCCGTCGGCCGTGAGCATCCGCACCACGTCGCCGACCTGCTCGGCGCAGTCCGCGCCCGCCACCAGCACGGCGTCGGGGGTGTCCACGATGATCAGGCCGCGGGTGCCCAGCGCCACCACGCGGCGGTGCGGCGCGTGGATGAAGGTGTCGCTCGAACGCAGCGCGCTGGCGTTGCCGCTCAGCCGGTTGCCGCTGCCGTCTTCCGCGTGCAGCGTGGCCACCGCGTTCCAGCTGCCGACGTCGCTCCAGTTGCCGGTGAACTTGACGACCGAGATGGCCTCGTGCTTTTCGAGCACCGCATAGTCGATGCTGTCGCTGCGGCAGGCCTCGAAGGCCTCGCGGTCGAGCCGGTCGAAGCTGCCGTCGGCCGTGACGGCAGCGGTGGCGCGTTCGCAGGCCTCGAGGATGTCGGGTGCATGCTTGCGCAGCGCCGCAACGAGGGTGTCGGCGCGCGCCAGGAAGATGCCGGCGTTCCAGCTGTAGCCGCCGTGCAGGATCAGCGACTCGGCCACGGCGGCCGTGGGCTTTTCCACGAAGCGCACCACCGCGTGGCTGTGGCCGTCGGCCGAGGGTGCGCCGGCCTCGATGTAGCCATAGGCCGTGCTCGCGAAGCTGGGCGCCACGCCGAAGGTCACGATGCGCCCGGCCAGCGCGGCGTCGATGCCGCTGCGCACCGTCTGCGCGAAGAGCGCGGTGTCGGGAATGTGGTGGTCGGCCGGCGCGAACAGCAGCAGGTCGTCCGGCCCCGCGCGCAGCGCCGCGGCGGCCATGGCGGCCGCCGTGTTGCGCGCCACCGGCTCCAGGATCTGGCGGCCGGTCGCGCCGGCCCTGTCGACCGCCTCGCGCACCAGGAAGCGGTGGTCTTCCGATGCCACGCAGGTGATGTTGCGGTTCAGGCTGCACAGGCGCTCCAGCGTCAGCTGCAGCAGGCTCTTGCTGCCGATCAGCGGTGCGAACTGCTTGGGTAGGGTCTTGCGCGAAAGAGGCCACAGGCGCGTGCCGCTGCCGCCGCACAGCACGACGGGATGGATGGTGGGGGTGGTCATGGCGTCATCCTCGTGAAGTGGAGGTGCTTCGGTCAGAGCTGGCCGGTGTGGGTGGCCAGGCTCACCGCCTGCGCGCGCGAATGCACGTGCAGCTTCTTGTAGATGTTCTTGATGTGGGCGTTGACGGTCTGCCCCGAGATGCCGAGCCGCATGCTGATCTCCTTGGAAACGCAGCCGCGCGCCACGAAGCGCAGCACCTCGCGCTCGCGTGCGGTCAGCGTGGCTTCGCGCAGCGGCGTTTCCGTGGCCGGCCGTTCGCCGCTGCCCTGCAGGTTCATGCGCGTGAGCAGCCGGCGCGTCAGCTTGGGCGTGATGGCCGCGCCGCCGTTGACCACCTGCAGCACGGCCTCGGCAAAGCTCTGCAGCCAGGCGTGCTTGAGCAGGTAGCCGGTGGCGCCGAGCTCGAAGGCGTGCATCACGTGGGCATCGTCCTCCAGCGCGGAGATCACGATGATCTCGCAGTAGCGGTGCAGCTTGCGCGCCTCGCGGATCAGGTCGAAGCCCGAGCCGTCGCCCAGCCGCAGGTCGACCATCAGCACGTCGAACTCGTGGGTGGCCAGCAGGCGGCGGCCGTCGCGCACGCTGCTGCCTTGCCCCTCGAGCTGGATGCGCATGTCCGACAGCAGTTCCTGGGCGATCACGCGCCGCATGAATTCGTCGTCGTCGATGAGCAGCACGCGCACCGGCGCGTCTTCCTGCCCGGTGAGGAAGTGCGGCCACAGCGGTTCGGGCGGTGGGCACAGGCCAGGCGGGCTGGCTTTCCGGCGCTCCGGCAGGCGGCCGGGATCCGGCGTGTCGGAAGGAGGAGTGGTGTCGGACATGTGGATCCCCAGGTTGGAGTTGGAGGGCGTGGATGTCGTGGGTGGCGTGTGTTGTGGTGTCAGTCGGCAAGGCAGCGCAGCAGCTCGCGCTCCAGGCGCTGCAGGATGGCGTTCTGGTCCAGCTCGGTTTCGGCGAAGGAGCGCGCGGCCGCCCCCATGGCTTCGCGCTCCGGGCGCGAGGTGGCGAGCTGCGCGATGGCCTCGGCCAGCGCATCGGCGTCGCCGGGCGCAACCACCAGGCCGCGGCCCGACACCACGTTGCTCAGTTCGGTGCCCGCATGCGCCGTGACGATCACGGCCTTGCCGCTCGCGAGCATGCCGCCCAGCTTCGAGGGCATCACCAGGTCCGCTGCGTCGGCGCGCTGCGGCAGCACGTGGATGTCGGCCATGCCCAGCAGCTCGTTGAGCCGCTCGGCCGGCTGCAGGTCGAGAAAATGTACGTGGTCCAGGCCGGCGCATGCGGCCTTCAGCGGCTCGCGGCTCGGCCCGTTGCCGCAGAGCACGAAGTGGATGTGCCTGGCGGCCGCCAGCCGGCCCGCCGCCTCGGCCAGCAGCTCGATGCCCTGCTTGTTGCCCAGGCTGCCCGCATAGAGCACCACGACCGCGTCGTCCGGAATGCCGAGCATGGCCCGGTAGCCGTTCGCGCCGTCGCCGGAGCCCGGGGCCGCGGCCGGCTGCGGGTAGATCGAGCGCACGTCCACCCAGTTGGGAAGCAGCACCAGCCGGGCCGCGTCGATGCCCTTGTTCCTGGCCTTGTCGAGCATTGCGGCGGAGATGGTCGACACCCGGCTGAAGCGGCTCAGGAGCCAGCGCTCGGCCGAGAGCGCGAAGCGCCGCACCCGCGCACCGCGCACCAGGCCCAGGTCGAAGGCCGCGTCCACCTCGTAGTCCTGGATGTGCAGCCATGACTTGATGCCCAGCATCCGCGAGAAGAACAGCACCGCCGGCGCGCAGAAAAGAGGCGGCTCCACGACGAAGACCAGGTCCGGCTTCCAGCGCAGCTGCCCGAAGAGCAGCGGCATGCTCGACAGCATGAAGGAGAACAGGTGCACCATGCGCGCCAGCGCGCGCGGCCGGGCGGGCACCCAGGTGGGGGCGCGCCAGACCGTGATGCCGTTCCAGTCCGTCTTGCGGTAGGCCCAGGCCGAGTGCCCTTCGAACGGCACCCAGTGCGGAAAGAACGGCGGCGAGGCGATCACCCGGACCGCGTGGCCCTTGGCATGCAGCCACTGGGCCATCTCGCCCGAGTACTTGCCGATGCCGACGAGCTCCGGCGTGAAGTTCATCGAATAGAGCAGGATTTTCATGAAGGTCTCTGGAAGGAACCGCGAACCAGCCGCGCGAGCGGAAAGAAGCCGAGCAGCGCACGCATCCGCACCTCGTAGAGGAGCAGGTCGGACACGGCGGCAATGAAGAACACGTAGTGCGGCTTGCCGGGAAACACCGACACCACCACGCCGTAAGCCAGGAGCCGCAGCAGCACCTCGGCCAGCGCCCACCACCCCAGCGAGCCCATCGGCACCTTGAGCGCGAGCAGCATCTCGTGGTGGACCGTGTAGGTGCGCAGCAGGAAATAGGGCGCCATGCACAGGAAGATCTCGAGCGCCTCGCGCCCCACCTTCAGCAGCGGCGCGGCGGCCGTGATCACGACGCCGAGCCCGGCGAAGAGCGCGCAGCCCAGCAGGAAAGAGTGCCTGGCGAGCCGCAGGTCCGTGCCGTCCGCGTCCGCGGGATCGGTGCCCAGCATCGGGCGCGTCTTGGTGTAGAGGAAGGCCTGCACGAATTGAGAGGGCGCCTCCGCCAGCAGGAAGGCGATCTTGAAGGCGCCCACATACCCGAGCGGCATGAAGAAGGCCACCACCAGCAGGTCCGACTTGCGCAGCAGGAATATCAGCAGCGAATAGACGGTGGCTTTGCCCTGCGATGCCAGTTCGAGCGCGGCGGGCCCGGCCGGCGGGCCCGCGACCCAGCGCGTCTGCATGCAGGCCGCGCCGACCAGCACGAAGGCCAGCAGGTTGATCAGCAGCAGCTGCGTCGCGCGCAGCTCGGCGCCCCAGGCGGCGAAGGCCGCCACGCCGATCACCAGGATGGTCGAGCGGATGCCTCCCTCCAGGTTGAGCAGGCCGGCACGGCCCAGCCCCCGGCTGTACGACAGGCGCAGGCTCATGAACGAGAAGACCGCGAGCGCCGCCATCAGCAGCGCGAAGGGCGCGCCCACCACCGGCAGGTGCTGGATGCGCAGCACGACGGCGCTCAGCAGTGCGGCCAGCGGAAACCCGATGGCCAGCGTGCGGACCACGTCGCCGCGGCGCACGCCCGGCGGCACGGTGGCGGCATGGCGCGCGAACAGCAGCGGACTGCCCAGCATGGCCACCACCAGCGCCACTTCCATCACCGACTGGTAGATCGAGTACTCGCCGAAGTCCGACGGCGAGACATGCGCGGCCATCAGGAACAGCGCCGCAAAGCCTGCAAGGTACACATAGAGCCGCGAAGCCAGCGCCCCCACGCCGTGGAGCTGCACCGCGCGCATGCCGGTGAGTTGAACGGTGCGGTTCAGGATGTTCATGGCCGTGCTTGTTTGCCCGCGGGAGTCGGCGTCATTTCGGTTCGGCCGCGCCGGCAAAGCGCCCGCCGCCCGCGGGGCGCTGCGCCAGCTGGCGCGCGCCGAAGGCCCAGTTCTTGGCCCGGCGCGCCAGCCGCAGTGCATAGGTCAGCGCGGCGACCGTGTGCACCCGGCCGTGCAGCACGTGCGCCATCGCGATCTTGGCGCCGCCCTGGAAGTGCAGCGCCAGCACGTTCACCAATTCGCCCGCCGGCGTGACCAGGCAGGGCTGGCCGTCGACGAACACGAGGCGCTTGGCGCCGCCCCGGTCCTGGAATTCGTTCACGAGCAGGTTGTGTCCGCCGTTGATGTTGTGGTCGATCACGCGTCCACCGAACACCCGGTTGATGGGCGCTGCATTGCCGCTCGCATGGGCCCAGAGGTGCAGCAGGGTCATGTCCGAGACCCCGCCGCGCACGCCCCGCGCGGCAAACCGCGCCGCGATCGCGCGCAGCTTCCTGCGGCCGCTGGGCGTTGCATACGTGTTGAGCAGGAACGCGATGAACTGCTGCAGGCCTGCGGCGGTCCAGTAGCTGACGTGCGGCGAGATCTGGCAGGGGTCCCAGCCGTCGACAGGGCGCAGGTACGAGCCCGAAAAATCCGCCTTGCCTGCCACACGCCGGATGTGCGCGCCGATGCCGCGGAACAGCAGCACGTCGCTGTCGATCAGAACGAACTCGCGGTGCTCGGGGTGGGCACGCAGATATTCAGACAGCAGGAAGTAGCGCCGGAAGCAGATCTTCTCGAACTCCGGCAGATTGCTCGACAGGTGCACGTAGGTGCGGCACAGGCGCTCGTAGCCGGGCCCGGCATCGGTGCCCGACAGCACGATCAGCGGCTCCCCGGCGCGTGCCGCCGATTCGCGGCACAGCAGCAGGGACTTGTTCTGGCGGTCTTCCACCACGATGAAGGCAAGGGAATGGGTCATGGTCATCTGTCAGGGCCGGGGTGCCGTCGCGTTGCGGACCAGCGCGACGTGCGCGGGGAGAAATCGGAAGTCGTCGTCCAGCGGCAGGTCGAGCGTGAAGAGCCCGCCGCGCACGTTCGCCTGCGCGATCCAGCCGCGCACCTGGGCGGCGGTGAAGCGCGGCGGCGTCGGCTGGCCCCAGGAGGCGCCGAGCGGCGTCAGCAGATGGAACTTCAGCTCCGAACGCGGTGCGCTCAGCTGCGCGGGAGGCTGCATGAATTCGCCAGCCATCAGGTTCTGGCACGGCGCGGCCTTGGCGCTGAAGCGCGCCGGGCCTTCGCCCGTATTGAAGGCCAGCCACCGGTCGGGGGCGCCGCTGCGCGCCGCGGCGCACAGCGCATCCCAGCCGGACGGCGAGATGCCCCGGGTGTTGTAGACGCCGTCGAACCACCAGCCCCTGGCAAGCGCGCCGTAGTGCTGCGACCAGTCGCGGATCACCGCAGTCCATGCGGCGATGAAATCCGCCGGCGGCGGCTTCTGCTCGGAGATGTCGCCCAGGCACTCCATCAGCGCTGGGTCTGCCTGCGGCGCGCGAAACGGCAGGTAGAGCACCAGGGCAATGCCGCGGCTGCGCAGCGCGCGGCCGATCTCCAGCGGCAGGTCGCGCGGCGGCCGGTCCGCGGCAGTGTGCGGGCACAGCGCCTCGAGCGCCGCATTCGGCGCGATGTACTGGCCGTTGTTCTGCCCGAGCGTCAGGATGAGGTGGGACGCGCGCATCTGCGCGAGCGACGCCGCAAACGCTTCGACGTCGAAGCGGGCGGCATCGGCGATCGACTGCCTGTCGGGCAGGTAGTGCACCATCACGCCAAAGCCCGAGTCCGCCGCTGCCGAGGTCGACGCGCAGGCGGCACCGAGCATCCCCGCCGCGAGCAGCTGTCGAAGAACGCCTGCGCTGCGTGTCATTGCATGGCTCCGGCAAGCGAGACGGCCTCGCGCTTGAGCATGAGATAGCGCCTGGCCACCGCGCCGGGCGCGCAGGCTTCGGCATGCAGCCAGGCCGGCTGCGTGTCCCGGTGCTCGTCCAGGTACCGGGACAGCTGGTCCATGTCGCATGGCTCGCTGCCGATCAGGAAGGCGTAGCCGCCGAACAGCTCGCGGTGCACCGGAATGTCCGAGAGCAGCAGCGGCACGCCCAGCGTGGCGGCTTCGGCGGCCGAGAGATTGAAGCCCTCGAAAGCCGACAGCGAGATGAAGGCCGTCGCGCCGCAATAAAGCCGCGTCAGATCCTGGCGCGGGACCAGTCCGCGGTGCCGCACGCAGTTGCCGAGTTCGGGTGCCATGCTGGCGACCATCCGTTTCACCTCGGCCGCGCCGTTGCCCGTGATGTCGAGCCAGTCGACCAGCCCCGCGCGCTTCATGCGCTCGAAGAGCTTCAGCGCGGCGCCGAAATTCTTGTGCGGGTAATAGTGGTAGGACGCGATCAGGTAGCGCTCGCCCGCAGGCGGCTCGCGGGACGGTCCGGCCGCACTGGCCGAGCCTGCGGCGCGCGTGGCCTCCACCGGGTTGAAGATGACGCTCGCGTGCTCGCAGCATCCGAAGTGCTGCTCGAAATCCTGCTGGCTGCTCCTGCTGATGAACACCACGTCGGCCGCGCTGCGGGCCACGCGCCTGAGGTTCCAGTCGAGCCACAGGCGCTTGGTGCGGCTGAAGTACGCGGGGTAGTAGCGGTACTGCAGGTCATGGACGATCACGATCGAATCCCGGTGGCGCCCGAAAAGCGTGAACGGCAGGAAGTAGTTCGGAAACAGCGAGAACACCCGCTCGCCCGAGGCCAGCGCCCGCAGCCGGTGGTAGTTGTAGAGCAGTATCTCGACCAGGAACCGGCTGATGCGCAGGCGCCGCGCCACGGCAAAGAGGCGCGGATGCCGTTCGCTGACCGGCTGGATGTGGTCGCCCTTGCACAGGCGCATCCGGCGCAGCAGCAGGTCGGACACGTTCAGCACGCCGCCCGCGCCGCGGTTGAGGCGGATCGTGTCGTAGAACAGGTACTTGTACATGCTGGACCTCAGGCTGAGCGGGGGGCGTAGCGGGCCGCGCGGCGGCGCACCGCGCGGAAGCGCGAACTCAGCAGGCCGGCGAGCAGCGCCGCGATCAGCCCCGATGCCGCGAACGGCCCCCAGCCGAGGATCGGCCCGCGCAGGAACGGCACGTAGGCGGCCAGCAGCACCAGTGCGCACAGATAGCTGCCTGACAGCGCGGCGCGCGGATCGACCATCCTGTCCAGCACCCGGAAGCCGCCCGAGATCGCGAGGCCGAACATCACCGGCCCGGCCAGCCCGAAGTCGAAGTACACGGTGGCGAAGGGCGGCAGCGACAGGTTGGACTGCGAGAAGTTGCCCAGGATGGCCGGCCACCCCAGCGGATCGAAGTCCGGAAACAGCTTCAGGTCGCGCGGCAGGATGAACGAGAACGCCGACAGCAGATAGCGCCCCCACCCGAGCTCGGGCTCGGATGCGCGCTCCAGGATGCCGGCCACGACGTACATCGCGTCGAAGTCGGGGCTGAAGGGAAAGGTGGTGAGCGTCTCGCCCCAGAAGCTGCCGCGCGACACCAGGTTGAGCACCGGGCCAAGGCCGGCGATGGCGCCGAAGATCAGCAAGCCCAGCGTCCAGCGCCAGCCCCGGCCGAAGAGATGGATGAAAAGAGGCAGCAGGCCGATCAGCAGGACCTGCCGTGCCGTGTTGACCGGGTTCGCGGCGAATGCGGCCATTGCCAGCGCAAGGCCCGCGGCGCACCACGACCATAACGTACCGCGGCGCATGGCATGGATCGTCAGCGCCACGAAGCAGATCAGCACGATCAGCTTGGGCAGCGTCGAATAGATGATGTAGTCGACAGGAAGGCTTTCCTCGGTTCCCGGGATGCCGCGCGCGATGAAGTTCAGCTCGGGGCGGATGAACAGCGAAGCGAAGGCCGAGACCGCGCCGCTCAGCAGCAGCAGGGCCGGGTGGGCCACGCCGGCCGCCGGCAGCTCGGGCGCCGCATGCGCGCGCGCCGGCGCCGGTGCCTCGGGCAGGCCCAGCCGGGCTGCTTCGACGCCCGCCATGTAGAGCAGCAGCAGCGTGAGCGCCTGCATGTGCGCGACCGGGCCGATCACCCCCGTGTCCCAGAACGAGACGTCGGCGGCGATCTGCATCGCCGGTGCCAGCGAGAAGTAGGTCAGGATCGTGGCGTAGTGGATCAGCAGGAAGACACTGGCCCCCGGCGCGCGGAGCATCGACAGCTGGAGCAGCGACAGCACGCACACCGCCGCATAGCCCCAGGCCGGCTCGAGCAAGCCGCACAGGAAGGCGATGGCGATGCCTGACCAGAAGGAGAGCGCTCTCATGGGAGGCCTTGTGCTTGTGGTTGAGTGCGGGGAGCCGGCGCGGGCTCAGGCATGCGCCAATTCCTGGGCGGCGGGCTGCAGCGACTTCTGGTAGTCCGCATAGGTGCGATGCAAGCCCTCGGCCAGCGACACCGTGGGGTGCCATCCGATGGCAGCCGCGCACGACACGTCGAGCAGCTTCTGGGGCGCACCATCCGGCCGCGAGGGATCGAAGCGGATGCGGCCCCGGTAGCCCACGACCTCGCCGACCAGTTGCGCCAGTTCGGCGATCGACTGGTCCTCGCCCATGCCCAGGTTGATGTGGGCGCACATCGGCGTGGTGTGCTGCTCGTAGCCCGCGCGGCTCAGGCCCATCACGGTGGTGCAGCCTTCGGCCATGTCGTCGACGTAGAGGAACTCGCGCCTGGCCTGGCCCGTGCCCCAGATCAGCACCTCGGGCGCATTGGTGGTTTTGGCAAGATGGAAGCGGCGGATCAGCGCGGGCACCACGTGGCTGTTCTCGGCGTGGTAGTTGTCCCCGGGGCCGTACAGGTTGCACGGCATCACGCTGCGGTAGTCGATGCCGTGCGAGGCGCCGTACTGGCGGTTGTAGCTCTCGCACAGCTTGATGCCGGCGATCTTGGCGATGGCGTAGGGCTCGTTGGTCGGCTCGAGCTGGCCGCCGAGCAGCGCGTCCTCGCGGATCGGCTGCTCGGTCAGCCGCGGATAGATGCAGCTCGAGCCGAGGAACAGCAGGCGCTTGACGTTCGCCAGAAAGGCCTGGTGCGTGACATTGGCGGCAATCAACAGGTTCTGGTAGATGAACTCCGCCGGATAGGTCATGTTGGCGTGGATGCCGCCGACCTTCGCTGCCGCCAGGTACACCTGGTCGACGCGCTCGGTGGCGAAGAAACGGCGAACGGCCTCCTGGTCGAGCAGATCGAGTTCCTCGTGGCTGCGCGTGACGACCTCGTGCCCGAGGCTGCCCAGACGCTTCACGAGAGACTGCCCCACCATGCCGCGATGACCAGCAACGTAGATACGCATATGTTCTTTCGGTTGAGGGTTGAGGGTTGTGGCGCCTAGCGCGAGCCGCGCGCTCCGGCCACCACGAGAAAGGTCTTCAGCAGGATCGCGATGTCCTGACGGATCGACAGCGTGGCGACGTAGTCGGCATCCATCGCCGCGCGGCGCCGGTAGCTAACCTCGTTGCGCCCGCTCACCTGCCACAGTCCGGTGATGCCGGGCCGCACGGCGCAGTAGCTGCTCCAATAGACGCCGTACAGCTCCTTCTGGGCAAACATGCAGGGCCTCGGGCCGACCACGCTCATGTCGCCCTTGAGCACGTTCCAGAACTGGGGCAGTTCGTCCAGGCTGTACTTGCGCAGCACCGCGCCGAAGCGCGTGATGCGCGGATCACGGTCGAGCTTCTGGTACATCTCCCATTGCCGCCGGGCCGCCTCGTTGCCGCGCAGGTAGCGCTCCAGCACGGCGTCGGCATCGGGCACCATGGTGCGGAACTTGTAGAAGCTGAAGACGCGCCCGTCCCGGCCGTAGCGCGGCTGCTTGTAGATGCCCGGCTTGCCGGAAGTCAGCAGCACGCCGATCCAGACCAGCGCGAACGCCCATCCGAGCACAAGGAAGAAGCCGCCTGCCAGCAGCACGTCCACGGCCCGCTTGGTGCCCATCAGCAGCCGTGAATTGCCAGACGGATGGACGGTGGCATTCGATCGCAGTGTGTTCATGATGCGGCGCTCGCACGGGCAGGTTGGGGAAGCTCGGCAACCGCGCTCGGGTACTCGTGCACCCGCGGCTGGTAGCCGCCGTAGCGGTAGGCCAACTTGCCGTAGTAGCGGCGGCTGGTGTCCATCGCGTTCAGCACCACGCCCTGGAACTGCGCGCCGGCATGCCGCAGCTGGTTCGCGCTTTCCGACAGGTCGCCCAGCTCGTTGTCGCCGGCGCGCGCCACCATCAGCAGCGTGCCCATGCAGGCTGCCAGCTCAGCCGTCTCCGAGGCGAGCAGCATCGGCGGCGTGTCCACGATCACCACGTCATAGCGTTCCGAGGCCTTTTCGAGAACCTCGGCAAAGGCGTCGCTCGTCAGGAGCGCGCTCGGGTCCGTGGGCAGCGCCCCGGTGGTCATCACGTCCAGGTGCCCGAGCACGTCCGTGTGGATGGCGTTCTGGAATTCGATCGAGCCGCGGATCAGTTCCGACAGGCCGCCGCGGCGCTTCAGCCCGAACATGGCTGCCACGCTGCTGCGCCGCAGATCGGCGTCGATCAGCAGCACGCGGCGGCCGGTCGAGGCGATCACGGCCGCGAGATTGCCCGACACGAAGGTCTTGCCCGCGCCCGGCGTGGCGCTGGAGATCATGACGCGGTTGTTCGAGGCCTTGGGCATGGCGAACTTCAGCGCCGTGCGCAGCCGCCGCAGCCCCTCCAGCGCCGGGTCGTTCGGATGCTGCGCCGCCAGCAGGTGCACGCCGGGCTTGCCGTGGCGAATGGCGCGGTCGAGCAGGGGCTGGTGCGCGCTGAGCGTCACGGTGCTGTAGACGTCCAGGCCCGTGTGGGTCTCGATCTCGGCCGGGCTGGCGATGGTCTTGCGCCACGACCGGCGCAGCAACGCCGAGCCCGCCCCGAACGAAAGGCCCGCGATCAGCGCGATGCCCATGACGATCGAAGGCTTGGGCCGGATCGGCTTTTCCGGCAGCAGCGCCTGGTCGAGCACCCGCACGTTGCCGATCCGCCCCTCCCTGGCGAGCCGCATCTGCAGCGAGCTGTTGAGCAGCGACACGTACAGGTCGGTGTTGACCTTGATGTCCCGCTGCATGCGCAGCGAGTTCTGCTGCAGCATGGGCATGCGGCGGATGCGCTGCTCCACGCCCCCGAGGGCCTTCCTGAGCGAAGCGATCTGTGCGTCGATGGTCATCACGCTCGGGTCCCTGGACGTGAAGCGCTCGGAGAGCTCGATGCGCTTCTGCGTGGCATCGAACAGCTTCGTCTGCAGTTCCAGGTTCTGCGACAGCGCATTGCGCGCCTCGTCGTCCAGGCTGACGGTTCCGTTCTGGTTGCGGTACTGGTTGTAGATTTCCTCGGACTGCTCCAGCTGCAGCTTGAGCTTGGGCAGCTCGGAGCCCAGGAAGTTGAGGGCGCGCTGTGCCTGCGCCGTCTTCTGATCGATGTTCACGCGCACATAGAGCTGTGCGATTTCATTGAGCAGGTTGGCCAGCTGCGTCCGGTTGCCGTCGCGCCAGCTCACTTCCACCACCGATGACTGCTTGCCCTTCTCGATCACGCGCAGCTCGCGCTGCAGCTCGAGCAGCACGAGCTGCTTGGACTGGCGCACCAGTTCGAAGGCCGCGCCGGGCAGGCCCGAGATCGAGCCCACCAGCAGATGGATCGGGCCGAGCGGGGTCTGCGCATCGAGCGGCACGCCGACGGTGCCGGCGAGCGGCTTGTCCAGCTTGGGGTGGGTCAGCGTGTACGCACCGTTCGCGCCCGCGGTCAGCAGGAAGCGCTTGCCTTCGAGGTCCGCCGGCACGTCCATCTGCGCGACCACGATCCGTTCGTTGCCGCTCACGTAGCCCGACAGGCCCGCGAAGCCCGGCTCGGAGAGCGTCTTGGCGCGGCGCGCCAGCCAGGCGCCGACGAGCGGCACATACAGCGGCTGTGCCTCGATGTAGAGCTTGGTGTTCTCGATCGCCTGGTCGAGCACCAGGCGCGACTTGAGGATCTCGGCCTCGCCCGCGGTCGGCGTCTTGGCGTTGAGCGCGTTGCTCGCGGAGTCGCCCACCAGCGTGCCGCCCGAGCGGTCCGGGTCCTCGACCTGGATCAGCACGTTGGCTTCGTACACGCGCGGGCCGAGCATGGCGTAGGCCGCGCCCAGCAGCAGCGCGACAGCGGTGATGCCCGCGATCTTCCATCGGCTGTCCAGCAGCAGGTCGACATGCTCCCGGAGCCTGGAAGGAGGGTTGTCGGAAGCCTCGGCGTCCGGGGCCGAGGGAGCGGGGAGTACAGGTTGCCAGTGCGCATTCATGAGGATCACCTTTGTGTGTTGCCTGGACGGGTGGGGCGCGGCTTCAGCGGCGGCTGGTGGTGCCGCCGAGGTTCACGATCTGCGCGGCGGGAAGGATCAGGCTGATCACCCGGTTCCAGCGCGCCAGCGGCACGGGGTCGACGTAGACCACGTCGCGTGGCTGCAGCTCGAAGCGGTCGGCCAGCGCCAGCGCCACGGGGTTCTTCGCATCGAGGTGGAACACCTCGGGCACGTCGCCGCTCGAGTTGCGCACCACGTAGATCTGGTCGGTCGACGCGGTCTGCAGCGCCGGGCCGCCCGCATCGCCCAGCGCCTCGTTCAGGCTCAGCCGGCCGTCGCGCATCGGCAGGGCGGTGGGGCGCTGGATCTCGCCCATCACGTAGATGCGGCTGTCGTCGCGGCTGCCTACGTTCACGATGTCGCCGTTCTGCAGCGGGATGCGGGTCGGGTCGAGCCCCAGGCGCCGAAGCAGCGGCAGGTCGATCACCATCGTGCGTTCTCCGCGCGTCAGCGACACGCGCGAACGGTCGCCGGCCGGGGTGATGCTGCCGGCGCGGTTGATGGCCTCGGCCAGCGTCATCGGCACGTCGGTGAAGATCTGCAGGCCCGGCGTGCGGACCTCGCCCTCCACATAGACGCGCCGGCTGCGGAACGTCTGGATCCTGACGCTCACGAGCGGATCCTTGACGAAGGGCGCGATCTTGCGCGAGATCATCTCCGCGGCGGACCGCTCCGTCATGCCCTCGATCTTGGTGCGGCCGACGTAGGGAAAGCTGATCTCGCCCTCGCCATCGACGATGAAGCCGGGCGCGACGCTTACCCCGGTCGGGTCCGACTGCTGCGAGATGACCGTGCCCGCGTTGGGCATCAGCTCGGGATGGCGGTAGACCACGATGCCGACCACGTCGCCCGGGGCGATCGTGTAGGCCGGCGCCTTGCCGAACAGCTGCCGCACCTCGGCCGGCAGCGCGGCGGGGTTGCGCGTTGCCATCGTGCGGATCAGCTCGGGCGTGATGGAGACGATCTTCGGTTCGCCCCGCGCGCCGCTGCCGCTCGAGCGGTAGGCGCCCCAGTTGCCGCTGTCGGGCGGGCCGAAGCCCGGAACCCCGCAGCCGGCCAGGCACAGCGGCAGCAACAGCAGCGCCGCCGATCGGATGCGGACGCGGGCGCGGGCGGGAACGGCGCGGGCGATGCGCAAGGAACTGGCCGGAGCGAGGTGTGCCATGGGATGTGTCCTTTCTTCCTGGGGAATCGGTTCACTGCGGGACGTAGGCGCCGCGCGCGGGGCGCTCCACGAGGGGTGCGAGCGGGCTCGGGCTGGTGCTGGGGCTGCGGCGCTCGGGGCCGGCGCTGATGGCGCAGGCGGCCACCCAGCCGCCGACGGAGCGCAGGAACAGCTGCTGTCCCCGCACCGTGCACAGCGTGTGGTCGGCATCGCGCATGAATTCGTACTGCACGGCCTGCGCGAACGGCTCGCCGCGGAACGGGCCGAGCTGGTCGCGGTCGTGGTCGCAGACATGCAGCGAGCCCGAATAGAGCAGTTGCACCGCCACCTTGCGCTCGACCAAGCGCCGCATGGTGGCGCCGAACCACACGGCGTTGACCTCGGGCGGCTTGCGTTCCACGAAGAAGCCGGGCAGCGGCTTGTTCGAATGGCTGGGCAGCAGGTGGCGCTGCAGCCAGCGCTTGGCCTTGCCCGCGAACGATGGATGCGCGGGCGCCGCCAGGGCGCGCCGCAGCGTGCGTTCCCAGCGCGAGCGCCGGTCCGGAAAGGCGAAGCCGTCGAACAGCGAGAGCGCCACCACGCGCGTGTCCGTCGCGGCCGTGGTCATGGCGTGCTCCACGCCCGAGCACATGCCCACGATCGCGAACTTGCGGATGCCCAGCATGCTCTCGAGAAGGTCCATGCCGGCGCGCAGGTCGCGCACCGCGCGGACCTGCACGTCGCACGAGGCGTCGGATGCGTCGCTGTCCCCCAGGCCCCCGAGGTCGAGGCGCAGGCTGCTCACGCCGCGCGCGGCCAGGACGTGCGCCAGCTTCACGTTGATGCGGCGCGGCCCGACCCGGTGGTTGACGCCCATGTTGAGCATCAGGCAGGCGACGTCGGCCGGCGCCCGGTACATGGGAATGGTGATCATGCCCATCAGTGCGTTTCCCGGTCCGAAGCGGACGGGGCATTGCGTCATGTCATTCATGGAGGGCACCCTGCAGGCGGTTGAGCGCGTCGGCCGGAACCATGGCGCTGTTGGGATAGGGATCGGCGGTCCAGTCGAGCCGGTGCTGGAAATAGGCGAGCCGCACCGGCATGTGGCGCGACTGCTGCTCGGCCGCCCATTGCGCGGTGTGCTGGTCGTCGGGCGAGGTCAGCACCAGCGTGTCGTGCAGGGCGGTGAGCGGCAGCGACTCGGGCGCCAGCGCGCCGAGCTGCGTGCGCAGCGTGGGCGACAGCACGGTGCCCAGTGCTTCCTCGGGCAGCGCGTCGGGATCGTGCGCGAGGTTGCGGCGCCAGGCCAGGTCCGGAATGCAGAAGGTCGTGTCGATGGCCACCACATGCCGCTCGCGCAGGTGGCGCGCATAGCGCCGGCCGTCGATCACCGGCTCCCACAGCACGAGCCGCGCCGGGTCGCAGCGTCCGTTGCGCGCCGCCAGCACGGCCAGGGTGGCGCCGAGCCGCGCGCCGATCCAGACGATGCGGCTTCCCGGGGCCCTGCGGCGCAGCTCCTCGTGGGCCGAGCACAGGTCGCGGCGCCAGCCATCGAGCTCTCCTTCGCTCTCATCGCCGGGCGAGTCGCCCGCACCGTGGAAGTCGAAGCGCAGGGTGGCGATGCCCGAGCGCGCGAGGCGCTCGGCCAGCACCTTGAAGAAGCGGTAGGTCCGCAGGCCCTCCTGGCCGAAGGGCGGGCACACGAGCACCGCGGTACTTCCGGGCCGCCCGTCGCCAGCGGCATGGAACACGCCGAAGATCTGGCGCGACGCCGGCCCGAACATGAAGGGGTACGCGTTCATTGCGGCGTCCTTGGCGCTGCGCGCCTTTCCGCCGAGCGGGAGCGGGCACAGGTCTGGGCCGCGAAACCCGGCATGCTGGCGCGCACATGCGTCTGGCGCCATTCCGCAATCGCTCCCACGCTGTCCACGCGCAGCGGCGCGGGCTGCAGCACGAGCCACAGGATCCGGCCGGCCACGGGCACCTCCACGCTCCGGCAGTCCGGCTCCAGCCCCACCTCGAAGCGCTCGGTCGGCACGACCAGCCCGAGGCCGATGGCCTTGAGGCAGGCTTCCTTGCGCGTCCAGCAGGTCAGGAAGGCGTGCTCGCGCTCGGCGGCGGGCAGGGCCAGCAGCGCTTCGTTCTCGCTGTCCGTGAAATGCTGCGCGGCAAGCGCGAGCGCATCGGGAATCGGCCGCAGCAGTTCGACGTCGGCCCCCAGCGGACCGCGTTCGCCGATGGCGAGCAGTCCCAGCCCCAGGCTGTGGCTCAGCGAGAACCGCACCCGCGGCCAGCCCGACAGCGAAGGCTTGCCGAATGCGCTGCGGGTGAAGCGCAGCGCCTCGGGGCGCTCGCCGGTGTGCACGGCCAGCGCGCAGCGCAGCGCGGCATGCGCGGCCACGAAGCGCTGCCGGTCGGCCTCGAAGCGGAACTGCGCGGCGCGCTCCAGTTCCTCGTCGCAGAGGAGCCGCTCGGCCTCGGGGCCGGGCTCGCCGTCCAGCTCCAGATACCGGCAGACCGGCGCATCGACGGAAGTCAGGGAGAAAGCTGCGGAGCCCATGATGAATCACTCCTTGCGCAGCCAGTTGCCGAAGGCGCGGCTCAGCAGGCCGTCGCCGCGCGCCGCACCCTTGAGGTTGCCGAGCGGCAGTTTTCCGAGATCCGAGAGCTCCGCGTCCTCCGCGGCCTGGTGCGCGGACGAGGCGATCTGCCCGAGGTTCTCGAACAGGTAGCGGCGCGACTGCACGCGGTAGCCCAGCGTCGTCTCGGCCTGCTGGATCGCACGCAGCACCAGCAGCGAATCTCCGCCGAGGTCGAAGAAGTTGTCGCTCGGGCGGATGTCGTTGACATCGATCCCGATCACCGAGGCCCAGATCTGCGCGAGCCGCGCGTGCTCGGGGTTCAGGATGGTGCTTTCCGCCGCGGCACCGGCCGGCGCATCCACTGGCGCCGCAGCCCTGAGCGAATCGACGGCGGCGAGCCTGCGCAGGTAGACGGCGCTCGCGGAGCCTTCTTCGCTCGCAAGCTCGGCCAGCGAGGCCTCGGGGCGATCAGCCACTTTCTGCAGCAGCTCGAGATAGCGGTCGCGCAGCTGTGCCCCGGTCTCGCGCAGGTAGATGTCGGCGTTGTAGATCAGTGCGCCTTCCAGCCCGTGCGGCTTGTCCATCAGCCACACGCCGATGTCGTCGGTGGCGCCGCGCTGCATCAGGTGCAGCTGCCGCGTCTGCAGGCTGCCGAGCCGGCGCGCACGGTCGCGCGCATCCTGGAAAGAGAACATCGCCTGGTAGGGCCCGACCGCGCGGATGCGCGCGGCCAGCGCGGGCTCCGCCATCAGGCGCTCGAACGGCACCTGCTGGTAGTTCATGAGCGAGAGCAGCTCGCGCTTCACGTAGCGCATGAACTCCGGGAGCGGCTGTTGCAGGCCGACCTGCAGCGACACCGGCAGCACGTTGTTGAAGAAGCCCATCACGTCCTCGGTCTCGGGCTGCTGCCGGCCCCGCACCGGGTTGGCGATGACGATGGTCTCGGACCTGATGATGCTGCTCATGGCAAACGCATACACGCCGAAGGTCAGCATGCTGAGCGTCACGTCCATGTCGCGCGCCACCTTGCGCAGCTGCTGCGTGATGGCGAGGTCGACGCGGATCCAGTGGGCGCCGCCCTGGCCGCTCTTGCCGGCGCGCCGCGGCATGTCGGTGTTGGGCAGGCGCGGCATCGGCGCGCTTGCAAAGCGCTTGAGCCAGAAGTCGAGCTGGTCCTGGAACGAGGGCTCCTTCATCCAGTTGGCCAGCCACTCGGCATAGTCGCCCTGCGTGGTGGCGATGGGCGCCAGCGCATGCGGCCGGCCGCGCTCCGCCGCGTCGTAGATGGCGGAGAGTTCGCGCTGCAGCAGGTCGAAGGACCAGCCGTCCCAGATCAGGTGGTGCGGCACGAAGACGAACACATGCTCGTGCACGTCGAGCTGGAACACCGCCGCATGCAGCATCGGCGCGCGGTGGATGTCGATCGGCCGGTCGGCGAGCTCCTGCATGCGTTCGGCCAGCTCGGCCTCGCGTTGGTCGGCCGGCAGGTTGCGCAGGTCGATGAAGGGCAGCGAGAAATCCACCGACTCCGCAATCAGCTGGGCCGGCTGGCCGGTGTGCGGATCGGTGCCCATGCGGGTGCGCATGGCGGGCTGGCGGCGGATGATTTCCTTGAACGCGGCCTCGAAGCGCTGCGCATCGAAGACGCCGGTCAGGCGCTGGGCCGCGGGCGCGTTGTAGACCGAGCGGCCCGGGTGCAGGTCTTCCATGAAGCGGATGCGCTCCTGCGCGGGCGTGAGCGGTGCCGTCTTGCGATCGATGCGGCAGGGCAGCGGCGCCTGCGCGCCGGCGCCCGCGTTCTGCAGGCCCTCGACCACGGCGGCCAGCTTCTCGGGCGTGGGCGCCTCGAACAGCGAGCGCAGCGGCAGCGTGATCTGGAATTCGCGGCTCAGAAGCGTGGTCAGGCGCGAGGCCAGCAGCGAATGCCCGCCCATCGTGAAGAAGTCGTCGCGCATGTCCAGGCCCGGCAGGCTCAGCACCTTTTCCATGGTGGCGAGCACCTTGCGTTCGCATTCGGTGCGCGGGCCGGCGCCGCGCCGCGCCTCGTCGCGCGACACCGCCTGCGGCGCGGGCAGCGAGATGCGGTCGATCTTGCCGTTGGGCAGCGTGGGCAGTGCGTCCAGCGCCACCACGTGCTGCGGCAGCATGAAGGCCGGCAGGTGTTCGCGCAGGTGCGCCATCAGCACGTCCAGTTCGAAGTCGACGCCGGGCGTCAGCGCCAGGTAGGCCACCAGCCGGACATCGCCCGGGCTGTCTTCGCGCGCCACCACCACGCAGCGCGACACGCCGGCCACCTCGCAGCAGCGTGCCTCGATCTCGCCGGGCTCGATGCGGTAGCCCCGCACCTTGAGCTGGAAGTCGAGCCGGCCCAGGTGCTCGATGAGCCCGTCGTTGCGCCAGCGGCCGCGGTCGCCGGTGCGGTACACCGTCTTGGCGCTGCCGAAGATGCGCGCGGCAACAAAGCGCTCGGCCGTGAGTTCGGGGCGGTCGATGTAGCCCAGTGCGAGGCCGTCGCCCGCGATGCAGATTTCGCCCGGCACGCCGATCGGGCAGGGCTGCAGGTCGGCATCGAGGATCCATATCTCGGTGTTGTCGACCGGGTGGCCGATCGACACGCCGCGCGATGCAACGACATCGGGGCGCACCAGCCAGGCCGTGGAATACACGGTGGTCTCGGTCGGCCCGTAGCCGTTCCAGAATTCGTCCGTGCGCTCGCACAGCGCGAGCGCCATGCTGGGCCGCAGCGCTTCGCCGCCAGTCCAGCCGCGGAAACCGGGCGCGCCGGGCCACTGGGCGTCGAGCAGCAGCTGCCACATGCCGGGCGTGGCCTGCAGGAAGGTGATGCGCTCTTCCTTGAGCAGCCGGCACAGGCGGTTGCCGTCCATGGCCACCTCGCGCTGCACCATCACGATCTCGGAGCCGCCCGACAGCGGCAGCAGCAGGTCCGGCACCGCCATGTCGAAGGACAGGGTGGTCACCGCGGCGATCCGGTCGTTTGCGCTCAGGCCCGACTTGCGCTGCATCCACTGCAGCAGGACCACCACCGAATGGTGCCGCGCACACACGCCCTTGGGCACGCCGGTGGAGCCCGAGGTGTAGATCACGTAGGCGCCGTCGTCGGGGCCGGCATCATCGCCGCTCGGCGGCAGCGGCTCGCCGCTTTCCTGCTGCCAGGTGCTGTGGCGGTCGATCTCGAACACCCGCTCGGCCGCGTCGGCGCGCCAGTTGCGCGGCGCCGCCCCGATGTCCGACGAGGTCAGCAGCAGGCAGAGCCCGGCGTCCCTGGCGTAGTGCTCGAGCCGAGCCTGCGGAAACCCGGGATCGAGCGGCACGTAGGCCGCGCCCGCCTTGAGCACGGCCACCAGCGCGGTGACCATCTCGATGCTGCGCTCCAGGCACAGCCCCACGCGCTCGCCGCGGCGGACACCGCGCGCGCGCAGCGCCCGCGCCAGGCGGTTGGACTCGGCATCGAGCTCGGCATAGCTGCAGACCCGCGCACCGTCGCGCACCGCGGGGCGCTCGGGCTGCAGCGGCACGCGCGCCAGGAAGCGGGCCAGCGCATGCGGCGCGCTCTCCAGCGGCGTGCGCGGCGGCTGCAGCGCGATCAATTCCTGCGCGGCCTCGGCCGACAGCACCTCGAGCCGGCCGACCGTCTCGCCGGGGTTGCGCACCGCCGAGCGAAGCACGCATTCGTAGATGTCGAGCCAGCGCTGCACCGTGGCCTCGTCGAACAGGTCCGAGTTGTACTGCGCCTCGATCTGCAGGCCGCCGTCGAGCGGACGCAGGTTCAGGAAGAGCTCGAAGTTCTCGTACTGGCGCGCGATCGTGTCCTGTGCGACTTCAAGGCCCGGGAAGGTTTGCGCGCTGCTTGCCACGTCGGGGTCGACGTTGAACGCCACGCTCACCAGCGGCAGCCGGCTCGGGTCGCGCTGCAGCGACAGCTTGCCCAGCAAGGCGCCATAGGTGAGCGCCTGGTGCTCGAAGGCGTCGAGCACCGTGGTGCTGCATTCGCTCAGCAGGGCATCGAAGCGAAGCTGGGCATGAACCGCCACGCGCAGCGGCAGCAGGTTCACGCAGTGGCCCACCAGGCCGGGCATGTCGCGCGCGACCTGGCCCGACGCGGGAATGCCCACCACGATGTCGTCCTGCCCCGTGAGCCGGTGCAGCGTGGCGATGAAGCCGCTGAACAGGCCCGCGAACAGGCTGGCGCCGGTCTTCGCGCTCATGGAGCGCAGGCTGCTCACGAGGCGGCGGTCGAGCAGGCGTTCGGCGCGCTGCGAATGGAAGGTGCGCACGGCGGGCCGCGGATGGTCCACCGGCAGCTCGAGCACGGGCAGGGTGCCGCCGGCGAAGCGCTCCAGCCAGTAGTCCACGTGCGGCTGCATGTCCGGATGCGCGGCCTCGGCGGCTTCCTCTGCCGCGAACTCCGCATAGCTGGGCGCGGCCTTCAGCGGCTGGCCGCTGCCGGCCTGCTCGGCATAGAGATGGCCGAGCTGCTCGGTGATGACCATCCAGGACCAGCCGTCGCACACCACGTGGTGGGCCGACATCACGAGTTCATGCTCGGCCTCGCCGAGCCTGCAGAGCACCGCGCGGAACAGCGGGCCGTGCTCCAGCGAGAAGGGCGTGCAGACCGCTTCGTCGTGCGCGGCCTTCAGCGCCTGTTCGCGGGCCTCGGGCAGGAGGCCGCTGAGGTCCTGCTGCTCCAGCAGGCCTTCGCCGGGCCGGCCGACCAGCATGCAGCTGCCGTCCGGCGAGATGGTGGCGCGCAGCGCCTGGTGGCGTTCGACCAGCCGCGCAACGGCACGTCCCATGGCGGCGGTGTCCAGCGGCCCGCGCAGGCGCAGCAGCACCGATTCGTTGTAGGCCAGCGAGGCGTCGGTGCTCATCGTCGCGCCGAGCCAGATCTCGCGCTGCGATTCGGTTGTCGGTATGACGCACTCGATGAGGCCGCCGGTGGCGGCGGGGCGGAGAACGGCGTTCATGCTGCGGCCTTTCCATTGATGAGGGGGGAGGGGCTCGCGGCGTCGGGCACGTACCAGAAGGGCTGGCCGTCGACGTCGCGGGCGAGGACGGAGCCGTCTTCCTCGCAGCGCCTGCGGTAGTCGAAACCCGTGATCACCGTGGCGCGGCGCGGCAGGAAGCCGGATTCCTGCATCTCGGCCACCGACTCCTTGAAGACGCGCTGGATGGTGGCGATGTCCTCGGCGCTGTGCGCGCTGGTGAGGAAGCAGGGGAAGTTGTCCAGGATGTGCACGCCGCGGCTGCGCATCATGGCGAACAGCAGGTCCTGCAGCGGATGCTCCTCGAGCCAGCTCACGCGCCAGAGCGAGGCGAACTGGCGGATGGCGATCGGCGCACCCACCTCGGCGCACCAGGCCGTGAGCTCGTCGGCCATGGCGGCGGTGCTGCCGGTGAGGCCGGCCTGCAGCGAGGGGCCGGCTTCCTTCAGGTGCGTGAGCGAAGCCTTGGCCGCGGCCAGCGCGAGCGGATGCCGCACGAAGGTGCCGGCAAAGTAGGTCACGCCGACGCCGGGAATCGAGTCGTCGCCGTACTGCCAGGCGCCGCCGTCGAGCGCGTCCATGAAGGTCCGCTTGCCGGCGATCACGCCCACCGGAAAGCCGCCGCCGATCACCTTGCCGTAGGTGGCGAGGTCGGCGCGCACGCCGAACAGTTCCTGCGCGCCGCCAAGGCCGACGCGAAAGCCCGTGATGACCTCATCGAAGATGAAGCAGGTGCCGCTCTTCTCGGTGATGGCGCGCACTTCCTGCAAAAACTCGCGCGGCTGGAAGTCGGGCCGGCGGCTTTGCACCGGCTCGGCCAGCACCGCGGCCAGGTCGTCGGCGTTCTCGCGGATGAAGGCCAGCGCCTCCGCCGTGCCGTAGTCCAGCACGCGGATGTCGCCGAACATGCCGCTCATCACGCCCGGCGCGGCCGACAGGCCACGGCCGCCCTTGCCGGCGCGCACCAGCACCTCGTCGAAGGTGCCATGGTAGGAGCCGGTGAACACCACCACGGTGCTGCGCCCGGTGACCGTGCGCGCGATGCGCAGCGCGGCCATCACGGCTTCCGAGCCGGTGTTGCACAGGGCGGCGCGGTCGCAGCCCGTGAGCTCGCAGATGAGGCCGGTGACGTCGGCCGCCAGCGGATGCTGCGGCCCGATCTCGTAGCCCGCATCGAGCTGCTTGCGCACCGCTTCCTGCACGAAGTCGGGCTGCCAGCCGAACATGTTCATGCCGAAGCCGTTGAGGGCGTCGACGTATTCGTTGCCATCCAGGTCCCAGAGCCTGGAGCCCTTGGAGCGCTCGATGACGATCTGGTAGGTGATCTCCTTGGTCAGCGGCCGGAAGCCGTTGACCACGCGCGGGTCGGCCATGTGCGGCCGGTTGGCCTGCGTGAACTGCTTGCTCTTTTGCGTGCGCTCCACATAGCGCCGCATGAAGGCCGCGAGCCGCGCCTTCTGCCGGCCGCTCGGCTCGGCGGTGCGCTGGGTGTGGATGCGCGCGATCGCGCCGAAGGCCTTGGTGACGTCGTAGCGCTGCGGTTCCCTGGCCGGTGCTTCGTCGGCGGCGGGCTGCGCCGCGACGGTGGCGGCGGCAGCGGTGCTTGCGGCAGCCGCCGGCATGGCGGGCGCAGCGGGCAGCGCGTCCATGCCTGCGCCCGACAGCAGCGCGAGCTGGCGTCGCATCAGTTCCATCTGCTGCGCCACCAGCTGCACGATCGGCCCGCTGCCGATGTCGCCGCCAGCGGCCGGTGCGGTCACCCCGGGCAGGAACGCGGCCGGCGGCTGCGCGGCCGCCACCTGCACCGGCGCGGCCATGGTCAGCGGCACCGCGGCGGTGGATGCAGGCACGGCCGCAACCACGGGCTCGGGCGGCAGGCTCTCGCGCAGGAACGCGGACAGGGTGTCGAAGCTGCGGTAGTTCTCCATGAGCTGGCGAAAGCTCAGGTTCACCTTGAAGCGTTTCTTGATCTGCGTGGCGACCTGCGTCAGCGTGAGCGAATCCAGGCCCAGCTCGCCGAAGGCGGCATGTCCCTCGGCCTGCATCATGTCGATGCCGGAGATGTCCTCGAACAGGGATCGCAAGCGCGCGTCCATGGACTCGGTGGACGCAGTGGAAGCAGGTGAAGGAAGTGGCGGGGACACTGCAGCTGTCACGGTCGGCTCCAAGAAGGTGGGTGGAACGAAGAGCGCGGGCGTGGGTGGGGCAACGGGCAGCGAGGCCGGTGGCGAGACCGGCGACGCAATGGCCGGGCTCGCCGCGGCCGCTGCGATGTCGACCCAGAAACGCTTGCGTTCGAAGGGGTAGGTGGGCAGGCGCACGCGCTGTGCGCCGGTACGAACGGAAAGGCGCGACAGCTCCACGTCCGCGCCGCATGTCCAGAGGCGGGCCAGTGCCAGGCGCAGCGTGCGGGCCTCGTCGGCGGGCTCGCCGTGCAGCAGCGGCATCACTTCGGCCGCGCCGTGCTGGCGCACCAGCGTGGCCAGCGTGTTGCGGGGGCCCACTTCGATGAAGAGCGGGCGGGCCGCCTGCGCCATGGCGCTGCGCACGGCGGGCGAGAACTGGACGGTGCTGCGCAGGTGGCGGGCCCAGTAGGCGGGGCTGGCGGCTTCGGCGTCCTCGAGCAGGCGGCCCGTGAGCGTCGAGAAGATCGGCACCGTGGGCGCATGCAGCGCCACCTCGCCGACCAGCGTCTCGAACGGCGCGACGGCGCCATCCATCATCGAGGAATGGAAGGCATGCGAGGTCTGCAGCTGGCGGCTCGCGATGTCCTCTTCCTGCAGCGAGGCGCGCAGCGTTTCGATCGCGTCGAACGGTCCGGCCACCACGCAGGCCGTGGGGCCGTTGTCCGCGGCCAGCGAGAGCAGCGGGCCGAGCCGGGCCGAAAGTTCGGCCGCGCCCAGGCGCACCGACAGCATCGCGCCCGCAGGCTGCGCCTGCATGAGCGCGCCGCGGCGGGCCACCAGCCGGGCCGCGTCTTCCAGCCGCATCACGCCGGCGATCACCGCGGCAACGAACTCGCCCACGCTGTGCCCGATGAGCGCATGCGGCCGCACGCCCAGCGAGAGCAGCCGGCGCGCCAGCGCGTACTCGATGGCGAAGATCGCGGGCTGCGTGACGGCGGTGGGCAGCAGCGCCTGCGGGTCGTCGCCGAACATGCGCTCGCGCAGGTCGAAATCCACCGCGCTGCCGAAGGCCTTCAGGCAGGTGTCGAAGGCGGCCGCGAACACCGGGTCGTTGGCATGCAGGATCTTGCCCATGCCGGTGTACTGCGCGCCCTGGCCCGGGAACATCAGCACCGGCTGCGGCGCGCGCGCATCGACGCGGCCGCTGGCGCGCCACGGGCTGTCGCCTGCGCGCAGCGCGGCCACGGCTTGTGCGGCATCGCCGGCCACCACCGCGCGGCGGAAGGCATGCGCCTTGCGGCCCACGCTCAGCGTATAGGCGACATCGGCCAGCGGCACGCCGGGCGTGGCATCGAGATGCGCGGCCAGCTGTTCCGTGGCCACGGCCAGCGCGGCTTCCGAGCGGGCCGAGATCGGCAGCACCTGCGGCCCTGAGGCGCTGGCCGAGGTGGGCCGCGCGGGTGCTTCCTCGAGGATGACGTGCGCATTGGTGCCGCCCACGCCGAAGGCGCTGACGCCGGCGCGCCGCGGCTGGCCGGTGCGCGGCCAGGCCTGCAGGCTGCCGCTCACGTAGAAGGGCGTGCGCGCGAAGTCGATCGCCGGGTTGGGCGCGCTGAAGTGCGCGGTCGGCGGAATCGCTTCATGGTGCAGCGAGAGCGCCGCCTTGATGAGGCCGGCCGCTCCCGCGGCCGTCACCATGTGGCCGACGTTGCTCTTGAGCGAGCCGAGCGTGCAGTAGCCGAGCGCGCCGGTGTGCTCGGCATAGGCGCAGGTCAGCGCCTCGACCTCGACCGGGTCGCCCATCGGCGTGGCGGTGCCGTGCGCCTCGACGTAGGAGATGCTGCGCGCGTCCACGTTGGCCGCCGCCAGCGCCGCACGGATCACCGCGGCCTGTCCGTCCACGCTGGGCGCGGTGAAGCTGGCCTTGGTGCCGCCGTCGTTGTTGACGCAGGCGCTGCGCAGCACCGCGTAGATGGTGTCGCCGTCGGCCTGCGCGTCGGCCAGGCGCTTGAGCAGCACCACCGCGGCGCCGTCGCTGAAGACCGTGCCCTGCGCCTGCGCGTCGAAGCTGCGCGTGTGCCCGTCGGGCGAGAGCATCGAGCCTTCCTGGTACAGGTAGCCGCTGCGCGGCGGGCAGGTGACGGACGCGCCGCCGGCCAGCGCCATGTAGCACTGGCCGGTGCGCAGTGCATGGAAGGCATGGGCCACGGCCACCAGCGAGGTCGAGCAGGCGGTATGGATGCTCACCGCCGGCCCCGTGAGATTGAGCCGGTTGGCCACGCGCGTGGTGATGTAGTCCTTCTCGTTGGCCAGCATCACCTGGAACTCGCCCACCGCTTCGATCAGGTCGGGCCGCGTGGCGACGTGGCGCTGGAAGTAGCTGGCGTTGTACATGCCGGCATACACGCCCACCGGGCCCGGTGCGGCATCGGGCACGTAGCCCGCGCGCTCCAGGCATTCCCAGCAGATCTCGAGGAACACGCGCTGCTGCGGGTCCATCAGCGCGGCTTCCTTCGGGCCGATGCCGAAGAAGGCGGCATCGAAGTTCTCGATGCCCTCGATCACGCCGCGGGCCCGCACGTAGGCCGGGTCCTTGCGCAGCGCTTCGCTCACGCCGGCATCGAGCGTGTCGTCGTCGAAGAAGCTGATGGTGTCGCGGCCGGCGACGAGGTTCTCCCAGAACTGCTCGACATCGGCCGCCCCCGGGAAGCGGCCCGCGGTGGCGATCAGCGCGATGGCCTCCGACATGTGGGCGTCGGGCTCGGCGAGCGGCTGTTGTTGCGGCTCGTGCCCCGTGCGCGGCACTGCGGCCGGTGCGGGTGCCGCATCGTCGGCGCCGGCCGTCTCCAGTTCGGCGGCGATGGCGCTCGGCGTCGGATGGCGGAAGAAGAGGTTGGTCGACAGCGGCTGCGCGCTGTCCTGCTGCAATTCGGCCAACACCTGCAGCACGCGCAGCGAGTCGCCGCCCAGGTCGAAGAAGTTGTCGTTGCGCCCCACCTTCTCGATGTGCAGCGCGCGGGCGAAGGCTTCGCACACGCGCTGCTCGGCGGCGCTGCGCGCTTCCTCGAAGGGCTGCGCGAGATCGGGCCGCTCGGCCGCCGGTTCGGGCAGCGCGCGGCGGTCGAGCTTGCCGTTGGGCGTGACCGGCAGCTGCGCAAGCCAGACCTGCGCGGAGGGCAGCAGCGCCGCGGGCAGGCGTGCGGCCAGGTGCGCGCGCAGCGCATCCCACGAGAGCCTGTGCGAGCGCGCGACGAGGTAGGCCACCAGCCGCAGCTGCCCATCGGCGTCGGGCCGCGCATCGACGGCGCAGGCCTGGATCGCGGGATGCGAGAGGATGGCCATCTCGACCTCGCCGGTCTCGATGCGGTGGCCGTGGATCTTGACCTGGCCGTCGCGCCGGCCGATGAATTCGAGGGTGCCGTCAGGCAGCCAGCGCGCCAGGTCGCCGGTGCGGTAGAGGCGCTCGCCCGGCGCGCCAAACGGATCGGGCACGAAGCGTTCCGCGGTCAATTGCGGCTGCCGCAGGTAGCCGCGCGCCAGCCCGTGCCCGCCGATGCACAGCTCGCCCACCAGCCCGGTCGGCAGCAGGTCCATCGAAGGGCTCAGCACGCGCAGCACGGTGTCCTTGATGGGCCGGCCGAGCGGCACCGAGCGCAGCTCGGCGGGCAGTGCGGCCGGAATGCGGTGGGTGGCCGCGAAGGTGGTGCATTCGGTCGGCCCGTAGCCGTTGCTGAGCGCAAGCGCAGGAAGCGCGGCCAGCGCGCGCCGCACGTGCGGCACCGAGAGCGCTTCGCCGCCGGTGATGAGATGCCGCAGTCCCGAAAGATGCGCCGGGTCGTCGTCGATCACCGCGTTGAACAGCGCCGCAGTGAGCCAGGCGGTGTGCACGCCGTGGCGCGCAATGGTGCGGGCCAGGCCCGCGCCCGTGGGCACGCGCTCGCCGTGCACCACGCAGCAGCCGCCGTTGAGCAGCGGTCCCCAGATCTCGAAGGTGGCGGCATCGAAGCCGAGCGGCGCCGCATGCAGCACGCTGCGGCCCGGCGCCAGTTCCGCATAGTCGACGCCGATGACCAGGCGCAGGATCGCGCGGTGGCAGATCTCGATGCCCTTGGGCGTGCCCGTGGAGCCCGAGGTGTACATCACGTAGGCCACCGATTCGCCGTCGATCGCGGGAGCGCTCCAGGGCGCGGGCCCGGTCTCCCCGGCTTCATCGAGCAGCAGCAGCGCACGGGACGCGGGCACCAGGTGGCGCAGCGCCGAGGTGCTGACCACCTGCTGCGCGTTCGCCTGGTCGAGCATGAAGGCGATGCGTTCGGGCGGGAAATCCGTCGGCACCGGCACATAGGCCGCGCCGGCCTTGAGGATGCCCAGTTGCGCCACCACGGCCTCGATCGACCTGTCGAGCACCAGTCCCACGTTGTCGCCCGCACGCACGCCCAGGTGCTGCAGGCGGTGCGCGAGCTGGCCGGACTGGCGCTCGAGTTCGCCGTAGCTCATCTGCGCATCGCCCTGCGCGAGGGCCACGGCATTGGGCGCGGCCGCGGCCTGGCGGGCGAACATGCCCACCACGGTGAGGCGCCGGTCCAGGGGAGCGGGGGGCGTGTTCCAGCCGGCGAGCTGGTGCTCGCGGTCGGCGGGGGGCAGGGTGCGGATCTCGTCCAGCGGGCAATCGGGCCGGTCGATCAGATCGGCGGCTGTGTCGGCAATGGCCGCGAGCAGCTGCTGCACCGATGCCGCGTCCAGCAGGCTTGTTGCCGCACTGGCGCGAAGGCGCGGCGCGTCCGATGCGGTGGTGCTCAACCAGAGAAGGAGGGGGGCCTGGACGCCGTCGGCGCCGGGGTCGCCGCGCAGCCAGAGAACTTTCGGCGATGGCTCCGGCGCGCCTGTGGTGGCGGCCCGGCGCCGTTCCCGGTCGAGCGAGGCCAGCCAGGTGCGAGCCGATGGGGCCGGATCCGGCTGCTGCCCGCCGAGCCAGCGCGCCTGGAGCAGGAGCCACGCCGCCGAGAAGGGGGTGTCGGGCAACTGGCCGGTGGCGTCGATCCAGTGCGTCCAGCGCTGCATGCCCTGCTCCCCGAGCGCCACCGAACCCTGGATCCGTTCGTCCGGCCTGTCCGAATTGAGGCGGGAGACGAACAGATCATCCAACGAAAGTCGGGGGGGCGCGGATTGCGCCGAATCGGCTATTTGAATTTTCATAGAAAAGATGAAAAAAAGAATTCATGCAATAGACGAGGGTTCATGAATTGGCAATTGGCCAATAAAATTAGGTAGTACGTTAGTTTCTATTTCGAGGTAATCCTAGAGGCTTTGTCCGACGCGGTGTTGATCAAAGTTTGTCGGGTTACATTACCGAATCATTCGTTACATATTCGTACTACCTCATATCGCTCGAACAGGGTAACCAGCGCCAAATTCGGGCGCCTTTCCCCGATTCCGTCCGAACCGGGGAGTAGGCGTTTTTCCCGGAAAGGCACCGGCCCAGGAAACCCACTGTATGAATTGCGCCCCCTATGCGCATGAGCAATGCGCCCCCTTCCAAGGGAGACAATCGCCCCCGCCCACAGTGCCCGGAACCATGACAAAGCGCCTGCCGAACGCAGCGCAAGCCGCTGCGGCCAAAGCCGAATGCGCCAGAAAGCTGGGGAGACGGGTAGAAGCGAAACAGGGGAGTGCGGACGCCTTGCGTTCCCTGCGCCGGATACGGCGGCGGGTTGACCGGAAGCTGAATTGGCGGAGGACGCCTGGTGAAACGGATGTAATCCCCACCCTGTTCCGGATGCGGTAGCCATTAATTGGCCTGATACCGAAGAACTTTGAAGCTATTCACGGAAGAATCCCCTCGTTGTGTAACTCGGAGGCTGCCGCTGGCCTCGTTCTTGGGGGGATTCAATCCGAAGCTTATGTTAATTTAATAAAATCAATGAAATTTGTGGCATTCTGATTGCAATTCGGCAGCCGAAGGCCGGGTCGAACAGGAAAAAAGCCCGCTTTTGCGGGCGCGATGCGAAGAAGTTCATCCGCGCGGCGCCGGAATCGCTAGGATTCGGGGGTTCGCATTTCTCCGCGCAGCGCCGCACGCCCGCCGAGGCGCTGCGAGGAGGCGGCCCTTCAGCCAACGAGGAAACCAGCCCATGCTTCCCAACCTGCTGCCCTTGCGTCACCGCGCCGAAGCCTATAGGCGCAAGTTCCTGGTCAACGAGACCGAGAACCTCTTCATGGGCTCGTTCGAGAGCTTTGCCGCCGCGGAGGCCGGCGCGCCGGGGTCGAAGGCCGTCGGCTACAGCAATGCCAAGGCGGCGGGCGAGCTCTACACACATCAGATCTACTTCTACGACTACCCCGGCCTTTTCTGGCTCGGGAGATCGTTCGACGAGGGCATGCGGCGCGTGTTCGACCTGGGCGGCCACGTGGGCATCAAGTACTACGCATTCCGCCGCGTCCTGCCTTACCCCGACAGCCTGCGCTGGACGGTCTGCGACGTGCCCGGGGTGGTGCAATCAGGGAAGGAACTGGCCGTGCAGCGCGACGCCACCGCACAGCTGGACTTCACCACCGACTACCAAGGCGCCAGCGGCTGCGACGTGCTCTATGCCTCGGGCAGCCTGCAGTACTTGCCGCAGCGCATCTCCGAGATCCTCGCGGGGCTCGCGGTCAAGCCCAGGCGCATCGTGCTGAACACGACGGCGGTGCACCCCGACCGCACCATCTACACGATCAACAGCATCGGCATTGCGTTCTGCCCCTACCGCATCCAGCACGTCGAGGAGTTGTGGGCCGAGCTCAGGGATGCCGGCTACAAGCGCCGCGATGCCTGGCGCAACGAAGGCAAGCCCATCGAGGTGCCGTTCGTCGAGGGTGGCGACAAGCCCTACTACGCGGGCTGCTGCTTCGATCTGGCAGGATAGTGGGTACCTAGGTACCATCTGTCTAGGTACCATCTGTATCTGTCACTCGGCCCCTTGGTCACGCCAGCCTCGGCGGCCCGAGCCCCCGGCCTTCCGTCTCGGAGGCCTCCCTTGCTTTAGTGCTTAAGTTGGCGTCTTCGCTACAACGCGGCTGGCTTGCGTCCGACAAGCCAACGCGGCAGGGAAATACTTTTTTCGAAATTCACGCGAAGGAACATTTGCAGCAACAACGCCAATCGAGGGATCCGCATGCCTCTGACTTTCCTGATGAGCCTCCAGCACGTTCCGCTGCCCAAGAAAGTAGTGTCTCCCGAAGACGTTCGACACGTGTCGGTCCTCAAGGCAACGGGTCTGATCGAAGCGGAAATAGCGCCGGCGCTGGACGGCTCGGGCAAATACAAGAACGCACGCAATGCCATCGTGACGCGCATCACCAAGGAGGGGATGGCCGAGATCAACAGGATGCGGACGGAGGAGAGCCGGTCGAAGCTTGCGCGGCGGCCGTGAGCGGCACGCAGGCCGCGCAGGAGTGCGGGGCTTGTGGAGCGGGTGAAGGGAATCGAACCCTCGTATGAAGCTTGGGAAGCTGCCGTTCTGCCATTGAACTACACCCGCAGCAGGCGCGGATTCTACCCGTCAGTCCGGGTGCCCGGCGGCCGCCGGAGACTACCGCCGAAAAGCCGAAGGCTCGTTCTGTCCCTTTGCTGCTGCAAGGCATTTGCTCGCCGCTTCCGCAGCCTCCTGCATCAGCTCCTGATCGAGTGCATCGGGCGCGGGCCCAAGGCCGCGGAAGTAGGCGATCTGCTTCCTGTGCAGGTCGCTCGCGGCTTCGCGGGAGCGCTGCTCCAGTTCCTTCCACAGCCGCAGTACGCGACGGTGGCGGGCACAAGCTCCGGTGCAGCCGGGCGGAGGGCGGCGGCTATATCGATCTCGTCCGCATGTGCGAACTGTTCCTCGGCCCAGTCCGGCTTGGAGGGCATGTCCCCGGCATGGGCCTCTTCGCCGATGCCGGCGGCAAACCAGCGGTAGGTATTCTTACGCTTGCCGACGCGGCCCGTGGTTCGCACGAACAGGTAGCCCGCAGTGGCGTTTCCCGTTTCATCGACCGGTATGCCGGCTGCCCGAAGCGCCTCGACCCGCTCGTCGACGCTCAAGTAGAAGGACAACTGCAACGTGACTGTTGCGTTGTGAATGACCTGATGGACCATTTCTCCGCTCACATTGGTTGGCAAAGGGCGAAGCATCCCTTTCCCCGCTCCCCAAGTGAAGACATGGAGGAGGACAAAAGTGTGAGTTTTTCCGCGAATTGCAAAGAAAGTTTGCAATTGAAGGTTCGTCAGCGCAGGAAGACGTGCTCCATGAACTGTCTGATCGGGTATTGCACCACGGCCTGCACGCCGGCCGGCAGTTCCAGCGGCCGCATCAGCATCTTGAGTGTGGCGCCCGGGCTCAGGTGGGTGCGCACGGTGCTGTTCATGCGCGCGCTCAGCTGCTGGATGTAGGCGGTGTCGGCGGCCCGCTCCGGGGTGCGGGCGCGCACCACGTGGCGGATGGCGCAGTCGGCGTCCTCGCTCTTGAGTTCCAGCGTGCGCCGGCCGATGGTGCCCAGCACGCGGAAGCGGCCCAGCCCTTCCTCTTGCCGGTAGCGCCGGAAAAACCGGTAGAAGTGCTTGTAGTGGCTGACCTCGTCGGCCGCGATGCGGCTTGCCAGGTCGCACAGCACCGGTTCGGCGGTGCTGCGCGCCAGCGCCCGGTAGTAGCTGGCGGTGCCGGTCTCGATCACGCAGCGCGCGGTCAGCTCGAGCCCGCGCGTCGGCGCGAGCAGCTCCACCTTGCAGTAGGTGGCGTATTCCTCCAGGAAGCTGCGGTAGGCGCCTTCCCAGTCGAATTCGGGCCAGACGTGGGACACGTAGGCGCGCAAGGCCCGGCCATGCTGCAGTTCCTCGGCTTCCCATTGGTGGGTGAGCCAGGCTGTGACTTCGTCGTCGCCGCGGAAGAAGTCGACCAGGTTCTGGGTGTACAGGTCCGAGCCGCTTTCGACGAACGAGGCGCAGGCCACGAGGTAGAAGAGATTTTCGTCCCGGCGGACCTCCGGCCGCGCGATGCGGGAGAAATCCAGATCCTCGATCTTCCAGTGTGCTGCCTCATGGCCTGCCATGCATGCTCCTTGATTCACGTTGAAATGAATGGGACGAAGCCGGGCGCATTTGGTTCTGCGCGCTCATTCCCATATTAGCTTTGGCACCCGCGCGGCGCCGGCGTGTCCTGGCGAAGGCGCGGCCCGCAAGCGAAACCTATAATCGATTGTTCAAGCAAATCAAGCAGTCAGGTCGGTTCGCCGCAGTGGTTTCGACGAGAGGGTCGCCATCGCCAGGCCGCCCTCGACAGAAGACGAAATCCAAAGATGAGCCAGCCCACAATCACGGTCGCGGACATCCGCAAGACCTTTCTCGATTTCTTCGCTTCCAAGGGCCACACGGTGGTGGCCTCCAGCTCGCTGGTGCCGGGCAACGATCCCACGCTCATGTTCACCAACTCGGGCATGGTGCAGTTCAAGGACGTGTTCCTGGGCGAAGACAAGCGCCCCTACGTGCGCGCCGCCTCGGTCCAGGCCTGCCTGCGCGCCGGCGGCAAGCACAACGACCTGGAGAACGTGGGCTACACCGCGCGCCACCACACCTTCTTCGAGATGCTGGGCAACTGGAGCTTCGGCGACTACTTCAAGCGCGACTCCCTGAAGTGGGCCTTCGAACTGCTGACCCAGGTCTACAAGCTGCCAGCCGAAAAGCTCTGGGCCACGGTCTACATCGAGGACGACGAGGCCTACGACATCTGGACCAAGGAAATCGGCCTGCCGCCCGAGCGCGTGGTGCGCATCGGCGACAACAAGGGCGGGCGCTACATGTCCGACAACTTCTGGATGATGGCGGACACCGGCCCGTGCGGGCCGTGCTCCGAGATCTTCTACGACCACGGCCCCGAGATCCCCGGCGGCCCGCCTGGTTCGCCCGATGAAGACGGCGACCGCTACATCGAGATCTGGAACAACGTGTTCATGCAGTTCGACATGCAGCCCGACGGCTCGGTCAAGAAGCTGCCCGCGCCCTGCGTGGACACCGGCATGGGCCTGGAGCGCCTGGCCGCGATCCTGCAGCACGTGCACAGCAACTACGAGATCGACATCTTCGACGCGCTCATCAAGGCCGCCGCGCGCGAAACCGGCGAGAAAGACCTGGGCAACAACTCGCTCAAGGTGATCGCCGACCACATCCGCGCCACTTCGTTCCTGGTGGCCGACGGTGTCATTCCGTCGAACGAAGGCCGCGGCTACGTGCAGCGCCGCATCGTGCGCCGCGCGATCCGCCATGGCTACAAGCTGGGCCAGAAGAAGCCCTTCTTCCACAAGCTGGTGCCCGACCTCGTCAAGCTCATGGGCGAGGCCTACCCCAAGCTGGTGGCCGACGAGAAGCGCATCACCGAAACGCTCAAGGCCGAGGAAGAACGCTTCTTCGAGACCCTGGCCAACGGCATGGAAATCCTCGACGCAGCGCTGGCCGGCGGTGCGAAGACGCTGCCGGGCGAGGTCGCCTTCAAGCTGCACGACACCTACGGCTTCCCGCTCGACCTGTCGGCCGACGTGTGCCGCGAGCGCGGCGTGAGCGTCGACGAGGCCGGCTTCAATGCCGCCATGGAAAAGCAGAAGGCCGCGGGCCGCGCCGCCGGCAAGTTCAAGATGGACCGCAACGTCGAGTACGGCGGCGCGGGCAACGTCTTCACGGGCTACGACAAGCTGGAAGAAAACGCCAAGGTCGTGGCGCTGTACTTCGAAGGCGCGGCCGTGCAGCAACTGAAGGAAGGCCAGCCTGGCATCGTGGTGCTCGACACCACGCCCTTCTATTCGGAAAGCGGCGGCCAGGTCGGCGACCAGGGCGTGCTGGTGGCCGAGGGCGTGCAGTTCGGCGTGGACGACACGCAGAAGATCAAGGCCGACGTGTTCGGCCACCACGGCACGCAGACCCAGGGCACGCTCAAGGTGGGCGACACGGTCAAGGCCGCGGTCGACACCGCGCGCCGCGCCGCCACCATGCGCAACCATTCGGTCACGCACCTGATGCACAAGGCGCTGCGCGAAGTGCTGGGCGCGCACGTGCAGCAGAAGGGCTCGCTGGTCGATGCCGACAAGACGCGCTTCGACTTCGCGCACAACGCGCCCGTCACGCACGACCAGATCCTTGAGATCGAGAAGCGCGTGAACGCCGAGATCCTGGCCAACACCGAGACGCATGCGCGCGTGATGGACATGGAGTCGGCCCAGAAGACCGGCGCCATGATGCTGTTCGGCGAGAAGTACGGCGAGAGCGTGCGCGTGCTCGACATCGGCACCAGCCGCGAACTCTGCGGCGGCACCCACGTGGGCCGCACGGGCGACATCGGCCTGTTCAAGATCGTGAGCGAAGGCGGCGTGGCCGCCGGCGTGCGGCGCATCGAAGCCGTCACGGGCGCCAATGCGCTCGGCTACCTGCAGGAGCTCGAAGCCACGGTGCAGAGCGTGGCTGCCACGCTCAAGTCGCCGGCCGCCGAGCTGCAGGGCCGGCTCACGCAGGTGCTGGAGCAGGTGAGGGCGCTGGAGCGCGAGGTGGGCTCGCTCAAGGGCAAGCTCGCGTCGTCCAAGGGCGACGAGCTCGTGGCGCAGGCGGTGGACGTCAACGGCATCAAGGTGCTCGCCGCCAAGCTCGACGGCGCCGACGCCAAGACGCTGCGCGACACCATGGACAAGCTCAAGGACAAGCTCAAGACGGCCGTGGTCGTGCTGGCCGCGGTCGATGGCGCCAAGGTGCAGGTGGCCGCGGGCGTGACGAGCGACACGGTCGGCAAGGTCAAGGCCGGCGAGCTGGTCAACTTCGTCGCGCAGCAGGTGGGCGGCAAGGGCGGCGGCAAGGCCGACATGGCCATGGCCGGCGGCACCGATGCCGCGGGCCTGCCGGCCGCGCTCCAATCGGTGCAGGCCTGGGTGGCGGAACGCACCTGATGGCCCGAGCCGAGGCGCCCGACCGGCCTCCCGGCGAAGTGCTGGTGATGGGGGCGGGCACCATCGGCTGCTTCGTGGGCGGCAGCCTGGCGGCGGCCGGTGTGCCGGTGACCTTCGTCGGCCGTCCGCGCGTGCTGCAGGGCCTGGCGGCACACGGCCTGGCGCTCACCGACTTGGAAGGTGGCACGCATCGCCTGCCGGCCGCGAGCCTTCGCCTCAGCGAGCAGGTGCCCGTGGGCGCAGTGCCGGCGCTGGTGCTGCTGTGCGTGAAGAGCGGCGCCACGGCCGAGGCCGCTGCCGAACTGGCCTTTGCGCTGCCCGCAGGCACGCTGGTGGTCTCGCTGCAGAACGGCATCTCCAACTGCGCCTCGGCGTCGCGCGTGGGCCCCACGCTCCAGGTGCTGCCGGGCATGGTGCCCTACAACGTGGCCGAGATCGGACCCGGTGCCTTCCACCGCGGAACGGCCGGCCGGCTGGCGGCGCAGGACGATGCGGCGCTGCGGCCCTGGCTGCCGGTCTTCGAGCGGGCCGGCGTGCCGCTCGACCTCTATCCTGACCTGCTGCCCGTGCAGTGGGGCAAGCTGCTGCTCAACCTCAACAACCCGGTCAATGCGCTGTCGGGCCTGCCGCTGCGCGACGAGCTGCTGCAGCGCGGCTACCGGCGCTGCTTTGCGGCGCTGATCGACGAGGCGCTCGGCGTGCTGGGCAGCGCCGGCATTGCGCCCGCGCAGGTGGCCGCGGTGCCGGCGCAGCGGCTGTCGGCGGTGCTGCGGCTGCCCGACTGGCTGTTTCGCATCGTCGCGGCGCGCATGTTGCGCATCGATGCCAAAGCCCGCTCGAGCATGGCCGACGACCTGGCGCTCGGGCGCCGCACCGAGATCGATGCGCTCAGCGGCGAGGTCGTGCGGCTCGCGCAGGACCAGGACCTGGAGGCGCCGCGCAACGCCAGGATGTTCGCGCTGCTCGAGGAATGGCCCGCGCAGCCCCGGCGCTGGACGGCACGGCAATTGCAAGACGCACTGGGCCTGTAGCCGCACGGACGCTGTACCCTCTGGGGGCCATCGGTGCGCATGGTTTCAAGGGAGTGCTCTCATGCAGGTTCTGATCCTCGGCAGCGGTGTCATCGGTACCTCGGTGGCGTACTACCTGGCGCGCGCCGGCCATGACGTGACGGTGCTCGAGCGGCAGCCCGCGCCCGCGCTCGAAACCAGCTTCGGCAATGCGGGCGAAGTGTCGCCCGGCTATTCGGCGCCATGGGCCGGACCCGGCGTGCCGCTCAAGGCCATCAAGTGGATGCTCATGCAGCACAGCCCGCTGGTGATCAAGCCCATGCTCGATCCGGCCATGTGGCGCTGGGGCCTGTCGATGCTGTGCAATTGCACGCAGGCGCGCTATGAACTCAACAAGGGCCGCATGGTGCGGCTCGCCGAATACAGCCGCGACTGCCTGAAGGCGCTGCGCGCCGACACCGGCATCCGCTACGACGAACGCGCGCTCGGCACGCTGCAGCTCTTTCGAACCCAGAAGCAGCTCGACGGCATCGCCAAGGACGTGGAAGTGCTCGAGGCCTCCGGCGTGCCCTACCAGGTGCTCGACCGCGAAGGCTGCGTGCGGTACGAGCCGGCGCTCGCGGCCGTGAAGAACAAGTTCGTCGGCGGGCTGCGCCTGCCGGGCGACGAGACCGGCGACTGCTTCAAGTTCACGCAGGCGCTGGCGGTGCTGGCCGAGGCGGCCGGCGCGAAGTTCCGCTTCGGCGCGGCCATCCAGGCCATCGAGCACGACGCCGGCGGCGTCACGGCGGTGAGCACCGATGCCGGCCGCTTCACGGCGGACCGCTACGTGGTGGCGCTCGGCAGCTATTCGCCGGCCATGGTCAAGCCGCTGGGCATCGACCTGCCGGTGTACCCGGTCAAGGGCTTCTCGATCACCGTGCCCATCTCCGACGCCAGCGGCGCGCCCGAATCCACCGTGATGGACGAGACCTTCAAGGTGGCCGTCACGCGGCTGGGCCAGCGCATCCGCGTGGGCGGCACTGCGCAGCTCTCGGGCTTCGACCTGCGGCTCGACGCGAAGCGGCGCGACACGCTCGAGCACGTCGTGACCGACCTCTTTCCGAAGGGCGGCAACGTGCGCGACGCCTCCTTCTGGACCGGCCTGCGCCCCATGACGCCCGACGGCACGCCGGTGATCGGTGCCACGCGCATTCCCAACCTGATGCTGAGCACCGGCCACGGCACCCTCGGCTGGACCATGGCGGCCGGCACCGGCCGCGTGATGGCCGACCTGATCGACGGCCGAAGCCCCGCCATCGACATGGAAGGGCTGACGGTCGCGCGCTACGGCGCGTGAGTTGAGCAGCACCGGCCGGCGCGCGGGGCAGGAGCCCGCGGCCCTCCGGACAACCCGTCGAGAACCACCTGTGGGCCGCACGGCCGCCCGGGGCTGCGCGCCTTGGATTCAAGGGTTTGTACCTAGATTGACGAAGCCATTGGTACTCGGTATTCTTCGTTTCGTTCCATTAATAAATCACTGTTTCATTAGTGAAACAAACAGATCAACCCACGAACGCCATGCCATCCACACGCCGACAAGCCATTGCAACCGCGCTCGCCCTGGCCGCCGCCTGCGCCACCGGGCTCGCCCGGGCCGACAGCTATCCGAGCAAGCCGATCACGCTGGTTGTCGCCTATCCGGCCGGCGGCGACACCGACGCGCTCGCGCGGCTCTTCGCCGAAAAGCTGTCGGCGCGCGTGGGCCACCCCGTGGTGGTCGACAACCGTCCCGGCGCCAGTGGCATCATCGGCAGCGCCTATGTCTCCAAGGCGCAGCCCGACGGCTACACGCTGCTGCTCGCGCCCAGCACCTTCTCGATTGCGCAGCTGGTGCTCAAGACGGGCGGCACTTCGGGCTACGACGTGCTCAACGGCTTCACGCCCATCGTGCAGACCGGCAGCCTGCCGCTGTTCCTGGTGGCGAGCGGCGCCAGCGGCCTGGCGAGCGTGAAGGACCTGGCGGCAGCGGCCAAGGCCGGCAAGCCGCTGACCTATGCGAGCCCGGGCAGCGGCTCGCCGATGCACATCCTGGGCGAGATGTTCAACCGCGCCGCAGGCGTGAACCTCGCGCACGTGCCCTACAAGGGCGTGGCGCCCGCGGTCAACGACGTGCTGGGCGGCCACGTGCCCGCCACCTTCATCACGCTGGGCCCGGTGGCGCCGTACCTCGCCAACGGCAAGATGCTGCCGCTCGCGGTGGCATCGCGCGAGCGCTCGGCACTGGCGCCCAAGGTGCCGACGCTGCTGGAACTCGGCTACAAGGACGTGGAGGTCACGGCCTGGAACGGCCTCTGGGGCCCGCGCAACCTGCCGCCCGAGATCGTCAAGACGCTCAACGGCCACTTCAACGAGATCCTGAAGATGCCCGACATCGTCTCGCGCATGGCCGTTCTCGGCACCACGCCCGTGGGTGGCAGTGCCGACGTGCTCGGCAAGATCAACGCCGCGGACTTCGAGCGTTTCGGCAAGGTCATCAAGGAGCTCGGCATCCAGGCCGACTGAACGCACATGACCGAACTCAAAGCCGCTCCCGATCCCTCGAGCCTGCAAGCCCTGCTGGCCGAGCTGCCCGCCAACCTGCTGGCGGGCCGCCGCATCCTCGTGACCGGCGGCGCGCGCGGGCTGGGGCTTGCCTTTGCGCAGTGCATCGCGGCGGCGGGCGCGAGCGTGGTGCTGGCCGACATCCTCGGCGAGCTGGCGGAGAGCGAAGCCAGGGCGCTGCGCGATGCCGGCCACAAGGCGCACGCGCTGGCCGTCGACCTGTCGGATCCGGCTTCGATCGAGGCCTGTGCCACGGAAGCCGTCCGCCTGCTCGGCGGGCTCGACGGCCTCGTCAACAACGCGGCCATCACCAACTCGGGTGGACGCGATGCGCACCAGCTCGACCTCGACACCTGGGACCGCGTGATGAACGTCAACGTGCGCGGCACCTGGCTCATGGGCCGGGCCTGCCGGCCCGCGCTCGCGGCCAGCGGACGCGGCGCGGTGGTCAACCTCGCGTCCGACACCGCGCTGTGGGGCGCGCCCAACCTGCTGGCCTATGCGTCGAGCAAGGGCGCCGTCATTGCCATGACGCGCTCGCTGGCGCGCGAGTGGGGCGGCGACAACGTCACCGTCAACGCCGTGGCGCCGGGCCTCACGCTGGTGGAAGCCACCGAGTACGTGCCGATGGCGCGCCACCAGAAGTACCTCGAAGGCCGCGCCATCCCGCGCGAGCAGCAGGCCGCCGACGTCTGCGGCGCCACGCTGTACCTGCTTTCCGGCCTCGCACGCTTCGTGACGGGCCAGCTGCTCGCCGTCAACGGCGGCTTTGCGATGCACTGAATCAAATTTTTCCGACGACGAATGGAGTGAACACGATGAGCGATTTGTCCGAACAGCAGAAGATCACCGACACCGCCGGCAGCACGCTGGCGCAGCCCGAAGGCAGCAGCCTGGCCGAGTGGATGAACAGCCGCATCGCGCGCTACGAAACCCGCAAGTACGACTGGGATGCGCTCAAGTTCCAGGCCGACCTTGATCCCAAGTTCCGCCGTGCGCAGATGCGCTACGTGGGCACGGGCGGCACCGGCGTTGCCAAGGACGTCAACACCGTGCCGGCCGAGCACTTCACCTTCTCCACCATGGTGATCCCGGCCGGCCATGAAGGCCCGCCGCACCTGCACACCGACGTGGAGGAAGTGTTCTTCCTGATCCGCGGCAAGCTCAAGGTGGTGATCGAGAAGGACGGCGAGCGCTTCGAAACCATCATGACCGACCGCGACCTGATCTCGGTGCCGCCGGGCGTGTACCGCGAAGAGATCAACATCGGCGACGAAGACGCGCTGATGTGCGTGATGCTCGGCGCGAAGAAGCCCGTGACGCCGACCTATCCGGCCGACCATCCGCTCGCGAAGATCAAGCGCTGAAGAAGAAGCAGGCCATGAACGACGCCATCGCCACCGACGTGCTGACCGCCTTGCCCGCTTCCGAGCTGGCGCTGCTGGAGGCCCGCTTTCCGGCGCGCGCCGTGCCGGTGGGCGGCGGTGCCGTGGTGTCGGTGCGCGAACGCGGCGCGGGCCCGGCCCTCGTCTGCCTGCACGGCATCGGCTCCGGTGCGACCTCGTGGCTCGGCCTTGCCTTGCAGCTCGCGCCGCAGGCCCGCGTGATCGCGTGGGATGCGCCGGGCTATGGCGCATCGACGCCGCTCTCGGCCGCGCAACCCTCCGCGGCAGACTATGCGCAGCGGCTGCACGGCCTGCTCGATGCGCTCGACGTCCAGTCCTGCGTGCTGGTCGGCCACTCGCTCGGCGCGCTCACTGCCGCGTCTGCCGCGCGCAAGGATTCGGCGCTGGCTTCGCGCATCCGCCGACTCGTGCTCATCAGCCCCGCGGCCGGCTATGGCGCCCCGCAGCGCGAGGAAGCCCGCCGCAAGGTGCGCGCCGAGCGGCTCGCCACGCTCGACGAGCTCGGCATCGCCGGCATGGCCGCGAAGCGCGCGGGCCGCCTCGTGTCCGCCGGCGCCAGCGAGCTCGCGCGCCAGTGGGTGCAATGGAACATGGCGCAGCTGAACGACGGCGGCTACCGACAGGCCGTCGAGCTGCTGTGCAACGCCGATCTGCTGGCCGACCTGCCGCCCGCCATGCCAGTGCGCGTGGCCTGCGGCACGCTCGATGCCGTCACCACGCCAGAGGCCTGCGCCGAAGTCGCGCGCCGCTGCGGCGTGCCGCTCGAACCGATCGCCAATGCAGGACACGCCAGCTACGTGGAGCAGCCGCAGGCCGTTGCCGCACTGCTGCGCGAAGTGCTCGCCGCCTGACAGGCCTGACAGAAGACACACCACAAGACAAGCAAAGGGAAGAACGAACCACCATGGCCACCAACGACAACGAGACAATGGAAGAGGGCGGCGAGCGCTACAACGTGCCGGCGCTCGAACGCGGCCTGCGCGTGCTGTGCGAGTTCAGCCGCGAGAGCCGCACGCTCTCCGCGCCTGAACTGGCGCGCCGCCTCGACCTGCCGCGCTCGACCGTGTTCCGGCTGCTCACCACGCTCGAGAACATGGGCTTCCTCGAGCGCGCCGAAGGCGGGCGCGACTACCGCCTGGGCCTGGCCGTGCTGCGCCTGGGTTTCGAGTACCTGGCCTCGCTCGAGCTCACGCAGCTGGGCGCGCCGCTGCTCAACCGCCTGTGCGACGAGCTGCGCACGCCCTGCAACCTGGTGGTGCGCGACGGCCGCTCCATCGTCTACGTGGCCAAGGTGGCGCCGCCCACGCCGTTCGCAAGCTCGGTCACCGTGGGCACGCGCCTGCCGGCCCATGCCACCGTGCTCGGCCGCGTGCTGCTCGAAGACCTCACGCTGCCGCAGCTGCGCGCGCTCTACCCGGAAGACCGGCTCGAGACCTTCTCGCCGAGCACGCCCAAGACCGTCAGCGAGCTGTTCGACATGGTGCAGGCCGACCGCACGCGCGGCTACGTGCTGGGCGAAGGCTTCTTCGAATCGAACATCTCCAGCATCGCGGCGCCGGTGCGCGACCACAGCGGCCACATCGTGGCGGCGCTGGGCGCCACCATCACCTCGGGCCACATCGAGGAGAACCGCATGGACGAGATGGTGCAGCGCGTGCGCGCCACCGCCGAAGAAATTTCGGGCCTCCTGAACTACTCGCCTGCCCGCACGCAAAAGGTGGTGCCGCTTCGCAGCGCATGAATCACGCCATGACACAGCCATCTTCTTCTTCCTTCCTTGCCGCCGACGCATTGGCGGGCCGCGTGGCCGTGGTCACGGGCGGTTCCTCGGGCATCGGCCTGGCCACGGTCGAGCTGCTGCTCGAATGCGGCGCCGCGGTGGCGCTGTGCGGCCGCAATGCCGGGCGGCTCGACGGCGCGGTGGCCGACCTGCGCGAAAGGCACCCCGACGCGCGGCTTTTCGCGCAACCCTGCGACGTGCTCGACGGCCCCTCGGTGCGCGCCTTTGCGGCCGCCAGCGAGGCCGCGCTCGGCCCGGCCTCGATGCTGGTCAACAACGCAGGGCAGGGGCGGGTCTCCACCTTTGCCGATACCGACGACGCGGCCTGGACCGAGGAGCTCCACCTGAAGTTCTTCTCGGTCATCAACCCCACGCGCGCCTTCCTGCCGCAGCTCGCGGCGCAGCGCGCCGTGCTGGGCGACGCCGCCATCGTCTGCGCCAACTCGCTGCTGGCGCGCCAGCCCGAACCGCACATGGTCGCCACCTCGGCCGCGCGCGCCGGCCTGCTGAACCTCGTGCGCTCGATGGCCATCGAGTTCGCGCCGCAGGGCGTGCGCGTGAACGGCATCCTGATCGGCCTGGTCGAGTCGGGCCAATGGCGCCGCCGCTTCGAGGCGCGCGAAGACCCGTCGCAGGACTGGGCCGCATGGAGCGGCCAGCTCGCGCAGGACAAGCACATCCCGCTGGGCCGCCTGGGGCTTCCGAGCGAAGCCGCACGCGCCATTCTTTTTCTTGCTTCACCGCTCGCGTCATACACGACCGGCAGCCACATCGATATTTCCGGAGGCCTTTCGCGCCATGCATAACCCCAACAACAACACGGTCACGGTCGGCGCAGTCGTCGCGGCCTTTCTCGAACAGTGCGGCGTCAAGGCGGCGTTCGGCGTGATCTCGATCCACAACATGCCGATCCTCGATGCCTTCGCGCAGCGCGGTGCGATCCGTTTCGTGCCCGCGCGCGGCGAGGCCGGGGCCGGCAACATGGCCGATGCCTATGCGCGCTCCACGGCCAGCCTGGGCGTGTGCCTCACGAGCACCGGTCCCGCGGCCGGCAACATCGCGGGCAGCATGGTCGAGGCGCTGACGGCCGGCGCGCCGCTCTTGCACATCACGGGCCAGATCGAGACGCCGTACCTCGACAAGGGCATGTCGTACATCCATGAAGCGCCCGACCAGCTCACCATGCTCAAGGCGGTGTCGAAGGCGGCGCTGCGGGTGCGCAGCGTCGAGACCGTGCTCGGCACGCTCAAGCGCGCGGTGCAGCTTGCATTGACGGCGCCCACCGGCCCGGTCAGCGTGGAGATCCCGATCGACATCCAGTCCGCGCTCACGACCATGCCGGCCGACCTGTCGCCGCTGCCGATCGAGCGGCCCGTGCCTTCTGCCGCTGCGATCGATGCGCTGACGGCGCGCCTGGCTGCCGCCAGGCGCCCGATGCTGTGGGTCGGCGGCGGCGCGCGCCATGCGGGCGCTGCGATCCGCCGGCTGCAGAAGCTCGGCTTCGGCGTGGTCACGACCACGCAGGGCCGCGGCACCGTGCCCGAAGACGATGCGGGTTCGCTCGGTTCCTACAACATCCACAAGCCCGTCGAGGCGCTCTACCAGCGCTGCGATGCGATGCTGGTGGTCGGCTCGCGGCTGCGCGGCAACGAGACGCTCAAGTACGAACTGAAGCTGCCGCGCCCGCTGCTGCGCATCGACGCCGACGCCGCCGCCGAAGGCCGCGGCTATACCACCGACCTGTTCGTCTGCGGCGATTCCGCGCTGGCCCTCGAAGGCCTGGCCGATCGCCTCGAAGCTGCGAAGTACAGTGCCGACCCGGCGCTGCTTGCCGAGCTGCGCGCCGCGCACGCGCAGGCCGTGGCCTCGCTGACCGACGGCCTCGGCCCCTACGCCGCGCTCGTGAAGGAGCTGCAAGCCGCAGCCGGCCGCAGCTTCAACTGGGTGCGCGACGTGACGGTGTCGAACAGCACCTGGGGCAACCGCGAGCTGCGCATCTTCGAACCCAGCGCGGGCGTGCATGCGACGGGCGGCGGCATCGGCCAGGGCATGCCGATGGCCATCGGCGCGGCCATCGGTGCGGCCGAGACGGGCTCAGGCCGCAAGACCTTCTGCCTGGCGGGCGACGGCGGCTTCATCCTGAACCTCGGCGAGCTTGCCACCGCGGTGCAGGAGCAGGCCGACATGCTGATCGTGCTCATGAACGACAAGGGCTACGGCGTCATCAAGAACATCCAGGACGCGCAGTACGGCGGCCGCCGCTGCTATGCCGACCTGCACACGCCCGACTACGCGATGCTCTGCGCCTCGCTCGCCCTGCCGCATGCGCGCGTGCAGCGCACGGACGAGCTGAAGGCGAAGCTCGGCGAGGCGCTGGCAAAGAAGGGGCCGTTCCTGCTCGAGATCGACATGCTGTCGATCGGTGAGTTCAAGAGCGCCTTCGCCGGCCCGCCGACCAACACCGTGACCCAGATTCCGGCGCTCGGCAAGGCTGCCGCTGCGTCGGTGGAGTGAAGGGCATGACCGTGCTGCGCGTTGCACTCATCGGCTGCGGTGCCATCGGCACCTCGGTGCTCGAACTGCTCAAGGGCGACACGGCCCTGGCGGTGGTGGCGATCGTCGTGCCTGAAGAAGGCGTGGCCGCCGCGCAGAAGCTGGTGCCCGGCGTTCCGGTCGCAAGCCGCGTGCCGGCAACGGGCATCGACCTCGTGGTCGAGACGGCCGGCCATGCCGCCATCGAGGAGCATGTGCTGCCGGCGCTCGCGCGCGGCACGCCCTGCATCGTCGCCTCGGTGGGCGCGTTGTCGGCTGCGGGCCTCGCTGAAAGGCTCGAGGTCGCCGCGGTTGCCGGCCGCACGCAGGTGCAGCTGATCGCGGGTGCCATCGGTGCCATCGACGCGCTGGCGGCCGCGCGCATCGGCGGGCTCGACAGCGTGCGCTACACGGGCCGCAAGCCGCCGCAGGCCTGGAAGGGCACGCCGGCCGAGCAGGGCCGCGACCTCGATGCGCTGACGCAGGAGACCGTGATCTTCGAAGGCAGCGCACGCGAAGCGGCGCAGCTCTATCCCAAGAACGCCAATGTCGCGGCCACCGTGTCGCTCGCGGGGCTGGGGCTCGACAGGACGCTCGTGCGGCTCGTCGCCGATCCGGCCATTGCCGAGAACGTGCACACGGTCGAAGCCGAGGGTGCCTTCGGCAGCTTCGTGCTGACCATGCGCAACAAGCCGCTCGCGGCCAACCCCAAGACCTCCGCGCTCACCGTCTACAGCGCGGTGCGCGCACTGCGCAACCGGGCCGCAGCCCTGGCCATCTGAGTCATCCCCATGATTTCTTCCGAACTTCTTCCGATCTGCATTGCCGGTGAATGGCGCCTGGGCGGCGGCGACGTGTACGAGAGCCTCTATCCCGCCACGGGCGAGCCGGTCGCGCGCCTGAGGGCCGCGAGCCTGGCCGACGTCGAGGAGGCCATCACGCGCGCCGACCATGCCTTCCGCACCAGCGGCTGGGCCCAGCGCCTGCCGCATGAGCGCGCCGCGGTGCTGCACCGCGTGGCGCAGCTGATCCGCGAGGAGAGTGAAAGCCTTGCGCAGAAGCAGCGCCTGGACAACGGCAAGCCGATCAACGAAACGCGCAACCTCGTGGCCAGCGCCGCGGGTACCTTCCAGTTCTTCGCGGCTGCGCTCGAAACGCTCGAAGAAACCATCACCCCGTCGCGCGGCGCCTTCGTCACGATGAGTGTGCACGAACCCATGGGCGTGGTCGCCGCCATCACCCCGTGGAACTCGCCGATCGCGAGCGAGGCGCAAAAGCTGGCGCCCGCGCTGGCCGCGGGCAACGCGGTGGTCGTGAAGCCGGCCGAGGTCACGCCGCTGATGGCGCTGGAGCTTGCGCGCATCTGCGAGCAGGCCGGCGTGCCCAAGGGCATCGTCAGCGTGCTGCCGGGCAAGGGCTCGGTCATCGGCGATGCGATCACCCAGCACCCGCTGGTCAAGCGCGTGTCGTTCACCGGCGGCACCACCACCGGCAAGCACATCGCGCACATCGCGGCCGACAAGATGATGCCGGTGTCGCTGGAGCTCGGTGGCAAGTCGCCCACCATGGTGCTCGACGATGCGGACCTCGACCATGCGGTGAGCGGCGTGCTCTACGGCATCTTCAGCTCGTCGGGCGAGTCGTGCATCGCGGGCTCGCGGCTTTTCGTGGCGCGCGGCATCTACGACGAGTTCCTGACGCGGCTGGCCGAAGGCGCCAATGCCTTGCGCGTGGGCGATCCGGCCTCGGAGCGCACGCAGATGGGCCCGCTCATCACCGCGAAGCACCGCGAGGGCATCGAGCGCTATGTGGAGCTGGGCGTGTCCGAGGGCGGGCGCATCCGCACCGGGGGCGTGCGGCCGCATGGCGGCGACTACGACAGGGGCTACTTCTACCGGCCGACCATCATCGAAGGCCTGGACAACAGCGCGCGCACCAGCCAGGAAGAAATCTTCGGCCCGGTGCTGGTCGCGATGCCTTTCGACGACGAGGAGTCGCTGATCGCGCAGGCCAACGACAGCGTCTACGCGCTGGCCGCGGGCGTCTGGAGCCGCGACTTCAAGCGCGCCTGGAAGCTCGGCCGCGCGGTGCAGGCCGGCACGGTCTGGGTCAACACCTACAAGCAGTTCTCGGTCTCCACGCCCTTCGGTGGCTGGCGCGACAGCGGCCTCGGCCGCGAGAAGGGCCGCGAAGGCATCTTCCAGTACATGGAGCAGAAGAGCATGTACTGGGGCACCAACGAACAACCTCTGCCGTGGGCACTGACATGAGCGTACTTGGCATCGACCAGATCACCTACGGGGCGGACGACCTGCCCACCTGCCGCCGCTTCTTCGAGGACTGGGGCCTCGCGCTCAGGTCCGAAGCGGCGGACGAACTCGTCTTCGAATGCCTCAACGGCTGCAAGGTGGTCGTCGCGGCGTTGGACAAGGCGGGCCTGCCGAGCGCGATGGAAGAGGGCCCGACGCTGCGCGAAGTGGTGTGGGGCGTGCAAAGCGAAGCGGACCTCGACCGCTACGCTGCCGCCATCTCCCATGACCCGGCCTTCTTCGACGGCACCGTCGACGGCGCGCGCCGCATCGGCTGCATCGACCCCAACGGCCTCGCCGTGCGCCTGCAGGTCAGCCGCAAGCATGCGGTCGAGGTCGACTGCGGCGCCATGAACACCTGGAACGCCAAGCCGCGCATCAACCAGGCCGCACCCATTTACGAACGCGCGACGCCCATCGAGGTCGGCCACGTCGTGTTCTTCGTGAGCGACGTGGCGGCCACCAGCGCGTTCTACGCACAGCGCTTCGGCTTCGTCTCGTCCGACAGCTATCCGAACCGCGGCGCCTTCATGCGCTGCGCGCCGGAGGGCGGCCACCACGACCTGTTCCTGCTGCAGATTCCTTCGGGCAAGCGCGGGCTCAACCACGTCGCTTTCACCGTGCGCGACATCCACGAGGTGTTCGGCGGCGGCCTGCACTTTTCGCGCTGCGGCTGGGAAACGCAGCTGGGCCCGGGGCGGCATCCGGTGTCGTCGGCCTACTTCTGGTATTTCAAGAACCCGGCCGGCGGCCTGATCGAGTACTACGCGGACGAAGACCAGCTCACGGCCGACTGGCAGCCGCGCGAATTCGAGCCGGGGCCCACGGTGTTTGCCGAATGGGCGGTCGATGGCGGGCTCGACGGCAACACGCGCCGGCAGAAGAACGCGGAAGGCCCGAAAGGCGCTTTCCTGACAGAGAAAAAGTGACCCCGATAACCACCATCATGCAACGACGTCTTTCCCTTTCCCTCGTGTTCGCCGCGCTGTCGGCCTTCGTCATCGCTTCGCCCGTGCAGGCCCAGGGCGACGCGCAGAAGCAGCTCTCGAGCGATCGCTTCACCATCGTCTCGCCGTTCCCGCCCGGCGGGCCGGTCGACACGCTGGCGCGCGTGCTCTCGGACGGGCTCGCCAAGCGCTACGGCCAGGCCGCGGTGGTCGAGAACCTGGTCGGCGCGGCCGGCAACATCGGCATCGACAAGGTCAAGCGCGCCAAGGGCGACGGCCACACGCTGCTTGTGGTGCCCGCAGGCAACCTCACGATCAACCCCACCTTGATGCCGAACTTCCCGTTCGACATCGAGAAGGACTTCGTGCCCGTCACCATGCTGGCCAAGGCGCCCAACGTGCTGGTGGCTTCGCCCTCGTCGGGCATCAAGAGCGCGAAGGAACTGGTGGCGCGGGCCAAGGCCAAGCCCGATTCGCTCTCGTACGCCTCGCCCGGCGTGGGCAGCGGCCTGCACCTGGCGGGCGAGCTGTTCAAGCAGCAGGCCGGCATCGAGATGCTGCACGTGCCCTACAAGGGCACCGCCCCCGCGCTCAACGACGTGCTCGGCGGCGCGGTGCCGCTGATGTTCAGCAACCTGCCCGCGACCATGCCCTTCATCAAGAACGGCAAGCTGGTGGCACTGGGCGTGACCGAGGCCGCGCGCAGCCCCGCCGCGCCCGACATTCCGACGCTGGCGGAGCAGGGCATCCAGGGCGTGGCCGTGACCTCGTGGTATGGCCTGCTGGCACCCAGGGGCACGCCGCCCGCGGTGGTCGAGCAGCTCGCGAAGGATGCCGCCGAGATGCTGGCCCAGCCCGACGTGCGCGAACGCCTCAAGGCGCAGGGCATGACCGACGCGGCCATGAAGCCGGCCGCATTTGCCGCGCATATCCGCGACGAGACGGCCGTGTGGGCCCGGATCATCAAGGCCCGCAACATCGTGGCCGAATGAGCCGCAAACAACAAAAAGGGGAGACACCCATGAAGACAAGCGAATCCACCATCGGCATCGTCGGCGCGGGCATCGGCGGCCTCGTGGCGGCCATCGCGCTGCGGCGCGCGGGCCACGACGTGGCCGTGTTCGAGCAGGCGAAGCAGTTCGCCCGCGTCGGCGCCGACATCAACCTCACGCCCAACGCCGTGCGCGCGCTCGATGGCCTCGGCGTGGGCGAGGCGGCCCGCGTGACGGCGGCACGTCCCTCGCACCGCATCAGCCGCACCTACGACACCGGCGAGGAAACCTCGCGCCTGGAGATGGCCGACTCGGCGGAGCAGCGCTACGGCGCACCCCAGCTCACCATCCACCGCGCCGACCTGCTGGCGGCGCTGGCCGACATGTTCCCGATGGAGCACGTTGCTCTCGGCAAGCGCGCCGAGAAGATCGCCGCCGATCGGAATGGTGTGAGCCTGTCGTTTGCTGACGGTACGACAGCCCGCGTCGGCGCGCTGCTCGGCGCCGACGGCATCCATTCATGCGTGCGCGCCGCGATGTTCGGCGCCGAGAGCCCGCGCTTCACCGGCATCGTGGCCTACCGCGCCGTGGTGCCTGCCGAACGCGTGGCGGGCGTGCCCAACCTCGGCGCCTTCACCAAGTGGTGGGGCCCGAATCCGCAGAGCCAGATCGTGACGTTCCCGCTCAACCGCGGCAGGGACATCTTCATCTTCGCGACCACGCCGCAGGACAGCTGGCACCTCGAATCCTGGACCGCGCCCGGCAGCGTCGACGAGCTGCGGGAGCAATACGCGGACTACCACCCGGAGGCACGGGCCCTGCTCGACGCCTGCGACACGGTGCTGAAGACCGCGCTGTACGAGCGCGACCCGATGCCGGCCTGGACCGCGGGCCGCATGGCCCTGCTCGGCGATGCCGCGCACCCGATGCTGCCATTCATGGCGCAGGGCGCGGGCATGGCGATCGAGGATGCCGTGGTGCTGTCGCGCCACCTCGAAGGCGTGGCAATGGCCGACGCGGCCGCTGCGCTGAAGGGCTACGAAAAAGCCCGCATCGAACGCGCCGGCCAGGTTCAGCTCGGCTCGCGCGGCAACAACTGGCTGCGCGAAGGCGGCAACGCCGACTGGGTCTACGGCTACGACGCCTGGGCTGTGCCGCTGGGTGCCCCCGCCGCTGCCACCGCCTGATTCACATCCACCTCACCCCACGGAGGCAACCATGCAACAAGACCGCTACCTGCAACCGCACCAGGCGCGCCAGCGCCCCGCGACCACCTATGAAGACCTGCTGGGCGACGTGATCGAGCGTGCCTTTGCCGACGGCATCCACGACCTGCCCGGCCTGGTGCAGCGCCTGAACGACAGCGGCCTGGCCACGCCCGGCGGCCAGCCCTGGACCGAGGCGCTGTACCGCAAGGAAATGGCCACGCTGGCCGCCTGAGGAGCATCACACCATGACCATCGCCATCACCCCCGTTGCCGCAGACCCGGTCGACCACCTGCTCGAGATCGGCCTGAAGGATCTCTGGTACCCGATCTGCCCCTCCCACTTCATCAAGGAGAACCCCGTCTCGCTGCGTCGCCTGGGCCGCAAGATCGCGCTGTGGCGCGACGGCGAAGGCGTGCTGCATGCGCTGGAAGACCGCTGCCCGCACCGCGGCGCGCCGCTGTCGCAGGGCGTGGTGCTGGGCGACCGGCTCTCGTGCCCGTATCACGGCGTGGAAGTGCGGCATGACGGCGTCGTCACGCGCGTGCCCGGCAGCCCGGGCTGCAAGCTCGAAGGCTCGCAGGCCACGCGGCACTTCCATGTGCAGGAGCGCGCGGGCGCCGTGTTTCTCTACAACTCGAAGGAGCCGGTCGACGTGCCGCCGCCGTTCGTGCTGCCCGAGCAGCTGACCGATGACGCCGAGTACAGCAGCTTTCTCTGCTACACCGAGTGGAAGGGCGACTACCGCTACGTCCTCGACAACGTGATGGACCCGATGCACGGCACCTACCTGCACAAGCAGTCGCATTCGATGGCCGAGGGCGATTCGTCGGCCAGGTTCGGCATCCGCCAGACCGACACCGGCTTCGTGTTCGAGAAGGAGGGCCAGCGCAACGTCAACTTCGACTGGACCGAGTGGGCCGACACCGGCATCCACTGGATGCGGCTGGAAATTCCGTATCCGAAGACCGGCGGCCCCGGCGGCAATTTCATCATCATCGGCGCCTTCTCGCCGATCGTGAAGGGCATGACGGCCACCTTCTTCTGGCGCGTGCGCAAGCTGCCGCCGGGCTGGGAGCGCGACACCTGGCGCTTCCTGTACAAGAACCGCCTCGAGGCGCGCCACTGGCACGTGCTCGAGCAGGACCGCGTGATGCTCGAAGAGATGGAGCCCGACGCCAACCAGCACGAGAACCTGTACCAGCACGACCTGGGCATCGTGCGGCTGCGCCGCCACATGCGCAATCTCGCGCAAGCCCAGCTCGCGGAAGCGGCCGCGGCCTGATCCATAGAAAGCCTTGCCATGTCTTCCCCCACGCTGAACGCCCTGGTGCACACGATGCGCTACGAGGCCGACGGCATCATCAGCGTCGAGTTTCGGCCGGCTTCGCCGGACACGGACTTTCCCGCTTTCGAGGCCGGCTCCCACATCGACCTGCACCTGCCCAACGGCCTGGTGCGCAGCTACTCGCTGTGCAACCCGCCGACCGACCGCCAGCGCTACGTGGTCGGCGTGCTCAACGACCGCAAGAGCCGCGGCGGCTCGCGCTATGTGCACCAGCAGCTGCGCGTGGGCATGACGCTGCCGATCTCGGCGCCGCGCAACAACTTCAAGCTCGAAGAGGGCGCGGACCATTCGGTGCTGGTGGCCGGCGGCATCGGCGTGACGCCCATCTGGTGCATGCTGCAGCGGCTCGTGGCCGCGGCCAAGCCGGTGGAACTCGTCTACTGTGCGCGCACCCGCAAGGAGGCGGCTTTCTGCGACGCGATCGAGGCCCTGGCGCGTGAGCACGCCGTACCGCTCACCTGGCACTTCGACGACGAAAAGGGCGCGCCGCCCGACCTCGCCGCGCTGCTGGGCGGCAAGGGCGCCGCCAGCCACTACTACTGCTGCGGCCCCACGCCGATGCTCGATGCCTTCGAGAAGAGCTGCGAGAAGCTGGGCTACGCCCATGCGCACATCGAGCGCTTTGCCGCGGTGCACGTGGAGGCGCCGAGCGCCTCGCAGGGCTGCGTGGTCGAGTGCGCGAAGAGCGGCAGGAGTGTCGAGGTGCCGCCCGGCAAGTCGATCCTCGACAGCCTGATCGATGCCGGCCTGAACCCTGACCACAGCTGCAAGGAGGGCGTCTGCGGCGCCTGCGAGACAGCCGTGCTCGAAGGCGAGATCGACCACCACGACGGCATCCTCACCAAGATCGAACGTGCGTCCAACAAGACCATGATGATCTGCGTCTCTCGCTGCAAGGGCGAGCGGCTGGTGCTCGACATCTGAGGCCGCAGGCCAGAGAAAAACCAACCCGAAAATCCAATGAAAAAGTACTTGATCGCGCTGGCTGCGGCCAGCGCGGCTGGCGCAGCGCTGGCCCAATCTTCCCTCACGCTCTTCGGCGTGGTCGACGCGGCCGTCACCTACACACGCGGCAGCGGCGACGGATCGGCCCACAAGGCGCAGCTGACCAACAGCGGCAACATGTTCAGCCGCCTCGGCTTTCGCGGCACGGAGGACCTGGGCGGCGGGTACTCGGCCAACTTCTGGCTCGAGATGGGCCTGCAGAACGACAGCGGCACGGGCTTTCCCTCGAACTCGAACAACCAGGCCAGCGGCAACGGCCCGGCGGGCGTGCTGAGCTTCAACCGCCGCTCGACGGTGAGCCTGGCGGGCCCGTTCGGCGAAGTGCGCCTGGGCCGCGACTATGTGCCGGCGTTCTGGAACACGGCCATCTTCGATCCCTTCGGCACGGGCGGCGGCATCGGCGCCAACCAGATCTATTTCTCGGGCCTGGGCGGCCTGGTCGCGCCGACCGGCACGCGCGCCTCGAACAGCATCGGCTACTTCCTGCCCGCGAGCCTCGGCGGTTTCTACGGGCAGGTGATGTACGCGATGGGCGAGAACGATTCGAACGCGCTGCTGCCGGGCGCGCGGGTGTCGAACAGGCACGACGGCGAACACACCGGCGCGCGCTTCGGCTACCAGGACGGCGGACTCAACATTGCCATTGCGACCGGCCGCACGCGCTATGCGCTCGGCGACCTGCGCGTGACCAACCTGGGTGCGGCCTATACCTTCGGGCCCTCGCTCATGAACCTCAAGCTCACGAGCGAGCTGTACAAGGAGTCGAAGGGCAGCACCGACGCCAAGGGCGCGCTGATCGGCTTCCACCTGCCCGTCGGGCCGGGCGAGATCAAGGCCTCGTATGCACGCTACAAGCTGGCGCCCGCCAATGCGGCACTGCAGCCGACCTCGTCGAAGCTGGCCATCGGCTACGTGCACAACCTGTCCAGGCGCACGGCGCTGTATGCGACGGTGGCGCGCATCAGCAACAGGAACGGCGCGGCGCAGGCGCTCTCGGGTGCGATCACGGCGCCGAACCGCGCGTCGAGCGGTACCGAGTTCGGCATGCGGCACATGTTCTAGGCGCGCAACGCGCCAGCACCACCCACGCAGGAGAGGCCCAGGCCATGCAGAGCAGACACTTTCGTTGGTACGGCGTCGTCACGCTGTTCGTGATCGTCGCGATCTCCTACGTGGACCGCATCAACATCGCGGTGCTGATCACCGATGCCGCGTTCCTGGAGCACGTGGGCGTGGCGGCGTCCGACCGCGTGAGCCAGGGCTTCCTGGCCACGGCCTTCATGCTGGGCTACGGCGTGTCGGCCTTCGTGCTCACGCCGTTCTGCTCGGCCTTGTTCGGCGTGCGCCGCAGCCTGGTCTACGGCCTGGTCCTGTGGGGCGTGGTGACCTGGGCCTCGCCCATGTTCGACAGCTACGGCCTCCTGCTGGCCTCGCGCGTGCTGCTGGGCGTGTCGGAGGGGCCGCTGTTCTCGCTCGCGTCGTCCTATATCAAGGCGCATTTCAAGAGCGACGAGAACGGCAAGCCCAACGCGCTCGTGAACATGGGCACGGGGCTGGGGCTGGCGGTGGGCTATCCGCTGGTGGGCTACCTGCTCACGCGCTTCGCGTGGGACAGCTCGTTCCATGTGCTGGGGGTGCTCAACATCGCACTCGGCATTCCGCTGGTGCTGGCCTTCGTGCGCATGCCGGCGGGGCATGAAGGCGGGGCCAGGCCGTCGTCGCTTGGCGAGGCAATGGCGCGCGTGGGCGGCATCGTGCGGGGTGCGCTGCACACGCGCAACCTGTTCGTCATCACGCTGCTCACTTCGGCGGCGCTGGCCTATCTCTGGGGCAGCAGCAACTGGCTGCCGACCTACCTGCGCGAGGCGCGCGGCTTCTCGCTGCGCGAGATGGGCTGGATCGCGTCGGCGCCGCAGTACGCCACGGTGCTTGCGGTGTTCGTGGGCGGCGTGCTGATCGACAGGCTCGGGCGCGACCGCGTGCCGTTCATCTTCATGGGCGCGAGCGCGGGCGTGGCGCTGTCGGTGCTCATGGCCATCAATGCACGCGATCCGTACGCGGCCGCGAGCTGCCTGGTGGCGGCCAATTTCTTCTGGGGCCTGCAGAGCCCGGCCATTCCGAGCACGGTGCAGCATTGCTCGCGGCTCGAGCACACGGCCAGCGCCTTCGGCGTGACGAACGGCGCAGGCAGCCTGGTGGCGGCCTTCATGCCGGGGCTGATGGGCGGCGTGATCAGTGCGGTGTCGCATGGCGGCGCGGGCGCGGCCGTCACCGCGGTTTCGTCGGCGGCGGGCTTCTTCGCGGGCTTTGCGCTGCTCATCGGCACGCAGGCGGTGGTGTTCGCCTGCGGACTGCTGCTGTGGTGGCGCGAACGCGCGCAGCGCGTGGCTGCAGTCTCTGGTTCACAGCTTTCGTAGCGGCGGCGCGCGCTGGAACCTTCGTACTGTGGCCGCTGCGTCACAGCGAACGGTCCCAGTGCTTGCGGATCATGCGAGCCGATGCCGCGGGCGCAGAACCATCTTCGTATCGCAAGGCCTGCGGCGCGGGCCATGACGCCATTCGGCTTATGGCGCGCGAACATTTTGAGAGAGAAAAGTTCCGCGGGTCGTTGAGCTGCCAGATTCGATCAGCTACAACTGTGCGCACTTCAACGGACGAGGGAATGCGCGTGAAAACAAAGACAAGAGCCGCTTGCAGGCCTGCCGCTGCCGTTCCGGCACCGGCCATTCTTTCTTCGGCGCGGCAGGGCGCCGCATCGATGCACGGGCACTGAGCCCGCTTCCACGCGCCACCATCCGCGCCCGCACATCTTCCATCGCCGTGCCTTGACGGAAATGGCTCCGGTCACTCCGCGCATCCTGGGGCCGCCGAACCCCGAGCGGTGCGATCCGGCTTGAGCGTGCGTTCCTGACGAACCTGGTGTTCGACGGGAGGGCGCCGTGCCGCCCGCCGTTTTCCACGGTTGGCTTTTCATCTCATCCCGCGTGCCATGTGCAGCGCCGGCTATCCGCTGGCGTCCGCAGTGCTGCGCATGTTCCTTACCCAGAGTACCCAGAGGCGATCATGAAAAAACTGAATACACCCGTCGTTCATCACCTGGCCCTCTCCGCCGTGATGCTTGCCGCCTTGACGGCCTGCGGCGGCGGAGACAGCGGCGGCGGCGCATCCTTTGGCGGCGCCGGCATGGGCGCATTGTCGTCGCTCACGGCCAGCGCGGAGGATCCCGCCAAGGCACCCGAGGACGGCGCGCCTTCATCGCAGGAGTCGAGCCTGGCGGCGATCGACCGCTCGGTGAAACCCATGGAGCTGCCCGACACCGTCTGGCCCATCAACTACAAGCTGTGGTTCAGGCCCGATGCGGCGCTGAAGACCTTCGTGGGGCGCGGCGACGTGGAGATCGAAGTGCTCAAGCCGGTCGATGCCATCGTGGTTGCCGCGCACAACCTGAAGTTCGCGAATGGCCGCACCACCTTGCGCAAGCTGTCGAATCCTTCGGAAGTGATCGCGCTGGTGCCCACGCCGCAGACCCTGGGCGACTTCGTGCAGCTGCGGCGCAACGACGGGCAGATCGCCAAGGGCAAGTACCTGCTGCACATGGAATGGGACGGCAAGATCCAGTTCTCCGACGCGGAATACTGCCCGCCCGAGGAGATGGCCCGCAATCCGTTCTGCTCGGCCGCGACCGGCGTCTTCAAGGTGGGCCTTTCCACGCCCGAGGGCGTGAGCAGCGACGCGATCGTGACGCAGGGCGAAACCAACTATGCGCGGCAGTGGTTCCCGGGCTGGGACGAGCCGGCCTTCCGCCACAGCTTCGAGATCTCCGCCGAGGTGCCGGGCGACTGGCAGACGGTGTCGAACGCCGCGCAGAAGTCGGCCGTCAAGCTGCCCGACGGCTACCAGCAGGTGTCGTTCGAGAAGACGCCTTCGATGCCGATGTACCTCGCCTTCTTCGGCGGCGGCAAGTTCGACGTTCTGTCGGACACCTTCAAGAGCCCGCTCGACGGCAGCGAGATGCCGCTGCGCTGGTTCACGCCGCCGGGGCGCTCCACCTGGGCCACCTTCGCGATGGAGTGGACCAAGGTGGCGATGGACTACTACTACAACTACACCGGCATTGCGCTGCCGTTCAAGAAGTTCGACACCGTGGCGGCCAATGACAGCTACGACAACAAGCCGAACACCGGCTTCGGCGGCATGGAGAACTGGGGCTCCATCTTCGAGTTTGCCGACCGCGTGCTGACCAAGCCGGGCGACACGCCCACGCTGTACTCGGTGACGGTGGTGACCCACGAGATCGCGCACCAGTGGTTCGGCGACCTCGTCACGCTCGACTGGTGGGACAACGTGTGGCTCAACGAATCGTTCGCGCGCTGGTTCGACCGCCGCACCACGATCAAATTCCATCCCGACTACTACAGCTTCTCCGACTATGTGCTCGACAAGCACACCGTGATCGTGGCCGACCTGAAGGACACGGCGGTTCCGGTGCAGCGCAACCTCAACGATGCGGGATCGTTCGGCTTCATCAGCCCGTCGATCTTCGTCTACAACAAGGGCAGCCACGTGCTGGAGACGGTGCAGAACTACATCGGCGAGGAGGCGATGCAGAAGGGCCTGCAGATCTACCTGAAGGACTATGCCTTCGGCAACGCCACGCCGTCGCGGCTGTGGACATCGCTGGAGAAGGCGAGCGGCGGCAAGAAGGTGGCGGACATCGGCGACAGCTTCATCCGCCAGACCGGCGTGCCGCTGCTGACGGTGGATGCGCAGTGCGCGGGCGACCGCACCTACGTGTCGATCAGCCAGGAGCCGTTCCCGAACCAGAACGCCTATCCGGCCTCGACCTGGACCATTCCCGTGACGCTGGCCTACGGCGACGCGATGGAGCAGCGCAAGACCTTCGTCATGGCCACCAGCACCACGCAGCTGGAGCTTCCGGGCTGCACCGCGGTGCTGGCCGGGCCCACGGGGCAGGACTACTACGTGAGCAACTACAGCACGCAGTCGTGGAGCGACCTGCTGGCCAAGGCGCAGAACTTCGCGGACAACAAGCCGCTCCTGCTCAACATCGAGCGCGACGCGTTCCGCCTGCTGTCGGCGGGGCGCGTCACGCAGGGGCAGTACGACCAGATCAAGGGCGTTCTCAACCTGCCGACGACGCTGCTGGCCAAGACCGAGGCCAGCCAGCAGAAGATGATGGCGCAGGACGCGGGGGGCAAGGAAGACTATCCGCACGCGCTGCGCTACCAGGGCAGCCTGAAGCTGCGCGAGAACCACAAGCGCTGAGGCCGCACGACCATGAAAAACACCCTCAACTGTGTTGCGGCCGGCCTGTCGTCGCTGCTGTTGCTGGCCGGCTGCGGCCCGCGCGCCGAGCCCGAGGCGCAGCTGGTCGGCGTCTACGCCGTGAAGACGAACGGCGCACTGCGGGAGCTGGTCAAGATCGAGCGGCAGGGCGGCCGCTACATCATGCGAGACAAGGTGCGCACCCCCGAGTGGAGCGAGCCAAAGATGCAGATGCAGCCAGTGACGCGCGAGCGCTGGAACCGGATCACCACCGACACCGGGAACACCGCGTTCATCGGTGTGTCGAGCGACCAGCTCGCGATCTTCAAGGTGCCGCCGGGGTGGCAGAAGAACAGCTTCAGGACGGAGACCGGCTACTTCCTGTTCTATTCGCAGGGGCCGGTGGAAGCCTACAAGCTGTGATGCCCCGCTAGCGCCAGGCGCTACAGCGCCGCGCCAATCGAAGACGGTGCGACGATCGCGCCTTCGATGCGGTGGCGCTTGAGCGCATCGGCAACAAAGCCGCTCGCCTTCATCTCTTCGACGAAGGAAGACAGCAGCGCCTGGGCCTCCGCACCGCGGCTCGCGGGCGTGCCCATGGCCTGCTGGATCACCATGAAGCGGCCGGGCAGCACGCGCACGCCCGGTTCGCGCCGCGCCTCGGCTTCGAGCAGCTGGCGAATGCCGGCGGCCACCTCGACCTCGCCTGAACGCAGTGCCGCCAGCGCGGCGGCCGCGCCCTGGAGCCGGACGATGCCGGCCTGCCCGATCTCGCGCGTGAGGAACAGGTCGTAGGCGCTGCCCGCGCCGACCGAGATGCGATGGCCCTTGGCATCGACCTGCGCGTTGTCGGTGAGCTCCGACGATTCGCGCACGAGGTAGCTGCCCTCGATCAGCACGTAGGGCGCGGTGAACAGCAGCCCTTCGCTGCGCGCCGGGTCGATGGCGAAGAAGCCGATGTCGGCCTTCTCGTTCTTCACCGCCTCGACCGATGCCGCCGCCTTCTCGAACACCACGAGCTCGATGCCCACGCCGATCCGGCGGGCGAACTCGCGCGCGAGATCGATCGACACGCCCACAGGCTCGCCCGTGGCCGCGTCCTTGTTCGCGAGGATCGGATTGCCGAGATTGATGGACGCGCGCAGTGTGCCGCCGGGCGCGAAGGCGGAAACAAGAGCAGGTGCAATGGGCTGGGGCTGGGTCATGGCGTCCATCGTTTCAGGAAGAGGATGGGCGCCAGTTTACTGACCCGCCGCATCGGCGCATCAGCGTGCCGTCAGTGGTTCGAGGCCGGTCTTTGCAATGGTCGGGGCGGCCTCGGGCGAGTTGAGATAGCGGATCAGCTGGCGTGCCGCATCGGGCTGCTTCGAGGCCGTGGCGATGCCGGCCGAGAACACCGTCACCTGCTGCACCTCCGCGGGCAGCAGCCCGATGTAGTCGATGCCCGCGATCGGCAGCAGCTCGCTCACCTGCTGCAGCCCGAGCGCCGCGTCGCCGCGCGCCACCACCGTGCCCACGCGCTCGCTCAGGATGCGCTTGCTCTTGGGCTTGACCTGTTCCTCGATGCCGAGCTTCTTGAGCAGCTCGGTCTCGTAGTAGGTACCGCTGGCGCTGGCCGAGTAGGCGATCGAAGGCGCCGCCAGCAGCGTGCGCTTGAGCGCATCGACCGTCGAGATGTCGGGCTTGGGCGCGCCCTTGCGCACCGCAAAGCCGATCGACGAGCGCACCAGGTCGACCTGGCTGCCAGGCACCACCTTGCCTTGCGCCACCAGCGAATCGAGTGCGGGCCGCGCGAGGATCACCACGTCGGCCGGTTCGTTGCGCGAGAGCCGGCTCGGAATGGAATCTTCGGCATTGCCCATGGAAGCGCCATACGCGGTCTTGACCGTGCGGCCGCTGCTGCGCTCGAAGCCGGGGCGCAGTTCGTTGTACGCGGCGGTGAAGCCGCCCGAGGTCATCACGTGGATGTCGCCGGCCGCGGGTGGTGCGCTGCCGAAGCTGCCGCACGCGGCAAGAACGGAGGCCGCCGCCAGCAGGCTGGCGCGGCGGGTCAGGCGGTTGAACGAGAAGGTCTGGGGCTTCATGGTGTCTCCTGGTGAATCTGCCTCGATCGTAGGCAGTGAGGCTGTCAATCGGCCTTCAGCGTTTTCGGGGTAAACACCAGGGCGGCGACCCGGCTGGCAGAATCCGGGCGGGCGGTACTGCTGCCTTTCACACCCATGACCTACCTTCGCAGCGTGCTCTTCGAAAGCGGCTCCGCCAGCTGCCAGCTGGTCACGCTGGAGACGGCCGAGCCCGGCTGGAGCCCACCCTATCGCGTGCAGGGGCCCCGCCTGCTGCTGCCGCTGAGCCAGCGCTTCGAATGCCGGCTGGGCGCGGACGCCTTCGTCTGCGATCCCGCGGCCGCGCTGTGGCTGTCGCCCGATGGGCCCTACCAGTTGAAGCACCCGATGGCGGGCCAGCGCAGCGTGGTGGTCACGCTGGCCGAAGACCTGGCGCCGGCGGGCCGGGTGTACCTGCCGCTGGGCGGCCAGCTGCTGCTGCGCCGATGCCTGCAGGCCCATGCGATGCAGGCCATCGATGCGCTCGAGGTGCAGGAGCATCTTGCCGGCCTGGTCCAGAGCGTGCGGCCGGCCGATCGGCCGGCGCCGCCGAAGATCCACCGTGCGGTCGAGCGCGCCCGCGACCACATCGCCGCGGCACCGGAGCGCAGCGACACGCTCGACGAGATCGCCAAGGCGGTCCACTGCTCGGCATTCCACCTGGCGCGCCGCTTCCGCATGCACACGGGAACGAGCCTGCATGGCCTGCGCAACCAGCTGCGCATGACGCTCGCGCTCGATCGCCTGCGTGAAGGCGAGCGAAGCCTCAGTGCGCTTGCGGCGGACCTGGGCTTTGCAAGCCACGCGCACTTCACGGTGGCCTTCCGCCGCGCGTTCGGCATGGCGCCGAGCCAGATGCGCACGAATCTGGAAGCACGCCGCCTGCATTGACCGGACACTGCGGGCTTCGCATTCAACGGAGCCAGCAGATGACGGTCAACGTGCGCCTTTCAGCCGGCCTGGCCGCCGGCGCGGCTTCGGCGCTGATCGCGGGCATCTGGCAGGTGGCCACGCGCCACTCGACCACCACCACGATCGCGCCGGCCGACCTGGCGATCCTGCGCTACGGCATACCGGCGATCGTGCTCATGCCTGTGTGGCTGCGCGTGGGGCTGCTGCCGCGCGGGGTGCCGCTGCGGTGGCTGGCCGGGATGGTGCTTGGCGCGGGGCTGCCGTTCGGACTGGTGGCGATGAGCGGCAGCAGGTTCGCCCCGTCGGCGCACATGGGCGTCTTCATGGCGGGCGCATGTCCGCTCTTTGCTGCAGGCCTGGCCTGGATGTTCTGGCGCGAACGCCCGGACCGCGCGCGCGCATCGGGGTTGCTGTTCCTTGCGGCGGGCATCGGCATCCTGGGAGCGGGCAGCTTCCGAGGCATCGATGCGGGCGCCTGGCGCGGCGATCTGCTCTTTCTTCTTGCGGCCGCGCTGTGGGCCGGCTTCTCGCTGTCGTTCAGGCGCGCCGGCCTCGGCGCATGGCAGGGCGCGGCCGTCGTCAGTGCGTGGTCGGCGATCCTGCTGGTGCCATGGCTGCTGTGGCGCGGCGGAACGGGCCTCGTCGATGCGCCGCTGCGCGACGTGCTGTGGCAGGCACTGATGCAGGGCGCGGTTGCGGGCCTGCTGGGGCTGTGGATCTTCGGCGCCGCGGTCGTGCGTCTTGGTGCGTCGCAGGCGGCGGCATTCGGAGGGCTGGCACCCGTTTTCTCCGCATTGGGCGGATGGTGGTGGCTGGCCGAGCCCGCCACGGGCATCGATCGGATCGCCATTGCCAGCGCCGTGATCGGCGTGACGCTGGCCAGCGGTGCCTGCACGCGCGGTGCGCGCGTGGATTCAATCGCGGGGTAGATCGAACTCGCGCAGCATCACGGGCTCGATCGAGCCCTGCGCCGCCCGCCGGCGCACGGCCGCTTCGAGCTGGTCCGCGTACTGCGCGTAGATTTCCATCGGGTCGTCGCCCTGTGCGCCGGGCCGGAAGCGGTAGCGCAGGACATCCCTGCTGATGCTCGCGCCCATGTGCTGGCCATCGATGAGCACCCAGAAGCGGACCGTGCCGGAGGCCTCGTGGAAGAAGGGAGGATCGAGGGGATCGGTCCCGGATGGAGGCTGTTCAGGCATGGAATGTGTTCCGGTTCGAGAGGCCCCAGGATACGCTTCATCGAGTACCCCTTTTTCCCGGCGCCTGTCCAGCCGTTGTTCGCCGTGCCTCTTGCCGCCCTGCACGGGGTGCATACTCCGCCCTGCATGCGCCTGAGCCAATTCATCAAGGACAACATCGAACCCATTCTTGTCGAGTGGGAATCCTTCGCACGAACGATGATCCCGCCGGCGGAGACCATGTCCGTCGTCGAACTGCGCGACCATGCGCATGAAATCCTGCTGGCCATTGCCGGCGAAATGGAATCGGCCCAGTCGGAAAAGGAGCGCGAGGCAAAGTCCAAGGGGCTCGCGGTGCCGTTCCTGAAAGAGACTTTTGCCGCCGAACACGGCGGCCTGCGCCAGCGCGTGGGGTTCGACCTCTCCCAGCTGGGCGCCGAATATCGCGCGCTGCGGGCCACGGTTCTTCGCTTGTGGATGGGGCACATCGGCACGGTCGATGCGGCGGTCCTGGAAGAAGTGGTGCGCTTCAACGAAGGCATCGACCAGGGCCTGGCCGAAGCCATGGCCACCTATTCGGACCATGTGGCCAATTCCAGGGACACCTTCCTGGCCGTGCTGGGCCACGACCTGCGAAACCCGTTGAGTGCGCTCAGCTCCTGCATCCATCTGCTCGAGCTGGGGGGCGAGGCCAAGCCCAGGGCGCGCACGCTCCAGATCGCCAGGCGAAGCATCGCGTCGATCAACGACATGGTCACCGACCTGCTCGAGTACACGCGCACCCGGCTCGGCCGCGGCATCGAGGTGATTCCCCAGCAAGGCAGCCTGAGCGCCCTGTGCCAGGAGGCTTTCGACGAGGTCTGCGCGGCCTATCCCAAGCGGGTGCTCGTCGCCGAGATTCCGACCGACGTGGTCCTGATGTTCGACGCACCCAGGATGCGCCAGGTCCTCACCAACCTGCTGAGCAACGCCGTGCAGCACGGAGACCCCGCCCATCCCGTCGCGCTGGTGATCCGGGACGAGGGCGCGCATGTGACCCTGATCGTCAGGAACCAGGGAAGGCCGATTGCTCCCGATTCGATGCAGGTGATCTTCAATCCGCTGGTGCAGGTTGCAACGCGCGAATCGGCACCGCATGAGCGTCCCGCCACGAGCCTGGGCCTCGGCCTCTACATTGCGCGTGAGATCGTGACAGGACACGGCGGCACCATCACGGTGGCCTCCTCCGCGGAGGAAGGAACGGCCTTCACCGTCCATCTGCCCCGCGGCGGCAAGCAGGCGGCCCCGGACGGCGCGTGAGGCCGACGATCTGATTCGGAGGGCTTGCAGACAGGCCCCGCCCAGCTGTCCATTGCATGGCACCGGCGACTGGACCGGCCTGCCATGAAGACTTTGGACTACAAGCCGGGTTTCCGGCTGCGTCTAGCTTGGCCTTGTCGAAACATCAACAAGGAGACTTCGATGAAGCTGACACGACGTATTGCACCGACCCTGGTTGCGGTTCTCATGGGCGCCTGCGTGGCCCCGCTTGCATTGGCTGCGGGCGGCGGCTCGGGAGGCGGCGGTGGGGGCGCTGGCGGGGGCGGGGGCGGGGGAGGTGGCGGCGGCAGTGCCGGCGCAGGCGTGGGTGCCGGTGCGGGAGGCAATGGCGCCGGCGCGGCCAGCGGGTCCAATGCCTCGGCCAATGCAGCCACCCCGGCGACACCCGCCACGCCCGCGACGCCAGCCACGAGCACATCGCCTGCAACGCCAGCCACGCCTGCGACGCCGGCCACCCCGTCGCAGCAGTCTTCGTCGTCGTCCACGATGTCAGCCACGCCCGCGACGCCGGCAGTGCCCGGTTCCAAGGCCGACAGCACGACGACGACGCCTGCGGTGCCTGCAACGCCGGCACCGAAGAGGTAACGAACGGGGCCAGCCTGTCTGCCCGCCCGATGGCTGGATCAGGCCAGTTGCCCGCTGGCCAGTGCCGCGGCGGCAGCGCGCGTCTCGACGCCCAGCTTCTCGAAGATGTGCTCGAGATGCTTGTTGACCGTGCGCGGACTGGTGCCGAGGATCTCGCCGATGTCGCGGTTGGTCTTGCCCTTGGCGAGCCATGAGAGCACTTCGGTCTCGCGCGGCGTGAGCGCCGCTTCGGTCAGCCGGGCCGAGGGCGTGCCCGCGGTCCCCTCGCGCTGCGTCGCGAACAGCAGCATGGTCTCGCCGAGCGCCGCGGCGCCGAGGTTGCGCACCGAGATGCGAGCGCCCGCCGTGGTGACCAGCGCAATGGCTGCACCAGGCGCCAGCGCGGGTTCGAGCGAGGCGGGCAGCAGCCCGGCGGCCGGCGGTGCATCGAGTGCGTGAAGCCACAGCGCAGCCTGCGGCGAGCGCCATGCGATGCGCCCGCGCGCGTCGACGAAGACCACGCCCATGCCGGCCACGTCGACCGCGTCGCGCGCCATGCGCGTGATGCGTGCGTTGCGCGTGTGGGTGTGCAGCCGTGCCAGCACCTCCTGCGCGCGGATCGGCTTCACCACGTAGTCGACACCGCCGCATTCGAAGCCCTCGACCACGTGCGCCGTCTCCGAGAGGCCGGTCATGAACAGCACCGGAATGTGCGCAAGCGCCGCATTGGCCTTGATGCGCCGGCAGGTCTCGAAGCCCGACAGGCCGGGCATCAGGCCGTCGAGCAGGATCGCGTCGGGCACCACCAGTTCGAGGCGCTGCAGCGCAGCCTCGCCATCGGCCGCGACGAGCACGGTGTAGCCGCTGGATTCGAGCGTGTCGCACAGCATGCCGAGGCTGCTGGGGGCGTCATCCACCACCAGCACCACGGGGCGTTCGGTTTCAGGGGGCGAGAGTGTCTGCATCTTGTTCTGCGAGTGCCTTGCGGAGCTTGTCGAGTTCGAAACGGTTGACCATGCCGCGCAGCCAGGTGCAGGTGGCCGCGGCCGGCGGGGATGCGGCGGCGAGCCGGTCGAGCACCTGGTGCAGGCCGCGCACGTGGCCCATCTGCACCAGCCGCATCAGCTCGGCGCGGTCGTCTTCCGAGAGCGCGAGCTGCACCGGCCGTGGCGCGATGTCGACGGCGGGCGGCATTGCGGCGTCGCTCGACGCCAGCCATTCGAGCCCGAGGTGGCGTTCCAGCGTGGCGATCAGCTCCGACTCGATGACCGGCTTGCCCACGAAGGCCTGGCAGCCCGCGGCGCGCAGCAGCTCGCCCTGGTTCTCGAACATGTTGGCCGAGACGATGATGATGGGCAGGCGGTCGAAGCCCGAGGCGCGCACCAGTGCCGCGGTCTGCCAGCCATCCATGTCGTCCATGGTGAGGTCCAGCAGGATGGCGGAAGGCAGGTTCTCGCGCAGGCTGTCCAGGCATTCGGTGCCGCTCGCGGCCTCGCGCACCTCGAAGCCCAGCGGTGCGAGCATGCCGGCCAGCATCTGGCGCTGCACCGGCTGGTCGTCGACCACCAGCAGCGTGCGGCGCGCGCCGATGTAGCCCGACACCGGCCGCCGTGTTTCTGCCTGGGGGCCGGGGTCGGCCACTTCGCGCAGGTACACCCGCACGCTGAAGGTGCTGCCCGCGGGCGAGGTGGCGGCCAGCGCGAGTTCGCCGCCCATCAGCGATGTGAGCAGGCCCGTGATGGTGAGGCCGAGGCCCGTGCCGGGCTCGCCGCGCCGGCGCCCCGCGGCGCCGCGCTCGAACGGAAGAAAGATGCGCTGGTGGTCCTGCGGCGCCACGCCGATGCCGGTGTCGACCACGTCGAAGCGCAGCACTTCGCGCCGTGCGTCGACATGCAGCGTGACTGTGCCGCTGTCGGTGAAGCGCACCGCGTTGGCCAGCAGGTTGATGAGGATCTGGCGCAGCCGCTTGGCATCGGCATGTACCCAGGGCGGCAGCCGCCCGCTGTGGGTGTAGACGAACGCAAGGCCCTTGTTCTCCGCCTGCGGCCGCACCATGTGCACCACTTCGTCGAGAAACGCCGGCAGCGCGAGCGGGGCGGGCTCCAGCTGCAAGCGTCCGGCCTCGATGCGCGCGAGGTCGAGCAGGCCGTCGATCAGCCCGAGCATGTGCTCGCCGCTGCGCTGGATGGTCTGCACGGCTTCCCGCGGCGGCGCCACGGCCTCGCCCTTGAGCAGGATCTGCGAGTAGCCCAGGATGCTGTTGAGCGGCGTGCGCAGCTCGTGCGTCATGCCGGCCACGTAGCGGGTCTTGGCCTGGTTGGCGGCTTCGGCGGCTTCCTTCGCAGTCTGCAGGGCGGCGTCGGTGCGCTGATGCGCCTCGATCTCGACGGTGAGCAGGTGGTTGTGGCGGTTCGATTCCTCCTGCGCCATCTGCCGGCTCTCGCTGCCCAGCACGATCCACCAGGCGGCCACCGCCGCCACCAGCGACAGCAGCGCGAACACCTTGAGGAAGGCGCTGCGCAGGGCCGGGTCCACCGCATCGGCGCCCACGATGGCCTCCTGCGCATACACCACGCCCATCACCGTGGCCAGCAGCGCCACCAGCGAAGTGGCCACCATCAGGTAGTGCGCCACGCGAAAGTTGAGGCGGCCCGACAGCGCGGGCGGCAGCAGCGCCTGGAGCCAGCCGCTCATCTGCTCGGCCGCGCGGGAATCGGTCTTGCAGCGGTCGTGGCAGCGCGATTCGAGCGTGCAGCACAGCGAGCAGATCGGCGCGCTGTAGGCCGGGCAGTGCGCCATGTCTTCCGACTCGAAGCTGTTGTCGCACACCGAGCATTTCACGATCTGCCCGGGCGTCCAGCGCCGGATGTCGCTGCGCGCCAGGTAGTAGCGCCCGCGCGTGCGCCAGGCCAGCAGCGGTGAAACAACCAGCGCCGTGATGAGCGCGATGAAAGGAGAGAACGCGCGCGCCCACTGGCCCAGCACGCCGGAATACGCCAGCATGGCGAGCGCGGCCGCCACCAGCATCGCACCCAGGCCGACCGGATTGATGTCGTACAGGTGCGCGCGCTTGAACTCGATGGTGCGCGGGCTCCAGCCCAGCGGCTTGTTGATGACCAGGTCGGCCACCAGCGCGCCGACCCAGGCAATGGCGATGTTGCTGTAGAAGCCCAGCACGTGCTCGAGCGCCGCGAACACGCCCAGCGTCATCAGCAGGATCGCGATCACCACGTTGAACACCAGCCACACCACGCGCCCCGGGTGGCTGTGCGTGAGCCGCGCGAAGAAGTTCGACCACGCCAGCGAGCCCGCATAGGCGTTGGTGAGGTTGATCTTCATCTGCGAGACCACCACGAACAGCGTGGTGATCGCCAGCACCCAGGCCGGGTCGCGCAGCACGTACGAAAAGCCCGTGAGGTACATCAGCGTGGGCTCGACCGCGTGCCTGGCGGGAATCTCGTGCTGCAGCGCCAGAAAGGCCAGGAAGGCGCCGCCCATCATCTTGAGCATGCCCGGCACGATCCAGCCCGGGCCCGCCACCAGCACCGCGGCCCACCAGCGGCCCCGGTTGGCGGCTGTCTTCTCGGGCAGGAAGCGCAGGTAGTCGACCTGCTCGCCGATCTGCACCACCAGCGAGAAGGCCACCGTGGCGGCGGCGCCGAACATCAGCGGATCGAAGCTGCTGCTGTCGGAGCTGCGGCCCACCAGGCCGGTGAAGTCGGCATACAGCCCGGGCTTCTTCACCAGCACCGCGATGAACGGGCACACGAACAGCACGATCCAGATCGGCTGCGTCCATAGCTGCAGGCCCGAGATCAGCGTGATGCCGCGCATCACCAGCGGCACGATCACGATCGACGACATCAGGTAGAGCAGCGGCAGCGGCCAGTCGAGGTACAGCTGCAGCGCCAGCGCGAGGATGGCCGCCTCCAGCGCGAAGAAGATGAAGGTGAAGCTCGCGTAGATCAGCGAGGTGAGGGTGGAGCCCAGGTAGCCGAAGCCCGCGCCGCGCGTGAGCAGGTCCATGTCCACGCCATGCCGGGCCGCGTAGTAGGAGATCGGCAGGCCGGTGAGGAAGGTGATGAGCCCCACCACCAGGATGGCCCACAGCGCGTTCGAGAAGCCGTAGCTCAGGGCGATGGCGCCGCCGATGGCCTCCAGCGCCAGGAACGAGGTGGCGCCGAAGGCCGCGTTGGCGACGCGGAACTCCGACCACTTGCGGAAGCTGCGCGGCGTGTAGCGCAGCGCGTAGTCCTCCAGCGTCTCGTTCGCAACCCACGCGTTGTAGTCGCGGCGGATGCGAAAGATCTTCTGGCCGGTGACGGATGGCATGGTGGGCTCTGGCGGCGAGGGCGGCGGTGGCATGGCAGGCAGACACAGCAAGAAGCGCTCCCTGCATTCGGTCCGCCTGTGCACGGCCTGCGAGTCTGGATGCAGGCGTACCTCTGGCCGCTACGTTGAATGACGTATTCGCGGCGGCGCAGGTGATTTCTAAAGTACCAGCCATGGTGCTCGGGGCACCGTCCGATGCACTGTGATGGTGCGCGGCTCACCCTTCCAACAACCTGCCTGGAGTTTCCCGATGTCGCGTGATTCAGAAGATCTTTCCCTCGATGCCCTGGCATTGCGCCGCCGCCGATTGCTGCAAGGCGCCGCCGCGCTGCCGGTGATGGGCCTGAGCGGCCTGAGCTTCGGCCAGTCGCAGTTCCCCACGGCCAAGGTCAACACCACCAAGCTCGCGGTGACCGACACCGAAGTGACCGTGGGCCAGCTGCATTCGTCCTCCGGCACCATGGCCATTTCGGAGACCGGCTCCATCCAGGCCGAGCAGCTTGCCATCGACCAGATCAACGCGATGGGCGGCATCCTCGGGCGCAAGATCAAGGTCATCAAGGAAGACGGCGCCTCCGACTGGCCGACCTTTGCCGAGAAGTCGAAGAAGCTGCTGGTCAACGACCATTGCGCCGCAGTGTTCGGCTGCTGGACCAGCGCCTCGCGCAAGGCTGTCCTGCCGGTGTTCGAGAAGGAGAACGGCCTCCTGTACTACCCGACCTTCTATGAAGGCCTGGAGCAGAGCAAGAACGTGATCTACACGGGCCAGGAAGCCACGCAGCAGATCATCTGGGGCCTGGACTGGGGCGCCAAGGAGAAGAAGGCCAAGACCTTCTTCCTCGTGGGCTCCGACTACATCTGGCCGCGCACCTCGATGAAGATCGCGCGCAAGCACATCGAGAACTTCCAGAAGGGCTCGGTCAAGGGCGAGGAGTACTACCCGCTGGGCCACACCAACTTCAACTCG